>Ga0209254_10000017_pt1 | contig 92424 bp, 78 predicted proteins | sample FrelakmetDIP11DI_FD_187148 | JGI IMG/M metagenome (GOLD analysis project Ga0209254, IMG submission 187148) | Freshwater lake sediment microbial communities from the University of Notre Dame, USA, for methane emissions studies - DIP11 DI (SPAdes)... | ecosystem: Environmental > Aquatic >...
GAAACAGCGAATATGCCTCCTGCGGCAATAACTGTAATCAGAACGAGTCCAACTCCTTTCAACCAGTCTCCCGCACCGACTCTGACCAGGCCCTGTCCAGCCCAATATAAAGGGGACAGGGGTGAATCGAAGCGCTGGAATACCGCCAGTACCTGGCGCAAATCTCCAGGTGATAAATTTTCCCACCGAGCCAGCTGACCTGATTGAGAACAAATAAAAGACAATGTCGCGCCTGTAAATCCGATAATTTCTGCCACCCGGCGGGCAGGAAAGACCCGCACGATTGCCATTACCAGCAGGCTGGAGAATCCAGCAGCCGCCAGGGACAGAACCACCAGTTCCAGCAGCACAAGTGGGTAGAACAGCAAGGAATAACCCTGTGCCAGGCCCAGGCCAAATAGGATTGGTAAGGCTATTGCGCAAATCAAGATAAAACTCGGCAGGACTGCCTGCAGCATTTTAGCGATGAACACGGCCCGGATAGGGACCGGACGGCACAGCAGGAAATCCATATCACCGGCCAGGTACAATGCCTGCAGCAGCACGCCGAAGCTGGTCACCATAATCCCAATAAAGGCGCCGGTAATTAACACGTTTGGGACGCTGTTCAGGATTGCTTCCAGGTTTCCAACCCCCTCGACCATCAGTGGTTTTTTCAAGAAGCTTAAAAGATACCGGCTGAGATAGATGATGGCTCCAATTCCCCCGATAGAGATGAGTAGGATGAAGATAACAACCAGTTTCCGCACCCAGCTGGCTCTCCGGAAACCAATCATGAATATCATCCAGCGCAAGCGCAACAATGTCCAGACTGACGAGGCGACACTGACGCGCAGCAATTCCCCCGCAGTTTGCCTCAAGAGAGCACCTCTGCAATTTCCGAGTATTCTGCTCCACCGGTCAGGTTGAGGAAAATATCCTCCAGGCTGGTTTCTCCCTGGCTCATTCGGCGCAGGTCATCCATGCTGCCAGCTGCGATCAGCCTGCCCTGGTTAATAATGCCAATCCGGTCACACATCCGTTCTGCGATTTCCAGGATGTGCGTGGAAAGAAATATAGCCGCGCCGCGCTCCGCCATCTGCTTCAGGATATCCTTTATCAAGCGAGCGGATCTTGGATCCAGGCCCACGGTTGGCTCGTCCAGAACCAGGACTTTCGGGTCATGCATCAGCGCTGCAGCCAGCGATGTTTTTTGCTGCATGCCGTGGCTGTATGAATCGATCGTATCGTCAGCAGCCTGCTGGAGATCAAAGAGTCTCAATAACTCATCGATGCGCCGGTCGACCTGCTTTCTGTCCATCTGGTAGAGGTTACCCACGAAGCGTAATAATTCCCTGCCCGTCAGCTTGGCATACAGGTTGGGCTCATCGGGCACATACCCGGTGATGGATTTTGCCTGGACCGGCTGCGCCTGTACATCGAAACCACCGACTCGCGCCGCTCCCGTCGTGGGCTTGAGTAGACCAACGATCATTTTGATCGTGGTGGTTTTTCCAGCCCCATTCGGTCCCAAAAAACCGAAGATTTCTCCACCCTGGACCTGGAAGCTGACTGCCTCCACAGCAGGTTTCGCCCCATAGCGTTTGGACAGCTGCTCAGTTTCAATGAGGGGGTAATTTGTATTCATATTTTTTCCTGGAATGGATTCCATCATACAATAGGAAAGCAAAGCTGGCAAGCATGCACGGCTTGATTTATGGGCTTGCGTGGGTTAAAATCCTCCCCTATGCATTTTTCACGGCGCGATTTCCTAAAGTTAAGCATGTTGAGCCTGGCCGGCACGGCCTTCCGGCCAGTTTTTCCTTTCCCGGAAGAACGTGACCACGGCATGCTGGTGCGGGTGGCGACCAATCAGGTCGATGTGCGCAGCAAGCCGAACGACCAGGCGCCAATCGTCGGCAATCGGTTTCGTGACCAGATTATGCATGTGTATGACGCTCTTAACCCGCCGGATGCTCCTCAGTTTTACAACACACTCTGGTACCGTGTGTGGGGTGGGTATATTCACAGTGCGCGCTTACAGGTTGTTCAGGTGCGCCTGAATGAGCCCGCCAGCTGGGTGCCCGAGTCTGGACAGCTGAGCGAAGTGACCGTGCCTTTTTCCGAAGCCTACCAGCTCCGCCGGGATGGCACCTGGGCTCCCTGGCGTGGTTCACGTTTGTATTATTCTTCTGTCCATTGGATCACGGGTGTGGAGCAAGGTCCGGATAAAGAACCCTGGTACCGGCTGGTCAGCGAGCTGACTGCCACAGAAGTATATTATGTACCAGCCGTCCACCTGCGTATCATCGAACCGCGCGAGTATGCGCCGATCTCTGCGCATGTGCCTGCAGAAGAAAAACGCGTGGAAGTCTCGCTGGCCGAGCAGACACTAAGGGCTTACGAAGGCGATGAGCTGGTGTTGGAATCCCGGATTTCTTCCGGCATACCCAATAACCGCCTGGCTGAAAATGTCCTGCCAACCGGAACGCCTGAAGGGGATTTCCGAATTTATTCGAAACTGCCCTCCAAGCATATGGGGAGCGTGGCTGGCGGTCCTGAAGTGGAAGAAAACGGGGGATTTTCCTTACCAGGGGTACCCTGGACCTGTTTTTTCCGCAGTCCGGGAGGCTACGCCCTGCACGGTACGTACTGGCACAACAATTTCGGGCTGCAGATGAGCCACGGCTGCGTTAATATGCAAAACGAAGCCGCCAGATGGTTATTTCGCTGGACCACACCAGTGTTCGATCCTGGCAGCATCGCGAGCCACCAGGATTGGGAAGTCACCGGAAACGGCACCCGAGTATCGGTTTACTAGAGCAGCCTGTCTACCATCAAGATCAGAAATAAAAACGCCAGGTACATGCTGGAATAGCGGTACATCTTCCAGGCCAGTTTGTTGCCACCCTGCTTCCAAACCTTCCAGGCTGCGCCTAATAACCACATCCCTAAAACAACTGCACCTACCAGGTAGATGGCCCCCCCTAATCCGAAGGCAGGCAGGAGCAGGGTCAAAACAACCAGCTCGATCGTGTATATCAATATCTGCCAGCGGGTTTCGAGCGTGCCCCGGATGACCGGTAGCATCGGGATACCAGCACGGGCGTAGTCGTTCTGCCTGACCAGCGCCAGCGCCCAAAAATGGGGAGGAGTCCACATGAAAACCACCGCAAAAAGGAACAATGACGGGATGTTCAGGCTGCCCGTCGCCGCTGCCCAACCGACCAGCGGTGGGATTGCTCCCGCCCCGCCGCCGATGACGATATTTTGAACGGTGGTTTTCTTAAGGAAAATGCTGTAGATCAAAACATAGTAAATAATTCCCGCCAGTGTCAATAGGGCAGCCAGCCAGTTGACGAAGGCTACCATCAGGTAGAAAGAGGTCAGAGCCATCGCAACACCCGCTGCCAGGCCTTCCGCAGGTGTCAGGCGACCGGATGGGATGGGTCTCTTCTGTGTGCGCTGCATTTTGGAGTCATCTTCGCGGTCGATGTACTGGTTTATCGCCCCCGAGCCACCGGCTGCCAGGAATCCGGAGAGTAAAGTCCAAAAAAGGATCTTACCATCAGGCCATTCCTGTGCACCGATCACCATCCCTGTGAAGGTGGTCACCAGCAGTAGCGCTACCACAATCGGTTTGGTCAGCATCAACATGTCTTTGAGCAGGCCGCTTCGTCCTGGCAAATTAATTGGTTCAGCTTGAATTCCAGCCCGGTCGGAATACAGGATATTCACATATGAAACCAGGATGACCAGCACACCCCAGATCGCTGCGGCGGTAGACTGGTGCAGGACCAGCATGTACAGCGGGTAGCCCGCCACCAGTTTGCTGCCGAGCAGAGACTGTGCAAAAAATAAAACCACGGCTGAGGTAGATGCCACCAGGATCACGGTCTGTGTCCGTTGTGTGCGCCAGGATTGGATGAAAAGAGCCAGCATCAAAATACCTGCTGCAGCAACGATCAGGCGGTGAGAGAAATGCAGCCAGCCGCCAAAGTTGCCGGGTATCAATTCCGGCCCGCACAGCGGCCATCCCTTGCATGAATCCATTGCGCCAGCAGGAGCGATCAACGACCCGCTGACCATCAGGATCAGAACACCCGCCATGGTAAGAAATGCCAGCCGACGGAAACCAGCAGCAGGAGAATGAGAATTAATATCCTGCCGGTTTCTGTGGATCGACTGCACGGTCGCAGCCAGCAGGACTGCCTGAGAGACCAGAGCCAGAGACAGGTGTAGGGGCGAATTCCAACTTGCTTGATCCCCGCGAGTGCTGAATGCCATCCAAACACCCAGGCTGATTTCAGCTGTCAGCAGGACGAGCAGAAGGACCATGTCGCTTCTCAGTCGCCGGTCATTCTGTGAGTGCTTCCAGACCCTGATGGCAATCACCATCACCAGAAAAGTCATGATGAGGGTGGATAATCCGTGAAACCAAAATGCGGGTGATACCTCGAGAAACGGAGTGACCAGGTTGGCTTCGCAAGTCAACCAGTCCGGGCAGCCTGCCTGTACGCCGGTAGAGCGCATGACCCCACCAGAAACGATCACGGCGAACAACAGCAGGCTGGCAGCCAGGAGCAGCTGGCGGGTATTGGTGTTTTTTTGCATGGCAAGTTTCATTTTCACAAATTCGAGATTACCTATCATTGGAATGAAGAACGGCAGCGGGCAGGTTGACCTTCAGCTGTTTTTCAGACTGTTCCAGGCGCCTGCGATCCTGGCGCTGGATGAAGAAAGGGTAGCCCAATCCCAGAATCGAGGCAAAGGTGAACCACTGCAAGGCATATCCGAAATGCGGGCCTTCGGTCAGGTCCAAAGCAGGTTGGTAGCGGTAAGGCAGAGAATTCCAGGAAGGGTCAGGAGCCTGCTGAATATAGGCCGGTAACAGTGTTGAGGACATGAGAACGGATAAGCGCTCGATATTCACAAAATTCCAGGCAGTCGCAGGTACCTCCCCCGTCTGAACTTGTGGATCACTGCGGCTGCCAAAATCGGCCTTTTCTTGCGAACGGCGCAGTATCCCGGTTATGGTCACCACACCTGGCTCATCAAATTTTGACCAGTCCCCGGATTGAAAATCTTCTCCCGGAATCCAACCGCGATCGACCAGGATGGTCTTGTCGCTTCCTGATATCAGCAGAGAAGTGACCAGGTGCACGCCCCACTGGTTGTCCCAGTATTGGTTGCGCAGTGCGATCTGATTGCTGTTATCGTAAGTACCACTTACAGACACTTTCCGGTATTCCATCTCGGCCAGGTCCGGGACTGCTGCCTCCTGGTTCAGATCGAGAGGAGCTGCTTCGACCTGTGCCTGCACGCGTGTATTGAAACTGCGCCGGCTTTCCAGGCGGTCAAGCTGCCAGATTCCCAACCGGACCAGCACACCTATGGCACAGATGACCAATACAGTAGTCAAAACCCAGCGCCGGCTAAACATTCGCAGGATGATCATGTCACACTTACTACGCTGCCATTGTTCTCGTTGATTTTCACAGGATAGACCAGCAGGCTGTAAAGAAAAAGCAGGGTTGCCACGGTCGGCGCAGAAAGTGAAAGAGCAACAATGCGGGTACCAAAAGTGGTTGGCGGGCGGACATCCAACCCCAGGTACTGATCTGCTTGAAAGGAGCAGGTATACGCCAGTTTCTCTGCTTTTTCCATCACCAGCCTGCCGGTGGCTCCTGGAGGCACCCAGATGGGTCCCAATTGGTGAGGTGCGCTGTCCATGTTAACTACTTCAAGTATGTCACCGGTGACAAAAACCATCTCCTCGGGAATCGAAACTGGATTCTGTCCCGCTTCAACGAGTTTCGCTGTGCCATCCGGGATCACCAGCTGGATCGTGCCAGGTGCACGGTCAGCCTGGTCTTTCTGCAGGCGGTATGTGATCTCGTTAAATGCCAGCGCAAATATGATTGAGATCACCCCGATGATTCCCAGCCGCAGGAGATACGCTTTATAAACCTTCGCCATCATAAATCAGCTTTCTCTTATCAGGTGAAGAAGATCCTGGACGATCTGGCTGGACTCCATCCCGAACGGATAATTCAAGCGCCAGTCGCCGTTCGTGTCGATCACGTAAATGCGAGCTGAGTGATCCACAAGGTATCCCAATGAGCCTGCGACTTCCTGCTTCTCCCGGAAGACGCCAAAGCTTTTCCAGACACGCTCCATTTCCCGCATATTTCCCGTCAAGCCAGTGATATCTGGGTCGCTTCGTTCTAAATAACTCCGCAATTGATCCGCTGTATCTCTTTCGGGATCCACCGTCACCATCACAAATTCAACCTGCGAAGCTCTGGTTCCAAGCAATTCTTTAATATCCATGAACTCGTTCAGAGTAATCGGGCAAACATCCGGGCAGTTTGTGTAACCGAAGAAAATCAGGACCACTTTCCCCTTCTGCTCGCTTAGCCTGAAGGTCTGGTTCGATTGGTCGGTCAGCTCGAAATCTTCAGCCCTGGCAGGAGGATCGATCAGCACGCCGTTGTAAGCATAACGGGCCTCAGATGCAAACCAGAGACCAACAGTCAGGAGCATTCCGAGCACGATCCCGATGCCAACCCACAAGAATTTTTTCATTTTAGAGCGGCGGATTCCCGATCAGATACAGGGCAGGATAGAAGAAGACCCACACTACATCGATAAAATGCCAGTATACAGCAGCAGCTTCTACCGGCCAGTGGCGTTCGCTGCTGAACTGCCCCTTCCGGCCTTTACGGTATACCACAGCCAGGAAGATCAATCCCGTCAGCACGTGAAATGCGTGGAAACCGGTCATGGTGTAGAACAGGGACCATGAGGCGTCTTCTCCTGGACCATAGGGAGCGACCTGCCATTCGACGCCTACCACGCCGATTACGAACAGCGTGCCCAGAACCAGCGTGATCAGAGTGCCGTTCAGGAATGCTTTCTGGTCGCCATGTGCGATAGCCGTCTCTGCCCGGTTCATGAAAAAGCTGCTGATCAGCAGAATTGAAGTGACTGCCAAACCCAACCACTGGCTGACTTCAGGCCGGGTGGCTGTTCCCAGCAGGTAGAAGCGGGAAATGAAAAGTCCTGCAAAAACAAAAGTATCCGAAACGATAAACAGCCACAGGCCCAGACGGTTCATGCCTGTCTTTTGTCTGTAGTTTGCCATCTGAGTAGTTCCGGTGGTCATGGGAACACCTCTTCCTCATCCGCAGTAAACAGACGTCCTATGTGCATATAATCACGCACGATCAGAAAGGCTTTAAAAAATGCAATTCCAAGCAGCGGCATCCACCACAAAGACGCCACGACGCCGATGAAGAACTCCCCGATTGTCAGCACTGCCAGCAGGAGGAAAACAACCAACCCCTGCCGGTACGCCATTTTTTTCTTTTCATCCATAAGGTTCACTCCGTTATCTCGATAATTCAAGTGAGAAGTAAGGTTGTAGTGCTACACCAACCTCGCGTTTGTGTCCAATTAATCTGCGCCAGCAGGTGCAGGGGCGGCCTCAGCCGGTGGAATCGCCCGGCCCCTGGTACGCTCCTCATCAATGCTGACGTAGGCTGAACCTTCCAGCCCATAATCGTATGGTTCCCCGATCACCTCGAAAGGCTGCGCATAATTATGTACCGGCAGAGGGGAAGGCAGCTGGAATTCAGGGGAGCGCGACCGCCAGGGATTTTTAACCGCCACCGGACCTCGACGGGCGCTGTATACCAGGTTGAGGATGGCTATAAGGACACTGATGCCGATGATATAGCCTGCAATGGTGATCCACAGGTGTGTGGTATCAATCCCCAGCGCTGGATCGTAGTCTCCAATCCGGCGGCGCATTCCCAATAATCCGACCTGCATCTGTCCAAGGGACTGTACATAAAAAGCCGGCAGCATCAGGTAGAAGTGGATCTTTCCCAGCGCTTCGTTATACATTTTCCCGGTGAATTTGGGAAACCAGTAATAAATAGCCGCAAAAAACGGGAAGATGAAGCCACCAAACATGGTCGCGTGGAAGTGACCGACGATCCAGTAAGTATCCTGAAGGTGAAGGTCGGTCGCTACTGTCCCGTTTGGCGGTCCGCTCAAACCGCCCAGTAAAAATATCGAGATGGCTCCCAGGACGAAAAGCGAGGGTGTCTCAAAGGACAGTTTTCCCTGCCAGATAGTTGCGATCCAACTGAAGAATTTCACTCCAGTCGGTATCGCCACCAGCAGGGTGCTGTACATAAAAGGCACACGCAGATACGAAGCCATCCCGCTGGTGAACATATGGTGCGCCCACACCAGGAAGCCGACGATGGCGATCCCAAACGAGGACAGGGCGACCCAACGGTAGCCAAACAGCGGCTTGCGTGCGAAAACAGGCAGCAGCTCGCTGATCACGCCTAATCCGGTCAGGACGAAGACGTAAACCGCCGGGTGGGAATAAAACCAGAACAGGTGCTGAAAAAGGATCGGATTGCCTCCCTTGTTGGGATCGAAGAAACCCATCCCAAACACCCTCTCAAAAAGCACCATCTGGAAGGATAGTCCGATCAGTTGGGTAGCTGTCAGGCCGATTATTGCCGTCGCCAGTGCGGTCCACACGAAAATTGGCATGCGGAAATAGGTCATTCCCTTGGCTCGCATGCGCAGGGTCGTCACGATGATATTAAGTGAACCGAGAATGGATGACAATCCGGCGAAATAGACCGCCACGAAGAAGAAATCCATACCCAGGGGAGCACGTGTACTCAAAGGCGGGTACCCCGTCCAGCCGGTATCGAAGCCGCCCAGGAAAAGCGACATCAGTAAAAAGATCGCCGCAGGAACGTTTACCCAGAAGGCAAAAGCATTCAAACGTGGGAAAGCCATGTCGTTAGCACCGATCATGAGCGGCACCAGGAAATTCGACATAGCTCCGACACCCAACAGCATCGCTACAATCATCATAATCCCGTGCAGGCTCATGTATGTGTTGTAATCTTTTAATTGCAGGAATTGGATGCCCGGCGCGATCAGCTCCGTCCGAAAGGTCAGGGCGAACGAGCCTGCAATCGAGAGGATGAGAAGTGAAGTGACTCCGTATTGCACGCCGATGGCCTTATGGTCATATGTGGCGCTCAGGTAGCGCCGTATCCCGCTGGGAAATGCATCCTGCGGATGCTCATCGGTCTCCTTACCTCTCATCCAGGACAACCAATCGCTCATCACCCCCACGCTGAGCATGAAGCCAGCGAATCCGAAGATTGCTCCTACCACCCAGGCCGACTCGTAGAATCCAAAGTGGTTCGATTCCGGTCCCCAGGACCACACCGGCAATCCTGAAATCAGTCGAATAACGCTCACCAGGGCAATGCCTGCAACCATTCCCAGGATCAGACCTAAAAGACCGCGAATAATCCCCACCGAAAAGATACTGCCTTGTGTTTTTTCGTTCATTCAGTACTCCTTACCGACTATCAATCCGGCTGACTTATTTCAGTGACATGATGAAAGCGATAATGTCCGCGATTTGCTGATCGTTGAGCTGTTCTTCATAATTAAGGGGCATCACGTTTGCGGGAAAGCCAGCAACAATCTTAGCAATTGGACGGATGATCGATTCATGCAGGTAGGCTTCATCGACCGTGACAGCAGTACCATCGGTCAAAGTCTCCGTGGCGCCGTAGATCCCTTTCCAGCTTGGTCCGACAATCCGTGTGCCATCCAGGCTGTGACACGCCACGCAACCGTATCTTTGCACCAGGGTACGACCGCGCTCCACCGGGTCTTCAGACACGCCGGTCTGCTGGATGACCCAGGCCTCGAAATCTTCCCTGGACACCACTTTTACCGGGCTTTCCATGGTCGCATGCTGTAAACCGCATAATTCTGCGCAGCGCACTTTGTAATCACCGGTCAGTGTCGGTGTAACCCGCAGGTCACGCACGAACTCGTTCCCTCCCGGTAGGGCATCCTGCTTCACCCGGAATTCAGGCACCCAAAATGAATGCACCACGTCGTTCGAAGATAATTTCAGGATCGATTGCTGGTTAACCGGCATCATCAACGTATCGGTTACGATCCCATAATCGGGGTACTCGAAGCGCCATGCCCACTGCTGGCCGATGACTTTTATCTCCAGGGCTTTTGGATCGGCACGCATGGTTTCCGCCAGAGCGTCGCCTCCCAGGTAAGCAAAGAACAGCACCGTGATCAGGGGAGCGATAGTCCACGCTACTTCTAGGCGAGTATTACCTTCCACATGGCGGGCATCGCTCACATCACCTTTCTTGCGCCTGAAAACCAGGATGCTGTAAAGCATGAACACAACAATTAGAGAAAATAGAAAGGCAATAACCTTGAATTCCAGGTCAAACAGCTGGTCTATTGGTACTGCCTGTGCGCTGGCCTGCTCAGGCAGCAAGCGAATCTGCCCCAGACCCAGGATGAGCAAGGCTGTAACAGCCACGACCAGCAGGCCTGCGATGATAAGATGTCTCATAGATGATCTCCTGTGTTTGGCTTTTTGCAGCTTCTCCGGGTTTTGCATTTGTATTTTTGGTTCATCATTGACAGATGGCCATTCCTTCAACCAGTCATCGATTTGAGATGCAGCCAGAGTGCGGCGGTCGTAAACCAGGGCTTCTTTTGCACTTTGCAGGGAAAGCAAGACCACGCGTATTTTTTGATCCCCTTCAACGAAGCGCGCCAGGAATTCATCCCGGTTCAGTTTTTCATCATCGTAATCGACGATGATCAGGTCGGGCTTCAGGCGCTGCATGGCTTCCAGGGCTTCTTCCAGGTTGGAAACCATACCCACCACTTCTGCTTGTAATGATTTTTTCTCAATGAGAAGGCGAACCAATCCCTGACCAAATAAGGGATGGCTGGACGCTATTAAAACCCGGCGTGATTTAGATTCCTGGTTGTCAAGCATTAAAATTGCCCTCAAGTGGTCCTTTTCGCCAGGATTTAATTTACCAAATCTAACCAAAATTGTCATCAACTCGGGAATGGATGGGTGTGCTATTTTACTGATCCAGAAGGATGATTCTATGATCACCCTTACCAAAAGCTTTACGGTATTTCATCCGACAGCGTGGTATAAGAGCTTTGTTTTCTCATCCCTGATGAAGCAGCCTTTGTTTTATGATGTCACTTCGTACCAGTTTGGTCCATGAACGATGATCCTTTCAGCTGAGATTCTTCATTCCTATCGCCGGGAGACCTTCAGAATTTCACCAGAATTGCATGTGAAAAACCCTGATGAAGCGATCGACTTTGTAAACCAGAGGGGATTCATCTTCTTCTGGCCGATCACCGGGATCGTTTTTCCAAGCCTGTGGTCTGCCGTGGCAGGCGATCGCCCGGTCGCTGATGCCCATAACGATCCGGGGCACGTCACCTGGAGTTGGAAAGACTCGCTGCTTGGCGGTCGGCAGTGGTACTATGCCAAGGTTTTGAGGCGGAAAGCCACCATGATTTCCTTCGATGTGCTGCCCTACTTTTATGCCCTGTCAGAAAATTATGGCTCGCCAGAAGAAGACTACCTCTCCCTGTACCAGATGGGCAGGATGACACAGGAAGCTAAATCCATATACGAGGCTGTGCTCGATGAGGGGCCTTTGGACACCGTCGCCCTGCGGAAGAAAGCTCGCTTGAGCAGTCCATCCAGTGAGAGCCGATTCAGCAGGGCGCTGGCTGATTTACAGACTGATTTCAAAATCCTCCCGGTTGCAGTCACTCAATCTGGCGCCTGGCACTACGCATTTGCTTATGACATCGCCGCTCGCCATTATCCCGAATTGGATGAGCGAGCGCGCAGCATCGATGAAAGGACAGCCTTCCTGGAATTAACCAGGCGCTATTTCCTGGCAATCGGTGCAGCACGACCGCAGGATATTAGGAAGATGTTTGGCTGGCGCCAACCTGCGGTTGAATGGTGTCTGGACTCTCTGGCTGAAGAGGGTTTCTTGAGGCGCGGTTTGTCCCTGGAAACCAAAACCGGAGAGGTTGCAGCCCTCGCCTCGCTTCTCGAATAGGAATAACGATATGCACACAGGATTAAACACTGATAACCTGCCCCGTCCCCGTCTGGTCGTGCACGCTGATTGGAGCCTCAATTCCAGGAAACGCTGGATGGCGATGGCTGTCCTGGATTCGTCTGGTAATTATTTTGTCAAAGACCTGGAAAACGCTGGAGATTCCCGGACATTATTAGCGCGCCTGAGAGCAGCTGCGGGTGAAAGGAGCTGCGTGCTGGTTGGCTTTGATTTCCCAATCGGATTACCCCTGGCTTACGCACAAAAGAGAGGAATTACTAGTTTTATTGAATTTTTAACCTGGAGCAATCAAGAAGACTGGCAGGAGTTTTTCAATGTCGCTACTTCACCTGGAGAAATCAGCGTTCGGCGTCCCTTCTATCCTTACCGCCCGGGCTCATCCAGGCAAATTCATTTGATGGATGCCCTTGGAATGGAGCATTTGGATCAATTGAGGCGAACTTGTGAGCTCGGAAGCTCGACAAGACGACCAGCCTGCCCGTTATTCTGGACGATGGGAGGGCAGCAGGTTGGCAAGGCCGCGATCCACGGCTGGCGTGACGTGTTGATTCCGGCGCTGCTCGATCGGCGGAAAGCAAATCAAACGAAGATCTGGCCATTTTCGGGATTTTTCAATGATCTCCTATCTACCGATGATACAGTAATAGCTGAGACCTATCCGGCTGAATTCTATACCCACCTGGGTATTGATTTGCGTTTTGCAGATCCTGGATTGCAGGTCCCTGCGACTACCTTGAAACATGAAAAATCTGGCAAGCGCTCTCAAGCCAGCCGTAAAGCGAATGCTGCGGTGCTGTTTGGCTGGGCGGAAAGCCATTCCGTGAGGCTCCGTTCGTCTCTTAAAGAATACATAATAAATGGTTTTGGTCCCCGAGGCAGTACAGAAGATGAATTCGATGCCCTTGTCGGGTTGTTTGGAATGTTGAATATCATCTTGGGCGATCGACCACCTTATGACCCTGAAGAGAATATTATTACTTCCATCGAAGGCTGGATTCTGGGACAGAACCTGCGGCAATCTCCTGTATAATCTCGATTGACTTACGTTCTTCCGCGATTTCAAGCGTTGAGCCTTGAGTTCCCTTACTGAGGAGTCAAACAATGGCTATACATACCGACCAGCCGTGGATGATTACGACCATCGAGAAGCATATCCTCGACGCCCAACGTGACCATCCTGAAGCCACCGGAACGCTGACCCAGCTTCTATACGATATAGCCCTGGCTGGCAAGGTCATTTCCAGCAAGACGACCCGCGCTGGTCTGGCAGAAATCCTGGGGGGGACGGAGGAAGTCAATGTTCAGGGCGAGTTGGTGCAGAAGCTCGACACCCTGGCCGACCGGACGATCTTCCGGCTCAACGATCACACCGGGCGCCTGGCAGTGATGGCCTCCGAAGAACATGCCGGGTTGTTGGATATTCCCGAGCACTACGCGACAGGCAAGTATGTTTTACTCTATGACCCTTTGGACGGCTCATCCAATATCGATTTTAATATCCCGGTCGGGACAATTTTCTCCATTTACCAGCGTAAGAGCCTGGACGGTCCGGGCACAATGGAGGACTGCCTGCAGCCCGGGTCTGAGCTGGTCTCGGCGGGGTATATCATTTATGGTTCGAGCACCATGCTGGTTTATTCGACCGGCGATGGAGTGCATGGGTTCACACTGGACCCTTCAGTCGGTGAGTTCTTGCTTTCGCACCCTTATATCCGGATTCCCAGGAAACCCGTGTATTTCAGCGCCAACCTGGGCTACCAGCGCTATTGGAGCGATGGTGTGAACCGCCTGACAGATTATCTCCAGGGACTGGATGGACAGATCAAGGGGCTTTCCCTGCGCTACGTGGGCTCGCTGGTAGCGGATTTTCACCGGAATTTACTGGCGGGCGGAATTTTCTATTATCCAGCCGACGGCAAAGACCCGCGCCTCCCCAACGGTAAACTGCGCCTGCTGTATGAAGCTGCTCCACTTTCTTTTCTCGCAGAACAGGCCGGGGGATGTGGCTCCGACGGCCACCAAAATATCCTGGAGATCGAACCGCTGGATCTTCACCAGCGCACTCCTTTGTTTGTCGGGAACCGAGACCTGGTGCTCAAGGCGCAGCAGTTTATCTCCGAGCTCGATCGCTAATATTGTCGGCAAAGATGCAAGAAGAAAGCTGGCTTTCGGCATCCGCCTCTCGTGAGCCGGAGATACCGGTATGGCCTGTCCTGGGCTTGCCTCAGGGGGTATAATAAGATGGAATTTATCAAGTATCTGCGGCGGATTACCTGAAGGAGGAAAAAATGGCGCACAAGAAGTTTTTTCGCTGGATGTGGCTGTTCTGCATCCTGGCTATGGTCACCATGTCTTGCAGCCTGTTAGGGAATTTTGTCGAAGACCAGATCGACAAAACGATCGAGACACAGGCAGAAGCAATTATCACTGAGATGGACATCGAATCAATCATCACGGAAGTCGACCTGGAAGCCATTGTCACTGAGATCGACCTTGAATCAGTCATTACGGAGATCAATCCCGAAGAACTCCTGGGTACAGTTGGCACTTTAATGCCAGAGCCTGAGAACACAGGGGAGAGGCCGGAGGGCATCCCAATCCTGGAGCCAAACTCGGATTTCACCACATCGAAGACACATGTCGAGTTTATGGTAGAAAAAACGGTCAAAGAAGCGGCTGATTTTTATGATCAGCAGATGCCCTCGAACGGCTGGACTAAGATAGCCGCTGAGTCGAAGGTAGAGACAAATGTTACAACCCTGGTATTCACCAAGGACAACCGCAAGGCGACGATTAAGATCGAGGAAGATTTCCTGTTCGGTGGCACTGTCGTAACCATCGATATCGTTCAGACCTGAGTACTACCCTCAAATTAAAGAGAAAAGGCGTGCGGATGTCATAAATCCGCACGCCTTTTAATTACTGAGCCTGGCGAGTTAGCTCGCCAATGCTACAAAATCAACTTCCAATAGCACTTCATCTGAGACATCCGCCACGCTGGGAACACTGGGGATGATCAATCCATAATCTGAGCGCAGCACGGTTGTTTTTCCGGACCCCTCCAGCCGTGATGCATCCACCAGGGTGGCAGTAATCTCGAAGGTCACCGGTTGGGTCACATCACGAATCGTTAAATCACCGGTGACCTGGAATTGGACCGCTTCGCCAATAACCACTTCCTGGGGTAATCCTGTGATTTCAGTGGGGACGAAAGTGATGAATTCGAATTCATCGGTTTCCAGGATCTCGTTGTTCATCGCACGGTCGCGGAATTCACTATCTGTTTTTAGAGTTCGGGCATTAACCTGGATTGCGCCGACCAGTGCCTGTTTCTGGTCAAAATCAAGGTTGATCTCACCGGCGACCTGGTTTGTTACACCCACGGGCGTGAAGGGTTTCCCGCGCAGGATTTCGTCCAGGGAAAACCTGACCTCTGATTCTGCCTGGCTGATCCGGTAGGTGGTGGTGCCTGTTAACCCCGGCTCTGCGGCCTGGGGATCCGATGTTTCAGTTGGGTTGGCTTGAGCTTCGGTAGCGGCGGAAGGCGATGGTTGAGCCTGGGTGGCGATGGGCGTTGCCTGGATCGGTGCGCTTGCTTCATCACTGGGCCGCAGGATGTACGCGCCGATGGCGATAATGCCCAGGACCACGATCGCACTTGTTATCAGGAATGTCTTTTTCATTGCCGTCCTTTAATAAACAAAGTTTATCTTGATTGTAAAATTATCCCATGCGTGGATTAGAAATTTGTATGAGTTAACTGAAAGAAGCATGAATATTTGAAAGGGGAAAAGCGAGTAGAATTCCGATTAACAATCGTTGGTGAGGTCAAAATGAACAGTCTGGATGCAATCCGCACGAAACGCGCAGTACGGCAGTTTCAGGACAAACCGCTGCCTCCGGAGACGGTGAATCTAATCCTGAATGCAGGGAGGCGCGCTCAATCATCAAAGAATACGCAACCCTGGCATTTCATTGCAATTCAAGACAAGGTTAGTTTGCAGACGCTTTCGACCTTCGGCACTTACGCAGGACACCTGGCAGGCGCGGCGCTGGCGGTGGGGATTATCACTCCGACGCCTGAAACACGTTTCAGCGTGATGTTCGATGCCGGCCAGGCCGCTTCCTATATGCAGCTGGCTGCCTGGGACATGGGAGTTGGTTCATGCCTGGCGACGATTTACCAGCCAGACCTGGCTCGCCAGCTTTTGGGATTTCCAGATGAACTGACGATGTTGATTGCAATATCATTCGGGTATCCCCAGGACCCTGGTGTGTTATCCGCGCTCCCACAAAGAGGTGGGCGCCGTTCATTCGAAGAAACTGTACATTGGGAGATGTGGTGAAAGACAGCCTGCTGAAACTGTTCTTCTCCGAAAGGCAGGCACTGCCACTACCGGAGGACCACCGCTTTCCAGCCTCCAAATACTCCCTGCTGCTCGATCGATCGAGTGAGGATGGTTTCGCACACAAGTTTGAGCTCCTGCAGACTGAGCCTGCATCCTACGAACACCTGCTTTCAGTCCACACCTCGGATTACCTGGACCGGATGCTTGGCGCTCAAATGACCGACAGAGAGATGCGCCGGATTGGTTTCCCCTGGTCTGCGGCATTGGTAGACCGCGCACGCAGGTCGGTTGGAGGGACGATCGCTGCCTGCCGTACAGCTCTTTTGGAGGGTTCAGCCGCCAATCTGGGAGGAGGGACGCACCATGCCTACCCCGACCACGGTGAAGGTTACTGTGTTTTCAATGATGTTGCTGTTGCTGCACGCATTATGCTTAATGAAAAACTCCTGGAGCGGATTATCATTCTGGATTGCGACGTACACCAGGGAAACGGCACAGCCGCTGTTTTTTCGAATGAACCAAGCGTGTTCACTTTTTCCATCCATGGCTCCAAGAACTTTCCCTTTCACAAGTATCCCGGCGACCTGGATATCGCACTGCCAGATAAGTGCGATGATGCGACCTACCTGGAATCGCTCGAAAAGGGTCTGCGGGAATCTTTCACACGCGCATATGCTGAACTGGCCATCTTCATCGCCGGAGCTGACCCTTTCGAAGGTGACCGGCTCGGACGATTGGCCTTAACGAAGGGTGGGTTAGCCGAACGTGACCGGCTCATTTTTTCACACTGCAGCCAGCAGGGGATTCCGGTGGCAGTGGTGATGGGCGGTGGATATGCACAGGAAGTCGAGGATATCGTCGATATAAACATGCAGACACTGCTGATCGCGGCGGAATTCCAGCCTCAGTTTTCAAGCTGGCTCGACTCGTAGCAACCTTTTCAATTCTTATACGTAATTTATGGTGAAGTCAGAATGATATTGATGGAGGTAAATGTGTCTGATACACGTCGTTCACTTCGCCGTTCTCGCTACAACCGGATCATTGCTGGCGTTTGTGGTGGTTTAGGCGATTTTTTTGGAATCAGCTCTTTCTGGTTCCGCCTGGCATTCTTGCTCGCCCTGATCCCTGGAGGTGTGCCGGGCATTCTGATCTACCTGATCATGTGGATCATTATTCCGGTTGAGTGACTGGTTCACGTCAGCCATTGGAGCAGGCAGCGGTTCAGGCTGCCTGTTCTAGTTTAAAACTTCTTGCCATCTCGATGCGTTTTCCCAGAGCTGGATGAGAATACAGCAGCAGCTCGACCCAGGCTTCAGGCTCAACTTCCGCCAGGTTCTGATTTGCCAGCCGGACCAATGCGCTGGCATAAGCCTTGCCGTTGCCCGTCGCCTGGAGCGCGTAGGCATCTGCCCGTACCTCGCGCCAGCGGGAAAAAGCATTACCGAGAGGCATTGTGAGCAGGCCATAGCCCCCCATCACCAGGACCAGCAGCGGCATGGCAGCAGTATCCCCAAGGCCATCGAAGCCAAAATAAGCCACACCCCAATTCAAACCCAGGTTCGCCAGGTATAAACCGACGAAAGTCAGCAGGGTTTCGACAGCCATTCCCAAAGGGATGTCTTTATGCACCTGGTGCCCGAGCTCGTGTGCAAAAACCGTTTCGATTTCAGCAGAGGAAAATTCCTTTAACAATGTATCACCCAGGATGATCCTGCGAGTATTTCCCAGCCCGATCAGAGCAGCGTTGGCTGCCTTGGTGCGCTGGCTCAAATCGATCTGGAATACCCCCTTCACCCGCGTGTCCGCCCGCTCGGATAGCCGCACCAGGCGTTCACTTAATTCCCGGTATTCATCTGCCAGGGGAGTGAACTTGAAGAATAAGGGCATCAACAGGATTGGTGCCAGGTTGGCGAGCACGATGTTGATGGCGAAAATAAAAAATCCAGCGATCACCCACCAGGATTCGGGCAGAGTCCGCAACAGCCAGTAGATCACCTCGATAATCAGCAAGCCGAATATCCCACTCAAAGCCATGCCTTTTATCAGATCGCCAACCCATCCCCCCAGCTTCTGGTTCGATAACTGGAAGCGATGCGGTAAAACAAAGCCGGAGTAAAAGGAGAGAGGTACATCGATAACCAGGTATATCCCCGAAAAAACGAGAGCGAAGACCGCAACCTCCAGCCAGGGATTGTAGGAAAATTCCCCGATGCTTTCGGCGAGATCTATCCCCCAGCCGAAGACCAGCCAGCTGGTCGTATACAATCCACCCAGTACCACCTCAAGCAGGGTTAATCTCCTGCGGATGCGGGCATATTCCTTGGCCTGCACTTGCTTGCTTTTATCAAGCTGTAGCTCATCCATGGGGTGATTCTAATACACCTCAGCCCTAAGCCATGTTTCATTCTCTGAATCCACCCAAGGGGAATTGCACCCGGAACGCTTCAGGATTAAGATTTCACAGCATTTCGAATTCGATTGCCTTCTACAGTGGTTGAGTCAATCCGGCCCGGATTTACAGGTTCATTGGGTACCCTGAAATGAAAATTAAACCGGTGTGCAGCAGGTGTAAACGCCCTTTTTTGGTGGGTAAAAACGGCCTCTGCCAGACCTGCATTAAACCAAATATCAGGTACAAACGGCCGCGCTGCTATTGCGGCAATCCGGCTGTGCGTGTGGTCATCGTCACGGTATTGAATCCCGATGGAGTCGCGCGCTCGGTCCAGCTTGCGCTCTGCCGGGTCTGCCTGGAGCTGGAACGCGATATCGAAATCAAACCTGCAGAATCGCCGAAAATCGACAGGCTGAATCCGATCAAGATCCTGATTGTAGACCGGGTGCCGCGCGCCGATAATCCACCCAAAGGTCGCAAGATTGCCTGATGCAGGTTCCCTGCAGGATAAGTGAATTACAATTTGTGGGATAAAATTGTTGGCACTGTGAACTTTTTGGTCAAGTAGGCTTTATTTATTCATTTCAAAGTCTTTTCGCATTTAAGTTGGCGCCGAATCAGGAAGAACCACAGGTCAATCTATGGATTCAAAATGGCCCAGGCTGCTCCAGCAGCTAAACGCTGAATTAGGCTATACCGTTCAGGAAGCCAGGACTGCCCTCGGATACCAGCTCTATTCGATCGACCTGTCATCCTGGAAGCTGCGTTTGTCGCACCAGACCCCGGTGATCTGGGTCCAGGGCTCAGATCTGGAAGGTGTATCCGCACGCGACCTGATGCAGAGCCTGGCGGATGTGGTTCGAGAGCGGGTTTTAGGTCGCCAGATCACTTTGGTCCTGGTGGATGGCAATTCTCAGCCGCTGTTACGACTAAAATCCGGACTGGTAAATAACTGCGTGTTGGTGGGGGCTGATGAGCAGAAGGAGGTTTTGCGTTCTCGCCGGCCGAGCGGAGAGCTGCTCGATATGATCTCGGCGCAAATACCTATTTCCACCCTCTCTCCATACGAAACGCGTGCCCCGGTGACCGGAAGTCGGTTCTTCGGACGGGAAGCCGAGATCAACCGCGTACTATCAAGCACCGAGAGCAACCATGCCATTTTGGGCATCCGGCGCATCGGCAAGACCTCCCTGCTGCGCGAAATCGAGCGCGTTTTGAAAGAAGAACAGGACCAGGCACATGTAATCTACCTTGAATGCAGCGACCTGTTAAGCACCGATGATTATGTGCGTGAGGTGGTCCGTAAGCTCAATCCGCGCGAGCTCCCCCGGGTGCACATGCAGAAATATGTTTTCTTCTTCCCCGATTTCCTGGAACGAATGAGCCGCTACTTCAAGTCGAAGATTATCTTCCTGCTCGATGAAGTCGACAACCTGGTGATCATGCAGCGTGGGGACTGGGAGCTGTTCCGCATGCTGCGCGCTTCAGCCAACAAAGGCGCCTGCCAGTACATCATGGCTGGTTTTCGTGAAGCCATGAAAGAACAGTATATGCTCGACTCCCCTTTCTATAATTTTGCCCAGGAAATCCGTCTCAGTGAATTCACCCGCCAGCAAGCCCACGATCTGATCCTTGTTCCAATGGAAAATTTACGCGTGCGCATCCGCAGCCAGGAAGAAGTGGTGGGACACATCTTTGATGAAACAGCCGGACATCCAAACCTGATCCAATACTACTGCACCATCCTGCTTCGTAAATTGGACCAGACTGGCGAGCGGGAGATCACTCCAGACAGCCTGATCGATGTCTACAACGACGAAGGTTTCAGCAGCCATCTCCTGGCATCCTTCATGCAGAACACCGAGAATCGGGAAAAAGCACTCGTATATGCCCTGATTAAAAGCCTGGAGAACGAGAAGCAGGGTTTTTCACTCGAGAAAATCGATGACAGCCTGCGGCAGGGAGGTATTATCCTGCCCGTGGATGAGATCGACGAAGCCTGCCAGGTGTTGTCTTTAGTCGGGATCGTACATCGCAAAGGTCAAAACTTCCATTTTCGCTCTCCGGTTTTTTCCAAAGTCCTGCAGCAGAACTACGACCTGAATTATCTCTTCCGCAAATTAAAGGAAGAAGGGATATGACCATTTCCGAATCGATCGTCGAAGCACCACTGACCGCCAAATACCATCGAGAAGCGATCGACCAGATCATCCAGTGTGTCGAAGATGGTGTGTACTGTGCGCTGTTAGGTCCGCGGCTGTGCGGGAAAACCGTATTGCTTCTATATATACAGAGGGTGCTTTCTGGTATGGGATGGACCTGCGCCTACGTTGACCTGCTGCCGATGCGAGCCCCGACCCTGCAGGGTTTCTTTGCGGAGCTCACGAACCTGGTTTCCAGCTCGATCCGTGAAGAAACCGGTAGCGAGCTTCCGCTGCCCGATCCTGCCGAGGCCAGCAGTGCTGTTTTTCGCGCCTTCCTGACCGATTCAGTGGCTGCTTTGCACCGCGACCTGGTGTTGATCATCGAACACCTGGAAACCGTCCCCACCGACCTGGCCCAGTCTCTTCTGACTTCTCTGCGCGCGGCATACATGGACCAGCAGAACCAGGAGTTCCGGTTGGTGGTGATCGTTTCGGGCGCCCTCAGCCTGGCGAGCCTGACGGTTGGAGAATCATCGCCTTTTCGCGGCATCACCCGGCGGGTCTTCGTCGGCGACCTCTCACCGGATGAAAGCTGCGATATGATCGCCGACTTTTTGGTAGAAGAAGGCATTGATTTCACACCTCACGCCCGCCAGCTGCTGCAGGAAGACACCAGTGGGGATACATATCTGATCCGCACGCTCTCGCAGCAAAGCGCCGAATCCATAATTCTGCGCGGGACGCGGCGATTGGGCGCCAGGGAAGTGCGCAAAGTAACCAATCGCTTCTTACGCCGTGATGTTTACCATTATGCCCCTCTGCTGGAAGCCGTCCGGATGATCGAGGATGATCCGGACCTGATGCACTGCATCCTGGTTCTGCTGGAAAAGGAGCTGGTTCGTAAGGCGGACCTGCCGCTGCCGCTCTCACCTGACCTGGATCCTCTCTACCTCACCGGCGTGGTCGAAGCTGTTGATGGTGACAGCTACCGGCTACAGAACCTGATCTACCGCCGCTTCCTGCAGAGCCATTTCAATCCGGGGCGGGTGGGGCATGTGCTGGCTATGGCCGGTCGCTGGGATGCCGCCATCGAATTTCTTGAAACCAGCCTGCGCCAGGGGATCGCCGATTTTAGGCTCGACCTTCTGCCGGCCACTATTAACTCGATGTATGCCTCCGACAACCTTGATAAAGCTGGCAGCTACCTGACGCGTGCCCTCTCATCGGCTTTCGACGTCAATGAAGCGGAAGTCTGGTATGCGCCGCCCGGCGAAAAAGTGCTGCGCCTGATCCGCTTCATGGGAGAGTTTGACGATTCGGAGTTTCCTGCCGTGGTCGAAATCCCCGTGCAGGCAGACCAGTTGGAAGCCCGGGCATTCCGTCAGGCCATTGCGCTGCGCGGCCAGGAGGATGGGATCTGGCTGAAGCGAGTCTTTCCGCTGCAAGTGCGCGGCAGCAAGCCCCTCGGTGTGGTCTCCTTGTGGGAGCGCCTGGCGGAGGGCAGGGCTCTGGAACAGCGGCGCCGCGATTTGCAGCTGGTGGGTTTCCTGAACCAGGCTGCCAGGGCGCTTCAGGCAGTCGCACTCAGCCGCCAGGAGCTGGCCATGGCCGGACGCATGCAGGTCAGCTTGCTCCCTGATGAGGTCCCGCACTTCGAGGGATGGGATTTTGCAGTCGCCTGGCAGCCGGCACGCGAGACTTCCGGTGATTTTTACGATTTCATTCCCCTGCCCGGCGGAAAACTTGGCATCATCATCGCCGATGTGGCCGATAAAGGGGTGGGCGCCGCCCTGTACATGGTGCTGTGCAGAACCTACTTACACAATTATGCAAGAGATTTTCCGGAACATCCATTCATGGTGCTGCAGGAAACCAACCGCCGCCTGATCCGCGACGTTGGCAACCGGAACTTCGCCACCGTCTTCTATGGTGTGCTTGATCCGGGTACTGGCGAGCTGGATTACAGCAATGCCGGTCACAACCCGCCGGTTCTTTTCACTGGAGACTCACCAGGTTCAAGTTTTCAGCTCGTCCGCACGGGGATGGTCCTGGGTGTGGCGGAAGATTCCCAGTGGGAGCAAAATAAAATTCAAATGACTCCTGGTTCGGTATTTCTGCTGTACACCGACGGCATCACCGATGCCCATAACCGTCTCAATGAGGCTTTCGGCGAGCAGCGCCTGACGAACCTGGCCCGGCTTCAGAAAGAAGACCAGGCAGAGATGATCTTATCGAATGTCATGAATGCAGTGAAATTTCACGCCAGCGATGCCCCCCAGTTTGATGATATGACTTTGATGGTTGTGAAGCGATTGAAGTAATTCCTGTCGGGGCGGGCGGATTTGAACCGCCGTCCTCGCGGACCCGAACCGCGCGCTCTAACCGGGCTGAGCCACGCCCCGAACAGTTGGATTATAGCGCAGTGACTATTCTTATGCAAGTGCAGTATGACGATTCTATGACTGACCTGTACTTACAGGTCGACAGGGAGGGTATAATTAGCCCTTCTCAACAATAAAAATCACAGCAGGAGCCATTCATGAGTGAAACAAAAAAAGTGCGTGTTGCTATTATCGGTGTCGGTAACTGCGCTTCCTCGCTTGTCCAGGGTGTGACTTACTATCAAAAAGCCAAGCAGGATGACCTGATCCCGGGCATCATGCATGTCAAAATGGGCGGGTACCATATCCGGGATATCGAATTCAGTGCCGCCTTCGATGTGGTGGAGCCGAAGGTCGGAAAAGATTTAAGTGAAGCGATTTTTGCCTATCCCAACAACACCCAAAAATTCTGCGAGGTATCTAAAGTGGGGATCCCGGTCTCACGCGGCATGACCCACGACGGGCTGGGAAAATATCTCTCCCAGATCTTGACCAAGGCACCCGGACCGACCGATGACATTGTCGGTATCTTGAAGAGCACCCAGACCGATGTGGTAGTCAGTTTCCTGCCGGTCGGCTCCGAAATGGCTACCAAGTGGTATGTCGAGCAGGTGCTGGAAGCCGGCTGCGCCTTCGTCAACGGCATCCCGGTGTTCATCGCCAGCTCTGAATATTGGGGCAAGCGCTTTTTTGAACGCGGTTTGCCCATCATCGGGGATGATATCAAGAGCCAGTTTGGGGCTACCATCCTGCACCGCGTGCTGACCAGCCTGTTCGTGGATCGCGGCATAAGACTGGACCGCACCTACCAGCTGAATTTCGGCGGAAACACGGATTTCTTGAACATGCTGGAAAGGGAGCGCCTCGAATCGAAGAAAATATCGAAAACGAACGCCGTCACCAGCATGCTTCCCTATAAACTTCCTGATGAGATGGTGCATGTGGGGCCGAGCGACTACGTCCCCTGGCTGTCCGACCGCAAGTGGTGCTACCTGCGCATGGAAGGCACTACCTTCGGAGATGTGCCGCTGAACCTGGAAGCCAAACTCGAAGTGTGGGATTCGCCGAATTCTGCCGGGGTGATGATCGATGCCATCCGCTGTGCCAAGATCGCCCTGGATCGCGGTCTGAGCGGCCCGGTGATCGGACCGTCATCCTATTTCATGAAAACACCTCCCAAGCAATTTAAGGACGAGGCTGCGCGGGAGATGACAGAAGCATTCATTCGTGGTGAGAGCTGAAAATTAGCCGGTGGTATAATAATAGGTCTGTATAGGAGAACAAGGTATGTCTGGACATTCACACTGGGCGACCATCCGTCGCAAAAAGGAAGCGGTTGATGCCAAGCGCGGGGCGGTTTACACCCGGCTGGCACGAGAAATTGTGATAGCAGTGCGCGAGGGAGGCGGTGATCCAAGCACCAACGTCCGCCTGGAGCTGGCTATCGATCGCGCTCGGGCGCAGAATATGCCCAAGGACAATATCGAACGGGCCATCAAACGCGGCACCGGAGATGCAAAAGAAGGCTTCGAAATCGAAGAAGTGACATACGAGGGATTCGCCCCGCATGGTATCGCTATGCTAATCTCTTGTGTGACCGATAACCGCAACAGGACGGTGGCGGAAATCCGCCACATCCTGAACCGCTACGGCGGCAGCATGGCGGAAGCAGGTGCAGTCGGCTGGCAGTTCAAGCGTATCGCTTATTTCAATTTTCCTTTAGGTCAGACCAACCCCGACCTGATTTTTGAATTAGCGGTGGAAGCCGGCGCCGATGATGTGACTTTCGAAGACGATTGGGTGGAGATCCTTGCACCGGTCGAGGCATATAATGAAATCAATGTCCGCTTGAAATCTTCCGGTATCCTGCCGGATGATGCAGGGTTGAAGTATTCACCGAATAATGAGCTGGAGCTGGAAGACGATGAGGCTATACAGGTAGTCAGAGTCATCGGTTCGCTCGAAGATTTAGATGATGTCCAGGAGGTATTTTCCAACCTGTCGATCACTGACAGCGTGATGGCAAAATTGGAAGCTTGATAGCCCTGGAATTCATCCAAAAATGTTGGTGATCGGGATCGACCCCGGTACTGCTTCGACCGGCTTTGGTCTGGTGCAAGAAGATAGCGCTGGAAACCTGTCGGTAGTCGACTACGGTGTGATCCAGACATCGACGGGGCAATCGATGCCTGGCCGTTTGCTCAGTTTATACCAGGAAATTCAACAACTGCTGACTCTCCATCGCCCTGAAACCAGCGCGGTGGAGAAATTGTTTTTCCAGCGCAATGTGCGCACAGCAATGGCAGTTGGACAGGGTCGCGGCGTCGTATTGCTGGCCCTGGCTGAAGCCGGCATCCCGGTGGTTGAATACGCACCTTCGGAAGTCAAACAGGCCATTTCCGGATATGGCGGCGCCGAAAAGAGACAGGTTCAGCAGATGGTGAAAGTCCTGTTGAATCTCAAAACTTTACCTCAGCCGGATGATGCTGCAGATGCCCTGGCCCTGGCGATTTGCTGCCTGCACTCCAGGCGCATGCAGGCGCTGATCGAGGAAGGATAGAGTGTGAGGCATGATCGCCAGTATCAACGGTAGGTTACAGGAAAAAACAGGCGAAGGCTTAATTATCGAAATCGGCGGCCTGGGTTGGCTGTTGCATGTCCCAACGCCTGTACGTGACAGGCTCAATCCCGGCGAGCTGGTCTTCCTGCACACCTGTCTCATCGTCCGCCAGGAGTCGCTGGCGCTGTATGGTTTCGAAACCCGTGAAGAGCGCGAGTACTTTACCCTCTTGCTCAGTGTCGATGGCGTCGGCCCTAAGTTAGCGCTTTCCATATTATCGGTACTGACTCCGGATGCGATCCGCCGCATGGTTTATCAGCAGCAGCCAGACCTGTTCACACGCGTGCCCGGAGTGGGAAAGAAAACCGCCCAGAAGATTTACTTACAACTTCAGGATCGATTACCGGCTTCAACCGGATTTGAAGGATACTCCCAGCCGAGCGAAGTGGATTCTGAAATCCTGGCTGCCCTGACGACCCTGGGATACAGCGTTGTCGAAGCGCAGCAGGCACTGCAGTCCATCCCGCGCGATACTCCCCAGGACGCAGAAGAACGGCTGCGGCTTGCGCTGCGCTACTTTGGGTAATCTCCCCACAGGCTTAATTTAATATACGTACTACAAGGAATCCGGAGAATGATCGGAGGTAGAGGTGATTAATCAAAAAACTATTGCATTCATCGGCCCGGGCGTGATGGCTGAAGCCATGATCTACGGTCTCATCCAGCACCAGGTCGCCGGAGCGGACGAAGTTGTCGCCGCTGGCCCGCGCCCGGAGCGCCTGGACCAGCTGCGGGCAGAATATCATATCGCAACGGTAACAGACAATCGAGAAGCGGCAGCGTACTCCGATGTCGTGGTGCTGTCGGTTAAACCCCAACGCCTGGATCGCGTCCTGGCTGGGTTAAACAACGCTATTCAACCGCAGGCGCTGGTAATTTCGATTGTCGCTGGAGCCCCAATTGAAATAATCACCCGGGGATTAGGTCATGACCTGGTCGTGCGCTGCATGCCGAACACTCCGGCGCAAATTGGCGAAGGGATCACGGTATGGACGGCTTCACCAGGTGTGCGCCCAGAGCAGCTGGATATGACTCGCAGAATCCTGGGTGCCCTGGGGAAAGAAATAATTGTCGAAGAAGAGAGTTATCTGGATATGGCGACAGCCTTATCTGGCACAGGCCCGGCCTATGTGTTTTTATTCATGGAAGCGCTGGTAGACGCCGGAGTACACCTTGGTTTCCCACGCCGTATCGCCGAAGAGTTGGTGATCCAGACCGTGCGTGGATCGGTCGATTATTACCAGAAACGTGATGATCCAAAGCACCTGGCCCGATTACGCAACGAAGTAACATCACCCGGAGGTACCTCCGCAGCAGCCCTTTATTACCTGGAGAAAGCCGGATTTCGGACAGCTATTTCCAGGGCTATCTGGGCAGCTTACGAAAGATCGCAGGAGTTGGGGCGGGGAGGCAAAAGCCATGTGCCTGAGCGACCATTGGATGGCGGCTCGGCATAGAATTGTGAACAACTGGACAATTCAAGTTCTTTCAGGTATCATTTTTCAGCTAAAGAATTCATTTTCAATGATTTTGGAGGGAATATGTCCGATCTTATCAGCCAGATTACCTCGGACCTACAAAAACAGATCGACGCCTTCAAACCCGAGCTGGAAATCCGGGACGTCGGTACGGTCGTCGAAGCCGGGGATGGGATTGCCCGCGTGCACGGTCTGGCCGATGTTCGTTCGCAAGAGCTGGTTGAATTTAGCGATGGAACGAAAGGAATCGCTTTCAACCTGGAGAGAGAAACCGTCGGTGTGATTATCATGGGTGAATACTCCGGCATTGCTGAGGGGATGGAGGTGCGCTCCACCGGCCGGATTGCTTCTGTCCCGGTCGGCGATGTCCTGGTAGGCAGGGTGGTGAATGCTTTGGGAGAGCCGGTCGATGGAAAAGGTCCCATCAGATCCAGCCAATACCGGCCGATCGAGCGCATCGCTCCGGGAGTCGTCGCGCGCAAAGATGTGGATAATCCCGTCCAGACCGGATTGAAAGCCATCGACTCGATGATCCCAATCGGCCGCGGGCAGCGGGAATTGATCATCGGCGACCGCCAGACCGGAAAAACAGCCATCGCCATCGACACCATCATCAACCAGAAGGGTAAAGATCTGATGTGCATTTATGTAGCCATCGGGCAAAAGAAAGCAGCCATCGCACGTACGGTCGCAATCCTGGAGCGTTTTGGAGCGATGGATTACACCACCGTGGTTGTGGCTGCTGCCGATGAAGCCGCTGCCCTGCAGTACATCGCCCCCTACGCGGGCTGCGCCATGGGCGAGGAATACATGGAAGACGGCCGCGACGCACTGGTGGTGTATGACGACCTGTCCAAGCATGCCTGGGCTTACCGCCAGGTTTCACTCCTGCTCCGCCGGCCCCCTGGCCGGGAAGCCTACCCTGGCGACCTGTTTTACCTGCACTCCAGGCTGCTCGAACGCGCTTCACGCCTGGCGGACCAGTATGTAATTGTCTCAATGGAGCACCAGGGTGGACGTGCTGAAGAGAAAGACAGCGTGGATGGAAAGATTTATGTTGGCCCGCGGGGATTACACGATGCTGAGGAAGCACTTAAATTGATGCCCGATGCGGAAAAATTCAAACCGGTTAAATTCGCTCATTCGGGCGGCTCACTGACTGCTTTACCTATTATCGAGACACTTTTAGGTGACGTTTCAGCTTACGTGCCTACTAACGTGATCTCAATCACAGATGGACAAATCTACCTGGAAAACAACCTGTTCTATGCCGGTATCCGACCTGCCATCAACGTCGGTATTTCTGTCTCGCGTGTGGGAGGAGACGCACAAACCCGGGCTATGCGCCAGGTTGCTGGCCGGCTGCGGCTGGATATGGCGGCCTACCGTGAGCTGGCAGCTTTCGCCCAGTTTGGTTCGGACCTGGATAAAACCACCCAATCGCAGTTGAACCGCGGCCAGCACATGCAGGAAATTCTCAAGCAGCCGCAGTACGAGCCCATGTCACTGGCAGACCAGGTGATGGTGATCTATGCCGGTACACAGGGCTACGCCGATCAAGTTCCGTTGGAACGCGTGCATCCCTGGGAAATTTCCTTGCTGCGTTATTTGGAATCATCCAATCCAGAGATCGGAGATGACATTATCGAGAAAAAGCGCATCACCGAGGAAACGGAAGCAAAATTACGCTCTGCTCTCGATGGATTTACGAACGCCTGGCAGTAATTTTCGCTTACTTAACCAAACTCAGAATCGAACATGCCAAATCTACGCGAAGTAAGATTACGGATCAGCAGCGTCAAGAATATTGCCCAGGTCACACGCGCCTTGCAGGCGGTCAGCGCCAGCAACGTGCGCAAGGCAATGCAGGCGACTCTGCACACCCGACCCTATGCCACCAAGGCCTGGCAGGTGTTGACTCATATCGCCGCGCAGCCCGGTCGCGATACACTTCACCCATTATTGACCCGCAGGGAACAGGTAAATAATATCCTGGTCGTGATGGTGACAGGCGATCGCGGGCTGGCGGGTGCGTACAACTCGAACATCGTCCGCTATGCATTGAACCGTTTCCGCAATTCATCGGTGCCGGTGAAATACGTCGTGGTGGGGCGCAAAGGCCGCGATATGATGCTGCGCCGCAGGCAAAACATCATTGCTGAATTCAGCAATTTACCTCCCGCGCCCACCTTCGCCGACGTCTCAGCTATTGGACGCCTGGCAGTGGATGACTATCTGGAAGGTATCGTGGATGAGGTGTACCTGATCTACACCTCTTTTATCAACATGGTGAGGCAGGTACCTGAAATTCGCAAGCTGCTGCCCCTGGAGCTTGGGGAGGAAAGCAGGCGTGTAATTTCTTTTGGCCGGGCTGAGAGAAGCATGGCAGCTGCTTATATATACGAGCCCGGACAGGAAGCCATCCTGGATCAGATCGTGCCCCGGTTCACTGCGCTTCAGGTCTACCAGGCGATCATGGAATCGCTTGCCAGCGAGCATGCCGCACGTATGCTGGCCATGAAAAATGCCACCGAGAGCGCGGTTGCCCTGGCAGATGTGCTGCAGCTGGAATATAACAAGGTTCGCCAGCAGTCGATTACCAGTGAGATGCTCGATATTGCTGGCGGTGCGGAAGCGTTGGCCCAAAGTTAGGTATTGGAGGCGAGTATGGCAAGAGTGCAAGGTAGTGTAGTCCAGGTGCTGGGTGGGGTAGTGGATGTGGAATTCCCATCCGAACAGCTGCCTGAGATTTACGAGGCAATCGAGGTAACGCGCGAGGGAATGTCTCCCCTGGTGTTGGAGGTTCAGAAACACCTGGGAAATAACTGGGTCCGGACAGTGGCGATGGACGCTACGGACGGCCTGCAGCGCGGCAAGGCTGCATATGCCACTGGAGCGCCGATCATGGTGCCGGTCGGGCAGGAAACCCTGGGGCGTATATTTAATGTGCTCGGTCAACCGGTGGATCAAAAAGGGGATGTCGATGTAAAAATGCGCTACCCGATTCACCGCCCGGCTCCCGTTTTCTCCGACCAATCCACGCGGGTCGAAGTATTCGAGACCGGCATTAAAGTCATCGACCTGATTGCGCCATTTACGAAGGGTGGCAAGACCGGTATCTTTGGTGGCGCGGGCGTCGGAAAGACAGTCATCATCATGGAATTAATTCGCTCGATTGCCATCGAGCACCAGGGCAACTCGGTGTTTGCCGGTGTCGGAGAACGCACTCGCGAAGGTACCCAACTGTACCGTGAAATGCTTGAATCGGGTGTCATCAAAGATACCGTCATGGTTTTTGGCCAGATGAATGAACCACCCGGTGTCCGCCTGCGCGTGGCTCTTACTGCATTATCGATGGCGGAATATTTCCGCGATCAGGGTCGGGATGTCCTCCTGTTTATTGACAATATCTTTCGTTTCAGTATGTCCGGCTCGGAAGTCTCAGCGCTCCTGGGGCGCATGCCCTCTGCCGTTGGCTACCAGCCTACACTGGCAACAGAAATGGGTGAACTGCAGGAACGTATCACATCCACACGCAGTGGATCCATCACCTCCATGCAGGCAGTCTACGTCCCGGCGGACGATTACTCTGACCCCGCCCCGGTAGCAACATTCACGCACCTGGATGCCACGATCGCACTTGAGCGGGCTATCTCCGAGAAAGGGATTTACCCGGCAGTCGATCCGCTGACCTCCACTTCACGTATCCTGGACCCGAAAATCGTCGGTGATGAGCATTACACGACTGCCCGTGAAACGCAGCGCGTGCTCCAGCGATATAAGGACCTTCAGGATATTATCGCCATTCTGGGTGTAGATGAGCTGAGTGAAGATGATAAGCTGATCGTATCGCGTGCCCGCAAGATCGAACGCTATTTTTCTCAGCCCATGTTTGTTGCTGCCCAGTTCACAGGCCGCGAAGGACGGTATGTGCCTTTGAAGGAAACTGTGCGAGGCTTCCGCGAAATCCTGGATGGGAAGCATGACGACCTGCCCGAGAGTGCATTCATGATGGTGGGTTCGATTGATGAAGCGGTGGAACAGGCCGAGAAAATGGCGAGGGCATGATCGACGAAGGAATTCAGGAGTAAATATGCCAATCCGGTGTGAAATCGTCTCACAGGATCGAATGGTGTGGGAAGGGGAGGCGGACATCGTCATTTTGCCTGGTACGGAAGGCGAGATGGGTGTTCTGCCGAACCATGCCCCACTTCTCTCGACTCTCAATATTGGGATTCTTACGGTTCGCAGCCGTGATAAAGAAGAACATTTCACCATCGCTGGTGGGATGGTCGAAATCCAGCCGGAAATCATTACCGTGATGGCAGATGCAGCCGAAAATGTCGAGGAGATTGATATTTCGCGAGCCGAGGCAGCGCGCCGGGGGGCGGAGGAATATCTTAAACTGGGACCACCGCCCGACATGGATAATTACCTGGCGATGGAATCAGCGCTAAAGAGGTCGACACTCAGGCTGGAGGCAGCCAGGCGCTTCCGGAAACTTCCATCACAGTACTATGGCGGGGATCAAGGGGAAGGGAAATAGGGGATGGCGCTCTTTTCCAAGGACCTGGGGATCGATCTGGGGACGTTTTTTATTCGCGTAGCCGAAGGAAACCAGATCCTAACGCAGGAACCGGCCGTGGCAGCCATCGTTGTGGACGAGCAGAAGATGGTCGCCTGGGGGCAGGAAGCCCTGGACATGCTGGGGAAAGTCCCTGACTCGCTGGAAGTCAGCCGCCCGATGGTCAACGGAGTCATCGCCGATTACGAAGTCGCCGAATACATGTTGGAGGCGCTGCTGCGGAGGGTCAGTGGTCCGGTTCGGCTTTTCCGGCCGCGCATTATGGTGACCGTCCCGTTTGGAGTGACCAGCGTCGAGAGCCGGGCCGTGCACGAGGCCTCTCTGCAAGCCGGCAGCCGGGAGGCGTACTTGATCCAGCAGCCTCTGTCAGCCGCACTGGGTGTGGATTTACCCATTGGCACTCCTTCCGGCAATATGCTGGTGTGCATGGGAGGCGGCACCACTCAGGCTGCCGTGATGGCGATGTACGGCATCGTCGTAGCAGAGACGCTGCGTGCCGGTGGCATGGCCCTTGACGAATCAATCGTTACTTATGCCCGCCGGAAGTACGGAATCATCATCGGCCTGTTAACAGCTGAACAGATCAAGGTGCGAATCGGAGCTGCCGTCCCTCAAGATGAAGAGCAGACTATGGAAGTCCAGGGACAGGACCAGGTATCCGGATTGCCGCGCCCGGTGACATTTACAACCGGGGAAGTTGTTGAGGCGTTGAGTGAAACCTTACGCAGTTTCGTCGAGACGGTACGCCGCGTGCTCGAAAAAACACCTCCTGAACTTGTTTCCGACATCATCGATCGTGGTGTCGCACTGACAGGTGGGGGAGCGTTACTACGCGGAATAGATAAGCTGATGACCAAAGAGCTGGGGGTGCCGGCTTACCTGGTCGATAATCCGACTACCTGTGTTGTAGAGGGTGCCGTGCGGGGATTGCAGATGTATCCCCTGATCCGACGTAACCTTCCTGCTGTCTGATTTCTTAATCGAGATAATAAGTCATGCGCTGCAGGTGCGTGGAAGGATCGATATACTGCACCTTCACTTCAGGCGGGACATTCAGGCTGATCGGCGCATAATTCAGGATGGCAGTTATTCCAGCCTTAACCAATTGATCGGCCACATTCTGTGCCTCCGGCGCAGGTACGGCGATCATCGCAATCTTCACACTGTCTGCTTGAATCAACCGTACCATATCGGCGCTGTCTAAAACATCGAATGGTCCCACGCGCGCCCCAATTATTTGGGGATCGTCGTCAAAAATCATCGTGACGCGAAATCCCCGGTCGATAAAACCCTTATAGCGCGCGACTGCACTGCCGATATCTCCAGCACCAATCACAACCACATCCCAGTCATGGTCGATTCTCAAGATGTGGCGGATTTTTTCGATCAAGAACTCGATGTTGTAACCCGTACCCTGTTTGCCAAACTCACCAAATTGCGAAAGATCCTTGCGGATCTGAGCGGCAGAGATCCCTAAACGCTCACCCATTTCTTGTGAAGAGGTTACTTTGCGGTTTTCTGATACCATGCGCTGCAAGGAGCGCAGATACACGGGAAGGCGACCGATAACGATATCAGGTATTTGATCCTTCGCCATATTATCCTCCTCTCGGCTGAGTGATCAAAATTTACCACAAATCGACCGTTTGTGCAATCCCACACAATAAGATCACAAATGCAGTGCGATTGCCAGTATGGAAAAAGATTAGCGGAAGCTGAATTCTTCGTAATGGATGCTGGTGGCGGGCACTCCTGCAGCCAGCAATTGCGACTTCAGGGAGAGGGTCATCGGCAGCGGACCGCATAGGAAGATGTCTTTGTCTGAAACGACTCCGCTGGATTGGATTATTTTCTCCAGCGTCAGGCGCCCATCGCGATTGGAAAAATGCAGGTGCAGGTGGAAGTTTGGATTATCCGATTGAGCCTGTTCGAGCTCATCCAGGAAAAGAGCTTCTTCTGGGACTCTGACGGTCAAAAAGAAATCCACAGTCTCCTCCAAAGCGCCACCGAAACCACGGATCCAGCTCAAAAAGGGTGTGATACCGATTCCCCCCGCGATCCAGACCTGCTTTGAACCGGCATGCTTGTAATTGAACATCCCATAGCCGCCCTCAATCCTGGCTTCTTTACCAGGCTCCAGTGAATCGTAAAGACGCTGGGTGAAATCCCCGGAAGCCTTGATGGTCAATTTGAGGTGATCGCTATTTGGAGCACTACTGATGGTAAATGGGTGAGGTTCGGAGAGGCTTTTTTCGCCGCGGAAGTCGATGAACATAAACTGGCCAGCCAGGTGAGATAGCGCCTGTGTGATGGGTTTCAGGGAGATTTCGATTACAGTGCCATTCAACCTGTTCACATTCTGGACGATGTATGGAAAGTTCTTCTTCACCAGGGGTTGTATCAACTCTTTATACCCATACAGGGCTACCCCTGCATAGGCGATCGATAATACGTAGATTTGAACGACAGGAGTGGTCTGGAGCAGATTTTGGATCCTGAGCATGTGTAACAGTGCGATGACGAAGAAAATCCCGATGAATTTATGGATGAATTTCCACTGGTGGTATTTGAGATTGATTCCGGCTCCGATGAAAGGTATGCGTGGAGCCAGGGCCAGCATGGCTGAGACGAGCAGTCCAATCAGCGCTATTTTACCTAACGAGATACCCAGGCTGAAGGCCCCACCCAGCGACATGATGAAAAAATGTGTCAGTACCAACACAATCACCATGATGGCATTCTTTTTATGGGTCTGGTACATCTGGTCCAACCCACCGAAGAATGGCTCCAGAAAGCGCGGGCGAAGTGAAAGCAGGACATTGCAAGCCATCAAAAGCAGTGCACTTGTGCTGAAAACTTCACCCAGGTATTGGATGTGAAAATTCTCCCTGTGATCGTCGAAGGGAGGAAAAATTAGCCATAATGCTACATTAATGACGATCATGGCGACAATAATCGCATTTCCAAGTTTTTTCCTACGCATCCTGTTTGCTCCTGAGGTATGATTAGAATAAGGATTGGTTGATTCCAGACTAATTATTATCCCAATAATATTATTATAATCAATTTAGTCCCCAATAGATTTGTTGACAGAACTTCTGTAAACGCTAGGTTTGTGCCTTATTTTTGGTTTTCCGCACAATCAAAAAACGAACTATTAACCAGGTTGTGAGGTGAAGAATGCAGATAATCAAATCTGAAGTAACGCAGGTTATCCTTCAAACAAAATCCCCCATCAGGATTGCCGCATTCAATGAGATTACAACCGTGGCCGCTTTCTTCGTCCGCATCGAAACAAAAGACCGCAAGATCGCCTGGGGCTGCTCAGTCGCTGATCCGGCCCTGACGGGTGAGACACCCGAGCACGCCCTGCGCGCCTGCCAGGCTTGTGCAGACGTCGTGTGCGATCTGAATCCGGTAAATTTGGAATTTTCATTAGCACAGCTAAAAAAAGTGGCGGGTGATTCAATGGCAGCCCATTGTGCCTTCGACCTGGCATTTTATGATTTACTTGGTTTGATTTCCGGGATGCCGCTGTACCGTCTGCTGGGTGGCTATCGCCACCAGATACAAACTTCGACCACGATCCCACTGGCATCCATACAGGATTCCGTGGAAATGGCCCGCTCACGTGCCAGGGCAGGGTTTCGCATTCTGAAAATAAAGGGGGGGATGGATCCTGATGAAGATGTCCAACGAGTGAAAGCTGTGCACAGGGTGCTGCCGAATCACCGACTGTGGCTGGATGCCGACGGTCATTATAAAATTCAGGATGCCCTGGACGTCACGAGAGCACTTAAAGATGAATTGGAGATGCTCGAACAGCCTACTCCGGCCGGAGACCTGGCCGCCCTTGCCGAGGTAACCCGTCACAGCTCGATCCCGATCCTGGCGGATCAAAGCGTCACAGATCCGTCCTCGGCACTGCGGTTAGCTGCGGAGCGGATCGCGGACGGGATATGCGTCAAAATGGCGACCTGTGGTGGATTCGGTTGCGCCAGGCAGATCGATGCCATCGCTCAGGCTGCCAGGCTGGATACACTGGTAAGCTGTGTAATCGAACCCGCCCTGTTAGCCGCAGCTGGATTGAGTTTCGCCCTGAGCTCACCAAACGTAAAGTACTGCGACTTGGACGGGTATCTGGATTTGCATGGCGATCCATCTATCCCCGGTTTCCGACTGGAGGAAGGCTGCCTGATTGCATCAGATGTGCCGGGACTTGGGTGCCAGGTTGAGTTTTAAATAGAGAAGTATGGTTGCGAGACATTGTGCGGTCGCAAGCCGTAATCCCCAGAGACAATATTTATACCTCCGGAGATACACCGGGAATGGTTGTTGACGCATAATTCACCATCGGATCGCTGGATTCCTGATCAGTTTTTTGATTTTTTTATCTCTCCCGGCTGGAGGGAATAAGTACCAACGCGCGGTAGATAACCCTGTGTGGGGAAGCAGGCCGCTGCTGAATTATTTCATATTAACTCCCGGCCTGCTGGAGGACATGCAGGAGCAAGTCAACCTGTCAGGCTCAGATTGGGAAGATGTCAAAACGATCGCCGGGATTGAGTATTACCGGTTAAGACGGTTGGAGGAATTCAGCCGGCCCGTTGTGGAAAACCCAACTTCATCTCTGTGGTTTAAGAGACTTCAAGTGATCGGGATGAGATATAACCGCCAGGTGGATGCGATTGTCGCCGAAACAAACCGGGCGCTATTGGAGAACTTGGGCACCCCCAAATATCGCAGCCTGGTCACCTGGATCGAAAAACGCTGGGTGGTTGAGGCCTCGATCCACAGCCAGCCTGAAGTGAATATCCATCCCAGTTCTCGCAGCTTCCGGATTTACGCTACACGTTATGATTCAGGCGGCGCTTATTACGTGGCCTTGCCAGACAAGTGTGTTAAATTCACCAACGGCGGCAACAGTATTTGCTCCGACGAAGGCTATATTGTCGGCCAGAAGTACTCGGTCTATCTCTCCTACAATGGATCAACCGGGGCAGTGGTGGGAGAATCAGGACCGTGGAATGTGGATGACACTTACTGGGCAGATTGGAATGACCCGACTCCCCGGCGCATGTTCGCCGACCTACCGCTGGGGATGCCGCAAGCACAGGCGGCCTATTTCAATGGTTACAACGGTGGAGTCGACCAGTTTGGACGGAAAGTCACCGGCCCTTATGGGATCGACCTGGCGCGGCAGGTGAGCATTGATATCGGGCTCCAACCGGGTACAAACGACTGGATTACAGTCTCCTTCCTGTGGACGGAAGGGTGGGATAACCCAGTCGGGCAGGCGAGCGCGGTCCCGGGTGCGGCTGAAGCGACCTCTGCTGTAACGCCAGCGGTCCTTCCCATACAAATCGCTTCCCCCATGCCTGACGGCTCTGTCGTTCATCAGGTTGAGTACGGGCAGTCATTATGGCAGATTGCAATCGCCTATAACACCACCATACAATCGATTAACCAACTGAACAATTTCTCCACTGAAACTATCATCTGGCCTGGCGATGAATTGATTGTCCTACCACCAGGATCCGTGGCACCTGCTGCGACCCCGACCAGTGAAACATCACCGGAAAAGCCCACCACTGAGGTTCCAACCCGGACCTCTGGGCCAGCCTCCATCATGCCCGTGCTGAGTGACAGGACAGAAGTTGCCTCGCTCCCGGTAGAGACAGAGTCCGATACATCACAATCCAGCTCGAGCACCAGCTCAATTTACAACGCGGTACTGGCCCTGGGATTGGGACTGGTACTTATCGGATTTCTCCTGGTCGGATTTGGCAGGTTTTTCTTGAACAAGTAGTCGATTATCCCTGCGATCGGACATTAATTTACAATCGAAAGGACCTGGCTGAGGAGAGCATTACTCGTAGCCAGCCCTTCGTCTCCATAAATCGTCAAGTTCCCTTGCCAGTCGCCGAAATATCCTCCGGCTTCCTTCAAAATCGGAATAAATGGAGCGGCATCCCAGGCGCTCATCACCGGATCGAGCATGATTTCAATTCTTCCAGTTGCCACCAGGATATAGCCATAGGCATCACCCCAGCCGGTTTGAAAATAACAGGAGCTTATAAGCCTTTCCCAGGCTGCCTGGCGGTCGTATTGGCTGAACTTCATGGTTGTCGTACAGGCTACGATCGCCTGGTCCAGGCAAGATACGGATGACACCCGTGCGGGTCTGCCATTCCACCAGCATCCCAGGTCCGCAGCGGCAGCCACCATTTCATCCAGAGCCGGAAAATAAGCCGCACCGACTTTCACTTCTCCATCGATTTCTAGCCCGATCAGCGTTGCGTATAACGGCACGCCGCGAATGAACGATTTGGTACCGTCGATCGGGTCGATAATCCAGCGGTGGCTCTTTCCGCTCTTTTGTTCCCCCAGCTCCTCGCCCAGGATATCGTGGTCTGGAAACTTTATATTGATCTGCCTGCGGATATACTCTTCCGCGGCGCGGTCTGCCACTGTCACTGGGCTGCCGTCTGATTTCAGCTCGACGTTTAATTGAGTTTGGTAGTATCCCAGAGTCATCCTTCCGGCTGTGTACGCGGTTTGCGAAGCAAAATCCAGGTAGTCTGAGATGAAATTCTTTTTCATGTACGCATCATATCATACGTGTTAAGAATCGATTAGAATAAAGCTCAATCATGAGCGGGATTCGATGAACGATTTTAACCAGCATCCGAACTCGTCGCCTAAACCCGGCACCAGAGCAATAGTTTGGGTTGTGGGAGGCCTGTTGTTTATTTCAGCCTGCCGGTTTGTGATGGAAAATGAGCAGGCGATAGCGACCCTGGTGGCTATTCGAGTCCAGCAGACCCAGCTGGCGGGAACCTCTTCCAGTCTTGCGATGCCCATTTCTAGCCAATCGACATTTATCATCCCGACACAGGCACAGGTGGATCCAGTCCTGCAGCTGACGGCTTCTCAGGTAGCCCTGACGCCTGCCGCTGGAATCCCCGGTCCTGGGGACGATATCCCAAATTTTGAGCGCCGGAGAAAAGCTGCCAGGATCCTGCTGTTTGAGAACATGTCTGCGTCGGGTTATGTTCGTTATGTGAAGGAAGCACTGGACCTCGAAGGCTATTTCTACCTGGACGTCGGCAGCGCAACAGGATGGTTCAGGAACCAGTTGCTCTCCTCGACGGAATGGGATCTGGTTATTGCGGCAGCAGAAGCCAGGCGGGAGTTCGGTGGAGAATACTTCGAGCTGATTCACCAACACCTTGAGGCAGGGGAAGCTGCAATCATCGAAAATTGGGACATCGATTTAGCCCCTAATGGCAAAGTTGCCGGTTTATTGACCAGCTGCGGCCTGCAATTTGATACCGACTGGTATGAGCCGGAATTACGGGTTTTCTTCTGGCTGGTACCCGATCATCCAATTTTTCACACTCCACATGAAATCCCAATGTTCACCAATGCGAACTGGCTGTGGAAAGGCGATATTGGCGACCTGCTCGATATACAGTATCAATCGGGACAACCAAAAGGGAATGCCGTCTTGCTGGCAGGCACAAATCCGGGAATTGGTGACCAGCATGGTACCCTGGCCGTTTGTTATGAAAACCGCCTGGTTTTGCAGACCTTTTCATCACATGAATATCCAAATTATGACGTGATCCGCCTGTGGCAAAATTACATCTATCACACACTGCGAGCCAGGTTTGCCAGCCAGGAGGATTCTTTGATCCCGACACCGCTGGCGGAAGAATCCCTTCCCGATCCATCCCTTGCCACTCAAACCGGCACCCCAGCCACTTCCTCTGGCAGCGAGCTTGATTGTCAGGGCATCCTTTCAGGCCAGCTTGCAAGGCCTGTACGCACTCAGCAGCAGCTCTTCGAGCACAATGCGGAGGGTGAATTCGTGATCGTTGATCTGCAGCTGGAAAACCTGTCTCAGAATCCAGTTCAAATTTGGGATGATGATTACGTGATCGAAGGTTTTATCGGTGGTGCGCCGGTGTCGTATCCAATCCAGAAAGCGGCGACCGGCTATTTGTACATCCAGGATTCCAGGAACCTGTGGCAGGACCTGCTGCTCACCGGTCAACCGTGGGAAACCACCCTGGCGTTTGACGTTGACCCGCGTTCAGAGCGGTGGGAACTGGTTCTCACACCTGGTTCTGAAGTCAATGAGCAGATCTGTGAATTAAGAATTCCACTTTCTTAAGCCGAGGAGAATAGATATGAAGAAATCTTTGGCAGTCATTTTTCTGATTACCTGCTCAATCATTGGAACAATTCTGGCATGCGGTGCGCCAACCCAGCTTGTCACGATAAATGTGAATGAGGACCTGGCGGCTCAGACACTTGATGAATCTGCCGATTCTTTCAAGGGCACAGATTGGGTTTTTAGCTATGATCGTGTTGAATTACAGAAAGACCTGATGCGCGTCCATGGTTCCTTCAAGTATGAAGAACAACCTGCAGTCAATGGCTACCTGGATACTGCCTTCTCCGTGGCCGTTGGCTCTCTACAGACTGAGCTGCTGAATGAAAATTTTGGGGATTTTCACCCCGCTGAAGATGATCTCATGGTTTTGATCGATACTATTGAGCAAGTTTTTAAGGATGCGATTGCGGGTGACAAGAATGCTGTTATTTATGTCTCAGTGGAGATGATAGAAGACCTGATTAAGGTCCAGATCAGGTTTCTACCATGATGGACACCAATTGCAGCGGAAGCTTTTCCATCACAGCTGGAAAATATAAGTTCGCTGAAGCGGAGATTAAAGCGACATAGTGGATTAGTTCTCATACATTTATTACATATGAGCTACCGTCTTGAAATAACAAACAAAGCCCGTCAAATATTGCCATTGAACCCGATCTTCCTGGATACCGAGTCGACTGGATTAGGAGGGCGAGCTGAGATCATCGAGATCTGCCTGGTTGATGCGGCGGGGAATAAACTGATCGATACTCTCGTCCGGCCCAGGTCCACGATCCCATCCGATGCTGTGCAGCTGCATGGCATAAGTAACGAGCAAGTCTCTGGAGCGAGAAGCTGGCTGCAGGTCTGGCCTGAAATCGAAATCCTGCTGAAAGGGAGGTATGTGGGAATATATAACGCTGAGTTCGACCTGAGGATGATGCAGCAGAGTCACCGAGCGAACGGGCTCACATGGAAACCGCCTGGCGCCCAATTATTCGATATCATGAAGATGTACGCCGATTTTGCGGGTCACACGAAATGGCAGAAACTGGAAAGCGCGGCCAGGCAGTGTGGTCTTGTCACGTCACAGGCTCACAGGGCTTACCAGGACGCTTTGCTCGCCAGGGGGGTTTTTATGTTTATGGCAGGTGGGAATCCTTCCTGAATAACAATTTGTGACTCTTACGTACTCTGTTTTTCAAATTTCGCACGCATTTCAAGGAAACCTTTCAGAATATTAAGTATTTCAGTGCGAATTGTCTTGTTTTTATGCTCTTCACTTGACTTACACTATCGCCCCAAGTAAAATCAATTTTGCTCTAGTTGAGCCTAATTTGTGCCAATTCGGACCGAAGAATGATTTCGGGTAGAGAAGGCGTGTTTATGGATTAGTGGGATATGGCTATCCACCGTGTGGGGAAAAGTGAGATAGTACATATCATATTTTTTTTCTGGACCGGCCCATCCCGGTTTACAAAAACTGCGCTCGATCCGGGTTGGAATGTCGGAAGGGCGGAGCGCGCCTGGAGCAATTCAGGCCTGAGCAGTGCTTGCGATCATGGTTGAAAAACAGCAAGGTCCATTAAGCCTTTACCTCTCGCGTCAGGCCAGCTCATTCTGGCGATATTTGCTTGAGCAGACGCTGATATTCTTGTTGGGCTGGATTCCTACGATTGTGGGGATAGGTCTGCGCGGGATTTTCTATCGACTGATGCTTAAAATGGATGGGACCGCTGCCATCGAGAGAAATGTTCGCCTGCGGTTTGCAGATCAGGTCCGCCTGGGACATGGGAGCTATCTGGATGAGGGCGTCTACATCCATGCCTGTCCTTCTGGCGTTGAAATCGGGGCAAATACACTGGTGATGCACGGCGCTGTACTGCACGTTTATAATTTCAGGTCTTTACCGCATGCCTGGATAAAAATCGGGAGCGAAAGCCTGATCGGAGAGTATTCGGTCATACGCGGCCAGGGAGGTGTTACAATCGGTGACCGGGTGTACACCTCACCGATGACACAGATCATTGCGGTGAACCATGTTTTTGATGATCCAGGCAGACCGTTCATCGAACAGGGCATCACGGCAAAGGGTATCACCATTGAGGATGATGTCTGGCTCGGCTCAGCGTGCGTGGTGACGGATGGTGTCAGGATCGGCAGAGGATCGGTGATTGCAGCCGGTGCGGTCGTCATAGACGATGTGCCTCCCCATACGGTGGTTGCCGGTGTGCCTGCACGTGTGATTAAACAGATCGATGGATCTCAGAATGATCAGGAACAGGCGGTCTATTTCTAGTCTCCATCGGGCTGGAACAGCACATTAGCATTATGGAAGCAATTAAACCAGCGAACGGAAGCCCCAAGAAACTCTCGATTGTGATCCCTGCCCTGAACGAGGAAAAAGGCATATCAGCCATCATCGAACGCGTCCTGGCGGTGGGTCCGAAATTAAATTCTTGCGGGATTGATCCACTGGAATTGATCGTGGTGGATGACGGCTCCCAGGACCACACCGCTGAGAAAGTTTCACTCTACCAGCAAGTTTCCCTGGTCCGGCACGAACATAACCGGGGGTATGGAGCAGCCCTGAAATCGGGTTTTAATTTTGCCACGGGTGACTTCCTTGGTTTCCTGGATGCCGACGGGACGTACCCGCCGGAGTTCTTGCCGGAATTCTGCCAGGCGTTGCTGGGTGGTGCAGATGTGGTGGTGGGCTCCAGGCGTTCGGGCGCAGCCAGTGAGATGCCCTTCGTCCGCCAGGTGGGAAATTTCATCTGGTCTAACCTGCTGACGCTGATTGCAGGTAAAAAAATCCACGATCCTGCCAGTGGGATGCGGGTGTTCAAACGCCAGGTGTTAGAACACATCTACCCTTTGCCCGATGGTTTAAACTTCACGCCGGTTATGAGCACACGCACCGCCCATGAAAATATGCAGGTGGTGGAACTGCCGATCCCCTATAAAGAACGCATTGGGAGATCCAAGCTCAGCGTGATGGGTGATGGGATGCGCTTTTTGCGCACCATCCTGTGGACTGCGCTGAATTACAACCCGGTGCGAATTCTGGGTGGGATGGGCGTGCTGATGGTTGGCATTGCACTTTTGATATCATGTATCCTGGTCGCTGTACGCCTTTCAGGCGTCACGGTACTCGGTCCGTGGGGAGTGGCAGCCACCTACACAGCAGTGGTGTTCGGGATAGCAGGTGTGGATTTGTTCGCATTGGGTGTGACTTTTAACTACCTGGTGTCCCTGTTTCACAGGCAGCCAATACGCCAGGGACTGTTCGGTAAGCCAATTCTCAAAACACCAATCGACAGACATTTCTGGTGGATGGGCTTGTTGATGATCGTATGCGGCGCTGCCCTGGGCCTGGCCAGCTTTTTCCTGGCCTTGAACGAATGGCATATCGAAAGATTATGGTTGTATCTTCTAGCTGGCAGCATGGGTACCCTTGTTGGTTTCCAGCTGGTAATTTTCTGGATCATCGTGCGCATACTCGAGGAGCTGAGCCAGCGAGACTTGAGAGTGCTGGATGATATGGGACCTAAAAATCCGTAGACTTAAAATACTGATCTATTTATTTATTGGTGGTTGAATTCTTGGAGAAAAACAACATGGCAAGCGAATTTCGTGAAAATCTTGGTACCAGGCGAATACCCAAGCTGCCGGGACCTAAATTCCCCGACGCCGATCAGATCGTTCACGATCAGTCAGCTTCTGGATGGAACCGGAGCAAGGTTGATATTTTACTGGTCAATCCACCTTCACCCGATGGTGGGATCTGGATTCGCACCCAACACCGGGTAGGCAGGCGCAGCCGTGAAAATATGATCTGGCCCCAGGTCAGCCTGGCTACCATGGCAGCGCTGCTTTATCCGGATTATTCTGTGGAAATCATCGACGCAATTGCGCTGCGCATGTCCTGGAAAGAGTTCGAAGGGATCCTAAGGGACCGCAGACCGAAATATTACCTTACTCAAGTCACCGCTCCCACCCTGACCAATGACATGTACGGTGTTTTTCTGGCCAAGAGCTTCAGCGCTGTCACGATGGCATTCGGTACCCACGTGACGCCACTGGCGGGCGAAACCCTGCGCGGGTTTCCGGCACTGGATTTTGTGCTGCGTGGTGAACCGGAGATGACATTGCGCGAGCTGGTCGATACCTTCGAGGTTGCAGCCGGCCGCTGGGATGTGTCTGAAGAAGGAAAGCTGGTCGATAAGCAGAATGGACAGCCTGCCCATGGGCACCAGTTCACCTGGAAGATGTGGGCGGAATCCGACTCAGCCTGGAAACCGGCCTGGACTTACCCCAACGAAACCAGAATTGGGGATTCCAGAATCAAAAGCCCCAAATTACCCATCCCGGTGCTGACCGTTGCGGCTCGAGGCATCATACCCTGGCCTGGGGATGAACAGCTTAGCTCCATCAAGGGTCTGGGCTGGAGGCGATCCGGCCAGATTGTGATTAACTGGGACCGACCTTTCTTCCTCAGCCTGGACGATTTACCCATACCCCTGCACCAATTCCTGCCGTTTGAGAAATACCGGATGCCAATGATCAAAGGTCCCTATTCGTTCATTGTGACCAGTCGCGGCTGCCCGGCAGGCTGTAAGTACTGCATTAAACACGTCAGTTACCAGTATTCCGTCCGGCTCAGGTCCCCCCAGAAACTGCTGGAAGAGATCCAGATGCTTTACGACATGGGTGTTCACCATATCCACATGTATGCGGATTTATTCACCGTGAACCGGGAGCAGGTCGTGGAGATTTCGAAGCTGCTGATTGATAATGGCCCGAAAATCACCTGGACAGCCAACAGCCGTGTGGATTACGTAGATGAAGAAATGTTGATGCTAATGGGAAAAGCTGGCTGCACACTAATTTCCTGGGGGATCGAAAGCGGAAACGAGATGATACTCAAGAAGGCCCATAAGGGCTACCGGATGGAGCAGGCTTTCAATGCACTGGAATGGGCTAAGAAAGCCGGTATCAAGAATTGGGGATATTTCATCATCGGTTTACCTGGCGAGACGGTCGAGACCATCCGAGAGACGATCGACTTCTCAAAGAAGCTGCCTCTGGACATCGCATTATTTCATGTTGCGGCACCTTACCCTGGCACACCGTTTTTCTTCGAAGTTGTGGAAAACGGCTGGTTTCGTGAGGGGACAAATTGGGAAGAAGTGGATATGGACCAGGGAACGGTGCTTGATTATGACAATTTGAAAGCCGAAGATTTGTTAATCTGGCAGCGGCGAGCCTTTCGGGAATGGGCGTTCCGTCCGGCTCCATTGCTCACTTTCATTAAAAGCATGAACACCTGGGAAGGTTTCAAAAGTGCACTGGATATCGGAATGCAGACTCTGGGGTGGTTGAGGGGATAAGAACCAGTTGGGAACTACAGCCTCTTCGAAAGTGAATTCGGCATCACAATTTATCCAGTGGGGGTTACTCATCGCCGCTCTGGGTCTATTCACCATCAGGGAAGAATTTGACTATTGGGTGATCCTGGGGCTGGTGCTGTTGGTGATTTTCTTTTCCGTGCGCATTTTGAGCGGGAATTTTTGGCCGCACAACACGGGATTGGAAGGTCCAGTAGGTCTGTTCGTTCTCAGTGCCGCACTGGCCACCTGGATTTCCTACGATTTTTCGACGGCATTACTGCAGTTTGCCCGCATCCTGGCTGCGGTCGCTTTGTTCTCTTTGATTGCAGAAGGACATCCGGCATTTCAGAGGTGGTTAGCCACTGGATTCCTGGCGGCTGCCTTTCTCCTGGCGCTGTACTGGCCTTTCCAGCATGATTTCTCTGCCTCGCAGGGGAAATTCCAAATCGTCGATACAATCGGCAGGTGGATCGAGACTAATGGTCCGGAATTCAAGATTGAAGGGCTTACAGGACCTTTCATTCATCCAAATGTAGCCGCCGGTACCCTGGCATTGGCGATTCCGTTCGGGATTGCCTTTATTATCGATGGGTGGCAGAAGAGAAGAATCTGGATCAGCGTCCTGGCAGGACTGGCGTCACTGGCAGTGGTAGCCGGATTGCTGCTCACTGGCAGCAGGGGAACATGGGTTGGACTGGCCTGCAGCGCATTACTTTTCTTCCTGGCTTGGATCCAGAGGCAGTGGTATGGATCTCCTACCAGGAAATTTGTCTTTTGGGGAGTGGCTCTGGTTGCAGGTCTACTCGGGCTGGTCTACCTTTTCACTTTTTTCGATATCCAGCGCCTGTTGGGTTCGCTACCCGGTCCGCCCGGCACAGCACAAACCAGGGTGGACCTGTGGCGGCAGGGATGGGGGTTGGCAAAGGATAATTTCTTCACGGGTAGCGGTTTGGGCACTTTTTGGATGGTGCATGCTTTCTACTCAATTCTGCTGCATGTGCCCTTTATCGCCCACACGCACAATACCTTCCTGGAAGTATGGATCGAGCAGGGAATCCTGGGTGCGCTCGCTCTACTGTGGGGTTCGCTCGTTATTTTAACCTGGTATTGGCGGGCATTGGATCGCAGGCCACTCCCTCTGCTCGGCGCTGCGGGATTGTTTGGCCTGGCCAGCATGTCCATCCACGGAATGATCGACGTCGTTTTCTACATCGAACGCACGCTGCCTTTGGTCGGTTTCGTCCTGGGATATGCCTGGCTGGCAGTCCCGAAGCCCGAGGCTGCGCATCCTGCCGGATCGCGATCCAAACTTGCCGGTCGAATACTGGTTCTGGCTGTTTGCATGGTCCTGGCTTTATCCTTGTTTCTATTCCGAAACTCGTTTTTCTCTACGATATATGCCAACCTGGGCTCACTTCGACAAACCAGGGCTGAGCTGAGCACTTATGATCCCAATAACTACGAAATGCGTTCAGTAGACCAGGCCCGACAGTCTATCGACTATTCAACGATCACGGGGAATTTTGAGCAGTCTCTGACCTACGATCCAAACAACCAGACTGCGCTTCAGAGGTTGAGCATGGTTGCATTAAGCCGTGGCGACTATGCCTCCGCCTGGGATACTATGCAGGTCGCCTGGGAAGGGAACCAGCGTGATCTCACCACTCAGCTGTTGTATGCAGATGCCGCAATTGCCAACGGCTTTCCAGAAAAAGCCGCCGCTGCACTGCAAAGCAACCCGTGGGCCGAGACACATCTGATGGGGAATGCCTGGTCGCGATATTGGACGCAAAGAGATTTTCAAAGAGCATTCTATTCTTATCAGGCGGTGCTGCTGCTCAATCCGGCTAGCACAGAAGCGCAAAAGCAGGCGGAGGCAGCCAGGGAAAAACTGGGTCCATAGATGTTAAAGGTTCTTTCGGTTTTCGGCACACGCCCTGAAGCGGTGAAAATGGCACCTGTTGTACTGGAGCTGAAGCGCCATCCGGACGTGGATGCCAGGGTGTGCGTGACTGCCCAACACCGCGAGATGCTGGACCAGGTCCTGGATATCTTTCAAATCACACCTGATATCGATCTCGACCTGATGCGCCCGGACCAATCCCTGGGGGAGATCACTGCAGCGGTTTTTACTCACCTCGATCCGGTGCTTGAGAAAATTCACCCGCAGTGGTTATTGGTCCAGGGGGATACAACCACCGTGATGGCTGCATCTTTGCTGGCATATTACCATCAGATCAGAGTCGGCCATGTGGAAGCCGGTCTGCGCACGGGAGATAAATGGCAGCCGTTCCCGGAGGAGATCAATCGCCGGGTGGCGAGCACCGTGGCGGACCTGCATTTCGCCCCCACAGATTGGGCCAGGGGAAATCTGCTGCGGGAAGGTGTCGCTGAAGATAGGATCCTTGTCACCGGGAACCCGGTGGTCGATGCCTTAAAGATGGTGGCAGACATGCCACCGACTATCGAGGTTGTGTCTCTTCTGGAAAAGTTAGGCCAGACCCAAAGCCTTTCCAACCGCCCGCGGCTGGTTATGGTGACCGCCCATCGCCGGGAGAATTTTGGACAGCCCCTGGTCGATATCTGCGATGCTCTGCGTTGCCTGGCGAAGATCTATCGTGATGAAGTCCAGTTTGTTTATCCAGTGCATCTGAATCCCAACGTGGTGGAGCCGGTATACCGTCTGCTTAAAGAAATCCCGAATTTTACTCTGCTCCCTCCGCTCAATTACCTGCCGATGATCCACCTGTTAAAGCACACCAACTTGCTATTGACGGATTCTGGCGGACTCCAGGAAGAAGCCCCTGGACTCGGAGTGCCGGTGTTGGTGATGCGCAGGGTAACTGAGCGCCCGGAGGGGATCGAGGCAGGTACTGTCAGGCTCGTCGGGACTACCAGTGAACGGATCATCTCGGAAGCGAGAAAATTACTGGATAATCCGCAGGAATACGCCCGGATGGCACAGGCTGTCAACCCGTATGGTGACGGTCACGCAGCCGGACGAATCGTCAGAGCCATCATCGATTACAATTAAGCTCACACCGCTGCTTCTATTCCCAGCGGGGGGTATTTAGCTACACCTCATTTCAAGGATAAAAAGTTGCGATTAACACACATTGCCATATTACTTAGCCTGATCCTTGTTTCATTTGCCAGCCTGCCTGCCTCAGCCAGCAATTCTCAGACACTTCTGGTTTCCGGGGAACACACGCAGTTCCAGTCTGGCAGGCAGTCGCCGCTGGCACAGATTACCTGGAGTCCGCCGGCGAACCTCTCGCGCTCGGGCGCCGCCAGCCAGCCTCGCCTGGTAGCTTCTTCGAACGGCACAAACCAGGCCTTCTGGATGGATAGCTTCGATGGCCTGGTGACTGCAGTATACAACGGCAGTGTCTGGTCTTTGCCGGTTCTCGTGCCCATCATGCCTCCTAACCCGAACCAGAATCCAGCAACGCCACCCTCTCCTCCCGAGATGATAGTGGACAGATCCGACCGGATTCATGCCTTCTGGTTTTCACCAGTTGACCCCACAACCGGTCAACCAGCGTTAATCGAAAACTTAATGTCACTGGGAACTACTACCTGGACCGAACCTGTGCGTATTGCAGAATCGGCTTTAGTCTACGATGTCGCAGCGCTGGCAGCTGATGAAATTTACATGGGTTATATCCGAAATTACAAGTCTCTGTTATTTGAGCCCGGAGTGTACGTACGGAAAACAATCGGGGGAGTAACCTGGCAGTCGGCTGTGTCGCTGCAAAATTCGATCTACTACCGGAACCTGGCAGCTCCGCCTGCTCTCATTAAAACCGCTTCTGAGGGCAGCCTGGTTTCCATGGCCTGGACAGAGCCGCGCTTGGGCATGATTTATTATGCCGACTCGTATGATCTAGGGAACACCTGGACTGAACCGAAGTTAATTGAATTTGCCGGAACGGTGCCATCCAATCCACTGGTGCTGCCCTTGCCGGAAGGTGACCTGCTGCGTACCTGGCAGGATGCCTCTCAAACCAGCTGCACCCTGTATCAGCAGCGCCTGGATGCTGCTGGCACTGTCGTTCCGCAGCAGCCAGTCGAAACACCGACTACCGGTCCGGCTGGTACCCCTCCGATTCCAGGTGCGGTAATCCCCGCCGCCGAATGGAGCCAGCCAATACGGATTTTCGCTGATTTGCAGACCTGTCCCACCAGTTCAAATTACATCCTGGATGGAACAGATTTGTACTGGTATTGGGGAGATGGCACCTCCACCATCAACCTGACAGCATGGGATGCCGGCAACTCACAATGGTATGAACCTCATGCGATCAGCATGAATTTTGAGGACGCAGAGACCCGGCGTTTTGTCCAGCTGGATCAATTAAGCCTGGCAATTGCTGGGGGGAGGATCATGGTTGCCGGGACGGATTTAGCTGGTGGAGAAGTGTGGGCTTCATCTGCGGATATCTCGGCTCTCGAATTTGTTTCTGCTCCTTCATCACCCTGGCTGGAGCCGGTCTTCGTGTCGCAGGCTGGAGAACAGGTCCGAGAACCCGCCGTGGCTGTCGACTCCCAGGGATGGGAGCATTTTGTCTGGAGCCAGGAGCTGGACAGCTCGGGTTCATCATTATATTACTCCCGTTTCGATAACCTGCAGACACTCCAGCCAGTCGAGATTTTTAAGGGCGGAGATGGCATCATCAGCAGGCAGCCGTCAATGATCGCTGACGCCCGGGGCCAGCTGCACCTCAGCTGGAGTGGTGGTACTAACGGATTATTGATGTATTCGAATGCCATGGCTGATAAGGCAGGTTCAGCATTCGGGTGGGTTCCATCGCGGAACCTGGATGAAAATTCAACCGCATCACAACCGCAAATCACCCAGGCTCCTTCCGGCAGGTTGTATATCATTTATGCCATACCAAGGAATGAAAAACGCGGCGTATACATGGTCTACTCGGATGACTCCGGAGAGAATTGGAGTGTGCCGGTAGTTGTGTTCGATGCAGTCAGTGCAGGTTGGGAAGGTGTGGATCGACCGGTTTTAGCCGTTTCACCGGACGGCGGTGTACACGCCGCATTCTCACGGGTAGTGGGAACAGGGGCCTTACCAACGGATGGCATCTTTTACACCCGTGCACTGCTGGGAAGTGATTCAAGTGGCTTTGATACGATACCCTGGAGTGAACCATTCGAAATCGCTCCCGAAGGCAGTGACTGGCCTCGGCTGGTGTTCATTTCAGGTCAGCTGCATTTGTTGTTTTCAGATAATATTAACATTGGGCACCGTTGGCTAAATACCAGCCAGCAGCAGGCCGATGGGGCAGGCTGGGGTGATGTCAGCAGGGTACCCGGCTGGTCGGATTTATCCTTCTCCGGAGAGCCGCCTTTTTCGACGGCGGTGGATGCCTATAACCTGTATCTGGTCAGTGCCTCGACTGGCGGAACAGGCTTGTTTTACAGTGTGTGGACTGTTGCCCTCCAGGATCCAACAGTGGGTCGCTGGAGCCAGCAGGAAGTCTTCAATCCGGGTGGGCAATGGATCAACAGTGATTCGACGGCTGTGGCTTCGACGGTGCCAAGCGGTGGAAAATTATTGGTCGCGTGGCTCGCATCAGCCATCGCCGGTGGGCAGGCGACCCCTGTCCCTGATAATCCTGGCATCCTGTTTTCGATCCGCAGCCTGGATGCAGTTCAGCCTCCGGCTGCACCAACGTCGGAACCGGTGGCGGACACGAGTGAGCAGCCAACCCCCTCGGCTGAGCCGACCGCCTCTCCCACACCATTGGTCATCTCCAATCCGGACTCTGAAGGATCCCAACCCCCGATTTCACCTCAAGCCCTGGGCGGGGGGTTGGCAGCTATCATCGTCATCATCATCTTTGTCGGAATCTTGATGCGCGGCCGTGCTCACGCACCATAGGCGAATACGCTCATGTCAGAACATGTCCTGGTCACCGGAGGAGCTGGTTTCATAGGTTCGCACCTAACAGATGCTCTGCTCGCAGCGGGGCATGAAGTGCGAATCTTCGATAATCTTGAGCCGCAGGTACACGGGAAGCTGGCGGAATCCAAAACCAGGCCCGATTACCTGGACCCGGCGGCAGAATTCGTGCTCGGGGATATTCGTGATTCGGAGGGTATTTCACGCGCTCTCGAAGGTATCGATGTGGTATTCCACCTGGCAGCCCTGGTGGGTGTCGGGCAGAGCATGTATGAGATTGCACGTTACACTCAGGGAAATACCTTTGGAGCGGCAGTCTTGCTCCAGGCGGTCGTGAATGCCAGGAACCACCCCCGCAAACTGGTGGTGGCCTCGTCGATGTCCATCTACGGCGAAGGAAGTTATTTCTGCCAGGAACACGGTACAGTGTATCCAAAATTGAGGTCGATCTCACAGCTGCAGAGTCAGGAGTGGGAGATGCGCTGCCCGCAGCAGGCTTGCCGGCAAAGCGTTTCTCCCTGTCCGACATCTGAAGAGAAACCGCTGTATCCAACTTCGATTTACGCCATTAATAAACGCGATCACGAAGAGATGTTCATGGCTGTCGGCCAGGCTTACAACATACCAACCGTTGCTCTGAGATACTTCAACACCTACGGCTCGCGGCAGGCGCTCAGCAATCCTTACACCGGAGTGGCAGCAATATTCTCCAGCCGGCTGATCAACCGTAACCCCCCGGTGATCTTCGAGGACGGCGGGCAGCTGCGCGATTTCGTGCATGTATCCGATATCGCACAGGCCAACTTGCTGGTGATGCAGGATCCGCGCGCTGATTTTCAGGTTTTCAACGCCGGCACCGGGCGCGCTCTCAGCATCCAGCAGGTGGCACAGGCTTTGCTCTCACATTTCGAGAAATCTGTTCCCGAACTTGATATGAAGTCTTTGAGCCCGGAAATCACGCAGCAGTTCCGGGCTGGTGATATCCGCCATTGTTTCGGCGACATATCGCGGCTTGTCTCACTGGGTTATCAGCCCAGGGTGACTTTCGAGCAGGGTGTCGATGAGCTGATAGGCTGGGTGGAATCCCAGACTTCCACCGACCATTTCGAGGCGGCGCGCACTGAGCTGAAAGAACGCGGCCTGGCGGTTTGATCAGCTGCCAGAGCAAAGTGGGGGAGATGCTCGGCGAAGTTCTTACGGGGATGTTTCAGGTGAACAACGCCGTATCCTTTGAGTTGTTTCAGGTTCGATGACTAAACTTGCCGAAATTTTGGATCAATACAACCGGCGACGGGTCTTTTTCGAGCCTGTCGGGGGAAATCATGGGGATACGCTGATCGAATTGGGCTCGCGCTATTTCCTCACAAAATTTCAGCTGGAATATGTCGACAGGCCAGAACAAGCACAATTGCTTATCGTCAACGGCAGCGGCAGCTTTGGGGTCGAGCTGTGGAGCCCCGGGTTGGTGGGTTTGAAGCAGCTGTCAGCAAAATTCCCGGCGCTCCCGATGATTGTGCTACCATCAAGCTACCAGTTCCTTCAAACAGACTTTGCCAGCGCCTTTCTTGGACGAACTGCTCCCACCTATCTTTTCGCGCGTGAAACTGCCAGTTACGATCGTATCGCTCGTCTGGATTACCCGGCTCCAGTTCACACCTTACTTCATCCAGACATGGCATTTGAGTTGAGAGATTCACCTTTTCTGGAAGTTCTTCAGAAATCTGCCCAATCGAAGCACATATTATTGATCGAGAGATTCGATCGGGAAGCGACCACCCAAACTTCATATGAATTGAATGTCTCCGGTTCGGTGAAAAGAGCAATCCCAGCCCCGGTGAAGAGATTTCTCAAGAAAGGGCTGCACCGCATTCGGCGTCAGAAGAGCGGTTTCACTACCGGTGCTGTGAGCAGACTTTATTCTGAGCATCCCGAATTCAGGGGTTTTCCGGTCATTACGGAAGATGTCAGCTCGAATGTCGGTTTTACTTTCGAGCAGTTCCTGCAATTGATTGCCGAGGCGGCAGTGGTGATCAGCAACCGGCTGCATGCCGCCATCCTGGCAGCCATGTTGGGAAAAACTACCATTGTATTATCCGGTCACCCCTACGGAAAACTGGAGTCTTGTTACGAATTCTCCATGAAGGATTTCCCGAATGTCTCTCTGTGGTAATTCGATTACACGAGCAATTGACCAGATAGATTTATATGGATAGCCTCGTAATCCACTGCCAACCGCCTGTGTACAAGCAGGAAATCGTCCACAGGTCGTGCGTGATCGAGCGGAAAACGGAGGGGAAAACCACAAGCACAGACACATTGTGGATCGAGATGCCCAGCCTGGCTATTTTGCCCGAGGAAGACGACTCCGAACCTTTTCTGATTATGGCGCTGCTGCCTGCGATGGCTGAAGGTCGGAATATTCAAATAGAAGGAGCAGTATCGAAAAAGCTGCTGTCAAATCTAAGCGAGTTTCGCGACATCTGGCACAGCTGGAATCCAGGTTATTTTAAGAAAATTGAATTCGCCAGCAGCCAAATCCTGGCACATTCGAACATTGCAGGGAGAGAAGGGGCAGTGGCAGCATTCTCGGGTGGCGTCGATTCGACTTTCACTGTTTGGAGACATAAATCCAGCACTGCAGGTCAAGGGGCTCAGCTAATTCGATATTGTATTTTTGTGCACGGATTCGACATCCCACTTTGGAAGGAGGAAGAATTCAGGCGAATTTTCTCTCACTGCGAACAGACTCTACAAACCCTGGATCTGGTTTTGTTTCCTGTACGAACGAACTGCCGGACAGTGTTTACTCAAAATTGGGAGATCTGGCATGGAGCTGCGGTAGCTGCCTGTTTGCAGTTATTCAAAGGTGAATGCGAAGTGGGATTAATTGCGAGCACTTTTGATAGCAGGCAGCTGACCTTCCCATGGGGGTCTAACCCCCTCACCGATCCGCTGCTTGCGACTGATAGTTTTGACATCATCCATGATGGGATCGCGTTTCCCCGAAGCAAGAAAATCGCCGCAGTGAAGGAATGGCAGGCTGGTTATAACGGTTTGCGGGTCTGCTTTTATGGGATCGAAAAAGGAATCATAAAAGATGGAAATTGCGGGAAATGTCCCAGGTGCGTCATCACGCTCTTGAGAATTCAATTTGCGGGCCTGCCAATACCAGAATCATTTCCTGGCCCACCTTCGGCAAAAGATATCCTCAGATTAAGGCCGTCGGGATTCTACGCCCATTTTTGGAGAATTTTACTGAGAGAAGCACTGATCAAGCACCAACGCTTCTCTCTCGTCCTTGCAATCGCCTGGATCAGTTTTTCCTCTTGTCTGGCTTCGATTTTGAAAAGAATGCTCCAAGCGGCAGGAATCTGGGAGCCATCCTTTTAATATGTTGAATTGCGTATTTTGCATGCATTTAATGCTTCATCAGGCGCAGCAGCAATGGATAGCCTAGTAATCCACTGTCAGCTGCCTCAGATCAGGGAGGAAATGGTCCGGCGTTCGTGCGTGATCGAGCGAAAAACGGATGGGAAAACCACCTCTACGAATACCCTGTGGATTGACATGCCACGACTGGCTGTCATGCCTGAGGAGAACGACGCTGAGCCATTCATGATTATGGCCTTTCTGCCGGCAATGGCTGAAGGACTCGATCTCCAGGTGGAGGGGGCGGTATCCAGGGAGCTGCAATTTTCTCTGACCGAGTTCCGCGATATCTGGCATTGTTGGGATGAAAAAAAATTCCAAAAGATCGAGTTCGGCAGCAGCCAGATTTTGGAATGCCAGCCGGGGATCAGTAACAGGCAAGCAGTCTCCGCATTCTCCGGTGGGCTCGATTCTACTTTCACCGCATGGCGCCATAAGACAGGCACGAATCCAGAAGTGATTGACCTGCAGTACTGCATGATGGTGCACGGCTTCGATATCCCGCTGAGGAATGATTCCATGTTCCAGCGCATGTTCGCACGCTGCAAAGAGACGCTTAAGACTCTGGACCTGGAGCTGCTGCCGGTACGAACAAACTGCCGCACGGTGTTCACATTGAACTGGTTGATTTGGCATGGGCCGGCCGTGGCAGCCTGCTTACAGCTGTTCAAAGGCGTCTGTGGGGTGGGTTTGTTGGGCGGAACTTACGGTTGTAAAGATCAGCATTTCCCTTTCGGATCAAATCCAATCTCAGACCCAATGCTCTCGACGGCTGGCTTCAGGATAATGCATGATGGCATCGCTTTTTCCAGGATTAAGAAGTTCGCAGCCCTTCAGGAATGGTCAGCCGGTTACAATGCGCTGCGCATCTGCTTTACCGGGATCGATAAAGGAATCATAAAGGAAGGCAACTGTGGCAAATGCTCGAAGTGCGTCCGCTCACTGCTCAGAATACATTTTGCAAACCTACCGATCCCAGGATCTTTTCCCGGATTTCCATCGGTAATGGATATTGCCAGAGTCAGACCGTCTGCGTTCGAATCTCACGTCTGGAGGATCGTGCTGCGGGAGGCGATCGCAAAGCGGCAGCGTCTCTCGCTGATTCTGGCCGTTGCCTGGATGTCCCTGGTTTGTTCTCTGGCAAAAATAGTTAAAAAGTCACTCCAGGCGGTCGGAATCTGGGGGCCTTCCTTCCCATAACTCTATGCTTCTCTCGCTTCAAATTCAAGCGAAAGGACCATCTACTCATATGCCGTACTTGGGCAAATCGATACAGAACACTATTAGGGAGAACAGCAGGAATGGATAGCATGATGCTCAATTGCCTGCCGGTCGTCGAAAAGACGGAAATGGTCCGTTATGCGTGCATGATCGAGCGCAAAACGGATGGGAAAACTACAAATACAGAGACACTGTGGATCGAGATGCCCAGGCTGGCTATTTTGCCCGAGGAAGACGACGCCGAGCCATTTCTGATTATGGCGCTGCTGCCTGCGATGGCTGAAAAGCGCGATATTCACATCGAAGGAGCAGTTTCTAAAAAGCTACTATCAAATTTATGCAAGTTTCGCGATATCTGGCACAGCTGGAATCCAGATGTTTTTGAGAAAATCGAGTTCAGCAATACCCGGCTGTTGGAACACACACCTCCTGCTGGGAGGAATGGAGCTGTGGCGGCGTTCTCAGGAGGGGGCGATTCAACTTTCACTACATGGCGGCATAAAACCGGGGCAGCAGGACAACGCTCATTCGACCTTCGCTGCTGTATTATGGTGCACGGCTTCGATATTCCGCTCAGGAAGGAAGAAACATTTAAACGGGTTTTCGTGCGCTGCGAGGAGACTCTGAAAACGCTGGACTTGAAGCTATATCCGCTCCGCACTAACTGCCGGACTATCTTCACTCTGAACTGGGAGTTATGGCATGGTCCTGCAGTGGCAGCCTGCCTTCAGCTATTCAAAGTGGAACACAGCGCTGGACTGATCGCCAGTACATTTAATAGCAATTCGCTGGTCTTTCCCTGGGGTTCCAACCCGATTACGGACCCGATGCTATCAACAGCAGGTTTTGAGATCATCCATGATGGGATCGCATTTACCAGGCTACAAAAGTTCGTCGCGCTGAGGGAATGGCAAGCTGGATACAACAATCTGCGTGTCTGCTTTACAGGGATTGATCGAGACATTATCCAGGAAGGAAATTGCGGCAAATGCACCAAGTGTGTGCGCACGCTCCTGGTGATCCAGTTTGCCGGGCTGCCAATTCCGGCCTCTATCCAGGGACCGGTCACAGCAAAAGATATTTTTAGGATGCGTCCATCCGCAGCACTGGCCCATGGTTGGAGAGTGACGTTGAAAGAGGCAATTAAATTAAGACAACCCTTCTCGATCATCCTGGCAGTAGCCTGGATCTGGTTTGCTTCCTCCCTGGCATCGTTATTGAAAAAAGCGCTCCAGAGGTTCGGTATCTGGGAACCATCCTTCCGTTGAACCCCATAAATATGGTTTATCAACGACTATATAGCAGCAGTCAATTTCGACATGCGTTCCCAAAATAAAGTCGCAGTGGTCAAATGGTCCGAGCATGATGGCCTATCTGAAGTCATTTGTGATGAATTGATGCGGATGGGTTATGGGGTTGCCTGTTTTTTATCGACTGATCCAATTCCTGAAGAGGTGGACCTCGTTTTTTGCTTTGGACCTTACGACCGCTGGACGCAGGTGGTTTGCCAGGCTGCCCAGCGAAAAGCAATTTCTGGGTTTAAAATCCTGCATTGGAACACCGAAAATCCCCCGGACCTGAGATTTCCCTGGAAATTTAGCGCCGCTCTGGGTGATATGCGGGCTGCCTTCGATCGATTTAACGATTCCGGGAGCTGCCAAACCAGGCGGATTGTCTCTGAATTCCCTTTCTCATTCCTGAATCAAAAAATGCATAAATTTCGCTACCTGGGGGAATATCGATATGCGCATGCCAATGGGTGGTTGGACCTGCTGGCCAGCTCTTCGAAGATTTACGCAGACCTTTTCACGAAAAATGGCTTACCCACCCGTTATGTGCCTTGGGGCACGTCTCCAAAATGGTTTGCGACGTCAGGCCAGCAGCGTGATATCGACGTGTTGTGGTTCGGTAAGAGAAGGACACGCAGGCGAAATCGACTGTTGGACCAGGTCAAAGATATGTTATGCTCGAAGGACATCAGTTTCTATATGGCTGACGACATCGAACATCCGTTTATATACGGTGAAGAACGCACACGCCTCCTGAACCGTGCCAAAATCACCTTGAACTTGCTGCCTACCTGGTACGACAACGCATTTCCGTATCGATTTCACGTGGCTGCCGGGAACCGGTCGATGGTGATCTCCGATCCCATCTTACCTCACTGCCCGGAATACCAGCCCGGAGTACATTACATTTCAGCGCCTCCCGAAAAGCTGGTGGATACGATCCGGTACTACCTGGATCACCAGGATGAGCGAGAACTGATCGCAGAAAACGCGTATCGCCTGGTAACCGAGCACATGACGATGGAGAGCAGTGTATCTGCATTGGTCGCCAGTTTGGAAGAATGATTCAATTAAAGGGGTCCGAATGCAATCAATGCTTCCGAGTCGATTGGTTTACTTATTCTTACAGGATGACAAATAATTTCTGCAGGCGGAAAAGATGATCAGGATTTTTACAAAATTCAGGAGCATTAAAGCGTGGACCCGTGGTTCGGTGTATGCATTCGGATTGCTCTTCCTTTTTTCACCAGGTTACGGCACTCCTATGGTAGTTGATCCTTACTTCATCAATGGTGGTATCGAATCTCCACCTGACCAGGTGGGTGAATTTGGTGGAGTGGTGTGGGGCGAGCCGGTCAACTTATCCAATTCCAGCGCCTACACATCTTATCCTTCGGTCTGCGCCGATCCTTCAGGAGTGGTTCATGTTGCATATTGCAGCCGCGAATTGAATATATCGGGCTGTGCAGCCGTGAATTACACGAACCTGAAGGGGGGTTACTGGGAGACGCCTATCGATATCCTGGTCCCAAGAGATAACTCGCGCGTCATTAATGAACCTCGCCTGGCATGCTCGGGCGATGGATACCTGCATCTGGCCTGGGTTGGCGACTACACCAGCCAGGTCTATTACTCGACGGTCTATGCCCCGCTGGCAACTTCGGCCAAGAACTGGTCTCCACCCCAACCAGTAGGCGGTCAGTCTTCGAATGTAAGCAGCCCGTTCCTGGCCGCTGACTATGAAAACAACATACATATCGTGTATGCGATAAAAATCGGCGGTGACAGCGGTATCTATTACTCGCGCTCCATTAACTCGGGAGAAGATTGGCAGCAGCAATCGGCCGTGTTTGAGAACTACCGCGATGATTTGATGGTGGATCACCCGCGATTATCGGTGAATGAGAATGGTGATATTTTTGTGGTATGGGCAGAATTTAATTTCCCGTCTACCTTTCCACCCGCGGGGATAAAATTTGCCCGTTCGGCAGACTTGGGTTTCACCTGGGACAGGCTTTCAAACCTTAGTGGACCTTTCGAGTATCCGGGTGTGCTCGCACTGGGAAATCAGATTCACATGATCTGGAGCGGTACAGACACTGAAAGGCACAAATTCCACCGTTTTTCCACGGACGCAGGGGCTACTTGGTCTTCGGTGGCGATCACCCTGGACGAAGGCGGCTTCCAGTTCTGGTCCGGCATGGCAGCCGATAGCCTGGGACGAGTGCACATCGTCCAACCGGCCGGAGCCCAGGTTGGGTACCTGATGTACCAGATGTGGAATAATGGAATCATCTCTCCCCCCATGCGAATACTCGACCACCCGGTGGGTTACCCGGATAATCCGGCGAACACGCAAGGCACAGTCACCGACGCGGATCTTTCAATTGGACTGGGCAACCAGCTGCATACTGTGACTACCTATGCGGTGAGGACCTCTGCGGGAGATTGGACCTGGAACACGTTCTATATTCCTGGCTCTGTCGACTCGCCGCCCATCGCCCCCATCGAATTGACAGTGACAGATCAAGATATGACTGGCAATGAGGTGGAGGCGGAAGAAACGAGTGTCGAAATCCCCGAGATCACCGCTACCCCTGGAGGCGTTTCGGATTTCAGCAGCGAATCGGCCGGAACTTCCGATGATTCATCTTTCATCCCGATCATGGCGGGGATTTTACCGTCCATCATTATCCTGGCTGTCTTCTTGATGTACCGTTCAAGAACGAAGAAGTAGATGCGTCTTATCTCAATGATGTTCAATTCCCTGTTTAAACTTACTAGTTACCGAGACCTGTTATCTGCTTGGCTGATGCGGGAGATCAAAGTCCGCTACAAGCAATCCTTCATGGGGGGGTTATGGGCGATTATCCAACCTTTCTCCTTGATGGTGATTTTCAGCCTGGTCTTTCCTCGTTTTGCAAGTGTTTCCACCGATGGGATTCCATACCCGGTTTTCTATTACACCGCTTTAGTTCCCTGGGTGTTTTTCACCAATTCGATCAGCTTTTCGGTTCCCAGCCTTGTTTCGAACATGTCTCTGGTGACAAAGATCTATTTCCCGCGCGAAATTCTGCCTCTCGCAGGAGTGGGTGCAGCATTCTTCGACTTCCTGATTGCCTCCTCGATTTTCATCTTGATGATAGTCTTTTATCAGGTGCGTATCACTGCGGTGGCTGCCTGGCTCCCGCTGCTGGTATTGCTCCAGGTCCTGTTTACGCTGGGAATCGTGCTGTTTTTTTCCGCACTGATGGTTTTTTACAGGGATGTTCGATTCATCATTCCCCTGCTCACTCAATTGTGGATGTTTGCCTCCCCGATCATTTATCCGCTATCTTCCGTCCCAGAGGAGTTCCAGGATATTTACATGCTGAATCCGATGGCCGTCCTGATCCATTCATATCGGCAGGTGATTTTATACGGCACACCTCCCGAGATGAAGTACCTGCTGATGTGTGCGGCAATCTCGGTGGTCAGCTTTATAGTTGGATATACCTACTTCAAGAAATCTGAAGGTGTTTTTGCGGATTTGATATAAGAGTCCTCGCATGGAAAATGTGAAAATTATTGTGTTGATCCCGGTTGGTCCCGATTGTGATGAAAGTCATGTGCGCGATACTGTTGATAGCGTTCAATTCTATATGAAATCTTCAACCAGGATCATTTTGCTTGATGATTCTGTACATGGAATAGATGGTTCTCGGTTTCCATACGCAAAGGGAGTCGAAATCTTGCGAATGCCTGGATGTTCAGGGAAGAAGTTGGGTTTGTATGCGAATCTGGTTGAAGGATTCCGTTATGCATTCAGTCGATATAATTTTGAGATTCTGCTCCGTCTGGATACTGATGCGTTAGTCATTGATTCCGGATCAGAAGAAGAAGCCAGCCGGATCTTTCTCGAGAATCCACAGATAGGGATGCTTGGTTCCTACCGGATTGATTGTATCGGCGAGCAGAGGGATTTTAAATGGGTGAAAAGTAAAATCATCCAGGAATCACGGTTTGGCCTGTTCCCTCCTCACCCCCGGCAAATTATGTGGGCGTTTTTCCTGCGCAAGACTGTCAACAAGGCCCTTCGCAACAACTACGAACTGGGGGAATTCTGCCAGGGTTCAGCTGTCTTTATGAGTAGTGAATGTGTAAAACGGTTTTCACAATACAGACTGCCTTCTAAAAAGACTCTGAAGTGCAGTGAATTTTGCGATGATCATTTCATGGGAATCTTGGTTCACTCAGTTGGATTGGAAAACGGCGATTTTGCCACCGGGTCACTTCCAATAGGGATTAGATGGGAAGGGTTGCCTTGCTCGCCTGAAATGCTTATAAAAAGAAACAAGAAAATTGTGCATTCAGTCCGTTATTATCAGGAACTTGATGAGAAAGAAATCCGGGCATTCTATCAAAAGATCAGGCTGAGAAGCCAGATTTCTCACATTAAATAAATTACCTGCAGTGTCATAAGATACTGAATTTATTCGGTATTCATCGGGAAACATGGAAAATACTATTGAGTTTGAGAACATTTCTAAACGCTTTCTGCTTGGCGGATATCACGGAAGCCTGCGCGAAGTGGTCCCCAATCTATTCAAGTCAGCTCTCGGGAAAAAACGGAGATCATCTCAACCGGAGCTATGGGCTTTGAAGGACATTAGCTTCCAGATGAAGCCCGGAGAAGCGGTAGGTATCATCGGTCCCAATGGAGCGGGAAAAACGACCCTGCTGAAAATCCTCACCTCGGTCACGCAACCGACTTCGGGGATAATCAGAGCAAGCGGGCGGATTTCTGCCTTGATCGAATTGGGAGCCGGCTTTCACCCAGACCTTACCGGTCGGGAGAATATTTACCTGAACGGCGCCATCCTCGGCATGAAGAAGCTGGAAATCCGCAACCAGTTCGACGAGATCGTGGCTTTTTCCGAGCTGGAGCAGTTCCTGGATACGCCGGTGAAACGGTATTCCTCCGGCATGTACGCCCGCCTGGGCTTTTCGGTGGCAGCGCACGTCAATCCCCAGATCCTGGTGGTCGATGAAGTGCTGGCTGTAGGTGATATTGCCTTCCAGGCCAAGTGCCTGGCGCGCATGGCGGATATGAAAAAAGAGGGTACGACTATCCTGATAGTCTCCCACGCCATGCCGCGTCTCAAACGGCTTTGCAGCCGGGCGATCTTGCTGTTTCGCGGCGCGGTGATCGCAGATGGGATATCGGATGATGTCATCAATCTATACCAGAACAGCCCACAGTATTCGAGCAATCTGAAGGAGCACAGGCCAACCGCCGGCAGCCAGGAAAAGGAGACGTCCAGCAGTGCTGGACCGGTCCGCATCACCGGGGTATCTTTCCTGGACGTGACAGGTGCAGTAAAAGACGTTTTTGAGACGAATGAAGAATTCACCGCACGCATCCATTACCAGGCTGACCATCTCATCAAGGAGCCGATTTTTGAAATCTGGGTGCATTCCGCCGACGGTACCGAATTCGCCTCGCATACAACGGAATGGGACCAGTTTGCCAGTGGAAATATACAAGGGCAGGGTTTTATCGATTTTATCGTCGATGCCCTCCCGCTTTCTCCCGGCCGCTACTCATTGGGGGTCGCAATCACGAAAGCCGACGGGATCTCGCGCTATGACTGGCAATTGAAGCGCTACTGGTTCACAGTCCAATCCGGTCAATATGTCCAGGGCGTCGTTTTTCTGCCTCATTCCTGGCAATTAAATTCTGACGTCAGAGATTAATAACAGAGAATCTATTGGATGAACACAATTTCCGTTGGTAAAGCGATGTCCAGAAATTTTTTCTTAGACCAAGGTCTTTCTGAGAAAGTCACTTCCTGGACTTTAAGTCTGGAGGAACGAGCTAGTGGAAAATCCGGTTTTAGATTCAGCGAGACTGCCACGCAAACCTCGATCATGTCAACAGCTATGGCTGTGCTGGTTTTTGAGCTCTTCCGAAAGCTTCCAGTTCCTGATCAGGAACTTTGGAAAGCATTTTTGCTTTCTGCTCAGGATTCGGAGACAGGACTATTTCTGGACCCCCTTCTAACTCCAGCTGACTTGAAAACTGGCAGCCCAGGGGAGGAGTATATCCATCATCAGACTACATATTTCGCCCTGCACGCTCTGGATGCTCTCAATTCCCACTCCTCATCCCCGTTGAGTTTCACCCAACCTTACATGGAAAAAGCTCACATGGAGAAGTGGCTTGAAAGCCTTGACTGGACCAAACCCTGGTTTTCTAGCAACTGGATCATGTTTCTGGCGAGCGCCATCATTTTTCAAGGATTGGTTGATTCATCTGTCACTCACCTCTCGTGGATCAATCACCTCCTTGATTGGCTGGATGCCCACCAGGATTCACAGACGGGATTCTGGGGCAGCCTGCCAGGTGTACCAGCTGAACATGCTATGGCTGCTGCGTACCACTTTCTGCCGTTTTATCTCTGGGCTGGACGAAGGTTTAGATTTGCAGAACAGATCATCGACAGCACGCTCTCGCTGCAAGGCGAGGACGGTTTATTCCACTCATCCAAAGGAGGCGACAGCTGCCTGGATGTAGACGCCCTGGATATCCTTGTAAAATGCATGCAATTAACCGACCATCGCTCAGAGGTGGTTGAAAAAGCTGTTGACCGGATTTTTATTGGCTTGGCTGATAACCAGGATGAAGCGGGGGGATTTTGCCGTGCCCGTTTTCGACCGGTGCCTCCAAAAAGCCGCAAAAGAAAACTGGCAGAATTTTTCCTTGTGGATAAATTATTAAATAGACCTTTCCGGCCCGGGAAGGAGACCTGGAGATATAGCGGTTGGAGTCTGATGCCGTATGAGATCCATCGTGGGGATCTGTGGTCCACCTGGTTCCGCGGCTACGGGCTGGGTTTAATCTGTAAAACCTTCCCTCAGAAATATCCCAGCACGATCGAATGGAAATTCCGCAGGCTGCCTGCTCTTGGCTGGCACAATTTAGAAGATATCGCTCGAGTCATAGCTGCGTGAAAAATCTGAACGTACTATTGATTACGATTGACGCCTGGCGCTTCGATGCTCTGGGAGCGGCCCCAGATCATCACTGGCTGAGGCGATATGGTCTGGAGAATTTATTGAGCACTCCTAACCTGGAGCAGCTGGCGAATGAGAGTCTTTATTTCACCCAGGCCTTGTCCACTGCACCGCACACCACCGTCTCCCATGCGTCCATTATGACCGGTTTATTCCCTCCCCAACATGGTGTCCGGTCCTTTTTTTACGAATCTCTGCCGCAAGAAATCACAACATTAGCTGAACATTTCAAAAAAAATGGTTATAAAACAATTGCTTTGAGAGAAGCTGAATCTCTCCAGGAACCAGGGCTGCTCGAAAAAGTAAATGTTTTACGAGGATTTGACCATGTGATAAATAATCTGGACCAGCTGGTAACCATCTCAAAATCGGATGGGGACCAGCCCATTTTTGCTTTCCTGCATTTTTGGGATCTGCATGCACCCTATCTGTACTCTGTGTGGGCCAGTCAGAATGGGGCATTGGAATTATTAGAGAATAAGACATCCAGTTTAGCAGCAGAATGGGGAATTCCATTACAGGCTGGCAAGCAAGTTTCAGAGCGTTCGGCGATGGAATTTCAAAAAAACCTGGCCAGCAAAATTCGAGATACACAGCTGCGTATCAGAACCTTATTCGAATGGTACCTGGAGGGAGTCAATTGGTTTGACAATACGCGCCTTCCTTATCTTGCAGAGAGGTTGAAAGCAGCTGGTCTATGGGAGGATACGGTGCATATCCTATTCGGAGATCACGGGGAGGGAGTTCATCCGGATGGAGTGGGATTCAAAGCTTTCGAGCACAGCCAATCCCTCTTGGATGATGTTTTGAGAGTTCCTCTCTTGATACATGGAATACCCAACCAGACACCTTCAAGAATTAATGAACAAGTTTCGTTAGTTGATATATTCCCCACTGCTTTGGAGCTAGCGGGCATCCCGGTAACCAGGGAGCTTTTTGGGGAAGCAGAGTTTCACGGGAACAGCCTTCTTGGCAGTGCGGATACATCCCTGGAAAAAGAGCGTTATCATATTGCTGAGCTCTGCATCGGAGACCAGGAATCTGCCGCAAAACAGTCAGCTCCTCAGCGGATTTATCAGCGTTGCATCAGGACCAGCAGAAATAAGCTTGTTGCACACCAACCGCCATTCATCATGAAACGCTACCAGCTGACTGAAGATCGTATTCAGAAAGTCATCAATAAATCCAATCAGCTGATGAATCGCCTGGCCCTGGATGGTTTGAAAATAGAAAAACCGGTGAATTTATTCACCGGTAAAGAACGGTTTTATTTCACCAATTTGCTGGAAGACCCGGATGAATTGAGACCTGGATTTGCCGGGGAGCAGAAAAGTGCAGAATTTTCCATGTTGAAACAAAAATTGGAACTGGCCTACCGCGCTCAACGCTGGGGCTCTCCCATAAATTCGGAGGATTTGGACCATTCAATTCTCATCGAACGATTGGCTGATTTGGGGTATGTTGGGAGAAATTAGTAATTTGAAAATGGGATGGATAACAGCGGGGAAAACAAAAATGAACAATGAACCAAAAAATTAGTGTATCCGTCATCTCAATAGCTCTTTCGGAGAAGGACTTTGAAGCGCTCAAAGATAATCTGGCTTCTCAATCCTTCCGAGATTTCGAATTCATCGGCGAAGTCGGTGGCACGATCCCGGAAGCCTGGAACAGGGCTATCCGCCGGGCGCGCGGTGAGATCCTGGTATTCACCGAAACCGACGCCCAGCCGGTCAACCAGCATTGGCTTGCCGAGCTGGTTGAGCAGGTGCAGAGAACCTCCGCCATCGTCAAAGGGCTGGAGGTCACCCAGGCTCCGCTGGATATGTCAAACCTGGCTGGCTACCGGCAGACCTTCCTGGATAATCCATTTGATGAAAAATTCCTGTGGGCAGAAGACACCGAGCTGGTCTGCCGCATAAAGAATGAAGGCCATGCCATCATCCAATTGGATTGCGCCCCTGTAATCCACCTTCAAAAATCGCGCTCCAGGCGGCACATCCGCCGGGCATTTCGCTATGGACTGTATTGGGCCCGATTAAGATATCTCTACCCGGGCACACATGATGTTGCCGGGCTCGATGAAATACTCAAAATGTTGGTCAAATCCGTGCTAAATATCCTTGGCTATTTCGCAGGCCTGTTGATCTACCTGCCCAAACGGCTTAAAAAAAATTAAGACGGTTGAACCGGTTGCTCCTAAGCGTCGTCATTCCCTGCCACAACCAGGCGGATTCCCTGAAAGAAACCTTATCCAGCCTCGATAAACAGTCCATCCCTTACGATCAGTATGAAGTGATTCTTATCGACGATGGTTCGACTGACCAGACGAAAGGCAACGCGGATGGTTTTACATCCGCATATTCATTTCGGTATGTTTATCAGGAAAAATCTGGAGCGTCTTCAGCGCGTAATCGTGGTGCCGAAGAGGCGGATGCAGAGTTGGTGTTGTTCCTGGACGCTGATATGATCTGCGACCCGGGACTTCTATCCACCCACCTTCAGGCACATCAGGGAACAAACCGTGCGATCGTCGAAGGATCCCGAAAACCCTGGCGTAAAGAAACCTCTTCCCTGTATTATCAAGTGATCGATGTGGACACTAACTTCCTTCCTCACTTACAAAGAGAGAAGAATTTCGGCGATATGCTCAGCTGTAATATGTCGCTTAGTTGCAAATTATTCCGGGAGATTGGTGGATTTGACCCTGGTCTGTCACGCTGGGAAGATATTGATTTTGCCTTCCGCGCAGTTGCGCTCGGAGCTCAACTGAAATTCATCCCTGAGGCAATTGCCTACCATAACCATCCGATGACATTCCCGGAATATTGCCAGAAACAATTGATCACGCATCAACTTGCACTTGATCTATTTCGAAAGCACCCAGGAATCCTAGTCCATTTCGATTATCTGCGCGACCGATTTAATATCGATTGGATGAAGGATGGAGGGAAACTGATTCTTAGAAAATTGATCCGCCAGTTCATGACCTGGAGACCGGTTTTTGGATTCATGGAATTTTCTGTCGAGGTTCTAGAGAGATATTTTCCAAATCGCAGTATTTTAAGCCATCTTTATACCTGGATCATTGCCTCATACCAGGTTATCGGATTGCGAAATGGTGATGGCCATTAATCACATCAAAGGATGGAGAAGAGCGCGTTATATGAAACACAGCCCGGTATTTTGGGCGAATTTTCGCTGCTCAGGCGCATTTATTTCTAAGGTAATTTCGATTAAGAACCAGCCCTGTGTAATAATCTCATTACCTCGCAGCGGATCCAGCTGGGTTGGATCTGTTTTATCGCTGGCAGCTAATTCAGCTTACTTAAGAGAGCCGTTGACGCAATCTTACATGTATAAGCACGGTACACGGTCTCGCAGTTTCTTTGAAATCGATCATCAGGACATTCCGCTAGCTTATATAGAGGCTGCTGATTTCAGTTTTCACGGTATACCGAGGTTTTCATCCAATATCGTGGTCAATCCTTCGCAGTGGTCGCTAAGGAAGAGAGTCGATTCACATTTAATAATCAAAGAAGTCAATCCGTTTCTTATGTCGTGGTTTATAAAAGAATTCCGCCCCAAAATCATTTATTTGCTTCGCCATCCTGCAGCAGTCTCAAACAGTTTTTATAAAAAGGGCTGGCTTGGTGAACAATTTCGCAGCAGGCTGCTTGGGAGGACAATTGCTGAATATTCACTCGATATCAGGCCGCCTGGAACTTTCTGGTCGGATTTTGGTAAGCTCCAGGCGATCGTCTTGATTCGCTCCCTCGCATCCCTCCGCGATTACAAAGACCATACTGTGGTTCTCTATGAAGATTTGTGCACCAATCCCCTGCAGGAATTTGGGAGATTGTTTAATTACTGCGGCTTGTCGCTTGATGACTTTCTTCAAGAAAATATCCTATCGTACAGCAATCCAGCTTTGGGAACCATTATACAATCACAGAATACATTCCGATACAGCATAGAGATGGTGAACAAGTGGAGAGATGAAGTCTCTCGCGAAAACCAATGCCAGGTGAAGGAAAGCTATCTTGACACCGATCCTCGGTATTATGGATCCAGTCATTGGTGATCGAAAGCAATTCGAAGACCTTCAATGTGAATGAAGTTGAGCTGTTCTTAATGCTTCTAGAGAATTCAATCAACTTGGATTATCCCTCGGGTCATGTCTTCTGAACCGGTTATCAGTGTGGTGATGTCTGTATATAATGGGGAAAATTACCTTGAACAATCAGTAAGCAGCATCCTCAAACAGACCTTCTCACACTTCGAATTCATCATCTGTAATGACGGTTCAAATGACAATACCAATAATATCCTGGTTAGTCTTACGGATTCAAGGATCAAAGTCATATCGAATGAGAGTAATCTTGGATTGGCCAGGTCCTTAAACCGTTGCATCAGGATTTCGAGGGGTGCCTTTATCGCCCGGCAGGATGCTGACGATATTTCAAACCCTTCTCGACTTCAGAAACAATATGATTGTCTGCAGGCGCATCCTGGTATTGGTGTGTTAGCAAGCGCCGTTGAATGGATCGACGAATTCTCCATTCCCTTTAAAACATGGCCGTCTGGCAAGAGTAATCCAGACATTCAAGAAGAGCTTCTCTACACTTGCCCGATTATCCATGGATCCGTGTTGTTTCGACGGCAGAGTTATGATGATGCGGGTGGTTACAATGAAGCCATGAAAACCGGTCAAGATTATGACCTGTGGCTCAAGATCGCCGAATTGTGGGACATTGTGTGCCTCTCAGAAATCCTATATTCTTATCGATGGCATGATCAGATGGTGTCCCTGAAACGGAAAGATGAACAGAATTCATACGCAATTGATGGGTTGAACCAGGCGGTTGACCGTCGTTTAAAATACTCCCGTTCTTATCTGGGTTTTTCGAAAGACCGCCTTCCTGAAAAATGGAAGGAAATGGATCGAGAGTTTTTATCCCATCGCCTGATCTGGTGGTCAGCTGGTGCAAGAAATATTAGCCGCTCATTGGCGTTAGAATTCTTACTTCTTTCGCTGGCAGTTGATCCCTTGTCGCGTGAAACCAGAAAATATTTAGCCGGGATCTGGAAACGAAAAATCTTACCACCCCACCATAACTCATCAATTTTTTAAAGTGTCTCCCAATCGCGTTTTTGCTTAATCCCATAACTCCACGAAATTGAATATTCTCTACGTAACCACCCAGATCCCCTGTAAGCGCACCGGTGGACAGGTGCGCCAGTTCCACCTGATCCGTGAATTATCGCACTGGCATCAAATTACGGTGATCAGTTTCCTGCGAAGTGAGGAAGAAGCAGAACTTAAAGCATTAGAAGAATTCGGTGTAAAGTACTTAGCAATCCCATTCTCCCAACCTGCTCGTGAACAGGGGTGGGAAAACCGCTGGAAAAGCTGGAAGCAGGCGATTTTTGATCCAAGGCCGCACTATGCCTCCATCTATCCAGTCGAGCGGTTATTACCAGCCCTGGAACAAGCTATCGCGCAACGTACCTGGGATGTGGTGAATTTCGAATACCTCGACACTGCGCCGTTAAGCACGGCGATCGGTGACCATTCCTGGATACTCACCGCTCACAATGTCGAAAGCCTAAATGCCTCCTCACAGGCCGAAATGGAGCCCAAAGCCACACACCGCCTGAAGGCGCGCATTGAAGCATCTAAATTGAGAAGGTGGGAGCGAAAGTGGGTAGAAAGCAGCACGGCATGCTTGACCGTGTCTGAATTGGACGCACGTCGTCTCCGGCAGTTGGCGCCGAAGGGCAAATTTTGCGTGATTCCGAATGGAGTAGATTCAAAAGCCTTCGAACCCGATCCTCACAATACTCGCCATAAAAACCGGATTGTTTTTTTCGGAAACCTGGATTACCCCCCTAACCGTACGGGTTTGCACTGGTTCATAGAAAGGGTCTTTCTCCAGCTGCGAGAGAGCATCCCGGACGTTTCCTTGGAGATCATCGGACCGCATGCTGCAGGGGAAATTTTGGAATATGGAGAGTATCCCGGGGTTAAAATTGTTGGATTCGTTGAGGATATCCGCCCTCATCTCTGGGATGCCGAGCTTTGCATCGTCCCATTATTCAGTGGAGGTGGCACCCGCTTGAAAATACTTGAGGCAGCTGCTGCAGGATGTGCGGTCGTCTCCACTTCGCTTGGAGCCGAGGGTTTGGAGCTGGCAGGTGGTATTGAATTTCTTATGGCGGATAATCCACAGGATTTCAATCTGAAAATCAAGGATCTATTGGAAAACCCGGATCTTCTGGCGAAAATCACTCGAAATGCACTGGAAGCAGTCAAAAAAAGGTATGATTGGTGTACGATTGCACATGAATTGGATCAGGTCTACAGCTGCATGGTAAATTCAGAGAAAGCAACCCCTGTTTAATGATAATAAAGGTTAAGAATGTTTAATCGACTATTCATAGGCGGTGAAGGCAGGCGAGAGTTCAAATCATGGCTCAATCCGCTGATCATTTTCCTGGTAGTGACCGTCTCTGCTTACATGGCTTTTCGAATTTCCAGGATGTCAGAATTGGGAACCAGGCAGCAGTCCAGCCTGATCCTGATGGGAATCCTTCTGTTTGCATTCGCGATTCTCTCACTGAGGGATATGAGTTTTGGGTTGAACGTCCTGGTCTTTTCTTCTGTTGTCATCACCTACTCCATCGGCACCGGTACAGAGAGCAACATCGTGGTGGGCGTGATCCTGGTTGTCACCCTTACTGGAGTGTGGCTGGCTCGCATGTTTTTATTTGACCGCAAAATCCACCTGGTCCGCTCGAACATGAATCTGCCGCTTTTCCTGTTTTTAGCAGCCGCTATGGTTTCCTGGATTGCCAATACAGCCATTAATAGCTGGGCTGTGATCCTTCCGAGAAACATCGTGGTGGTGCAGATCGGGCAGTTTGCCATGTTTGCACTTTCGGCTGCGGCATTCTGGCTTTTTGCCAACCATTCGGTTTCCGATAGAACCTTGAAGATCTGGACATCCGCTATCATCGTATTTGGTTTCATTTCTTTTGGATATGAGGCAATTTTGAGGAGAGACTTTTATTCTCCAGCAATGAACGGTGCGATGATGATGTGGCCGGTTGTGCTTCTGGTCAGCCAGCTGCTGTTTAACCCGCAGCTGGAAGGCAAACTGAGATTGGTTGGATATGGCGCACTTGTGATCTGGGGGGTTTGGGCGGCAAGTTGGACCTTTGCTTCAAAAGGCACCTGGATGCCGGCAGTTTTTGGGATCGGTATCTTGATTTTCCTGAAGAACGCCCGCCTGGGGATTGTACTGGGGTTGCTGGGAGGCAGCTACCTGTTATGGAGCAATTTTGGAGAAGCTTTCTTTGCCGGGGAGCAGGCTTCCCTTTACCGGCCGTACATCTGGTGGGATGTGATCCGCATGGGTCTGCGCTCCCCGATTTTGGGTTTGGGGCCAGTAGTTTATATGTTTCATTGGGCGGACCCATCCTTTAATTCGATTACTTTTCAATTGAGCCAGACATATGCCTGGAACCGCTTCAATTTTTCGCCCCCCTCTCACAACCTGTTTGTGGATATATTTGCCCAAACCGGCATCGTTGGCACTGTCCTCTTTATGTGGTTGTTATCCGCCGTGGCCATTTTCGGCTGGCGCATGTACAAATGCCAAAAACCAGGATTTTACAGCGCTTATTCTAACGGTGTCTATGCCGGTTTTGCAGCCATCGCTATATCATCGGCTCCTTTCGCCGACTGGCTGATACCTTTTGTCTATAACATCGGAATTGAAGGATTTGCTCACAGCGTTTACTCATGGATCCTGCTGGGATCACTGGTCGCGCTGGACCACCGCCTGAAGGAATGCCCGGAAGATGCCCGGTATTGATTTGTCGATTGTGATCGTCAATTTCAATACCAAGGACTATACTGTTCAGTGCATCGAATCGATCCAAAAAAATCCTCCATCCGTAACTTACGAAGTCATCCTGGTTGACAATGCCTCCTCGGATGGCAGCGCCGGATTCCTGTCGGCGGAATTTCCGGGAATCTCGATCATCCAAAGTGAAGTCAACGTTGGCATTGCCGGCGGAAACAACCTGGGCATCAAAGCCGCCAGTGGCAGGTTCATCCTGCTGCTAAATAATGACACCATCGTCATCCCGGGCAGCATCGACCGGACTGTGGAATTCCTGGAATCACATCCCGATGCTGGCGGAGTGGGAGGGAATCTGGTCAACCCCGACGGCAGCTTTCAATCAGGCTATTATAATTTCCCAACCCTGGGCAGGTTGTTCCTGATCACGACAAAAATCGGCCAGATGCTGCACGATTATTACCCATCGAACCCACGCGCCGGTTCCATCATCGAAGTGGACTGGATGAGCACTGCTTTCATGACCTTTCGCCGGGAGGCTCTGTTCGGCATCGGCCTGGTGGATGAACAGTATTTTATCTACTCGGATGAATCTGACCTTCAGCTTCGCATGAGAAAGGCGGGGTGGAAGATCTATTACCTTCCCGACCTGGAAACCGTCCATTTCGGCGGCAGGAGCCTTAATCCCTGGAGGCGCAGGCGGCTGGTATACCGGGGGTATTTACTTTTCTTCACCAGGCACCTCGGTGCGTTCCAGGCCATGCTGGTAAGGATGATGTTTGCGATAATTTGCCTGCTCAAGCTGCCGTTCTGGATGTTCAATTACCTGATGCCTGCCAGACGAAATCTGGCTGGCGAAGAATTACGGTCGAACTGGTCGATCATTCGCATGTGCCTCAAGCCCGGAATCGAACCCGTCTGATAAGGGAATTTATTTTTGGCATTTATCCTGATAATCCTTCTCGTATGTTGTCTGCTGCCTCTCAGCTATCTATACCTGTTGCTGCTGGCCAGTTTGCGAAAACTTCAGGCTGTAAACAATCGATCGAACCTGAGTTTCGCAGTCGCGATTCCGGCCCATAACGAAGAAGGAGTCATCGAAAGTACGCTCAGAGCTATCCGCGCAGTGGATTATCCCGCCGGAATGGTGGATATCTACCTGGTCGCCGACCACTGCGCAGACCAGACTGCCGACATCGCCCGCCAGACTGGCGCCCAGGTTTACGAGCGCACAGCGCCTGAAAGGGATGGGAAAGGTCCCGCATTGGCCTGGTTGTTCGAACACATCTTCGATTCAGGTCGGGCTTATGATGCCTTTACCATACTGGATGCAGACACTCAGCTTGATTCCCAATTCTTCAGGTTTATGGCTGCACGCCTGGAGGGGGGATCGCAGGCCGTTCAGGGCAACCACGTCATCCGCAACGCTCGAGCGGGTTGGTTCCCGGCGCTAACCTGGGCCATGTTCCGCATCGATAACCGGGTCCAGAACCTGGGCAGGGCCAACCTGGGTTTTTCAGCCAAGAACATGGGCGATTCAATAAGCTTCAAACCTGACATCATCCGCTGGTTGTGCTGGGGGAATGGACTGGTGGATGATTATTCATTCCGTCAGGATCTGCTTCTGCATGGCGTGCATATCGATTTCGAACCGCGCGCTATCGGTTATGGCCAGGCTGCTATCAATTGGAAACAGGCCAGGTCCCAGCGTTCACGCTGGTTGATGGGCACCTACCAGGCTAACCAGCAAACTGCCGGGAAGATGCTAAAAGAAGGCCTGCGTAAACGAGACCTTACCCTGCTCGAGGGCGCTCTGTCTGCCTACCTTCCGTCTTATTCGACCCTGGCACTGATCGTAGCTCCTGTGACAGCCTATACCTGGCTGGTCCCTTCCGGAATCCCTGCCTGGCTCCCGGCAGCCTGGAGTGCGGCTTTGGTCCTGGTGATCATCTACCCTCTGATATCGCTGTTCCTGGATCGTGCCCCCTTGATTGCATTTCTTGTCATTCTGACCGGTCCCGTTTATATCTTGTGGCGGACCGTTGTGGCATTTACCACGCGCTACATTCGAAAGGACGCCGAGTGGATCCGGACAGCGCGGCAGGTAGAAAATTCAGCGGCTGTAAATAAACCAAAAAAATCCTGAGCCGAATTCACCCCGGCTTTATGAGCTCAATCCTCTTCCTGACACAATTATTACCTTATCCCCTGGACGCTGGTCCGAAGACACGCGCCTACTACACCTTGAAGCATCTGACTCGAACACATAAAGTCACCTTGATTTCTTTCTCACGACCGAATGATCCGCCAGAAGCCGTCGAACATTTGAGAGGAATGTGCAGCGAAATCATAATAGTCCCAATGCTCCGGTCCAGAATCAGAGATCTCTTCGCGATGGTTCGAAGTATTTTGACCAGCCAGCCATTTGTAATTACCAGGGACACTATCCCGGGAATGATGCGCGCGATCGAAAGCATTGTAAAGGCCTATCGCTTCGATTATGTTCATGCGGACCAGCTGTGGATGGCACAGTATGCGTTGCATGCCCGGAGTTTCATTTATTCTGAAAATAAGAAGCTGCGTGTGGTATTGGACCAACATAACGCGGTATACCTGATCCCCAAGCGAATGATGGCGAATGCCAAGAATCCAGTAATGAAGCAGTTCCTGGAGCGCGAATCCAGGCTGCTGGCTAAATTTGAAGTCAGTGTCTGTCAAAAATGCGACCACGTAGTATGGGTTACGTCTGAGGACTTTAATGCGATCAAGCTGGTGGGGCAAGATGGTCTTGAGAATTCAACCATTATCCCGATTTGTGTGGATCCTTCCACAGTCTGGCTTCCGGCTGAATTATCCGCACAGCCTAGAATAATTTTCCTGGGCGGGATGCATTGGCCACCGAACGCCGAAGGTGTCAAGTGGTTCGTGCGCGAAGTACTGCCCATTATTCAGCGCCAGCTTCCGCAAGCGCAGGTGGTTGTAGTCGGGAAATCACCGCCCCGGGAGATCATCGATGTTGAGAACGTGCATGCGACGGGTTTTGTGGAGGATGTAAGCACTTACTGGAAGGAAAGCCGGGTATTTATAGTTCCGATCCACGCAGCCGGTGGGATGCGAGTGAAGATTCTGGACGCCTGGGCGCATGGTTTACCTGTAGTTTCGACCAGCATCGGGGCTGAAGGGATCGCCTACCAGAATGGGAGGGACATCCTGATTGCCGACGATGCGGTGGAGTTTGCCGGCTGCGTCGTCCAGCTGATAACCGACGACTGGTTAGCTGGTCGTCTTTCTCACGCAGGTCGGGAAACCCTGGAAGAACATTACGATTGGAAAAAAGTTTACCGTTCGTGGGACGAGATTTACCAGCCAGCAGACCGATTATGATGACACGCATCGCGATGCTGACACAAGGACGCCTGGCCAGGCCGCTGATGGATGGGTTTGCCGCCAATGGCTGCCAGGTGATCCCGGTGGCAAATGGCACATTGGACTTTACTGGATTTGACTACTTGCTGCTTTACGGGCCGATGGCGCCGATTGGCAGGTTGATTACAAAGCTTAAGTCGATCCCAAACCTGCCACCTGTGATCTTCTGGTACACCGAGCAAATGCCGGATCCCAGAATGACCCCCTGGCTGGCACTGATCCTGGCTCGAGGCAGGTTCCGTAGCTGGAAGTGGTACGACGAATTCCTGCTTAAAAACAACACTCTCGGGTCAGGAGGCCGGCTGCCTTTTCCCGCCATGGGCAGGCTGCGCGGAGTGGGTGAAATCATCGAAATGCATAAATCCGGCTTGCTGAAGATCGTCTGTACCTTCAGCCAGACCAATGCCCGCTTCCTGGCCAGGTTCCAACTTCCAGTGGCTGAGATTCCGATCGGCTTCCACCCTTTCTTTGGTGAACGGCTGGGATTGGAGCGGGATATCGATGTGGTCTTCCTGGGTACCACGCGCGATGCCAGGCGCCAGAGATGGATTCCAAGGCTGGAGCAGGAACTTGGAAAAGTAAACATACGCTTCGTGGTCAAAGACGGCAGCCCAAAGCAGGGTTATCTATTTGACCGTGAACGCACACAATTGCTCAACAGGACCAGGATCATGTTGAATGTGATGCGCCAGCCATGGGATGATGCGCTGTACCGCTTTTTATTGGCTGCTGCAAATGGGGTGCTGCTGCTTTCAGAGCCGCTGCAAATCGAGAGCAGGGGGCCGCTCAAGCCTGGAGTCCATTTCGTAGAATCCCGGCTCGATGAAATCGTTCAAAAAATCATGCAGACCCTGGATTCTCCTTCTTCCCGAGAGACCATCGTCGAAAATGCAGACAACCTGATCGGTTCTGCTCTGACTATGCCGAAAATGACTGCCCTTTGCCTGAAGCAAATGGCGTGATTGCTGACACGTGGTCGGCCGCGGTTGAACATTGGCAGGCAACCGGAAGGGCACAGGCTGACAATTCATAAAAAGCAGATATAAATTAATTCTTCATCTCCAGGAGAACACCGAAACTGAACATTCAGAAATTGAAAATCACTCACAAAACTGCTGTGTGGATCATTTTTGGACTGGCCCTGGCAGTGAGGCTAATCGCCCTCGTCCTGAGTTCTCTGTTCCCTGCTTTTCAGCGCTACGTCTTGTGGGGTGATGCAGTTGGATACACTCAGCTGGCGGTTAATCTCCTGGCAGAAGGGTCATTCAATTTCAATGGTGGAGAAGCCACGGCATTTAGAATGCCTGGATACCCATTCTTCCTGGCGTTGACTTATGCGACCGTCGGATCTCCGTTCATTGCGCAGCTCCTCCAGATCATCGCGGACCTGATTGTGATGCTGTGTACACTGCGCATATCCGAATATCTATTCAAAGACAGGGTCATAGGATTGCTCGCGATGGCTGTGATAGCTTTTCATCCGGTATTTATCCTTTCTACTGTCACTCTTTATCCGGAGTCATTTGGAGTGCTTTTCACGACCCTGGCTCTCCTGATCCTGGTTAAATCCGATAATTCCATAAAAAACGGATTACTGGCTGGAGCCTCGTTGGGCGTTTCAATATACTTAAAAACAAATTTGTTGGCAGTAGCCTTGTTGATGCTTCTGGTGGTTGGACTGAAATGGTTTTCCTCCCAGGGAATCAAGGGATTTTTCAAGTCGACTTTGCCTGCAATTCTTATGATCGGTTTGATGATGCTCCCGTGGATCGTTCGCAACTGGTTGGTGATGGGGGCATTCATCCCGACCACCACCAGCAATGGGGTAAATATGTACCGCGGGAATAATCCTCTGGCAGATGGAGGGGCTGCATCCAACCAGCCCTATGTCCTCCCTGGAATGTCGGAAATCGAAAGCAGCAAGGAATTTTCGAGGCAGGCCCAGGAATGGATCAGGGCGAATCCAGCGACTTTTATCCGGCTCCTGCCAGCCAAGGCGGGTCACTTTGTATGGCTGCTGGCGCTGGCCGCATCAGGCACGGTCAAGGTGAACCCGCTGATTTTCGCCATCTTATTAATCCTGACCGTGACCTTCTATGGACTCGTGGCGGTTGGGGGGTGGGGGACTTCTCGCCTAAATCTGAAATGGGAGCTGGCCTTATTGCTTTCTCCATTTCTCTCGCTACTTTTACTGTCCTTGTTATCTTACGGTGGCATCCGGTTTTCACTGCCTGCATTGCCCGGCTTGGCAGTATTAATGTCCGTCGGATCGATGTACCTGGTGAGGCGAAGATTTCCTGAGCCTTCAGGTGACGGTCTTACTCCACAAGCAAGCATGGTAAATTTCCCTGGATAATCGAGAGCAGCTGCAAATGAAAACCAGGCATTGGTTATGGCTGATTCTGGCAGGCAGTGTACTCTTGAGAGGGTTTGCAGCACTGCTCCTGGGGAACCAGGTTCTGCCGCTGCCGGGAATTTTTGACCAGATTTCATATCACACCCTGTCGACCAGGGTTCTCGATGGTCACGGCTTTACGTTCGCGACGCAGTGGTGGCCGATGACCAGGGCGGGTGAGCCGACAGCGCACTGGTCCTTTCTTTACACGCTCTACCTGGCTGCTGTTTATGCCATCTTCGGGATCAATCCGCTGGTCGCCAGGATTCTGCAGGCGATCATCGTCGGGATAGCCGGACCTTGGTTGGTCTACCGGCTGGCATTGGCCACATTCCAGAGTCGTGTTCCCGCGCATTCCTCCAGTGATTCAGCGCGACAGGTAGCGCTATTGGCGGCTGCCTGGTTCGCTGTGTACGGCTATTTCATCTACTATGCTGCGGCATTGATGACCGAAGCCTTTTTCATCATCAGCATACTCTGGTCTCTCGATTGTGCTTTGCGCATCCTAAAGGACGGAAAGCTTCTTTTGTTCCTCGAATTAGGCCTGGCTTTGGGTATTACGGTATTGCTTCGCCAGACCTACTTTCTATTTGTACCTTTCATAATGATCTGGCTGGTCTGGGGTAACAGGCGCATGAAAGACCATCCTATCGCCTGGCGCACCCTGATGTGGGGAAGCCTGGCTACTATCCTCATCCTGGTGTTGCTGGTTGCTCCGTTTACTTACTACAATTCTCGCCGATTCGGGCATTTTGTTTTGTTGAACACCAATGCGGGATTTGCATTCTTCTGGGCTAATCATCCGGTGCACGGTGTAAAATTCGAGCCTCTATACACGACTGAAATGCCGAGCTATCAGGATGTTATTCCTGGTGAATTGCGCGACCTGGATGAAGCTGCCCTGGACAAGCAGTTGATGAAGGTCGGAATTAAATTCGTTCTCGATGATCCAGCCCGTTTCTTTGTCCTTACACTCAGCCGCATTCCCAAACATTTTCTCTTCTGGCCTCTAGCGGGCTCCAGCCTTCCGAGCAACCTCACCAGAGTGCTTTCCATCGGGCTGGCACTGCCGTTCATGATCGCCGGTGGGTGGTTGTGGTTCCAGGATGTAAGGAAAGGTTCAATTTTCCTGGAAACCGGCCTTTTATTGGTGCTGTTCATTTGCATCTATGTCGGATTGCACCTGGTGTCATGGGCCTCAGTTCGTTACCGCTTACCAACCGACGCAGTTGGTCTGGTCTTCGCTGCCCGAGCGTTGCACCAAATGTTGAGGCGGCTAAAAATCCCACTTTTCAAATACGCCACTTTTTGATTCGTGAAAATCCTTTATTTGGTGCCATACGCTCCAACGCGTATTCGCACTCGACCACATAATTTATTGCTGTCACTTGCCCGAGCCGGACATAATGTGACCCTGGCGACCTGTTGGGAAAACCAGCAAGAAAAGAATGCCCTGGATTTTTTCGATTCTTTCGGTATACGGGTTATTGGGCAGCCTCTGGGAAAATTCCAGAGAGTTAGAAATCTTTCAAGGGCGATGCTTTCCGGTATGCCCATGCAGAGCCGATATTCGTGGCAGCCGGATTTGTTTTCATTGGTGTGGGAGGAAATCCGGACGGATTCTTACGATGTCCTGCATGTGGAACACCTGCGCGGGGCTGTTTATGGTTTGCAGGTGCGCTCCCGGTTGCAGAAGGACGAAATAAGTATCCCTATCTTGTGGGACAGTGTCGATTGTATTTCGTATTTATTCGAACAGGCTGCTGCCCTCGGTCGCAGCGTATTTGGTCGCTTCGTCACGCGCGTGGAGCTCGCCAAGACAAAGAAATTCGAAGCTTCAATGGCGCAGATCTTCGACCGTATTCTCTTCACTTCAAGCGTTGATGCCCAGGCTTTCGCGCAGCTGGAAGGCTTTGAACCGGTACATCCTGTTGTCGTCCTGCCAAACGGCGTGGATCTGGGATATTTTTCTCCGGATTCATCACCTCGCAGTGAGCACATCGTGATATTTTCCGGGAAGCTCAGCTACCATGCCAACATAACAGCAGCACTGCACCTGGTCCAGGAAGTCATGCCCCATGTCTGGCATAGTAAGCCGAATACTCTGGTTCAACTGGTTGGAAAAGATCCTGACCGGGCAATCAGAAAATTGGCTGCAGCCGATGCAAGGATCCAGGTTACAGGGACTGTATCCGATCTCCGGCCTTACCTGCACCAGGCAGCACTGGCGGTCGCACCGATGCTGTATGGTGCAGGTATACAGAATAAAGTCCTGGAGGCAATGGCTTGCGGTACTCCACTGGTTGCCTACCCTCTGGCAGTCTCAGGTCTGCCGGGTTTGACCCCGGGAGTTGAGATGCTTTTGGCCCACAATCCATCAGAATTCGGGGGTATGATCCTGAGACTGTTGGCGGACAAAAAGGAGAGGGAGCTGCTTTCAGAAAATGCATACCAATTCATTTCAGCCTGCTATAGCTGGGATAAGATTGGCCGTGACCTGGAAGCAGTTTATCGGGATGCCATTGACCATCAGGACTCTTGATCTTAAGCGAGTTCACACCTAATCGTGAGATAATTGGCGATATGCAAAAAATGGATAAATTTGGCTCAATGGAAAAAATGAAATGGGGTTGAACTTAAATTCCAGCAAATGGAAGAAGGTTCACAGGCTGGTAATTATCATAAGTGCGCAGCTGGTATTGCTGTTTATTCTGAACCTCAATCCAGTGTATGCATCGCCCGGACAGTCAGAAGACTTGAATGGGATCCAGGATTGCATTTCATTCAATGCTGCCGCAACGGACATTCCGGTAGAGATTGATAAATTGTGCGGCAAGTTGATAATTATTAAAGATCTAAAATATGAAAAATATCACCTCGGTTTACAGGTGTGTGGTGGGGGGGATATTCTTATTTTTCAGACCCGTCCGAGTGAATTGCTCAATTACTACCAGCTGCGTGAGCCAAAGATAGGTAAAGGTGCGGAAATTTCAACTGAATTGGGGAAATTCACCCGATATATTAAAACATTTAAAAGCTATATCCCGATTTCTGACTGCAGCGAATGCGGCAAAATCCTGACACCAACGCCTCGGGAGCTGGTAGGCACCCCTGAAGGGACGCAGAGCCTGGTGTTTCCAACCGCCACGATCGGTCTGCCAACTGCCACCTACACCCGTACGCCTGTTCCAACTCCGACTATCCCTTCTCTGACGCCCACCATTCAGCCCACAAAAACCGGTTTTCCAGCTACTGCCTCATTGACTGAGACACTTACATCGGAAGCCAGTGCAACCATCACCACGCCGACCATCGAGAAGACGCCTCTAGGTGAAAATCCATCCGAAGTTCCTGATAATTCCAGGTTTATCTTTTCCGGGGTTGCAGTTGCTTTTATCCTAACGCTGGGGGTCGGTTTCTTCTATTTACGAAGGAAACTACGCTAGAAAGATTAAGTAAGACTGGTTAAATTAAGGGTGATTTTTTACGTACATGCTGCCGGCTATATTCCTTGACCGGGACGGAGTCATCAACAAAAATCCTCCCTATTATGTGAAGTCCTGGGAGGAATTTTTGTTTTTATCGGGAGTCCTGCCTGCATTCAACCGGATGTCCGCTATTCTATGGCCAATCATCATTGTTACAAACCAGTCCGCAGTAGGCAGAGGCATCATCGAAATGAATGTCCTTAATATCATACATACCCAGATGGTGCACGAGATTGAAGAGGCAGGTGGTCGTATCGATGGGTTGTACGTTTGCCCGCATCGCCCCGACGAAAGATGCTCTTGCAGAAAGCCAGAACCAGGACTCCTTTTGAGGGCAGCTGCTGAGTTAGATTTGGATTTGGGTCAATCAGTATTTCTTGGTGACAGCCACAGCGATATATTGGCAGCGGTAAATGCTGGAGTTCTACCTGTCTTCAGGCGAGGAGAAGGAGAAGCACACTTTTCCCCTGATAACGAATGGTCCACGGGTTCGATAGAGGTGCCTGTCGTCAAGGACCTGATGGAGTTTGCAGAAATGCTGATTTTCCTTGCCTCAGAGAATAAGCATCCGGCGGACATGATATACTACTTAGCTGCAAGATGCACGTTCTCAGCAATCCAGAACCGCTAAAATGGGATTTGTAAGTGAAGACGCTCATTCGAGAAGATTTCTCTCGATTTAACAGGCCCACCCGGACAATAGTTCTTACCAAGAAGCAGCGGAATTACTTTACGATCATTTCGCTGCTAATTTTTGATACCCTGGCGGTTGGAGCAGCCTTCTTACTGGCTTATATCATCCGCTTTATCTGGCTGCCGTACGGCTCCCTATACACGCTCAATATGTATTCCTCATTGGTCAGGATCGTGATTCCGATCTGGCTGGCTATTTTTGCCGGTTTTCAGCTCTACAACCAGCATTTCTTGTTCGGCGGCTTGAGTGAATACTCCCGGGTGTTCAATGCAGTGACTTTTGGCACGGTGGTGGTCATCGGCCTGGTTTTCTTTATGCGTGACGAGGACATCATTTCTCGTGGCTGGCTGCTGATCTCCTGGTTTCTGGCCGTCATCTTCATGATCGGCGAGCGTTTTTTCATCCGCAGGATCATTTATTACATGCGCAACCAGGGGCATTTCCTGTCTCCGACACTGGTAGTGGGAGCAAATAACGAAGGACGGGCAATTGCCGAACAATTTAGAAATTGGGGGACTTCTGGATTGGATATCGTCGGATTCATCGACGAATCCCTGTCCCCTGGTAACAGAGTTGATAATAATTATTATATCCTGGGCGGCTTACAGGACTTGGACAGGATCGTAATTGAAAATGAGATCGAGGAGATTATCATTGCGCCCACTTCGCTGACGCGCGACCAGCTCTTATGTATCTTCCAGGATTATTCGACCTCACCAGATGTCAAATTGCGGTTATCAAGCGGGTTATTCGAGATATTAACAACTGGATTGAGAATTAAAGAAATCGCATTCGTCCCCCTGATCGAGCTTAAAGAAGGCCGGATTTCTGGGATGGAGGCGTTCATCAAGTTCCTGCTGGATTACAGCCTCACCATCCCGGTACTGTTGATAACCTCGCCCATTTTGCTGGTAATTGCCATCGCTATAAAAATCGACTCACCAGGACCCGTAATTTTCCGCAGGCGGGTGATGGGATTGAATGGTATCCAGTTTAACGCATTCAAATTCCGCACCATGTGCCTGGAAGCAAACGAGATGTTGGACGATCGCCCCGACCTGCAGGCCGAGCTGGCGGAAAACTTCAAACTGAAAGACGATCCACGTGTGACCAGGATTGGGGCTTTCCTGCGAAAGTGGAGTCTTGACGAGCTGCCTCAGATGATCAATGTAGTATTCGGCCAAATGAGCCTGGTTGGACCCAGGATGATCTCACCTCCTGAGATGGAAAAATATGGTGATTGGGGCATGAACCTGCTCACTGTCAGGCCGGGTATCACCGGGATGTGGCAGGTGAGCGGGCGCTCGGATGTCAGCTATGAAGACCGGGTGCGGTTGGATATGTATTACATACGGAACTGGACGGTGTGGCTGGATATTTTTCTTCTTTATAAGACCCCTCTCGCGGTAATCCAGAAAAAAGGGGCGTACTGAAAATGCCTGGCTTGCTCCTCACACAGACTCCTCTTAGGATCAGTTTTTTTGGCGGCGGAACAGATTTCGCCGAATTCTACCAGCATGAAGAAGGTTGTGTTCTCAGCTCAGCCATCGATAAAGCTATTTTTGTAATTATCAAGCGCAGGTTTGACCGTAAGATCCGCCTGGGGTACACACGTACTGAGCTGGTGGAAAGCGTCGACCAGTTGCAGCATGAGCTGGTGAGGGAAGCCCTGCTGGTTTCGGGAGTCAACTCCCAGATAGAAATCGGTACTCTGGGAGATATTCCTTCGACGGGTTCAGGTCTGGGTTCTTCAAGCACAGTAACCGTGGGGGTGCTGAATGCGCTCTACACATTGATGAACGAACCAAAAACACAGGAAGAGCTTGCCCGTCTGGCTTGCAACATCGAGATCAACCGCCTGGGAAAACCGATTGGGAAGCAAGACCAGTATATTGTCGCCTACGGCGGCATGCGGTTTATCCGCTTCTTAAGTGATGAGTCCGTGATTGTTGAGAAGGTGAATATTTCCGACAGCGAACGCCGGCGTTTCAACCAGCTGCTGATGTTGTTTTACACGAATCAATCACGAAATAGCGAAAGCATCCTCAAGGAACAGCGAGCAGTTATGCACGATCGTCTTGACGTGCTGCGTGAACTGAAACGAATGGCACATTCCGGCAGGACACTGCTCGAATCCGGTAATTTTGACGCTTTCGGCTTGCTCATGGATGGAGCCTGGAAATTAAAGAAGACGCTTGCACCGAAAATCAGCAATAATGTCATTGACGATATTTATTCAACAGCGATGAACGCTGGCGCGCTGGGAGGTAAGATAACAGGAGCGGGCGGAGGGGGATTTTTATTGTTATATTGCCCGCGCGAGAAGCAATACCAGGTGCGTGATGCATTGGCCGGTCTGGTCGAGCTTCCTTTTCATCTGGAAAATGATGGAAGCAAAGTGATTTTCAATTACTATCGTGAATAGAATTTGACTGCGAAGAAGGAATAGGGACATAAATTGGATCCTGTAGATGAGTATTTAACGTTACTCGCTGCCACGCTTGGCAGAATCTCACGCCAACGAGTCTGGTCTGCGATCGAGGTCTTGTTCGAAGCCTGGCGTTCCAAGAAGCATGTATTCATTATTGGCAATGGAGGGAGTGCAGCGACTGCTTCGCACATGGCCAATGACCTGAATAAATTCACTATTGTAGAAGGAATGCCGCGTTTTAAAGCGGTTTCCCTGTCTGATAACATACCGCTGATGACGGCCTGGGCGAATGACACCTCCTATGAGTCGATTTTCTCCGAACAGCTGTTGAACCTGGTGGAAGCCGGTGATGTGGTTGTCGCCATTTCAACCAGCGGCAATTCACCAAATATCCTACAGGCGCTAAAAGTGGCAAGGCAGAAGCAGGCCACGACCATTGGATTCACAGGTGATGACGGCGGTATTCTCAAAGGCCTGGTCGATCACTGCGTGTTCATTCCCGACGCCTATATTGGCAGGCAAGAAGATGGGCATATGATTCTGGATCACATGATAGCCAGCATCTTGCGGAAGTTAATATCGGGAGAAATCGGAGCGATTCCAGGGCGAGGAGAGTAAATGAAAATATTGGTGACAGGAGGAGCTGGTTTTATCGGTTCCCATGTGGTGGATGTCTTTATTGAAGCCGGGCATGATGTCGTTATTGTTGATGATCTTTCATCGGGACGCCTTTCGAATGTCAATCCGAAGGCGCGTTTCTATAAAATCGATATGCGCAGCCCTGAGATGAGGGAGATCATCGCTACCGAAAAGCCTGAAGTTATTAATCATCATGCGGCGCAGATCGATGTCAGGCTTTCGATGAAAGACCCGCAGCACGACGCTGATTTGAATATTCTCAGCCCAATAAAGCTGGCTGAACTGGCAATCGAGTTCGGAGTCCGCAAGTTTATCCATATCTCCAGCGGCGGCGCTGTTTACGGCGAACCCGTTTATCTCCCGTGCGATGAGAAACATCCGGTTCAACCCGTTTGTTTTTATGGTGCCAGTAAATATACATTTGAACTATATCTATATATTTTCAAAGAGAGTTCCGGACTGGATTATTCTATCATCCGCTATCCGAATGTATATGGACCCAGGCAGGATCCCAATGGAGAGGCCGGTGTGGTGGCTATCTTTACCGGCCAGATGTTGAGGAACCAGCCGGTTAAAATTTATGGCACAGGTGAGCAGGTGCGAGATTTTGTATTTGTGAGAGACTGCGCACGCGCAAATCTGTTAATTCTAAATTCAGGAAGCGGGAAAGTATATAATTTGGGGAGCAACCGGGGAACGACGATCAACCAGGTTTATTCACATCTGAAGAACATCACGAATTATCCCAGGGAGGCAGCCTACGGACCGGCGAAACCTGGTGAGACCTTCAAAATCTATTTGGATAGCAGCCTGGCTGAAAAAGACTTGGGCTGGTGCCCGACCGTAGACCTGGAAACAGGATTGACCAGCACGGTTAATTACTTCAAGGAAATGGAATTAAGCTGAGAACTTCGGCCAAAATACGCTTGCTGGACGATTGAGATAAACTATGGTAAATTAGGTTCAACTGGGAGATTTTATGGAGCTGCGTAAGTTATTCAACATAGTTTGGAAATGGATGTGGCTGGTCGTCCTTTCGGTGACGATTGCAGCAGGCTCGAGCTATATTGCCAGCAAGACAGCCACACCGCTTTATCGTACCAGAACCACTCTGATGATCGGCAAGATTACCGAGAATCCTGATCCGAACACGATGCAGTTGTATACCAGCCAGCAGCTGGCCTACACATATATCCAATTGGCTCAACGCGAACCCGTCTTGAAAGGTGCGATCCAAAGCCTGGGGTTGGACATGGATTGGCGCGCGCTGGCTGGAAGGGTGAGCGCAAACAACGTTCAGCAGACACAGCTGCTGGAAGTCAGCGTCGTTGATAACGATCCGAATCGTGCGAAAGTATTAGCCGATGCCATCGCCCAGCAGCTGATCCTGCTTGGTCCCGGAATGGAGAATAAAACCGGCATCGACCAGGGAGAATTCACCCGCGAACAGATTGAAGATTTGCGAGTCAAAATTGAAGACGGTCAGAACGAGCTGATCCGCCAGAGACAGGAATTGGACGCTGCCAACAGCGCCCGCCAGATACAGGATCTGGAGAACCAGGTAATAATCCTGGAATCGAAGGTGAGCAACTGGCTGAATACTTATTCACAGCTCCTGCTTTCTTATCAGGGTGGTAATGTAAATGTGCTCAGTGTTCTGGAAGAAGCTCCAGTCCCGATATTTCCATTCAGCCCTAACGTTCAGAATAATGTGATGGTCGCAGCGATGATCGGTTTCGTGCTGGCGGTTGGCGGTGCGTTCCTGATGGAGTATCTGGATGATACGATAAAAAATCCGGATGATGTCTCCCGGGTGACGAATCTGCCTACCCTGGGAACCATCCCACAGATCGTTGGTGAAGAATACTCTGAGAAGGTTATCTCAATTACCCAACCTCTGTCTCCAATCGTTGAATCCTTCAGAATCCTGCGCACCAACCTGCAATTTTCGACTCTTGATCGACCTCTTCGCTCTCTCCTGGTAACCAGCCCCGGTCCCAGCGAAGGGAAAAGTATTTCCATGGCAAACCTGGCGGTTGTGCTGGCACAATCAGGTTTGAAGGTCATCCTGGTGGATGCCGATTTGCGCAGGCCAACGGTACATAAGATTTTCAATCTCACCAACCGTCACGGTCTGACCGATGCGATACTTCATGTATATTCCGCATCGAAAGAGAAACTTACGGCAGATGATTCCAAGTGGAGTCCTGGAAGAAGGGATGCTCCGACCCATGGCAAAGCGGATCGCATCGATCACCTATTCCACGATCTTCAAGTTGAGTCGGAACCCAACCAGGAAATACGTGAGCCTTATACTGCCTTCGAGCTGGTGGATGAGAGCGAGGCCTACGGCAGCTTCAGCCAGTTGGAGGGATTCCTTCAAGACACGCAGGTCGAAAACCTGAGATTGCTAACCTCCGGCGCCTTACCACCTAATCCTGCCGAGCTGTTGGGATCGGAGAGAATGAAACACCTGATCAGCGTGCTGCAGCAAGACGCCGACCTGGTCCTATTTGACAGCCCACCCTGCCTGGTAGTGGCGGATTCAGCGATCCTGAGTGTGAACATGGACGGAGTTTTACTGGTCAATGATGCCGGACGTACGCGTACGAATGAAACCAGGCGAGCAGTGGAAGAGCTGCGCCGAGCGCGTGCAAATATCCTGGGAGTTCTATTGAACCGGGTTTCAAAGGCAAAAAGTGGTTACAACTACTATTATTACTATTACTATTACCAGGATGGTGAAAAGAAGCGCCGCAAGAAGCCGCAGAACCTGCTGGATAAAATCCTGTCCAGGGTAAACAACAATCATAAATCACCGGCCGCGGTGGGCTCAACCGAAGAATAAGCTTTCAGGGATAAACATCGTGTAGAGTCAAACGACCCACAGGGTATCCTGTAGGTCGTTTTTATTGCTGTAGGATTTATTTTACAAGGCAACTTCCAGTATAATCAACCAAGCGTCACAAATATCATTTAGTGAGGAATACATGCCCGAGCCGATATATAACATATTCACGAAGATCCAGGATACTATCTCTGAAATTCAACCAGACAGTATTTTAAGCCGGACCGTTTTCTCGAATGACAGGTTAAAGGTAATCTTGTTTGGATTTGCAGAAGGCCAGGAATTATCTGAACATACCTCCACCAAACAGGCGATCCTGCATTTCCTGGAAGGGGAAGCCAGGCTGGTCCTGGGCAAGGATGAATACGACGCAGGTCCAGGAACCTGGGTTCGGATGGATCCCAATCTGCCGCACAGCGTATTTGCACGCTCGCGGGTGACAATGCTTTTAATTATGCTGGAGTAATCCGTTTAAGGGGTCAAAATCCCCGCTGGATTTGATTTGGATGCTACATCTATCAGGACGACCAGGTTTCCGTAAACATCCTGGGCTATTTCGTCTCAGATGTGCAGTTCAAAACCAGGTTGAAGCGATGCTATGCGGTTCCTCCCCTTGTTTTTCGCAGAATACATAGCCGAGTCAGCTCGATCAAGCAATGCAGCCAGCTCGACGTTGCCATTCATAGTGCAGGTAATGCCCATGCTGACTGTGATGCCAATCGGTCCCTTGTCGGTATCAATCGGATTCTTGGCAATGCGCATGCGCAGCCTTTCAGCAACCTGGCGAGCCTTCGGATATTGGGTATCGGGAAGCAGGATCACGAATTCCTCACCTCCGTAACGGCCGATGATATCAATTTCACGCAAATTGCTCTGACAGATACCAACCAGTTTTCTCAAAACCTGGTCACCCACTGTATGGCTGTGGGCATCATTAACCAGCTTGAAGTGATCGATGTCCAGCATGATGGCGGACAGTGGCCTTTTTAATCGCCGTGTGCGGTTCAGTTCTCGCTGACCGGCTTCGAATAATCCACGCCGGTTGAGTATACCTGTCAACATATCTGTCACTGCGACCTGTAATATCTCACTGTACAGGTGGGCATTGTCGATGGCGATGGCTGCCTGGTTAGATAGGGTCTGGCACACCCGGATTTCTTCTTCGTTCCAAATCCGGTCTTCTCTGCTTTCCCAGATATCGGTGAAACCCAGGACCCTGTTGGAAATCATCATGGGGACTTCCAAGGCGCTCTTTACACCATGTGCAACCAGCTCATCACGGTCTTTTTGGTCGATTTCTGGATCGGTTAATCGAATAACCTGGGGCTTCCCGCGCCGCAGTAAATCAATCGAGCGTGGATATTCGAACAAATTATAGGATTCTGCAATCTCTGAAATTCGTTCCTCAGGAGCAGCCTCCGGGCTGAAGTACTCCGCCCGAATCTGAGTCGTACCGTTTTCGAGGTCGCACGTCAGGAGAAAGGCGCTGGTGGAGTTAACAGCTTTGCACAGCTGCTCGGCTGAGATTCTAAATACGGTATTGAGATCCAGTGATTTCGTAATTAAGGCGCTGCTCTCGTACAGGATGCCTAATTCTTTGGCTCGCTGCGTTTGTTCCGCGTATAAATGCGCGTTCTCGATGGCGATCGCCGCCTGGTGAGCGAAGAGCTGCAATAACCGCTGGTCGTCATCGGCGAATAAACGGGATTGATGTGTGTCTACGATTCCCAGTGCTCCCAGGATCCTGCCCCCGATGCGCAGGGGAACCGCCATCACCGCATGCCAGTTGCCCTCCATATATTGGTGTGACCGTCCTTCCCAATTCGTGTAATCCTCGATGACCACGATTTCGTTTTTAGCAACCGATAAACCCATGGCACCTTCACCGAGATTCATTCTGGTTCCAGTAAAATCCTTGCCCATATTATGGCTGACCACGATCTGGATATCCCCATTTTGTGGATCGCAGAGTCCTAAATCCCCACCTGTGGCATCTAAAAGAGTTGCAGCGCGCTGCAGGATGGCGCTCAAGAGCAGAGGTATATCAAGCTCTCCGGAGATATCCGCTACGGTGGCCCGCAATGCATCCAGTTCATTGGCGCGGTGCTGGGCCGACTCGATCAGGTGGGTCTTATCCATCGCCAGTGCGACTTGTGCGGTAGCCTGCTCGCAAAGCTCGATCTCCTCATTTGAAAAATGATGCGACTGGTGAAACCCAATTATCACAGCTCCGGAGGGATCACCACCGCTTGTAAGTGGTACTGCAACCGCGCTTTGTATTGCCGGGAATAGTTGTTGCATTCGAAATGTGTTGAATGGGGAGCTGAAGTACTCCTCAATGAATATCGTGCTCCTTGTCTCCATCACAGCTTCGGATAATAAAAATTCCCCCGGCTTAAAGATAATATCTGAAAAGCCTGGTTTATACGGACCAAAAGCTGCCTTCGCAAAAACCTGCCTGTTCGGATTATTTCGCATTACGATAAAACACGAATCCGAATTTATCAACTCACCGAGAGGACCGGTAAGTCGTTCCAGCACTTCTTCCTGGTTTTCCACTTCCAGTGAAATCCTGGTAATTTCATTAATAATTGCCAGTCGTCGGGCGCGCAGCTGCATGGCCTGAAGCGACTTGGTATTCTGGATGGCAACAGCAGCCTGGTTGGCAAAAAGTGAAAGCAGCGTCAGGTCTTTTTCTGAGAAACGGTTGGGCATTTCATCATGCAATACATGGATCACACCCAAAATTTGATCCTGCCAGGTCATCGGCGCACTGATCACGGAAATAAATGGTTTATCTTCCTCAAAAAGTGAAGCCCTGCCTTCCCAATTCCTGTAATCGTTGATGATCAGGGCTTTACCGGTCTGCGCCACCTTTCCGGCAGCGCCTTCGCCGATTTTTAGCACATTCCCGGTCAAATCTTTTTTGGTCTGGTAGCTTACCATGCAGATCAGCACTTCTCGGTCGACATCGCGCAGGTACAATCCACCACTGGTACCTTCGATCATTTTGACCGCCCGGGCCACGATCGTGCGAAGCAGTACGGGTAAATCATGTGGTGCTGCGATCTCCAGAGAAGTCTGGTAAAGCGCATCGAGTATCGCCAACCTATCGAGAAGCTGTTCTTCCATTTGCTGGCGCTGGATGCTCGATCCGATGGTGCTGGCAGCTGCCCCAAGCGCGTCGATTTCCGCGCTGCTCCAAACCCGTTTTAATAAACAATCGTCGAATCCAATGAATCCCCAGAAAGAACCTCCGACGAAAATTGGCATCACCATGATGGATAAAATTCCGAGGTGTTCAAGCAAAATGCGCTCACCTTCTGGGAGCTCATCCACGATGCCATGAACTGGTAAACCCTGGCTCATCAGCTGGTGCCATCGGGCATAACCAGACTTAAATACTGGCAAATCTCTTAAATCCGGATTGTCGAGCTGAGATTGAATGCCAGGTGCCGTCCATTCATGTAATTTGCTGGTTAATTGATCTCCACCTGAATCCAGGTGGTTCATAAAAATGTAGGATCGACTGGCCTGGAGGACTTCGCCGAGCTCTGCCAGGATACCCGGGATAATCTTCTGCCAGGCAGTACCTTTCATAAACTCCGAGGCTGCGAAGCGGATAGCATCCAGGATAGCATCCCTGCGTTTCAAGATTTCGGTCGTTTCGATCCTTTCGGTGATATCCCTCAGGACGACCATTTTCCCGCTCAGACGTTCAGTTTCCGAATTCAACGGCGAAATACGCAGCTCGAAAATGCGCTGGTTCCCCATGATCTGATCGGGAAAAGCCACTTCTGCCTTGCCATCCCGAATATTTTTAATCAAATTTAAGAAATCCGGATGCTGTGATAGCGTCAGGGATACGGGCAAGGTAAGCAGTTTATTCAATGGGAGTTTGAAAAGACTCACAGCTGCAGGATTTACCTCCACAATGCGTTCCTGGTCATCCAATACCAGTAGCCCATCACTCATATTCTCAATTAAGGATGAATGTGCGACCGGCAGGATATCCAGGAAACGATAGCGGAGAAGTGCCAGTGAGACAGCCAGGCCGGTAATTGTGAATCCCAGCAAAGTCAGGTCGAAGTTGGGGAGGGGATTCGCCCCTGTCAGGTATAACAGATTGCAGATCCAGGGTGCCAGCAAGCCGATCAGCAGAGCGACCATCTGGCTGCGGAATGCTTGCTTGTAGCGCAGCAGAAATTGAACCAGCAGGATGGAACTCGCCAG
>Ga0209254_10000018_pt1 | contig 89563 bp, 74 predicted proteins | sample FrelakmetDIP11DI_FD_187148 | JGI IMG/M metagenome (GOLD analysis project Ga0209254, IMG submission 187148) | Freshwater lake sediment microbial communities from the University of Notre Dame, USA, for methane emissions studies - DIP11 DI (SPAdes)... | ecosystem: Environmental > Aquatic >...
GCGTCGCGGGAACTTCTCGACTTCAACGTCCGGGCGTGTGCGCCGCGCACGCCGAGCGCGAGCACGGCGGCGCTGAACGAAACAGCGAGACGCCGGAATCCACAGGGGTCTTCCATGTTTCCCCCTTGCCGGACCGAAAGATCCGGTGGGTGCAGCTCGGACCCGACGCGCGCGGCGCGCGGTCGAGGGCCCACCTGCGACCCGCGTTTCGAGCTCCGGTTCGCGGGGCGCTCGACGCACACCCCGCCCCGTCGAGGAACAGCATGTGGAAGTGCAGGTTGAGCGACCAGCGCGCCGCCGAAGCGCTGGATCAGCGTCACCGCGCCGGTGCGGGCGGGCTTGGCACTGAAGCCGACCTGCCTGGCGAATAGGCCGGAAGCGTCATTGCAATCTGTGCCGTCGCGGCGCACCGTGTCCACGTCATCTCGTAGGTGTGCATCAGGTCATGAGCAGCCGCCGGATGGTTCCGGCATTCCTTGAGCACCGGCGCCTTGTGGCGGTCGGTGGGCAGCACCTTGGCGTCGCGAATCAGCGCCAGGCCGAGCGATCTGCGGCCTCTGATGAGGCGAGGCTTGCCGCACTGAGGCGGACGACGTCGGCGAAGCTTCGCAAGCCGGTGTCCCATCCAGCAGCCATCGGCATCGGCACACCACCCGATCAGCCCCCGCCAATGCGAGCGATCTGGCGCTACGGGTCCCCGGCGATCCTGCTTCACTGGCTGATGGCAGTGCTGATTGCCGGGATGCTCGCGCTGGGTTGGTACATGACCTCGCTCGACGATGAGACCCGCAGCGGCCGGTACTTCGCACTGCACATGTCCGTTGGAATCCTCGTTGCTGTCCTGAACCTGTTGCGCACCGGCTGGCGATTGGCCCACCGACCGAGGAGACTTCCCGCCAGCGTGCCGCCATGGCAGCGGACCGCCGCCCATGCCACGCACTGGCTTCTTTACATCGCCATGGCTCTGATGCCCATCACGGGGTTTCTTGGCGCATCCAGGACCGAGATGGGCGTCGTGTTCTTGGGTCAATCGCTGCCGCGAATGGCGACCGCCGATCAGGGTGTCGCCGCGCAGTGTTTCGCGATTCATTCGATGATCGCATGGGCGCTTGTTGCACTCGTCATCGTTCACGTTCTCGCCGCTCTCGAGGATCTTTGGGTCGCGAAGAACGGCGTGTTCCAACGCATGAGCCCTGGGGTTGGGGCTTCGCGGCGTCCATAGTCGGGCCACTTGGCATGTGACGGTGACCTTCGGCTGTGGGCTTCCCCGCGGCGGGGGCCCCAGCGCACTGCGGCGAACCGTGCGATGCAGCTGCTTCGCTATCGCTCGCGCCCGGCCTTCGCGCTGGAGCGCCTGGCGCAGCTTCGGAAGCGCGAGCTCGTGTATCGCTTGCCCCGGCCGCATCCCGACGTGAGCGATGCAATACGCTGTCATTAGCCGAGCGCCATTCCCGGAGTGCCGCTGCAGTCCCGCGCCGTAGGCAACCGACAGCGCTGCCTGCCGTTTCAGGTTGGGGCTGCGCCGATCGCGCGTGCGCACCCCACCGGCAGGAGCCGGTCAGGGGTGATGTCCTCGAGAGCTCAGCTCACTCACACGCTACGAGCGGTCATCCCCGAGAGGACATCTGCGCGGCAATCCTTTCGCGCCCGGGCTCGCCGACAAATCCCTGTGCAGGTTGCGAGGAGGACGAAAGCCGCGCATTCTTGTCTTCGGGCGCGCGCTTCCCCCGCGCAGGAATGGCTCGGACAAGCCGCAGGAGAGCGCGGCGCCACGACGGCGAAAAGAACGAGGGCCCCATGACCCAGACACCCGAGTGCGTCACTGCCTCGGCTGCGGAGAGCCTCCCGCCCCTCAGTACGGCCGCCTCGCCCCGATGTCCCGTCGTCGGCATCGGCGCCTCGGCCGGTGGACTCGAGGTCCTGAGGAAGCTGCTTTCCGCGATGCCTGCCGACAGCGGGATGGCGTTCGTGCTGGTGCCCCACCTCGATCCCGCACACGCGAGCGTGATGGCTGCGCTCCTCGCGAAGTGCACTGCCATGCCAGTGGTGGAAGTGCAGGACGGTAGGCGCGTCGAGCCTAACCATGTCTACGTCATACCGCCCAACGAGTATCTGAGCATCAGCGGGGGCGCGTTGCATCTCACGGCGCCGCCGGCCGCGGATCGCGCCTACGCATCGCTCGACTGGTTCCTTCGATCACTCGCGGAAGATTGCCGCGAACGCGCGATCTGCATCATCCTCTCCGGGACAGGCTCACACGGGGTGCTCGGGCTCAAGGCCGTCAAGGCCCGCGGGGGAGCCGTGTTCGCGCAGGACCCGGCTACGGCGACCTTCTCGCAGATGCCGGAGAGCGCGATCGCCACTGGATTGGTCGACGAAGCCCTGCCGGTGGAGCGCATGCCCGAGGCTCTGATCGAGTACGCGCGGAGCCTGCGCGCGGACCACGCGGATGCGGTCCCGGCCACTGGCGACGGCGCCGAAGCGCTGGATCAGATCCTGGCGTTGGTGGGTGACGTGACCCGTGTCGATTTCCACAGTCATCGGGCCAGGACGCTCATGCGTCGCGTCCGCCGGCGAATGAGCCTGACCCACATCGGTCAGATGCCCGAGTACGTGACCCACCTGCGTGAGCACCCCGACGAGGTCGCGCGGCTCGCGAAGGATTTCCTGATCAGCGTGACGCAGTTCTTCCGCGACGCGGAGGCGTTTCGCGTACTCGAGGCAGCGGTGATCCCCGAGCTCCTGGGGCGGAAATCCGCCGGTGAGCCGGTGCGGGTGTGGGTTCCCGGCTGCGCGACGGGCGAGGAAGCCTACTCGATCGCCATGCTCCTCCTGGAGCAGATGTCGACCATGGACAGGGACTGTCCCCACAAGATCTTCGCCTCCGACATCGATCAGGCGGCAGTGAGCTTCGCGCGAGCGGGTATCTATCCGGAAGCGATATCGACCGACGTCGGTTCCGCCAGGCTGGAGCGATTCTTCACGCGTGCGGGCGAGCACGCCTTCCAGGTGAACAAGCCGCTGCGAGACGCAGTGGTCTTCACCGTGCAGAACCTGATCAGCGACGCGCCTTTCTCGAAGGTGGATCTCATCAGCTGCCGAAACCTGCTGATCTACCTCCAGCCCGAAGTGCAGCGAAGGGCGGTGGCGCTGTTCCACTTCGTGCTGAACGAGGGCGGCTTCCTGATGTTGGGCCCATCGGAGACGATCGGCAGCGAGGTCGACCTCTTCGAGCCGATCTCGGCGCGGTGGCGGGTCTATCGGCGGACGGCATCGACCCGTCCCGAGCGGGTCGATTTCCCGACTCGTCCGGGTGTCGCGCGCCCGTTGGCGACGGGCCGATTCTCCCGGCCACAGCGTAATGCCGGAGTCGCTGACTTGATGCGGCGCGTCCTGGTGGAGGCGTACGCACCGGCGTCGGTGCTGATCAAGAGCAATGGCGAGGTGCTGTACTTCCACGGTCCCGCGCTGCGCTACCTCGACGTGCCGCCCGGCGAGCCGACTCAGGACCTGCTGGCGATGGTTCGCGGGGGCCTTCGCTCGCGGCTGCGCGCCGCGCTGCAGAGTGCCTCCCGTGACGGCACGCCAGTGGCGATCAACGACGCTCGCATCGAGCGCGAGGGCGCCGAGCTTCCGATCCGGGCCACGGTCCGGCGGCTGACCGTGCCGCAAGATGCAGACGGGCTCCTGTTGGTGAGCTTCGAGGACCTGGACGCGCCCTTGCAGCGTCCCGAGCAGCGAGCGCAAGCCGCCGTCGAGGAATCGCTCGCGCGCCAGATGGAATCCGAGCTCGCGGACACGCGCGCGGAACTGGAGGGGACGCTCGAGCACGTGCAGAGCACGAACGAGGAGCTGCAGTGCGCCAATGAGGAGCTGGAAGCCTCCCAGGAGGAACTGCAGTCCCTGAACGAGGAGCTAACGACGGCCAACACCCAGCTCGAGGAGAAGCTGGCCGAGTTGGAGCGGGCGAACACCGACATGTCCAACCTGCTCGGTAACTCCGATTTCCCGATGCTGTTCGTCGATACGGCCCTGCGCGTTCGGTGGTTCAGCGCCGCGGCGACCAAGGTGCTCAGTCTGCTCGCGGCCGACGTCGGCCGGCCCTTCACCGACATCGCCGTGCGGGTCGATGACCCGGACCTGGTGCGCCATGCGAAGCAGGTGCTGGAGACGTCCGTCGCCGTCGAGCTGGAGGTGCGCGGTGCGCAGGGCGAATGGTGGCTGCGGCGGATCCTGCCCTATCGCACGCTGACTGGTCGGACGGACGGTCTGGTCATCAGTTTCGCCGACGTGACGAGGGTCAAGCTGGTCGCCGAGCGGGAGCGCCGGCTGGCCACGCTCCTCATGGACGCGAACGACGCCGTTCTGGTCCACGATGTCGACGGAAGCATCGCGGCCTGGAACCGAGGCGCCGAGCGGCTGTTCGGCTACACGGAGACGGAGGCGCTGCAGATGAACTTCGCGCAGCTCGTGCCCGAGTCCATGCGCGCCGAAGAGCTCGTCATCCTGAACCGGCTCGGGCAGGGCCAGCTCGTCGACTCGCGTGAGACGCAGCGCGTGTGCAAGGACGGGAGCATCCGCGATATCTGGGCGACCGCGACGGCCTTGCGGGACGAGACCGGCAGGGTGAGCTCGGTGGCACGCACCGAGTGCGACATCACCAGGACCAAGGCCTCGGCCTCGCTGCAATATCTCGCCACGCATGATCCGCTCACCGGACTGCCCAACCGCTCCGTGCTGGTGGACCTGGCATCCCACGCGTTGGCCCTCGCGCAGCGCCAGGGCCGCCGGGTGGCCTTCCTGTTTCTCGATCTGGATCGCTTCAAGACGGTCAACGATTCGCTGGGCCATCATGTCGGCGACCGGCTGCTGCAGGCCGTGGCCGCGCGACTGCGGCATTGCGTGCGCGGCGGGGACACCGTGGTGCGCCAGGGGGGCGACGAGTTCATCATCATCCTTCCCGACCTCGGCAGCCCTCAGGACGCGGCGAACGTCGCAGAGAAGATCCGCCAGGAGATGCGCAGTCCCTTCGCGGTGGAGGGCATGGAGCTGATCTCCTCGGCCAGCATCGGGGTCAGCCTCTATCCGGACGACGCCGGCGACATCCACACATTGCTCAAGAATTCCGACGCGGCCATGTATCGCGCCAAGACGCAGGGGCGCAACACCTACCGGTTCTTCACCGCTGACATGAACGTCGGCGCGCTGGAGCGGCTGTCGATGGAGAACAGCCTGCGCGTCGCCCTGGAGCGGCAACAGCTGCACCTCTTCTATCAGCCGCAGGTCGAGCTTGCGACCGGACGCATCATCGGCGTGGAAGCGCTGATGCGGTGGGAGCATCCGGACCTGGGGGCGATCGACCCGTCGAAGTTCATCGCGCTCGCCGAAGAGAGCGGCCTGATCGTCCCGCTGGGCGAGTGGGGCTTGCTCGAGGCGTGCCGCAACGCCCGTGCGTGGCAGGAAGCGGGATTGCCGCGGATCCCGATAGCGGTGAACCTCTCCGCGCTCCAGTTCCGGCAGCCCGGCTTTCCCGACACCGTCGCGAGGGTGCTGCGCGAAACGCAGCTCGCTGCGCAGTATCTGGAGCTGGAGCTCACCGAGAGCTCACTCATGCAACATGTCGACGCCGGCATGGCTTCGCTCCAGAGCCTTTGGGACCTGGGCCTGCAGCTATCCATCGACGACTTCGGGACCGGGTATTCCAGCCTCAGCTACCTGCGGCGTTTCCCGATCCATCGGCTGAAGATCGACGTCTCGTTCATGCACGACATCACCACGGATGCCGGCGCAGCGGCGATCACCAACGCCATCATCGTCATGGGCCGGAGCCTGAAGCTACGCGTTCTCGCCGAAGGCGTCGAAACGCGCGAGCAGCTCGACGTGCTGCGGGCTCAGGGCTGCGACGAGATCCAGGGCTACTACTTCTGCAGACCACTGCCCGCAGACGAACTGGCAAGCCTGCTGCGCGAAGGTCGCACGCTCCGATACTGAGCGCCGACGCGCGGCGGTGGTCGTGCGTCGCCGCGATCCTCGCCTTCGATCTCGACCGGCCGATTCGGCCGTGCAGGTCGCGCGGCGTCGAGTGCCGGCAGCACTCGCCCGTGCCGATCAAGACAGCCTTTCTGAAAGGGAAACAACATGGACCGCCTGCAGGCCATGACCACCTTCGTCGCTGTCGTTGACAGCGGTGGCTTCGCCAGCGCGGCGCGCAAACTCAACCTTTCGCCGCCGGTCGTGACGCGCGCCGTGGCGGAGCTCGAGGAGCGGCTCGGCCTGCGGCTGCTGACGCGCACGACGCGCTTCGTGCGCGTCACCGACGCCGGTGCACGCTTCGCCGAAGACTGTCGCCGCATCCTGGCCGAGATCGACGAAGCCGAGACCGCCGCTACCGGCACCCACGCCACGCCGCGAGGGACCCTCACGCTCACGGCGCCGGTGCTGTTTGGGCAGCTCTACGTGACACCCATCCTCGTGAGCTACCTGCAGCGCTTCCCCGAGGTGGACGCGGAGTGCCTCTTCGTCGACCGGGTCGTCAACGTCGTCGAGGAAGGCATCGACGTCGCGGTGCGCATCGGCGAGCTCCCCGACTCATCGCTGCAGGCGGTTCGCGTGGGGCGCGTGCGCCGCGTGCTCGTCGCATCGCCGGCCTACCTGCAGGCCCATGGCGTGCCGCGGCGGCCGCAAGACCTGGCGGGCCACACCATCGCGTCCGCCGCCGGCGTGAACCCGGTGTCGGAGTGGCGCTTCACGGACGCCGGCAAGCCGCTCGTGCAACGCGTACAGCCGCGCATGCGGACGACGACGAACGATTCCGCCATCGCCGCCGCGCTGGCGGGCCTGGGCATCACGCGACTGCTGAGCTACCAGGTGGCCGCGCATGTGCGCAGGGGCGCGTTGCAGGTGGTGCTCGAGGACTACGAGGCGGCGCCACTGCCGGTCCATGTCGTCCACCACGAGGGAAGGCGAACGACGCAGAAGGTGCGCGCCTTCGTCGACCTGGCGGTCGAAAGGCTGCGAGACGATCCAGCGTTGCACTGACAAGCGTGAGGGCCGGCCCGCAGAAGCCCTGCCTCGCGCCGCTGGGGACCGGACTTCAGGCGCCGCCTGGCGGTGAGATGAAGTTCGCCCCGAGGTGCCCCACCTTTACGTAGATCAGCGCGCCCTCGCCGCCGGTGAAGGGCGTGTGCCGGCTCCAGCGCGGGTTGCGCAACCAGGTGCCTGCGGGGTACTCGCCTTGTTCGTCGCGGAACAAGCCCTCCAGCACCAGGATCTCTTCCCCGCCAGGATGGCTGTGCGTGTTGAATCGCGTCTGCGGCGCCCAGCGGACCAGCGCCGTGCTGACGCCGTCGAATTCGTGCAGCGGCAATACCGACAGTCCGGGCACCAAGCCTTCGCGCCAGCCGGCGCATGCCGTGTCGATGCGCACGGGTTCGTCGTCGCCCGCGGCGAACTGCCACAGCTTGACGAACAGCGTACAGCCCTCGCGGGAGAACGGCGTGTGCGCCGTGCCCGGCGGGTTGCGCACGTAGCTGCCGGCGGGGTAATCGCCATGCTCGTCACTGAGGGTGCCGGCCAGCACCAGGAACTCTTCGCCGCCGCCGTGGACATGAGGCGCAAATCGTGAGCCGGCGTCGTAGCGCACCACGCTGGTCGCGCGGGCGACCTCATCGCCGATGCGGTCCAGCCGATGGCGGTGAACGCCGGGTTCTGGTGAGGCCAGCCAGCTTTCGCTGTTGGGTGGCGGCACGACCACGCGCTGCGCGAAGTCGGCGTTCAGGAGTTTCACGTCCACAGAGGTTTGCCCAGTACGGTGTTCACAGGTCCAGTTCGATGCGCTCCCCGCCACCGGCAGCAGGCACCGCGCTGCACAACAGCACCTCGCCCCCGGCCGGCCTCCAAGCGGTGGGCTCAGCATAGCTCACGTGCCCTGCGCTGATCCGCGTCGCACATGAGCCGCAGTGTCCGGCGCGGCACGAAAACGGCGGGCTCAGGCCCTTGCCCTCAGCGAGCTCCAGCAAGGTGCCATGCTCTGGCGTCCACTCTGCCGCCTCGCCCGTTCGGGCAAAGAACACGGTGGCCTGCTGGGCTGGCGGTGGCGGCGGAGGCGGCGCGGCAACAGCGCCGTCGGGACGGCGCTTGAGCGACGAGGGTCCGAACGTCTCGGCCTGGATGCGCACATCGCGAACGCCCAGGTCGCGCAGGCCGTCATACAGCGCCTGCATGAAGCCGGGCGGCCCGCAGAGGAAGAGCTCGTGATCATCGAAGGGCAGCAGCGACTTCAGCAAGTCGATCGTCAGCGGGCCCTTGAGTGCGCCCTCCGGCGCCCCTTCGCCGCTGCCCAGCACCACGTGCAGCTTCATCGCACCCTGGGCGCGTAGAACCAGGGCGTCCAGCTCGTCGCCGAAGGCGCGCTGGTCTTCGCTGCGTGCCCCCTGGATCAGGTGCAGCGGCCGCGTGCGCCGGTTGCGAAAGCCCTCGCTGACCAGATGGCGAGCGAAAGCCACCATCGGCGTGATGCCGACACCGGCGCCGATCAGCACCGCCGGACGGCGCAGCGTGGCGTCGATGGTGAACTGGCCGCGCGGGCCCAGCGCCTCGATCACGTCGCCCTCGCGCACGTGGTCGTGCAGGTGGCGCGACGCCGCGCCCTCGCGCTTGACGCTCAGGCGCAGGCCCTCGTCGCTGGGCGCTTGCGAGATCGTGTAGGTGCGGCGCAGTTCCTCGCCCGTGGCGGTCTTCAGGCGGATGGGCAGGTGCTGCCCGGCCAGGAAGGGCGGTACTGCACGGCCGTCGGCCGGCACGAGGTGGAACGAGCGGATGACGGCGCTCTCGTCGACGACGCGGCTCACGCGCCAGGGGCGCCAGGTCTGCGCCATGCGCTCGGCCTCTCGTCGGGCCTCGGCCTCGTCCCAGGTGCCGGTGATGAGCGAGTTGGGCGACCAGTCGCGAAAGGCCCAGCGCAGCGGCAGCGCCTCGCGCAGCCGCCAGCCCGACTCGAGGCGAAAGCGCCAGGCGCGCTCGGCGCCGTCGAAGGCCTTCAGCTCCTCGCCGCTCCACACCACCTCGGCGGTGCCGGTGAGCGTGAGCAGGTCGCCGCTGTCGAAGTCGATGAACAGCACGCCGGCGCGCGGGTTCAATTGCAGGTTGCCCAGCGTCATGAAGAAGAAGTTGCCGGTGAAGTCGGGCACGAGGAAGGTGCGCTCGTCCTCGATCTTCACGAAGCCGGCGCGGCCGCCGCGGTGCGAGACGTCGGCGCCGCGACCGGTCTTCACGTCGGGGTTGCCCTCGGCGGCGGGCGCCTGGGTGGCGATGAACAGGGTGTCGGAGCGATCGATCAGCGATCGCGCATCGGCATCCAGCACGCTCAGCGCTTCGGTGGCGCGCGGCATCAGGTCGGCGGCGCTGCGGACCCACTTGAGCTCGCGCCCCTGGATGTACTGCGGGCAGTTGCCTACCGACTGATCGACCTCGACAGCGAAGCCCTGGGCATCGGCCGCCACGACATGGCCGTTGACGCGGTTGCGCCGGCGCGTGCGCAACTCGATGCCCAGGAAGCCCAGTTGCGCCCCTGGGGCCAGCCCCTCGGCGAGCGGGTCGCCGGGGATCGGGCGGGCGTGGAAGTCCAGCCGCTTCGCGTTGGGGGCCTGCACGAAGCCTGGCTCGCCCACGAGCGCGGAGGCCCAGGGCCGGCCGGCCGCGTCGACCGACCCCACCAGCATGAACGGCAGCTGCTCGAAGAAGCGTTGGTGCTGCTCGGGCATCGCGGTGCGGATCACCCGCTGCCCGAGGCCGACCATGCGCTCACGGATGCCCAGCCGCTCGTGCACGGCCTGTTCGCCGGCGTGAAACGGGTTGTCCTGGCGGGCGATGGCGATGTCCATGGTCGACTTCCCGGGTGCGGGTGAGGTCCGCGCCGACGCCTCAGGCGGCCAGGCCGACAGCCGTCTTCTGGAACGGCACGAAGCCGGGCAGCGCCTCAACGCGGGCCAGCCACGCGCGCACGTTGGGGTAGGCCGACAGGTCGACGTTGCCTTCGGGTGCGGCGGAGATGTAGCTGTAGCCCGCGATGTCGGCCAGCGTGGCGGCGTTGCCGACGAGGAAGCTGCGCGTGGCCAACTGCGCGTCCATCACCTTGAGCAGGCCGTGCGCGCGGGCGATCACGTCTTCCGGGTTGTACTTGGCGCCGAATACGGTGATCAGCCGTGCCGCCGCCGGGCCGAAGGCGATCTGCCCGGCCGCCACCGAGAGCCACGCCTGCACGTCGGCCTGGCCCTTGGGGTCGCGCGGCAGCCAGCGGCGATCGGCGTCGTACTTCGTGGCCAGGTAGACAAGGATGGCGTTCGAGTCGTACACGATGGTGCCGTTGTCGTCGAGCACCGGCACCTGGCCGAACGGGCTGAGCTTGAGGAACTCGGGCGCCTTGTGGGCGCCCTTCATCAGGTCGACGTCGATCAGTTCGTGCGGCACACCCAACAACGACAGCGCGAGCTGCGCGCGGTGCGAGTGACCAGAAAGCGGGTGGCGATGCAGCTTGATGGACATGGGGTTCTCCTGGTGTGAAGTCAGTGGCAGGTTGTTCGCGGGCGAAGAGTCGCCGGCGTCCCGGCGCGAACGAACCGGAGACGGGGCTTGGGGAGCGGGGTGCGGCGGACGCGCCGCTTCGTTCAGGAAGGCAGGGGCGGGCCGGCGGCGTGGCCGGTGAGAGCCGCGAGTCGGGCTTGCAGCGCTGCGATGCGCTGGTCGCGCTCGTCGAGGGCCCGCTGCACGTCCTCGCCATCGATGCGGACCGGGATGTGCTGCGGGCAGTTCCAGTCGAAGCCTTCGACGGTGACGAGCATCGCGCGCTGCGGCCGTGCCCGATAGGCAGGATCGATCAGTGTCCTGGCCAGCGCATCGTGCGACGGCAAGTCCTGCACCGCCAGACGGCCGAGCACCTTGAGCCGCTTGCGCTGCGCGTAGTCCACCAGGATCAGCGCGACGCGATCGTTGCGTGCCAGGTTACCCACGCTGATGAGCTGTCGGTTGCCGGCGTAGTCGGCAAAGGCCAGCGTCTTGTCGTCCAGCACCTTCAGGAAGCCGCGCGGACCGCCGCGGTGCTGCAGGTACGGCCAGCCGGTCTCGGACACCGTGGCCATGTAGAAGCTGCGCTGCGCGGCGATGAAGTCTGCCTCGGGCTCGCCCAGGCGATCGTTGAACACCTCGGCGTCGCCTTCGAAGCTGCGCGCATAGCTCGCCCGGCTGCCGTCGCGCTGCTGCGCGGCCTTGACCGAAGGCGTGAACGCGATGTCGGCAAACGCGTGGGACATGACAGGCTCCGAGTGGCTCCGGCGCTGCAAGGGCGCCGCATGACCATCACTGTGGCCGACTTGGCCTGACTGCGGAATGCCTGCCGGTGCGAAGTCAGTGTTTCGCGTCCCGAAAGAATGGGCCACGCGGCAGCAAGGGACGAGCGCTTGCTGTCCACGATTCGGGTGCTGAGAGATCAGACGCTCCCCAAGACGGAACCGGCACCGACAGCACCCACTGCCGCACCCGCTGCTCGGGAAAGACCTCGTCGACGAGCAGCGCCGCGCTCTCGGCCATGCGCCGCGCGCCGCAACCGGGCAGGCTCTTCCGTCGACCCCTTGCGCAAGCGCCGCCGACCTCCCCCCACGTGCCGCTCCTCGACCCACTCGAGGCGCTGATCGACGACTTTCTCCAGCGCGGTGGAACGATCAGGGCGTGCCCGCGGTGCGTGAAGGCGCGCGGCTACACGCAGGAGGATCTGATCGACGGCGTGCAGATCCAGGACGCGAGCGCGACGCACGCTCGGCTCGCGGCCGGCGCCGCTTCGCGCAGCTTCTGACGTCTTGGCCCAGCGCCGACGCGCGGCGGTGGTCGTGCGTCGCCGCGATCCTCGCCTTCGATCTCGACCGGCCGATTCGGCCGTGCAGGTCGCGGCGTCGAGTGCCGGCAGCACTCGCCCGTTCTTTCTGTTTGCAGCTCGACGCCGCCGCCGCCGCCGCGGCTGCGCAGAGCAGGCCACGGACCCTGCCGGCGCACAGCCGACCGCCTGCGCGGCGGGCGAGGTCAGGGCGTCGAGGAAGGCGAGCAGCGCCGCCCGATCCCCCGCGTCGAGGGCGAACGGTCGAATGCGGGGATCCTGAGCGGGATCCGAGGGCGTCCCGCCGCGAGCATAGTGGTCGAGCACCGCGTCGAGCGTGGCAAGCGAGCCGTCGTGCATGTAGGGGGCAGTCAAGGCCACGTTGCGAAGGGTCGGAGTGCGGAAGGCGCGCGTGTCCGCCGTCCTGCCGGTGACCTCGAAACGCCCCAGGTCCGCTGCGTGGCCGACCCCGATCCGTCGCAGCGTTTCCGTGTCGAATCGCGCCTCCAGACCGGGCACGAGCGTGACGCGGGCCGGCTCGTCGCGGCGCGCGTCGCTGCGCGCCTGCACCCCCGTGTTGTGGAACTGCCCGTCGGTGAAGAGCGCATGTTGCTGCCCGATGGCATGGCAGGTGGCGCAGCCGCGCTCGCGGAAGACCGCGAACCCGCGACGGGCGATCGGGCTCAAGGCGTTCGCCTCGCCGCCGTAGCGCCAGCGGTCGAAGGGGGTGTCGGCCGCCGCGAGCGATCGCTCGTATGCGGCGATGGCCGCCGCCACCCGCGCCGGCGTCGGCCGCGGCGAGCCGAAGGCCTGCACGAAAGGGTGGCGATAGGCCGGGCGCGCGCGGATACGACGCATCACCGCCGCGAGGTCGGGGTTCGCCATCTCGTCGGCACGCACGAGGGGCACCAGCGCCTGCGCCTCGAGCGTCCGTGCCCGACCGTCGAGGAACAGCGACGGCGCATAGGCCACGTTGAGCAGCGTCGGGGCATTTCGCCGCAAGCTCACCCCGGCCATGCCCACGGCCGTGCGCATCTCGTTCACCGTGAAGCCCTGTGCGGGGACGTGGCACATTGCGCAGGAGAGCGTGCCGTTCACCGACAGGCCGCGGTCGAAGAAGAGCTGCCGGCCGAGCTCGACCACCGCCGGGCGCGGAGGTGGCAGCGGCGGAAGCCCGAGCGGCGGTGCTGCAACCGTGCCGAGGGCGACGAAGAGCAGGCTCGCGGGCCAAGCCCACCGGATCATGGCGTGGTGGCGGCGTTCGCCTCCATCTGCAGGGTGCGGAGGTCGTTGAGCAGCGCCTGCGGGTCGAGCGTCGCCACGCTGTAGATCTCGCGCACCTCGCACTGGCCGTCGACGAGGAACACCTTGAGCAGGTGATTGAGCGTGCGCGTCGGCCGCCCGGCCGCGTCGGTCTCGACCGTCACGTCCTGCCCGAAGCCGCGCAGCAGGGGCAGCAGCGCGGACACCGACGGCGTGGTGAGGAAGTGCCATCGCACATCGCTTCCGCGGGCCCGATTGCCGGCGAAGAACCGCATTTCCTCCGGTGTGTCGTGCGTAGGGTCGAAGCTCACGCTGACGAGTTGCGCGCGCGCCGCGAGCCCGGGGTCTGCCCGCAAGGCCGCGTGCAGCGCGTCCATCGCGGCCCAGGCTCGGGGGCAGCCTTGCGGATCGCGGCAGTAGGTGTACATGAACGACACGACGCTCAAACGACCGCGCAGCACGTCGTGCAGTCGTGCCGCCCGGCCGTCGGCGCCGAGCACGCGCCCGTCCGGCGCGCGCATCACACGCGGCAACCGATAGGTGCCCGGGGTGGGAAGGCGGGCGACATCCACCCGTCCGGGCAGCGAGGGCGAAGCAGGTGCGTCCGTCGCGGCGCGCGCGGCCAGCGGCGCGAGCGCGAGCGCCGCGAGGAGCCGGCGGCGGTTCACCTGGCGGCGGCCATCCGTGCAGGCCCCGTGGCGGCGAGCGCCTTGCCCGCAGGGCGAGCGGTGAACTTCATGTGGTGCGCGCGGCCGAGCTGGAGCTTGTTGAAGTCCACCTCGAAGCGCTGCGTGAGCGTCTTGCCGTCCCAGTCGTAGGCCCGCAGGACCTGCTCGTTGTCCTCGCCCTTCTTGTCCCAGTTCGCGAGCAGCGAGGAGGTGATGTAGACCCGCTTCCCGTCCCAGCTCTGCGACACCATGTTCACCTGCCGCCCGGTGTGCATGGCGAACGTCTCCTTGGGCTGCTCGGGATTGCTGAGGTCGAAGTAGTGCGTCGTGCCGTCCATGAAGGTGTTGGCCCAGAGCCCCTTGCCGTCCGCGGTGATGCTGATGTCCACCGGGAGCGGAACCTTGGCCGGGTCGCCGATCGTAGCGACCTCCTTCGCCTGCCACTCGCCGTTGGCGTCCTGGCGGATGAGCCAGAGCTTCGAGGTGAGCGCGCTCGCGGTGACCGCCCAGTTGTCGCCCTCGTTCAGGGACCAGCGGATCTCGAGGGGTGCGCCGGGCACGTTCATGACCTTGAGCGGCTTCATCGCCTTGACGTCCCAGGCGACCATCGTAGTGCCGAACCGCTTCATCGCTTCCTGGTCCTGGATGAGCTTGCCCAGGTCCATCATGTAGTTGTTCCAGCCGGCGAAGCTCGAGGTGAGCATGGTGTTCTTCGCCGGGTTGATGGCGATGTCATAGCCGTAGCCGTCGCCGACGGCGCCGCCCACCTCGGTGGTCGGCATGGCGTACTTGGCGATGATGTCGCCCCTGTTGTTGAAGAGCACGAGGCCTGTTCGGCCGCCGTGGTCCTGCGCATTCGAGAGCGCCTGCACGAGCATCCGGCCGGGCATCGCATAGAAGGTGTGCGGCCCGACGAAGCCGGTCTTGCCGGCCAGGTCGGAGATCGTCCTGACGAGCCGCGGCCGCTCCGGCTGCGCCATGTCGAAGATGAAGATCTTGTTGTCGTCGAGGCGGCCCGCCCAGAGATAGCGCCGGTCGTCGGTGAAGCCCATGTGGTGGGCTTCGCCGCGTCCGGGAACCGAAAGCGTGTGCACCACCTGGCCATAGCGCGGCGACGCCGGATTCGCGTCGATGGTCACCAGCTTGTCCTTGCCGTTGCCCAGGCCTTTCACGCCGAGCGTCCAGACATGGACGAAGTCCTCGTGCCCCTTGATCAGGTTCGCGACGTAGGGCGAATTGCAGGTCTCGTCGGCGAGGGCAGGGGCGAACGCGGCCGAGAGCGTCGCGGCGAGAATGAATGAGGCGCAGCGAAGTCGTTTCATGACCAGCCTCCTTGATTGGCCCGGGGGATCGTGACGGGACGAAGTGCAGTCCGCGGCTCGCAACGAACATGCCCGTGCTCGCCGTGGACACGACGTTCCGCTGGACCGCGAAACATGACCGCTGTGCCCCTTCGCAATAGAGCCGTCGGATTCGAAGCTGCCACCTTCAGGGCTGTCCGCCCTCCGCCTCCCCCGCACCGCGTCCCCGATCCTCGTCGCAACCGCGTCATGGACCGACAAGAGCTGATGCTGATCGAATCGGGCCGGTTCTATTCGCCGGCGCGCTGCGGCCTGTCGACCGCGCGCGCCGCTCCTCCGCCTCAACCCTGCGGCCGGATGTTCTGGTTGAGGCAGAACAGGTTCGTCGGGTCGTATCGGCCCTTCAGCGCGACCAGCCTCGCGTAGTTGGGCCCGTAGGCGCCCGCCGCCACGCGCTGGGTCTCGTCCTCGGGCATGAAGTTCACGTACACGCCGCCGGTGGCGTGCGGCGCGAGCGTGTCGAACAGGCCGCGCGTCCAGGCGATGCACTTGCCGTCGTCCGCAGCCTCGCGCCAGCGCGTGTGCAGGTTGATCACGAAGTTGACGTCGCGGTGCGGGTACGCCGTTTCGCCGACGGCCACGCGGTTGACGGCGCCGCCCAGGTGGCCGATGAAGGCTTCGCATTCTTCGCTCGGCAGCCTGGCAATGGCGTCGCACAGGATGCGCTCGACGTCGGGGCTCAGCTCCTTGAAGTCGTGAGACTTCCAGTAGTTGCGCGCGCCGGGCGTCAGCAACGGATCGAAGGCGGTCTGCCAGCCGGCAAAGGGCATCGGCCCGGCATGTGCGCCGTAGGGCGTGGCGAAGCCATGCAGCGGTCGGGTGAGTTCCTCGCCCTGCTTCGGGTCACCCAGCCAGCAGAAGGCGACGACCATCACCGGCTGCCCATGCGCCTGCGGCGGCAAGAAGGGCAGCGGCGGCGCCTTGCGCAGCACCATCCACACCGTCATGTCGTCGCCGGCCGTGGCGGTGAACCGGCGGTAGCCGTCGAACACGTCTGCCGCCTGCTCGAGCGGATAGACGACCAGGCCCGCGAGCACCTGCGACGCCATCGGGTGCAGCTGGTACTCGAAGGAGGTCACCACGCCGAAGTTACCGCCGCCGCCGCGCAGCGCCCAGAACAGGTCGGCATGCTGCGTCGCGCTGGCCTGCACGAACTCGCCGGTGGCCAGCACCACGTCGGCCGCGATGAGGTTGTCGATGGTCAGGCCGTGCTTGCGGCTCTGCCAGCCGAAGCCGCCGCCGAGGGTGAGGCCGGACATGCCGGTGGTCGAGTTGATGCCGGTCGGCGTCGAGAGGCCGAAGGCCTGCGTCTCGCGGTCGAAATCGCTTAGCAGCGCGCCGGGCTCGACGCGAGCTCGCCGCGCGGCCGGGTCGACGCGTACCGATCGCATCGCCGACAGGTCGAGCATCAGGCCGCCGTCGAAGGCCGCCTTGCCGGCGATGTTGTGCCCGCCGCCCCGCACGGCCAGCAGCAGCCGATGGTTGCGCGCGAAGTTGACGGTCTGCACCACGTCCGCGGCGCCTGCGGCGCGCACGATCGCCGCCGGACGGCGGTCGATCATCGCGTTCCACAGCGTGCGCGAAACGTCGTAAGCCGTGTCGCCCGGCATCAGCAGGCTGCCGCGCAACGCGCCGCGCAGTGCGTCGAGGTGCTCGGTGCTGATGCTGATCGTGCCGCCCTGGGCAGTTTGGAAGTCGGTCATGGCTGATCTCCAGTCGAGCGCGACCGGAAGTTGTGCGACGCATCGCCCGGCGTCCGGCCGCGCCGGTGATGCGAGCAAACGAGGCCGACCCGGCGAAGCGCGCTTTCTGCAGCAAGGGCGGCCGGGGTGGCGGCCTGGTTCGTGGCGCCACCTTGGAAAGCGCCTGTATCGGCAAGCAGCACGGACCGTGCCCCGGCTATTGCGCGAGGTTGTCCATGGCCTCGCGAAACGGGTCCGCGCCTCACATCCGCGCGAGGCTGATCGGCTCGCCGCTGCCCATCCACGCGCGACGGAACCGCGCCTCGACCGCGCGCGCTTCCGCCCGCTTGCCCTCGCGAAGGTAGGCCTGACCCAGTCCATAGAGCGCCCAGGCGTTGTTCGGCGTCTTCACCAGCGTCGCGCCGAACGCGTCGCGCGCGCCGCCCGTGTCGCCTTTCAGAAGCAGCAGCGCGCCGAGGCTCTGCCGCACCGGGTAGTACCAGTAGGCGGGCTCCATGTACGGTAGCTCGTCCTGAAGCCCGATCGCCTGCCGCAGCTCCGCGATGGCCGTGTCGAGATCGCCGGCGGATTGCGCGATGCGCGCGCGCAGGACGTGCGCCGAGATCTGCGCCACTTCACGCGCAGGGATCTTCCACAGCTCGAAGGGCTTGTAGTCGGTGGTGGCGGTGATGCGCTCGATCGCCGCGAGCTCTTCCTGCGCGCGAGCGACATCGCCGGCCTGCGCGAGCGCCGTGCCGCGCGCGTAGTGCCGCGCAGCGCGCACGTAGGGGATCGCCGGCCCGGGATCGGGCAGCCCCATTACGGTGGCAATCGGGCTGAACTGCGCGTGTGCGAAGTAGGGCGCCGCCTTCATCGGCTGCAGCATGAGCACGTCGCGCGCCGGCTCGTCGGGGATCAGCGCGCCGAGCTTCTGCGCCGCGGCCACGACCTTCTTCGCGTCGCCGCCCATCTGCGCCGACACCATCACGAAGTGCACGTTGTGCGCGTAATAGCCGAGCGGGTACACGCCGACCGGCTTCTCCGCCGCGATGTACGCCTCGTCCGCCGCCACCGCCTTGACGTTGGTCGCAAGCGAGTCGGCGTAGCGACCGACCACGAAGTAGATGTGGCTCGGCATGTGCACCAGGTGTCCCGCCTTGGGGGCGAGCTTCGCCAGACGATCGGCGTACGGTTCCGCGCGCTTCGGATTGGCCGAGGCTTCGACCGCGTGGATGTAGAGGTGGATCGCCGGCGCGTGCTCGGGATCCTGCGCGAGGATGCGCTCGAGCGTCGGCACGAGGTCGGCGACCGTGGCGCGCGGCTTGGTGCCGCCGGGCTCCCAGTAGTCCCAAGGCGAGGCGTTCATCAGCGCGTCCGCGTACAGGAGCGCGATCTCGGCGTCGGCCGGATACTCGGCCGCGACCTTGCGCATCGCCGCCGCATACGCCGCGTCGAGCGGCGCGCGGTCGGCCGGCGGCTCGGCCGCGTAGCGTTGCGCCAGCGCGTCGATCAGCGCCCGTTCGCGCGCGGTCGCCTGCGGCGCGAGCTGCTGCGCCTTCTTCAACGCGGCGAGGACGGGCGGGTTCGCGGCCGGATCCATCGGCACGTTGATGTTGGGTCCGAGCGCCCACGCCTCGGCCCAGAAGCACATCGCGCACTGCGGGTCGAGACGCTGCGCCTTACGGAAAGCGCGCAGCGCCTCGGCGTGGTTGAAGCCCCACGCGAGTCGGTAACCCTGGTCGAAGAACTGCTGCGCGTCGCGCGACGACGTCGTGATCGGCAGCGTCGCGCGACCGAGGCCCGAAAGCAACGGCGGATCGTCGCCGGGCGCGACACCGTGAGCCGCGCCCGCCGCGGAGGGCGTCGCGGGACTCACCTCGGTCTTCTTGCTGGCCGCCGGTTGCGCCGTCGCCTGGGCGAGCTGCAGCACCGGCGGGCGCGCGTTCGCCGGCAGGAGGCACAACCCGCCCTCGATCGCCGCGAGCTCGGGCACGAACACCTCGGGCGACTGTGCGATCGAGAACGCGGCCGCAGCGGCGAGCGTTGCGGCCGCAGCGGCGAGCGCCATCGCCTTCCGATTCTCGTTGCTGAACTTCGTGCGTGTCGACATGGCAAGACTCCTCCGCGGCGTGGAGCGCTGCGGCGTCGACGAACCGCGTCGATCGCAGCAGCGCATATCCGCGAATACGTCGATGCGAGCCGGCGTGGATGCGCATCGCCCCGGTCGTTTGGGATAGGCCGGCGAGCTAGGCCGTTCGGCCGACCTCATCGCGCATCCCTTCGTCATGAGCGGGCGTATCAGCCGGCATCGGGGACGCGGTCAGCACCTTGAACAGCGTGCCCCGAGCTCAGGTCCACTCACTCTCAAGGAGATTTCTCATGACTCGCACTGCTCTCGTTGCCGCTTTCGGCATTTCGGCTTCCATCGTCGGCGCACCAGGCGCGCTCGCCGCGCAGGATCCGGCGTTCGGCTACGACGCCTTCCACCAGTTCGGCTACGAGCGTGCCGCCGTCGCCACCGTCGACACCAGCCACCTCTATAAGCGCGTGATGCCGCAGCTCCCGGGCTATGAGGTGGACTACGTTTACGGCAGCGATGCGCGCGCCATCGCCCGCTCGGGCACGACTCAGACTGCGATGCAGATCCGCGACGCGCTCGGCGTGCAACCGGGCGCGTGATGCGAAGCTGACGCAGCCTCGCCTCACCACCGAAGGCCCGCGGCCCGCCCGCGGGCCTTCGTTTCTTGCGGCTTCGCATGGCGCGTCGGCGCGCCCGTCAGTCATCGGTCAGTGCCTTCACCGCTCCCCGGACGCCCCGATCCCGCGGCCGGAGCCTCTCGCTGATCGCGGTCCCGATCGCGCTTCCGTTGCGCGGGAATCAAGGCGGGATCGCGCGGCGGCGAGCGCGTCACCGGCGACGGCTGCTGCACACCTTTCTTGGGAGGCCCGTTTGCTTCACCGGCATCCCTCACCCACGCGCGCAGCGCGAATCGCGATCTGTGAGGCATACGCAAGTCCCGCATCCCTAGAGTGCGTCCCAGGCGACGGCATGAGGCCGTCGAGGATGGACGGCCGAGGTCTCGGAGCAGGCCGCGGCCCACCGGGAGAACGCCATGCTGGTCGTCGAACCGTTTCTCGCCCGTCAGGACCCCGTGGAGGCGCGCGCTGCGCGCGCCGCTGCCGGAGTCGACGAGCGCGACCGTCTGGTCGTGCTCCTCGATGCGATCGCTGCCGGCGACGAGCGGGCGCTCGCCGAGCTTTACCGCCGGAGCGCCGCGCGCCTGCGCGCCATCGCCCGGCGCGTCCTGCGCGACCGCGAGCTCGCCGAGGAGGCGGTGCAGGACGCCTTCATGCAGGTCTGGAGCCACGCTGCCGAGTACTCGCCGGCGATCGCTGCGCCGATGACCTGGATGGTCTCGATCGCGCGCAACCGCGCGCTCGACCTGCTGCGGCAGCGTAGCCGCGAGCGCGCGCATCGCGTCGACGGCGACGAGGACTTCGACTACGAGGAGCTGCCGAGCGATGTGCCCGATCCGGAGCAGAGCATCGCCCTCGCCAGCGAATTGCGCGCATTGCGCGCGGCGCTCGATGGCCTGGGCGAGATGGAGCGGCGCGCGCTCGAGCTGACCTTCGCCGGCGAACTGAGCAACGTGGAAGTGGCGGCAACGCTCGGCGCGCCGCTCGGTACCGTCAAGAGCTGGATCCGCCGCGGCCTGGCGCGTGTGCGCGCGCACAAGGTCGCCGGTAGCCCAGTACCCGTTCCCGATACCTCTTCGGCCCGCCACCGTGACGAGAGCTCCTCTTCGTACGCCCAGTCCAAAGCGGCATCTCGCAGGGTACGGAGCGCGCGTACTCAATGCCGGCTGGGCGGCGCGGAAGGACGTGATCGCTCGCATTCGGTACGATCACGCGCTTGACGGTGCGCCCGCAGCGCGACACGTTTGAACGAGGGCGCGGACTTCAACCGCGGAGAGGCCAGGAGAGGCGCTGCGCGTAAGAACCCTTGTCATGTCGCCAGCTATAGTGCGCGTGATGCGGCGCGCATCCTCGACTTGCCCGTCTCGACCGTCCGCAACCGGAGCTTCGGGCAGTCGGGCCGGCTGCACGGCGGCCAGCGCGAGCGATTCCCCGCGGTGATTCACGCCGCCGATGCCCGCAAGCGGCTGCTCTCGTTCGCCAACCTGTGCGAGCTGCACGTGCTGTCGGCGATCCGGCGCGAGCACCGCGTATCCCTGCCGACGGTGCGCAAGAGCCTCGACTACGTGCAGCGCAAGCTGGGGTCGGATCGACCTCTGCCGGAGCGTGACTTCCTTACCAACGGGGTTTTGCTGTTCGTCGAGCACGCTTCCGAGCTCGTGGATGTCTCGCACGACGGGCAGACCGCGCTGCGCGGCGAGTTCGAGCGCGCGCTGGCGCACATCGAGCGCGACCGGCGCGGCAGACCGATACGGCTGTTCCCGTTCACGCGCGCGCGCGACGCCGGCGACGATCAGCCGCAGGTGGTCGCAGTGGATCCGACGGTGGCGTTCGGAAGGCCGATGCTTGCCAAGGCCGGCGTAAAGACCGAGGTCATCGCCAGCCGGTCGATGCCGGCCGACATGGCCGACGACTATGGCGTCAGCGTGAACGACATCCTCGAAGCGCTGCGCTATGAGCGGCGGCACGCGCGAGCCGCCTGAGCCGGTCCTCTTCATCGACCGTGATGCCTGGACCCGAGCGCTCGGTGATGCGCTAACCGCCGCCGGCATTCGTTCATCGCGCACCACCAGCGGTTCGCCGCGGCGGCACCGGATATCGAGGGCCGCCGCTCGCCTGCGTCCCTATCCGCCCTCTTCCGACATGCGCCGCTGCGCCTCGCGAACGATGCGCGCGCTCGCCGCGAGCCACCGCGCCCGCTCTCGCCGCTCGTAGTCATCGCGCAGCAGTCCCCAGAGCTGCAGGTCCTCCTCGCGACCCAGCCGCACCGCATGGCGTCGCTGCAGTCCCTCGCGGCCCATGCCGATTGCATCGAGCAGCCGCGCTGAACGGTCGCTTGTCGCATAGCTGCTCGCCCAGATGCGTCGCAGGCCGAGCTCGCGGAAGCCGAACGCGAGCGCGGCGTGTGCGGCCTCCCGGCCCAGGCCACGTCCCCAGTGCTCCACGGCGAGCCAGCAGGCGAACTGCGCCACCGCGTGCTCGCGGTCGACCACGAGCCCGACGGACCCGAACAGCTCTTCACCACCGCGGGGGCCAATCACCCAATGCGCAAGACGGCCGGCCGCGACCTGTGCGGCCTGGCTCGCGATCCACGACTCCGGCGAACGCCCGTCGTAACCCTGCAGCAGTGGCGTCGGCGCAGCGGCTTCGGCCGCCGCGGCGAGACGCCCAAGCGCTGCGGCATCGGCGGGCACGAAGGCGCGCAGCTCGAGGCGCAGCGTCGAGAGCTGCGGCAGATCGACGGGAAGGTCGCCCATCATCATGGTGCGGGACCTCGCGTCGGTCGTGTCTGCACGCAGCTCGCAAGCCGCAGAGCGGTTGCGGCGGGCACAAGCGGGCGCGTGCCCGCGCGCGTTCGCAAGACCAGGCTTCGGATCACGGCATCGGACTCCTCGCCGCAGGCAGGCGCGGCGACGGAAGCCAGTGTGCCGGACGGCGGCTCGCGGATGACTTACGGATGCGCGTCGGCGCCGCTCGCGTGCGGCGGGGACAAAGGCATGCCATGCGGAGGCGGCCGTGTTCCGCGCTTCGCAGGGCCGAGGGTCGCGTTCTCCGCGGGTGACGCTGCCGCTCCGCACCCTTGCGGGCGGTGACCATGGCGCTCGACGGCGGCAGCTCGTGTGCCGGTGACGAGCGCCAGCGCGGGGCGTGCAGCGCCTCCTCGAGCTCCCGGAGCCGCGTGAGTCATCGAACGCGATCGCCGGCGATGAGGTCGTCGGCCGCTACGGTGCAAGCGTACGCCGCACCGCTTCCGTTTCCGCCGAGGGTGCCACGCCCAGCACCATCGACAGCAGCTCACGACAGCGGCGGAACGCGCGCAGCGCCTCGGCCGTCTCGCCCAGCTCGCGGTGGCAGACCATCAGCTCGCGATAGAGCGGCTCGGCGAGGTTGTCGGCTTCGAGACCGTGGACGTAGAGCGCGGCGGCCTCGCGCCACTGGCCGCGCGCCTGCAGCCGTCGCCCCAGCTCGAGCACCGCGCGGATCAGCTTCGCACGCAGGCGATCGCGCAGGCCGATGAGCCAGGGCTGGTCGTCCTCGCCGGCAAGGAAGTGTCCGGGATAGCCGGCGACCAGCGCGGTGGCTGCCGCTGCCAAAGCCTCGGTATCGGCCCCGCTGTCGGCGAGCAGCGCGTCGATGCGCGCGACGGCCGCCTCGAATGCACGCACGTCGAGCCAGAGGTGCGCCTCGTCGAGTGCAAGCTTGCCCTCGGAGAGCACCAGCGCCGCGTCGTAGCCGAGCAGCTTTCGCAGCCGGTAGAGCGTGGTGTCGAACGACACCTTGGCGGTATCGCCCGCGGCGTCCGGCCAGAGCACTGCGGCGAGCCGCGAGGCCTCGACGCCGCGGCCGCCGAGCGCGATGAGCGCCTTGAGCAGCTCGAGCGGCTTCTTCTGCGCCTTGCCGCTGAAGCGCAGCGGCTCGCCGTCGCGCTCGACGACGAAGCCGCCGAGCGCACGGATGCGCAGCCGCCACGGCCAGTCCGCGGGCGCGTCGGGCGGCGGCGCGATGCCGCGCGCGACGATCAGCTCGCGGACGTGGTCGCGCTCGATGCCCTCGCGCAGCGCCACTGCGGCGAGCCGGCTCATCATCGGCGGCCACCATAGGTAGTTGTTGAGGTAGCCCTGCTCGCGGCCGAGTGCCAGCGCGCGCGCGAGCGGCTCGCGCCACTCGTCGCGGCCACGCAGGAGCGCGGCGTACGCCTTCCACAGCGCGACGTGGTAGGGCAGGATGCCGACGGTCAGACCGTCGACGATCGCGCGCATGCGATCGAGGACGATCTCGGCGGTCGCGTCCTGCCGCCCCTGCAGCAACGCGAGCAGCAGCGCCGTGTGGCAGATGAGGATCGAGCCGGCGGAGCCGGTCTCGAGCGAGAGCTGCGCGGCGACCCGCGCCTCGCGCTCCCCGACGGCGAAGTCGCCGCGGCTCATGGCGGCGTAGGCTTTGAGGAACTGCAGCAGCGCGAGGTCGAGGCGCCGCGAAGGGTCGAGCTTCGCCTGCAGCTCGTCGAGCAGCGGCTGCGCACCGGCGGGATCGCCGGCGGCGAGCCGGCCGTAGCCGCGGAACAGCGTGATGACCGGCACGACGAAGCCGAGGGCGTGAGAATCGGCGATGGCGCGCGCCTCCGCGAGCACCATGTCGAACTCCTCGAAGCGGCCGCAGAAGTAGAAAGTGTTGCCGAGCCAGACACGGAACCAGGCCGAGGTGAGCGGGCGCACGTCGGGGCCGTCGGCGATGGCGCGCGTCTGCATCGCGATCTGCGTGCTCTCTCCGTAGTCGCCCGCCTTGTTCAGCGCGTCGAGCAGACGCGTCGCCATCGCCACGCGCGCGTTCGCATCCGCCTGGCGGGCGAGGAGCGTCTGCAGCCGCGCGAGCGCCGGCTGCAGCGCGGGGTTCGACGGTTGACGGTAGACGAGCGCGATGGCGAGGCTGGAGAGCGCGCGCGCTTCGGCTTCCTCCGAGGGAAACTGCTCGCTCTCCTCGATGAGGCGCTGCATCACGCCGATCCAGCGGTCGAGCGGCCGCCAGTCGTCCCACGCGAGGTAGTGCGAGACGATCACCGCCTCGGCCGCTTGGATGCATCCTGCGAGGTCGCGGCGCGCCTCGAAGCCGCGATACGCGTCCTCGAGTCGGCGTCGCGCGAGCGTCGGATCGACGTTCACGCGTGCCGCGCCCTCCCAGTAGGCGAGCCATGGATCGGTATCGCGCACCGCCTCGGGCAGCGCAGCGATGCGCTCGAGCAGCGATTGGAAGCGGCCCTGCGCGAGCAGCGCCGGCGCGCGCTCGAGGACGATGCCGGCGGCGCGCGCCCACGCCTGCGCCTCGACGTAGAGGGGGAACGCGTCCCCGGGTGTCCCGGCCGCCTCCACGAGCTGAGCTGCGCGGACGGTCGCCTCGCGCAGCTCCGCGGCGGGGACGAGCGCGCGTGCGCGCGCGAGCAGGAACTCGCGGAAGAGCGCGTGGTAGTCGTACACCGCCGGCGAGCCCTGGCGGCGCGTGACGAAGAGATGCCGGCGGTAGGCGTTGTCGAGCAGACGTTCGGCGTCCGCCTCGCCGGTGAGCGCGGTCGCCGCGGCTGCGGTGAGCCGCGGCATGAGCGCGGTAAGCATGAAGAAGCGCTGCCGCGCCGGGGTGAGCCGCGAGAAGATCTCGCCGGCGAAGTAGTCGAAGACGGCGTCGGGCGTTGCCCAGTCGCCGCCCGGAGGAAGCTCGGGATCGCGGGCCGCGTGCTCGCGCATCAGGATCAGGCCCGCGGCCCAGCCCTGCACGCGGCCGTGGATCGCCTCGACTGCGTCGGCAGGCAGGTCGGCAGCGCTGGAGAAGAGCTGCGCGGCTTCATCGCGCGTGAAGCGCAGCTCCGTCTCGTCGAGCCGGGCGAGGCGCTGTGTCGCGATGAGGCGCGCCAGCTCGAGCGGCGGCTCGTCGCGCGAGAGCACGAAGACGTTGATCCCCGCCGGGACTTCCTCGAACGCCGCGGCGGCGACGCCGTACATCGGCGTACCTTCCTCCGCGGCGCGAAAGCTGTCCAGCACGAGCACGGCGCCCGCCGGGAGACGCGCGTAGAACTCGCGCGCGAAGCGCCGCACGAAGCCGGGCAGATCGCGACGATACTCCTCCGTGAGCAGCGGCAGCGGGGCGAGCTTGCGCCGCATCGACTGCACGGCGAGGCCGAGATAGTAGAAGAAGCTCGCGGGATCGGCGTCGCCGGCGTCCTGCTGGTACCAGACTGCGGGGACGTTGCGCGTCTCCAGGTAGCTTGCCGCGAGCGTGGTCTTGCCCGAGCCGCCCGCGCCGGTGATCCAGATGAGCGGCCGCTCGCGCAGCTCGTCGAGACGGCGGAACAGACGCTCCCTTGGCGCCGCGCGATACAGACGCGGCCGCGAGAGCTTCGCGAGCTCGGGCGCTGGTTGCGGCATGGAGTCGCGCCCGGACGCCACGGTGCATCCGAGCGTGCGACTAGTCTACTGAAGGCGAGGTGCGCCGGGGCGCCGCGCCCGTTGGCGCCGTGCGGCGGTCGCGGCGGCCGCGCCCCTCGCCGCGCGCCCTGCGGCGTCAGCCGAAGAGGATGATGTCGGCGAACATCAGCACGATCGCGGCAGCACGACCAGCGTGCCGATCACGCCGCGCTGCCATCCGCGCAGCTGTCCCAAGCACCTGCGATGTCCTGGAAGGGCATGCCGGTCGCGAGCTCGACCAGGCCGGCGACGAGGATGGCGCCTGCCGGCGCGGGGCGCGCATGCGTCGCCGGACTTGGCCCGGTGCAGGTCGTGGCCGCCGACCGCATCCCGACAGCTCGCGAAAGCACTGCCGGCGCACTCGCCGGCACGCGCGTTGCTGCCTCCGAGGTCGCCGGGACATGAGTGCCAGTGCCGCAGCAGCGGGGTGCGCGTCCCGTGCACACACCGGGAGACAGGAGAATGGCGAGAACACGGGCCGCGAAGCCGGCCAGCATTCCGTTCGTGCTCGGGCTGCTCACGCTGCCCGCGTTGAATCGGTTGCTCGCGCCGGGCAACCATCGCAGCGACAGTCCACTGCAAGCGCCGCAAGCGAACGCCGGCGACCGGGGAACGCCGGGCCTCTACCTCGCGCGCGGCGCGGTCGCCTCGGCGTACGGCGCCGCCGGGTCGCTGATCGTGGTGGTCCTCTGGGTGTACTACTCCGCGCAGATCCTCCTGCTCGGGGCCGAAGTGGCGCGCGCGCTCGACGCGCCGCAGCGTTCGCGCGAGCGGGCAGGCGCGGGCAGCGCCGAGGTGGCGCAGGCGCGGGCGGCCTGAGGGACGCGGAGGCGAAGATCCGACCGGTACGGACTCGCGAGCTGCAGGATCACGGTACGACGCCGATCGTCGAGATGCGGCTCGGCGGCGATTCGCGAGAGACTCACACGCTGAACCCCCATCCCAACCTTCCCCCTGGGAGGGGGAAGGAGGGAACCTCGCGGACGCCGCAGGCGCGCAACCCCTTCGGCAGGCCTGGAACGCCGCCGATGCCTTGCGACGACGCCACCCCCCACCTGACCCTACCCGTGCAACGGGGAGGGAGGCGACATGCTCATTCCCCCTCGTGGCCGGGGCCCGTCATCGCTTCCGGCCGCACCCAGCGATCGAACTCCTCCGGGGTGACGAAGCCGAGCGCGAGCGCCGCCTCGCGCAGCGTGGTGTGCTCGCGGTACGCCTTGAGCGCGATCCTCGCCGCCTTTTCGTAGCCGATGTGCGGGTTGAGCGCGGTGACGAGCATCAGCGAGTCCTCGAGGTGCGCGCGGATGCGCTTCTCGTCCGGCTCGATGCCGCGCGCGCAGTGCGCGTCGAACGACTCCACGGCATCGGCGAGCAGCGCTATCGAGTCGAGCACGTTGGCGAGAATCACCGGCTTGTAGACGTTCAGCTGGAAGTTGCCCTGCGAGCCCGCGAACGCCACGGCGTGGTCGTTGCCGAACACCTGCACGACGACCATCGTCAACGCCTCGGCCTGCGTGGGGTTGATCTTCCCCGGCATGATGGAGGACCCCGGCTCGTTCTCGGGGATGCGGATCTCGCCGATGCCGGCGCGCGGGCCGCTCGCGAGCCAGCGCACGTCGTTCGCGATCTTCATGAGCGCGCCGGCGAGCGTCCGTAGCGCCGCGCTGACGGTCACCATCGCGTCGTGTGCGGAGAGCGCTGCGAACTTGTTCGGCGCGGTGAAGAACGGTGCGTCGGTTTCCGCGGCGATGAAACGCGCCACCGTCTCGCCGAAGCGCGGGTCGGCGTTGAGGCCGGTGCCGACCGCCGTGCCGCCGAGCGCGAGCGCAAGGACGCCGGCGCGCGCGGCGACGAGGTTCTCGACCGCCTCGTCGAGCTGCGCGACCCAGCCGGAGATCGCCTGCCCGAGCGTGATCGGCGTCGCGTCCTGCAGGTGGGTGCGGCCGACCATGACGACGTCGTCGTAGCTCACGGCCTTCGCGTGCAGCGTGTCGCGCAAGCTCCCGACCGCCGGGAGGAGCCGCGCGTCGAGCTCCGCGACCGTGGCGACGTGCATCACCGCGGGGAAGGCGTCGTTCGAGGACTGCCCCCGGTTCACGTCGTCGTTGGCATGGATCGGCTGCTTCGCCCCGCGGCTGCCGCCGGCGAGCTCGATGGCGCGGTTGGCGATGACCTCGTTCGCGTTCATGTTGGTTTGCGTCCCCGACCCGGTCTGGAACACGACGAGGGGGAACTGGTCATCGAGCTTGCCGTCGATCACCTCCTGCGCGGCGCGCACGATCAGCTCCGCCTTGTCGCGCGGCAGCTCGCCGAGCTCGGCATTGGCGAGCGCAGCGCATTTCTTGACGATGCCGAGCGCGCGCACGACGGGCCGTGTGAACCGATGCCGCTCGCCCCCGATGCGGAAGAGCTCGAGCGAGCGCTGCGTCTGCGCGCCCCAGAGGCGATGGTGCGGGACCGGGACTTCGCCGAGAGAGTCGCGCTCGAGGCGATGCGTGGCGGGGTCGTGCTTCGTCATGGCAGCGGGGTCACGTCCGGATCGGAGGGCAGGCGGAGCAATTTCATCGCCTGCCCGGCGCGGCGGTCAATGCGGCGGCTGCCGCCGTGGCCGCCGCCTCCTGCCCGCCGTGCAAGCGGCTGCGCGGCCACGAGCCGGCTACGCCGCGACGAGCGGTTCGATGACGCCGTCGGCGCGGCGGATGGCCCGCGCGCGCTCCAGCTCGTGCACGAGCCACTCGGCGTAGCGCTCGGGCGTCAGCGCGAAGTAGCGGCGGTTCAGGTCGCGGAGGATGCCGACGCGCTCGACGTAGCCGGGCAGTTCGGCGAGCTCGAGCCGGCGATGTTCGAGCAGGCTGAAGGTGAGCAGGACCTTCGCTGCGTGGCGGCCGACCCGCCCCGGGTCCTCCTCGAAGGCATGCAGGCGCGAATAGGCGCGCTCCAGCGCCGCGTCGACCTCGTCGAAAGGCGCGCCATGGCCGGGGATGACGAGCCCGAGGTCGAGCGCCGCGATCGCGTCGAGCGTTGCCCGCGTCTCGGCGAAGCAAGCGGCGCGGCCGAACATCTGCGGGAAGAGCACGCCGAAGCCGTTTTCCCACAGCGCGTCGCCGCTGATGAGCGCGCGCGCCGCCGGCGAGTAGAGCATGGTGGCATGCGTGTCGTGTCCGGGCGCCGCGAGCACCTCCCAGTCGAGCGTGCCGAGCCGCAGCGTATCGCCCGCGGCGAACACCGAGTCGTACATGAAGCGCTCGGCGCGCTGGTCGGCGTAGGTGAGGAGCAGCGCCTCGTCGTCCCACGCCGCGATCATCGGCGCCTCGCCGCTCGGGACCGAGACGGGGCAGCCGCGCCTGCGCTTGATCGCCGCGTTGCCGCCCATGTGGTCGGAGTGGCAGTGCGTGTTCACGACCTGCCGCAACCTCGCGCCCTGAAGCGCGCGGTCGAGCAGCGCGAGCGTCTGCGGCACGTGCGACGAGTAGCCGGTGTCGACGAGGTCGACACCGTCGGCGTCGCGCAGCAGGATGCTGTTCGAGGACAGCCAGCCGCGTTCGAGGACCTGGATGTCCGGGGGCAGGGGCATGACAGTGAGGGTGCGAAAAGCGCGCCGGGCCGTCGAGCGGCACGTCGACGATCCGGCGCGTGCTCGCGCCCCGGGGGGGCAGGACGCCGCCGCCGCCCGGCGCCGCGAAGGCCGACGCGGTCGGCATCGACCCGCGGCGTAGCCTAGCGCGAAACCTGTCGGGTCGGCCGAGGAGCGCGCGCCGGGGGGTCGCCGGGGGGTGCCGGGGCATCCGGGAGCTCGCTCGATCCTCGCGAGCCTCTCGCCTCGACCAGGGCGGGGTGTCACGCCTGGCGCGGCCCATCGCCAGCGCGGAGCGCGGAGCGAACGAACCGCGGGCGAGCTCTCCCCGATGCGAGGGGGCGGCACCGTCGTTCACCTGGGCCGAGGGCCGCGGTTTTCTCTCTGGTCGTTCACGAATGCCGGAGGGCGAGCCCCCTCGCACTCCCCCGATCCCTGCGCAGACCGCGGCCGAGCGGTCTGCCCTCTGGTCACTCGACGCTGGCGACGGCCTCGACCTTCTGCTTGCGGCGCTCCCGGTCTCGGGCAGCCAGACCGCCCGCGGTGGCGGTGAAAAGCTCCAGTTCCGGCAGCTCTCCGTCGGGCATCGGCGCGATCGCGAGGTCGGAGTAAGGCCGCGGGTCGTGCAACACTCGGCGGAGCGTGCGGCGATAGCGCAGGTAGAACGGTACGAACCGCGCGTGCTTCGAGAGTATTTCCCAGCCGTACTTGGCGTAGAACGCCAACCGACCCTCCAGCCGCAGCCCCGGGCGGCGATCGCGCCGGTACTTGCGGCGGAACATGCCGCCCTCGAGCGGGTGGACGTTCTCGAACAGCGGCTGCGCGTGGAAGGAGATGAGCTTCCACATCATGTTGTGCGGATCGTAGCCGCGCGCCTTCGCGCGCCGCAGCACCGTCTCGACGTGCGCGGGCGAGTAGTAGAGCTCCCAGGCGCGACGGTAGATGCCGAGCAGCTCCTCGTCGGTCATCCGCGGGTGTCGCGTCGTGACGTGCGCGACGTCGTACTTGTTGAGGTCGCGTTCCATCTCGACGCCGGCGAGGTGCAGCTTCTTGTGGTCCGCGGAGCCCGGCAGCGGCGTGAGGATGAAGAACTCGAGGATGTCGATCGGCAGCTCGCGCTGGATGATGCCGATGTCGCGCTCGATCGACTCCGGCGTGTCGTTGGGAAAGCCGAGGATATAGCCGGCATAGGTGAGGGCGCCCACGCGGTGCCACGCCTGCAGCATCGTGCGGTACTCCTCGATGTGGTTCTGGCCCTTCTGCGCCTGCTTGAGCGAATCCGGGTTGATGTTCTCGAGGCCGATGAACACCCGGTTCACGCCGGCGCGCCCCGCCTTCTCGACGAACCCGCGGATGCGGTGCGCCATGGTGTCCACCTGCGCGACGATCCAGAACTTCAGGCCCTCGCGCTCGCGCATGGCGATCAGCCGGTCGAAGATCTCTTCCCAGTGCTGGTTGCGCGCGAGGTTGTCGTCGGTGATGAAGAAGTTGCGCACCCCCTGTGCAAGGTTGGCCCGCACCAGATGTTCGATGTCCTCGGCGCTGCGCGCGCGCGACTTGCGGCCCTGCACGTTGATGATGGTGCAGAAGCTGCAGAGGAACGGGCAGCCGCGGCCGGCATCGAAGCTCGTGCGCGTGCCGCTGGTCCGCTTCACGACATCGAGCGGCAGGAACGGCGCGGGCGCGCCTTCGAGCGCCGGCAGGTCATCCATGAAGTTGTAAAGCGGCCGCAGCTCGTTGCGCCACGCATCGCGCAGCAGCCCTTCGAGACGTCCTTCGGCTTCGCCCGCGAACAGAGTGATGCCGAGGTCCATCGCCTCCTTCAGCTCGGGAGGCATGTCGGGCAGCATCGCAAGGCAGCCGCTGACGTGGAAGCCGCCGATGCCGACATGGATGCCGGCCTGCCGCAGCGGCCGGGCGATGTCGACAGCCCGCGGGAACTGGTTCGTCTGCACGCCTACCAGCCCGACGAGGCCTTGACCGCCCGCTGCGCGGATCGCGGCGATGATGCGTTCCGGGCGGATGCGCGTGTTCGTTTCGTCCCAGACGGTGATGCGGATCTCGACATCCTCGCCGAGCACGCGGCGATGGGCGCAATCGAGCGCAATGCCGTTCAGCGTGGCGAGCGTGTTCGCAGGGATCGACGACTGCGCCCACTGGATGACGTAGCCGTCATCGTCGTAATGACTGGGCTTGATCAGGAAAAGCTCGAATCCCTTCGCCGCCCCCAACGCCTCTGTCGCTCTCATTCGGCCTCCGTCGGCTGCGGGCCGACCCGAGGGCGGGCTGGCTCGCAGGGCGAAGTGTACGTGGCGTAAGCGGCCCGCGTTCGTCGTGACGCGAAAAGGGCGGGTAGACCCTGTGTGGAGGAGGGTCTTGCGGCCGGCGGGAACGCCCCGGGCCGTCGGGCCGCAATCAGGCGCCGAGCTTGCGGCGTGCGAGCGCGGCGAGGACGGCGCGCTTCTCGTCGTCCGAGAACTGCGACCAGCCGGCGATCTCGTCGATGGTGCGGAAGCAGCCTTCGCAGTAGCCCCGGGTCGGGTGCATGCGACAGACGTTGACGCACGGCGACTGGACCTCGCCCGTCTCGCCGTTGCCGCGCGGGTCGTAGGGGTAGGGGTTGCGGATATCGGACATGGCCGGGAGCCTGCGAATGTGATCCGAACGGGTCACGCCGCGCGCTTCGCGGCGATGGCGTTGCCGGCGCGCGATACCGGCTTCCGGCCGAGTTGAGCGGAGATGAACAGCCCGGCATCGACGATGCGGTCGAGGTCGAGGCCCGTCTCGATGCCGAGGCCGTGGAGCATATAGACCACGTCCTCGGTCGCGACGTTCCCGGTGGCCCCCTTGGCGTACGGACAGCCGCCCAGCCCAGCCACCGAGCTGTCCACGATCGCGATGCCGCACTCGAGCGCCGCGTAGATGTTCGCGAGCGCCTGGCCGTAGGTGTCGTGGAAGTGCACGGCGAGCCGCTCGCGCGGGAACACCGCGGCGGCGGCCTCGACCGCGCGCGTCACCCGCTGCGGCGTGCCGATGCCGATCGTGTCCGCGATGCCGATCTCGTCGCAGCCGAGCGCACCGAGCCGCTGCACGACGTCGGCGACGGCGCCAGGCGTCACTTCGCCCTGGTAGGGGCAGCCGAGCGCGCAGGAGACTGCGGCCCGCAGGCGCATCCCATGCTGCTTCGCCGCCGCCGCGACCGGCGCGAATCGCGCGATGCTCTCCGCGATCGAGCAGTTGATGTTCTTCTGCGAGAACGCCTCGCTCGCCGCACCGAAGATGACCACCTCGTCCGCCTTCGCTGCGAGCGCGCCCTCGAAGCCCTTCATGTTCGGCACGAGCACCGAGTACACGACCCCGGGTCTGCGACGGATGCGCGACATGACCTCGGGGGCGTCCGCCATCTGCGGCACCCACTTCGGCGAGACGAAGGAGGTCGCTTCGATGTTCCCGAACCCGCAGTCGGAGAGGCGGTCGATCAGCTCGACCTTCTCCGCTGCGGGGATCAGCGCCTTCTCGTTCTGCAGGCCGTCGCGCGGACCGACCTCGACGACCTTCACGAAGCGGGGGAGAGACATGGAGAAGAGTCTATCGCAGCGCGGCAGGTCGAGAGCCCGCGCTGCGAGCAGGGTGGGCGCAAGTCTCCTGCCCCTTCTCAGGGGGAGGGTTGGGGAGGGGTTCAGCGGTGGATTGCGAGGCCGCGGGCGATTGAGCGCTGCACCCCCCATCCCGAACTTCCCTCTACGAGGGGGAGGGAAGAGGATCGCGACCGGCGCCGCAAGCCGAGAACGCCACGGACGCGGACAAGCAGTGGGGTAACCGAGAGCCGACCGCGCTGAGGGGCACCGGCGGGGTGGCATCCACGCTAGGCGGCCGCCCTTGCCCGACCCGCCGCCCTCCCGCTCGAACGGGATCGAATCGCCGCCGCCCTCGCCCTATCCGCCGCCGCTCTCCTTCTCGAACGCGATCAGCTCCGCGCCTTCGTTCACCTGCTCGCCCGCGGCGAACAGGACCTCGCGTACGGTGCCCGCGGCGGGCGCGGTCAGCGTGTGCTCCATCTTCATCGCTTCGAGGATGACGAGCGGGGTGCCCTTCGCCACCTTCGCGCCAGCGGTCACCAGCACCGCGATCACCTTGCCGGGCATCGGCGCGGCGACGCCGCCGGCGTGCGTCTCCGCCTCGACCTCGTGGAGCATCGGATCGTGCAGCTCGAGCGTGCGCCGCTCACCGCCGCGGAACACCTCGATGCGCCGGCCCTCGCGCACGACCGTGGCGGCGAGCGCCACGTCACCGAGCCACGCGCGCACCTCGCTGCGGTTCACCGTGCCTGCAAGCGGCAGGCGCGTGCCGTCGAGCTCGATCTCGTAGCCGCGGTCGCGGTAGTGCACCGTCACCGCATGCTCGTGCTCGCCGTCGCGGAAGACGAGCACGTGGTGGTTGTCCTGGTTCAGCAGCCAGCCGTCGCAAAGACCCCACGGCGACCAGGGATCGCTCGATGCGGCCGCGCGCGACCGGGCTGTGGCTTCGTGGTCCGCCAGCTCGGCGACCGCCGCGAGCGCCAGCGTCTCCCGGGACACGGGCGACGCGGGCGGGAACACCTCGCCTCGCGCGCGCTCGATCAGGCCGGTGTCGAGGTCGGCGGCCGCGAACGGCGTCGCGGCGACGAGCCGGCGCAGGAAGGCGACGTTGGTCGCGAGGCCGCTCACCTGGAACTCCTCGAGCGCGGCGCGCATGCGTGCGAGCGCGCGCACCCGGTCCTCGCCCCATACGATCAGCTTCGCGATCATCGGGTCGTAGTGGGGCGAGATCTCGTCCCCCTTCGCGACGCCGGTGTCGATGCGCACGTGCTCGCCGGTCGCCGGCGTGGCGAGATGCGTGATGCGGCCGACCGCGGGCAGGAAGCCCTTGTCGGGATCCTCGGCGTAGATGCGCGCTTCGATCGCATGGCCGCGCAGCGCGAGCTCGTCCTGCACTTTCGGCAGCGGCTCGCCGGCGGCGACACGCAGTTGCCACTCGACGAGGTCCTCGCCGGTGATCATCTCCGTCACCGGGTGCTCGACCTGCAGCCGCGTGTTCATCTCCATGAAGTAGAAGGTGCCCGCCTGATCGGCGATGAACTCGACCGTGCCCGCGCCGACATAGCCGATCGCCTTCGCCGCGGCGACGGCGGCTTCCCCCATGGCAGCGCGCCGCTCCGGCGTCATGCCGGGGGCGGGCGCTTCCTCGAGCACCTTCTGATGGCGGCGCTGCACCGAGCAGTCGCGCTCGAACAGGTACACGCACTCGCCGCGCGTGTCCGCGAACACCTGGATCTCGACGTGCCGCGGCCGCGTGACGTAGCGTTCGACGAGCACCTTGTCGTCGCCGAACGCGGAGGCCGCCTCGCGCTTGCAGGAGGCAAGCGCCGCCCCGAGCTCGCCCGCAGCGTTCACGATGCGCATGCCCTTGCCACCGCCGCCTGCCGACGCCTTGATGAGCACCGGGAAGCCGATCCGCTCCGCCTCGCGCGCGAGATGTCGCGGATCCTGGTCGTCGCCGTGGTATCCCGGCACGAGCGGCACGTTGGCGCGCTCCATGAGCGCCTTCGCGGCGCTTTTCGATCCCATGGCGCGGATCGCGCTCGCCGGCGGGCCGATGAAGACGACCCCGGCTGCCGCGCACGCCTCAGCGAACGCGGCGTTCTCCGACAGGAAACCGTACCCGGGATGGATCGCCTGCGCGTCGGAGCGTTTCGCCGCGTCGAGGATGCGGTCGCCGCGCAGGTAGCTGTCTTTCGCTTCCGCCGGGCCGATGCGGTACGCCTCGTCGGCGGCGAGAACGTGTTGGGCGCACGCGTCCACGTCGGAATAGACGGCCACCGTCGCGAGCCCGAGCCGCTTCGCCGTGCGGATCACGCGGCAGGCGATCTCGCCGCGGTTGGCGATGAGGATCTTCGCGAACATGCGCGTCAGGCCGGGCGTGCGGGAAGTAGGTTGCGCCGGCCAGAGCGGCGCGGGTTGCTGGAGCGGCTCCACCCGCGCTCCGGCCCTCTCGCTGCGAGCGGGAGGGAACGAGCGCCGAACCCCCACCCCAGCCCTCCCCCTGAGAAGGGGAGGGAGCCCGGGCGCGGTGCACTCCTTCCTCCTGCCGGGGGCAGGGAAGCCGTGCGCGCTGCACTCCTTTCCCTTGACAGGAGGAGGCGGGGACCCGGGCGCCCTGCACTTCCTGCCCCTGAGAGGAGGCGGGGACGCGGGCGCCCTGCACCCCTTTCCCCAGGGAGGGGGCGGGAATCGCTGCCGAAACCCCTCGCCACTCTCCTTCCCCCTTCCAGGGGGAAGGCCGGGATGGGGGGGAGCCAAACGATCACCCGCGGCTTCACGCCTCGTCTCCCGCCGCCGTCCCTAACGCCTGCCCCGCGCTCCCCGCCGCCACCCACGCCGGCTTCCGCTTCTCCAGGAACGACGCGACGCCTTCCCGGCCTTCCGGCGACGCCCGAGTGTCGGCGATCCGGTCCGCGGTGTCAGCGAGCAGGTCCGCGTCGAGCGGGCGACGTGCCACGCTGCGGATGACGTCCTTCGTGCGCGCGAGCGCCTCCGGTCCGGCGGCGACGAGATGACCGAGCAGCGTGTTGATCGTGCCGTCCAGCTCCTCCGGCGGCGCCAGCTCCTGCACGAAGCCGATGCGGTACGCCTCCGCGGCGTCGAAGCGCTCCGCGGTGAGGAAGTAGCGCCGCGCCATCCGCTCGCCCATCGCCGCGAGCACGTGCGGCGAGATCGTCGCCGGGATCAGCCCGAGCTTCACTTCCGAGAGGCAGAACTGCGCTTCGGTCGACGCGACGGCGATGTCGCAGGCGGCAACGAGCCCCATGCCGCCCGCATAGGCCGCGCCGTGCACGCGCGCGATCGTCGGTTTGCGCAGCGTCGCGAGCCGGTGGAGCATCTCCGCGAGCTCGAGCGCATCGCCGCGGTTCTGATCGCGCGTATAGCCGGCGATGCGCCTCATCCAGTGGAGGTCGGCGCCGGCGCAGAACGCGGGGCCGTGTGCCGCGAGGACCATCGCGCGCACTTCGGCGTCGGCGTCGATCTCCTCGAGCACCTCGGAAAGCTCCGCGATCATCGTGTCGTTGAACGCGTTGCGGAGCTCCGGGCGGTTCAGCCACACCACGGCCACGCCCTGCTGCAGCTGGATCTCGAGCGTGGTCGGCTGTGTCATCGGCAGGATCCCGGGAAGCAAGCGCGCGATTCTATCAACCGCCCTCGGTGCCTCGATGCACGAGCACCTGCGTTCGCGGACGCTAGGATGCTCACGCCTTCCCCGAGCGCGCGGGTGAGCGAGACGCCGGCGAGGCGCGACGGTGCATCGCGGACGGCTCGAGCGCAGCGTGTGAGCGCGATCAACGCTGTCCTCCCGGCGCAAGCTCGACCCGCTCGCGTTCACGGTAGAATCCGAGCAGCGTGCGGTGCATTGCCGCATGACCCGCCCCGACGTTCACCGCACCGGCTCCGGCACCCCTGCCGGCACGCTTGCCCGCCGGTGCCGTGCTTCCGAGCTGCGCGTACTGGTCGTTCGACCGCGCACCGGGCGCTGCCCGGCGGGGCACGACATCCGAACGGAGTCGCGACGCGATGTGGAACTTCATCGTCGAGATCAGCCTGCTCTCCGGAGGGCTGATCCCGCTCATGGCGCTGCTGCTGGTGGTCACGATCGCCGTCATCATCGAGCGGCTCTGGTTCTTCAACCGCGTGCTCTCGGCGGGGCGCGCGATCGAGCATGACGTGCAGCTCGTCGGCTACCAGCAGGTCGACGACCTGCGCGCAGTGGCGAAGCACTACGCCGGCACCGTGCAGGCGGCGGTGCTCGACACCGCGCTCGCGACGCGCGCCGAGGATGCCGACACGATGGACCGCCAGATCGACGAGACGATCATGTGGCAGGTGCCCAAGCTCGACCGCTTCATGTGGGTGCTCGACACCGCGGTGACGCTCGGCCCGCTGCTCGGCCTCTTCGGGACGATCATCGGCATGATCGAGTCGTTCGGCGTCCTCGGCACCTCCGGCACGTCGAACCCGACTGCGGTCACGGGCGGCATCGCGCATGCGCTCGTCGCGACTGCAGGCGGCCTCTTCATCGCCATCATCGCGATCGTCTTCCTCAACTACTTCAACAAGCGCCTGCGGCTCGCAATGCACCAGCTCGAGCTGCTCAAGGTGATGCTCATCAACCGCCTCCACGGCGGTGGCTCGGAGCAGCACGGCAAGGCGCGCGGCTCGCGGGCCGCCGTGGCGGTGGCGAACGAGCCCGGCAAGCTCGCGCGCGCGGGCTGACGGGAGCGCAAAGTGAAACGGGGACTCGCCTACTTCCAGGTCGACAAGCCGCGCCTGGAGATCATCCCGATGATCGACATCATGATGTTCCTGCTGGTGTTCTTCATGATCGTCGTGCTCAAGATGATCCAGGGGACGGGCATGGTGCTGGACCTGCCCGGCTCGACCACCACGCAGGACCTGCCCGCGGTGAAGCTCACGCTCGGGGTCGAGAAGAGCGGCGCGTTGAGCGTGAATGGCGAGCCGACCACCGAGGCCGACCTGCGCGGGCGGCTCGCGACCGAGCAGAAGACCGGCAAGGTCGAGGTCGTCATCGCCGGCGACAAGGCGGTGTCGCTCCAGCAGCTGCTCAAGGTGATGGACATCTGCCGCGAGGTCGGCATCACTGCCGTCGCGATCGCGGCGCGCGCCGAAGCTTCGCCGGGCTCGTAGAGAGCCGATGCAGGCCGCCGTTCCGGCATCGACAAGCGCGGGCTTCGCGCGCCGCCGCCTCCGTAAGCGCTGCTGACTGGCGCAAGCCGCATCGGCTCGACTCCCGTCTCCCAGATGGCGTCCGCGCCGCGCTACCCCGGCCCGCTGTGGGCGAAGCTCGACCAGCCCGACGACCGCCGCCTGCCGTTCGGCATGGCGATGCTGCTCGGCGCGCTCACCACGCTCGCGATCGCGTGGGGCATCGGCCAGCTCGACCTGCGGCATCACGAGCGCGAGCGCACGCCGATGAAGGTGACGCTCGCGCCGCCGCCTCCGCCGCCCCCGCCGCCGATCCAGCAGATCCAGCGCGACGAGCCGGTGCCGGCGCTGCCGCCCGAGAAGAAACCGCCGCCCGAAGTGCGCAAGGTCGAGCGCAAGCCGGTGCCGCAGCCGAAGGCGCCGGTCGCGCCGCCGCAGGAGACGCCGAAGGAGCCTCCGCGTGCCGAAACGTCGCGGGTGCCGATGGAGGCGCCTGCCCCGTCGCCTGCACCTTCGGCCGCCCCCTCGATCCCGACCGAGGTCGGCGCGGCTACACCGCCCAAGCCTGCCGCCGCGCCGGCGCCGACGCGGCCCGCGGGCGAGGTCGTGCGCGGCCTCGTACCCGTCTACAAGGTGGAGCCGAAGTACCCGCGGCGCGCGCAACAGGCGGGCATCGGGGGCAGCTTCACCTGCCATCTCTTCATCAGCCCCGATGGCACCGTTCGCGACGTGAAGATCATCCGCGGCGAGAACCAGGATCTCTTCGCGCGCGAGATACGCTCGGCGCTGATGCAGTGGCGCTTCAAGCCCGAGGGCGTCGACCTCATCGGCGAGATCGACATCAACTTCCGGCTGGAGTGAGCGCACACGGGCGCACTCGAGCGGGCTATTCTCAGTTCTCGAGCCGCACGTCCCCGACTCGCTCGAACTCCCGAACGTTGTTTGCTGACGAGCGGCACGTCGAGTGCGATGGCGTGCGCTGCGATCCAGAGGTCGTTGTTCCAGATCGGCGTTCCGGCCCTCTCAAGGGCGGGCGCGAAGTCTCCCGTAGACTGCGCCTGCCTTTGCAAACAGAGGCAGGACTTCGACCAGCTGTGCAAACTGCTTCAGTCGGTCGTCTCAGCACGATTTCTTCTCCGCGGCGCCGTCAACTCCGTCTTTATCGGCGCCTCGAACCAGCTCGGCGAGTTCGAGTCGGGGGCGGTGGTGGCGTGGCTCGGCACGGTCCCCTCCGTCGTCATCGGCGGCCTTGGGCAACTGCCTCGTCGCGGCACTGTGGTGGCGGCTGTTTCCGGAGCTCGCGCGATGGGACCGGTTGGTGGCGGAGCCGGCCGGTGAGGTGCGGTGAACGATCGGCTCGTGAGCGAGCATGAGGTGGAGTAAGCGGAGCGGTTCGTCCGCCGCTCGGGTTGCTTTGGAGCCGCGACCCGACGGTTCGAATCGCGAGATCCGCCGTCGCCGCGTTCAGGCGAACACCTTGACCATCAGGCCGGAGACGCGCCTGAAGGCAGCGTCTCCGGTCAAGAAGATGTGGTCGGGTCCAAGCTGCAGGCATGCAGCCGCTTGCAGCGCGTCCGGCGTACGCAGTCCATGCTTGACACGGATCAGGGTGGCGAGCTCCACCACGTCCTTGGTCAGTTCCACCCAGAACAGGTCTCGTCGCGCGAAGAAAGCGTCGAACGAAGCCAATAGCGCAGCGTCGTTGTTCTTTACCGGCCCCACGCGGCATTCCAGCAACGTGAGGCGGCTTACAGCCGAGCCCAGGCGCGCGTTCCGCGCTACGAGCGAGGAGAACCCTCGTCGCACCCTCCCCGAGAACGGCTCCTTGCTCTCGATGAGGTAGATCAGCGCACTGGCGTCGAAGAAGGCGATCACCAGCCGCGCTCGGCCCTCAGCGCTGCATCTATTCGTCCCTTGCTGCGGCGTCCGACCGTCGGATGGGCGAGCAACCACTGCGCGGCGGTAAGCCCCCGCTGCTTGCGCACGGCGTTTCCGCTCAGCCGACGGTATTCGTTTTCCGACAGCACGACAGCGGCGAGCTTGTTCCGCTTGACGATGTGAACCGGACCGCGACGCAGGCCTTCCTCGATGGCGGCCATGCCGCGCCGCTTGATCTCGCCCGCAGTGACGGTGTTCTCCATCGGCCCGGCCCTCCGGCGCGCGTTACTAAGGAAATACGGTACCGTTTTCGGTACCGATTGTCAAAGCATCGTCGGGCGGATCGCGCACTCGATCGTCGTTGCCCGCCCGGAGACGGCCCCGCTACATCCGGAACACCCCGAAGCGCGTCTCCTCCGCCGGCGCGTTGAGCGCCGTCGAGATCGAGAGGCCGAGCACGCGTCGCGTGTCCTCGGGCGCGATGACGCCGTCGTCCCAGAGGCGGGCGGTCGCGTAGTACGGGTGGCCCTGCCGGTCGTACTGCTCGAGGATCGGCTGCTTGAACGCTGCCTCCTCCTCCTTCGACCAGGTGCCGCCCTTCGCTTCGATGTTGTCGCGACGGACGGTCGCGAGCACGCTCGCCGCCTGCTGCCCGCCCATCACGCTGATGCGCGCGTTCGGCCACATCCACAGGAAGCGCGGCGAGTAGGCGCGGCCGCACATGCCGTAGTTTCCGGCGCCGAACGAACCGCCGATGATGACGGTGAACTTCGGCACCCTTGCGCAGGAGACCGCCGTGACCATCTTCGCGCCGTCGCGCGCGATGCCACCGGCTTCGTACTTCCTGCCGACCATGAAGCCGGTGATGTTCTGCAGGAAGAGGAGCGGGATGCCGCGCTGCGAGCAGAGCTCGATGAAGTGCGCAGCCTTGAGCGCCGACTCGGAGTAGAGGATGCCGTTGTTGGCGACGATGCCGATCGGATAGCCCCACAGGCGGGCGAAGCCGGTGACGATGGTCGTGCCGTAGTTCTGCTTGAACTCGTCGAGCTCGGAGCCGTCGACCAGCCGTGCGATGACCTCGCGCACGTCGTAGGGCTTGCGCGTGTCGGTCGGGATCACGCCGCCGAGCTCCTCGACTGGCAGCACCGGCTCGACCGGTTCGCGCACCGCGAGCGGCATCGCCTTGCGCCGATTGAGGTTCGCGACGATGCGCCGGACGATCGCGAGTGCGTGCTGGTCGTTCACGGCGTAGTGGTCCGCGACGCCCGACTGGCGCGTGTGCACGTCCGCGCCGCCGAGCTCCTCCGGCGTGACGATCTCGCCCGTGGCCGCCTTCACAAGCGGCGGGCCGCCGAGGAAGATCGTGCCCTGTCCCTTCACGATGACCGTCTCGTCGGACATCGCCGGCACGTAGGCGCCGCCTGCCGTGCACGAGCCCATCACGCAGGCGATCTGCGGGATGCCGGCCGCCGACATGTTCGCCTGGTTGTAGAAGATGCGGCCGAAGTGGTCGCGGTCGGGGAACACTTCGTCCCAGGACGGCAGGTGCGCGCCGCCCGAATCGACGAGGTAGACGCAAGGCAGGTGGTTCTCCCACGCGATCTCCTGCGCGCGGACGTGCTTCTTCACCGTCATCGGGTAGTACGTGCCGCCCTTCACCGTCGCGTCGTTCGCAACGATCACGCACTCCTGCCCCGAGATGCGGCCGATGCCGGTGACCATGCCGGCCGAGGGCGCGTCGTCGTTGTACATGCCGAACGCGGCGAGCTGCGACAGCTCGAGGAACGGCGAGCCGGGATCGAGCAGCGTGCGGACGCGCTCGCGGGGCAGGAGCTTGCCGCGGGCGACGTGCTTCGCACGCGCCGCCTCGTCGCCGCCGAGCGCGACGCGCTCGACCTTGGCGCGCAGGTCGGCGACGAGCGCGGCCATCGCTTCGGCGTTGGCGCGGAATTCCGCGCTGCGGGCGTTGAGGGTGGACTTGAGAGCGGGCATTCGGTTGTTTCGTCGTGGCCGTGGTCACCCTCCCCCTTGCAGGGGGAGGGAAGGGTGGGGTGCTGAGGCGGCGAGGGTGCGACCCCCGAACCCCCATCCCTGCCCTTCCCCCTCAAAGGGGGAAGGAGTGAGCGGCGAGCTACTGCACGGATGGTATCAACGGCGCGCGATCTTCCCTGCCTCTCGTAGTGGGAGGGCCAGGGTGGGGGTGCTGACGCTGCGAGGGTGCGACCCCCGAACCCGCATCCCTGCCTTGCCCCTGGAAGGGGGCAGGAGTAACAGGCTGGCGTTCCTCGGGGGAATGGCATCAACGCGCCGTCTTCCCTCCCCCTCGTAGGGGGAGGGTGAGGGTGGGGGTGCCGAGGTTGCAACACGCGCTGCTTTGGTCAGCATGCTCCCTCATCCGACCGCAGATGGCGCGCGATCTGATCCCTGACCCCCGATCCGTGATTCCTGCCCACCCGGCACCCGCACCGGAAAGTCGAGCAGCATCTGCGCGAGCCCCTTGCCGAGCGGATCGTTGCGCAGCGACGCCATGCCGCCGCCGCCGAGCGCGCCGTGCAGCACGAAGTTGAGCGCGTGGATGCCGGGCACCTCGAAGCGCTCGACCTCGCCCTTGACGAGGTGGCCGAAGTAGCGCTTCACCGCCTCGGGCGTGAGCTGCGCGCGGAGCAGCGGCAGCATCTCGGGATCGCGCGCGACGATGCCGATGTTGGCGGAGTCCCCCTTGTCGCCGCTGCGGCCGTGCGCGAGGGCGATCAGCGGCACTTCCATTGCGTCGTCGGGGGCGGCGTGAACCGCTGGCGCACCTTGCTCCCGCGCGGGACGCGAGTAGCCGCCCGTCGTCGGTACGGACACGACCTCCGTCTCGCCCTCGATCGATACGGTCGGCTTGACCGCCGTCTTCGGCAGCGTGAACGAGAACAGCTTGACGAGCGGCGACACCGCGGGCCGGCCGCTTGCGCCGGTGGTGCCCGGGGACCACGAAGTGCCCGCCGGCGCGATCTCCCGAGCGAAAACCTCCAGCGCCTCCCGCGACGGATGATGCACGGCGAGCCGCAGCACGGCCTCGCGCGACGATCGGGCCCGCGCGTGGGGGCCGTACACGCTCTCGGCGCCGAGCACTTCGACGTGCGTCGCGGGGTAGTCCGGCAGGCCGAGCGTCCGGAACAAGGCGCGCGTGCGCTCGAGGATCGCCTGACCCGTTCGCTCCGCCTTGCGGACCGCGTCGATGCCGATGATCGTGAGCTGCGCCGAGCAGCGGAAGCCGTCGACGTAGGTCGCGGAAATCTTGTAGTGGTCGGTGGGCGCCGCGCCGTGCACGCCGCTCACGCGTACGCGATCCGTGCCAGCCGGTTCCATGCGCACGCCGGTGAAGTCGCACACGACGTCGGGCAGCACGTACTCCGCCGGATCGCCGATCTCGTACAGCAACTGCTCCGCGAGCACTGCGGGCGTGACGAGGCCGCCCGTTCCGGGCGGCTTCGTGACGACGAACGTGCCGTCGGCGCTGCATTCGAGGATCGGGTAGCCGATCTCCTCCCAGCGCGGCACGTCCTCCCAGTCGGTGAAGAGCCCGCCGGTCGCCTGGCAGCCGCACTCGATCAGGTGGCCGGCCAGGCTCCCTGCCGCGAGCCGATCGTAGTCGTCGCTCGCCCAGCCGAAGGCGTGGATCAACGCGCCCAGCGTGACCGCGCTGTCGACGCAGCGGCCGGTGATGACGACGTCGGCGCCGCGGTCGAGCGCGCGAGCGATGGGAAGCGCGCCGAGATAGGCGTTCGCGCTCGCGAGCCTTGCCGGCAGCGGTGCGCCGCTGGACATTTCGCGAACGCCCTCTTCGCGGAGCTTCGGCACGAGCGGCATCACGTCGTCGCCTTCGACGACGGCGATCCTCAGGGTGACGCCGGCGTCGGCGGCCAGCTTCGCCAGCGCCCGCGCGCAGCCAGCCGGGTTCATGCCGCCGGCATTGGAGACGACGCGGATCCCCTTCTTGGCGACGTCCCCGATCACGCTCTTCATCGCCACGGTGACGAAGTCGGTGGCGTAGCCCGTCTCGGGATCCTTCGCCCGCGCGGCGGAGAGGATCGACATCGTCAGCTCGGCGAGGTAGTCGAAGACGAGGAAGTCGATCTCGCCCTGCCGCACGAGCTGCGGCGCACCCGGCGCGCTGTCGCCCCAGAAGCCCGAGGCACCCCCGATGCGGACCGCGCGCTCGTTCATCGTCGTGGGCGTTCCGGCCGGAGCGCTAGGTCTGGTCGGGAGTCGCCCATTTCTCGACCTTCGGCGGCACGAAACGCGCCATGACATCCAGCAGGCGGTCGGGGTCGGCGTCCGCGAGCACGAGCGAGCGGTGCAGCGGACGCACGAAACCTTCCGTCACCGCGTGATCGAAGAGCGAGAGCAAAGGTTGGTAGTAGCCCTTGACGTCGAGGAGCGCGACCGGCTTCGCGTGGATGCCGAGCTGGGACCATGTGAGCATCTCGCCGAGCTCTTCGAACGTGCCGAACCCGCCCGGCAGGGCGATGAACCCGTCCGACCGCTCGGCCATCAGCGCCTTGCGCTCGTGCATCGTCGCGACCACGTGCAGCTCGGTGAGGTCGTCGTAGGCGAGCTCGCGACGCATCAGCGCCTCCGGGATCACGCCCACGACCTCGCCCCCCGAGGCGAGCGCCGCGCGCGCCACCTCGCCCATGAGCCCGATGCGGCCGCCGCCGTAGACGAGCCGGATGCCGCGTCGCGCGAGCGTCTCGCCCACGCGGCGCGCGACCTCGGCGTAGAGCGGGTCGTGGCCCGCGCTGGAGCCGCAGAAGACGCAGATGGAGTTGAGCGAAGCTTTCACCGCGAAGACGCAAAGGACGCAGAGGAACGCAAAGCAAACCTCATAGGACAGGCGGGCGACTCACTGTGAGGCAGAGCACGAAAGGATGGTCTCGCTGCGGGAGCTATGCTGTGATGGCCGCGACGAAAACGAGATCGAAGCCGCATTGGCGATACCAACTTCACGAGGCTTTGCGCCCCTTCGCGTCCTTTGCGCCTTTGCGGTGAACCTATCAGAACCCTCCCGTGGCCACGTGCGGCAACCGGTCCACGCGCCAGAACGGCTCCCCGTCCATCGCGCGCCACACCACTTCGCGGCCGTGCCTCGTCGCCGCGATCGCGTCGATGTGCTGGCTCATGATGTAGCCGTAGGGCGAGGCGAAGTCGAAGTAGCAGTCGATGGCTGCGGACACGACGCCTTCCTGTGTGATGACTCGTCACGGACCCGTGTCGCTTCGCGTTCGTGGTTCTCGGCGCAGTCCTGCGACGGCGGAGGCGGCGCACCTTCAAGGTCCGCAGAGCGCTGCCTGCGCGGCCGCGTACTCGCGTTTCAGCTGGGCGACCACTTCCGCGGCCGGCATCACCTGGTCGATCTGCCCGACCCCCTGACCCGCGCTCCAGATGTCGCGCCACGCCTTCTTCTCGGCGTTGCCGCCGGAGCCGAAGTTCATCTTGCTCGGATCGGAGCGCGGCAGGTCTTGCGGATCGAAGCCGGCCGCGATCACGCTCGACCTGAGGTAGTTGCCGTGCACGCCGGTGAAGAGGTCCGTGTACACGATATCGGCGGCCGTCGACTGCACGATCGCGTCGCGGTAGCGGTCGGGGACATTCGCCTCCGGCGTCGCGAGGAAGCGCGTGCCGAGGTAGGCGAGGTCGCAGCCCAGCGCCTGCGCCGCGAGCACGTGCGCACCCGTCGTGATCGCGCCGGCAACTACGAGCGGCCCCTTGAAGATACGCCGCACCTCGCCCGCGAGCGCAAAGGGTGAGAGGGTGCCCGCGTGGCCGCCAGCACCCGCGCAGACGAGGATCAAGCCGTCGACGCCCGCCTGGATCGCCTTCTCGGCGTGGCGCAGGCTGATGATGTCGTGCAGCACGAGGCCGCCGTAGGAGTGCACCGCGGGGATGATCTCGTTGGGCGCGCGCAGCGATGAGATGATGATGGGCACCTTGCGACGGATGCACACCTCGAGGTCGTGGTCGAGCCGGTCGTTCGACTTGTGGATGATCTGGTTGACCGCGTAGGGCCCGACGATCGCGCCGGGGTGCGCGCGGCGGTGGTCGTCGAGCGCACGCTCGATGCGGTCGATCCACTTCTCGAGCTCTTCCTTCGGCCGCGCGTTGAGCGCCGGGAACGAGCCGACGATGCCCGAGGTGCACTGGGCAATCACGAGGTCGGGGTTGCTCGCGATGAAGAGCGGCGAGCCGATGACCGGCAGGGCGAGGCGATCGAGCGGCGGCGGCAGGGGCATGGACGGGTCCGGCGTGGGCCGCCGGTTATGATGGGGAGATCCGCAACGGACGGCCGAGATGATGACATACCGCACGCTCTCCCTCACGATCGAAGGCGCTGTCGCCCACCTGCAGCTCAGCCGCCCGGAGACGATGAACGCGATGGACGGCGCGTTCTTCTCGGAGCTGCGCGACGCCGCCACCCGGCTGCACCGCGACGCGAAGGCGCGTGCGGTGGTGCTGTCCTCCACCGGCAAGCACTTCACCTCGGGGATGGCACTCGAGGTCTTCACGGCGAATCCGCTTCCCGAGGGCACGCCCGGTCGGCGGCTTGCGCTCCATGACGTGGTCCTCGCGCTCCAGGACGCCTTCACCGCGCTGGAACGCCTGCGCGTTCCCGTGATCGCGGCCGTTCAGGGCGGCTGCATCGGCGGGGGCGTCGACCTCGTCGCTGCGTGCGACGTGCGCTACGCGAGCGCGGACGCCTTCTTCTGCATCCAGGAGACCAACATCGGCATCACCGCCGACCTCGGCACCCTGCAGCGGCTGCCGAAGCTGATCCCGATCGGCGTCGTGCGCGAGTACGCGTACAGCGGCCGCCGCATGGCCGCGGCCCGCGCCCGCGAGCTCGGGCTCGTCAACGAGGTGTTCCCCACGCACGAAGCGACCGTCGAGGCGGCGCTCGCCCTTGCCCGCGAGATCGCCGGCAAAGCGCCCGTCGTCGTCGCCGCGACCAAGCAGGCGATCACCTACGCGCGGGACCACTCCGTGGCGGAGAGCCTGGAGCAGATGGCGCTGCTGCAGGCGGCGGTGTGGGACTCGAAGGACGTCGTCGAGGCGATCACCGCGGTAAAGCAGAAGCGCGAGCCGAGGTTCGGCGAGCTGGAGCCGGTGCGCGTCTTCGGCGCATAGGGCGGAGAGCGAGCCCGCGCAAGACGATACCGGACGACACCGCTCGCAGGCGGCCTCGGCGCGGCGCGGGGTACCGGCGTCATCGCCGCGGCGCGACCAGGAGAACCGGCCGTTTCCTTTCGCCGCCGGTGCCGTCTGCCGCCGAGAGGCTTGGTCCGCTCCCGGCGAGTTGTGCAGGATGCGAAGGGCCAAGCCCCCTCGCACGCCCCGATCCCAAGGCCAACCGCCGCCGCGGTTCTCGTCCCTAGACGCTGCGCGCCTGCCTTGCCGCCTTGAGCTGCCGCGCCGCGTTCGTGTATCCGCCGCCGCCGCCGTCGACGAAGTGTACGTGCTGCCCTGCGACGTCCGAGGTCACCAGGCAGGTCATCGTCGCGGTGTCGGACACATCCATGCCCCACTCGAAGCGTTCGCGTTCGGCTCGGCCCGCGATGCACTCCCGGACCGATGCGATCCGGGACGCCGCGCAGTCGATGACGAAGCACAGGGTCCGGTCGTGCTTGCAGAAATCGGTGTTGGTGGTGATTGCCCGGCGGTACTGTTCGATGTCGAACCCCGCGAACGGCTTGCCGCGGCCGATCACGACGCGGGCAATCAGCGTTTCGGCAAGTACGCGCAGTGCCCAGGCCGCGGTCCAGCGGCCCCGGGCCCGTGCTCGCGCCTCGAGCATGAACGCCTTCGGAGGCCAGCGCGCGACGAGGTTGTCCAGGCGCACGGGACGGGGATCGCCGTCGCGGCCGGCGAGCTCGATGACGTCGTCGTAAACCGCGCGCGGGTCGGGCGCGCCGTGCACGATGACCGACAGCATCTTGCCGCGTCGCGACTGCAGCGGCGCCCAGCGGCAGGAGAGGCCGGTGAGGTCAGCCGGCACGCCGTCGTCGAGCGATCCGTCCACCGCCGCGAGCGCCACGAGATCGGGATGGCCGCGGCCGCGCACGGCATCGTCGAGTGCGCCCACGCCGCCGCCGGCGAACACGCCGAAGCTGTTGCCCGGCGTCGGCTCGTAGCGACCCACTCGAACGTCGCACCCGAAGCGGCGCAGCTCGCCCACCTCGGCCAGCCCGACCCGCAGCGTCAAGCCATGGTCGCGTCGCGCTGCGCCGCGGGCCCGCGCGAGTGCCAGGCGCATCGCCGCCACGTGTTCCGCCGGCACCATGAGCGCCGCGCCGTCGCCGCCAAACAGGAAGGGGATGCGCTGCGGCGAGCAGACGTTCTTCGCCGCGGCGATCGCCATCGCAGCAACGAAGTTCACCGTCTTGTGCAGCCCTTGGGCGACCGCCCGGGTCGAGTCGACGACGTCGGTCACGACCAGTCCCCAGTCGTCGGGGGCGGGGCGGTAGCGCGTCTCGTCGAACGTGTCCCTTGGCGTCGCGAGCGGCGTCAGCGCCGTGAAGAAGTCCGCCGACGAACGAATCTCGGCGTCGGCGGTTCCCGCAGGCATGGGCGTGGGTGGCGTTTCGGCGCGTCAGGCGTGGTGCCGGCAGGGCTTCACGCGCAGAGCGGCTGTGGTGGTGCGCATCGGACGAACCACGGGTCGGACGCTCGAACTCTATCGCGACGCAGCCTGTGCCGTCTGGTCGACGCGAGCGTCCTCGCCGCCGTGTTGTTCGGAGAGCCGCGACGCGACGAGGCACTTGAACCACGGCGCAGCGCCCCCAAATTCCCGCGCTGGAGGGCGGCGTTTCCGCCCAGTGGGCGCACCCATGAGGCGACTCGGACTGCTGCTTCTACTCTGGCGCCGCTTCAGGGCCGAAGCGGTGATGGTGTGGCGAATGCTGATCGACCGGCGGGTGCCGGTGATCTCGAAGGTCATCGCGATCGCCGCGCTGCTCTACCTGGCCTCGCCGGTCGACTTCGTGAGCGACCTCGTCCCGGTCCTCGGCTGGCTCGATGACGGCCTGATCCTCGCCGGCCTGCTGTGGCTCGCCTACCGCTTCCTGCCGCCCGACCTCTACGAGGCGATCAGGCGGCACACAGGCGCGGCGCCCGCAGAGGCTCGACCGAGCGCGGCGCCGACCGGGCGCAAGCCGAACGTGATCGAGGGGCGGACGGAACGCGTAGCGTGAGCGCCGCACGGCGAGGTCATTGACCGAGTTGGCTGGCGAAGTGGAGGATGATGGCCGGACCCAGGCAACTGCCCCGGACCGTCAAAGTTCCCGAAGCGAGGGCCCAGCTCTCGAAGTTGATCGACGCGGCATCATCGGCCGAGCCGGAACGCCGGCCGTCACGCTCGCACGGATACCTTGACCAACCCGCTCGATCGGCCTCGCACGCGAAGGCGGCGAGGTCGGCGACGAGTTCCTCGAACCATTGCCGAAGCGGCTCCTGAAGACGGTTCGATGGCGGCGGATGAGGGAGGTCGCTCCTCGACGATACGCGTGCCGCTCGATCGGCCACGGCGAGGCGGTCAGTGTAAGCGCCGTATCGCGCTGCGAAACTGCGCTCGAGCAGTGGCGCGGCAAGCTCTGTCGATTGCGAATCGCCGTTAGGAAATTCGCGCCATATCAGTGCGCGCGGAGCGGGTGGCTCGATCGACATGAGTCCTCGTGCGCGGCGTCTGCGCACTGATCGCCTGTCGACGAGCGCGGGCGGGCAGAAGTCTGGCCGCGCGCTCGAACATGGCCGCGAAACGCCCCCGCTTCCGGTAGACTAACCGCCGTGAACTAACCCCCCGGGGGCGGAAGTGCGCACCGTAAACATTCACGAGGCGAAGACTCATCTTTCGCGGCTTGTCGATGAGGCCGCGAAGGGCGAGCCTTTCGTCATTGCGAAGGCGGGCAAGCCGTTGGTAAAGGTCGTCCGAATCGACGCGCCGAGCGCGACCGAGATGAAGCGCCTGGGCTTCATGATCGGCCAGATCGAGGTCCCGGACGATTTCGACACGATGGGCCAGCGCGAGATCGAGCGGCTGTTCGAAGGCAGCAAGTGAAGCTTCTCCTCGACACGCACCTCCTGCTTTGGGCCGCGGGAGCCCCCAGACGGCTGTCGGCAGCGGCGCGGAAACTGATCAACGACCCGTCCAACCAACTCCTCTTCAGCGCGGCGAGCCTTTGGGAGATCGCCATCAAGCGCGGATTGGGTCGCGACGATTTCAAGGTAGACCCTCGCCTGTTCCGCCGTGGCCTTCTCGACAATGGCTATGTCGAATTGGCGGTTACCAGCGAACATGCCGTCGCTGTCGACTCTCTGCCGGCCCTGCACAAGGACCCGTTCGACCGTCTGCTTGTCGCGCAGTCCATGGTGGAGAGCCTGACGCTGCTTACGACGGACAGGGCCGTCGCTGCGTACCCCGCGCCCGTGCGGCACGTATGAGCGCATCCCCCGTGCAACCGCTGCGACTGCTCGGCTCGACACAGCGGCGAGGCCTCGCGCCACGCCACGGGCTGGCGCGCGCTTGGCTCCGCCCTACGCGAACCTCCCCCCCGCCACCTTCTTCCGCACGATCTCCGGACACGCGAACCGGGGTCCGTACTTCTTCGCGAGGTCGTCCGCCCGCGCGACGAACTTCGCGATGCCCTCGGAATCGATGAACTGCAGCGCGCCGCCGGTCCAGGCCGGGAAGCCGATGCCGAAGATCGAGCCGATGTTCGCGTCGTGGAGCGTCGTGAGCACGCCTTCCTCGAGGCAGCGCGCGGTCTCGATCGCCTGGCGGTAGAGGAGCCGGTCCTTCAGCGCCTGCATGTCCCACTTCGCGTCGGCCTTCTCGAACTGCTTGAGGCCCGCCCACAGGCGCTTGGGCGCGCCCTGCGGATAGTCGTAGAAGCCGCCGCCACCGGCGCGTCCCGGCCGCTTCAGCTCGCGCACCATCCTCTCCACCAGCGCCTCGCCGGGCTGCGACACGTACGTCTTTCCTTCCGCCTCGTAGTCCTTGCGCGTCTGCTCGCGCACGTGCTCGGCGAGCGCGAGCGACGTCTCGTCGAGCACGGCGAGCGGCCCGACCGGCATGCCGGCCTGCTTGCCCGCGTTCTCGACGACGGCGGCGGGGAGGCCTTCCTCGATCATCGCCACGCCTTCCATCACGAACGTGCCGAAGACGCGGCTGGTGAAGAACCCGCGCGAGTCGTTCACGACGATCGGCGTCTTGCCGACCTGCAGCACGTAGTCGTAGGCGCGCGCGAGCGTCTCGTTCGAGGTCTGCCTGCCGCGGATGATCTCCACCAGCTGCATCTTGTCCACCGGCGAGAAGTAGTGCAGCCCGACGAAGCGGTCCGGGTGCGCGCTCGCCTGTGCGAGGCCGGTGATCGGCAGCGTCGAGGTGTTGGACGCGAGGATGCCGTTCGGCGCGAGCAGCGGCTCGGTCTCCTTCGTGACCTTCGCCTTGAGGTCGCGGCTCTCGAAGACGGCCTCGATGACGAGGTCGCAGCCCTTCAGGGCGTCGTTCGACGCGGTCGCCGTGATGAGCGAGAGCGTCTTCGCCGCGTCCGCCTCGGTCATGCGACCCTGCTTCACGCGCTTCTCGAGCAGCTTCGCGGTGTAGCCCTTGCCCTGCTCGGCCTTGGCCTGCTCGACGTCCTTCAGCACGCACGGCACGCCGCGGATCGCGTTCGACCACGCGATGCCCGCGCCCATCATGCCCGCGCCGAGGACGCCGACCTTCGCCATCTTCGACTTTGCCGGCGCCTTCGGTCGCGACGCACCGGACTTCACGGCGTTCAGGTTGAAGAAGAACGCCGTGATCATGTTCTTTGCGTTCTGACTCACCATGAGCCGCGCGAGGTGACGCGACTCGATCCGGAGCGCCGTGTCGAAGTCGACCTCCGCACCCTCGACCATGCACGCCATGATCGCCTCGGGCGCGGGATAGTTGCGCCGGGTCTTCTCGACCAGCATCGCCGGCGCGATGGCGAGCATCGGCGCGATGCGCGGCGAGGAGGGCGTCCCGCCTGGGATCTTGTAGCCCTCGGTGTCCCACGGATGCTTCGCGGTCGGGTTCGCGGCGATCCATTCGCGCGCGGCCGCGTCGAGCGCCTGCGGCGTCGGGACGAGCGCGTGCACGAGCCCGAGCTTCACCGCCTCCTGCGGTCCGAACAGCTTGCCCTCCATCAGATACGGCATCGCCGCTTCAAGACCGAGCAGCCGGACCATCTTCGTCACGCCGCTCGCGCCGGGCAGCAGACCCAGCGTGACCTCGGGCAGCCCGAGCTGGATCCGACGGTCGTCGACGCAGATGCGGTGATGGCCGATGAGCGCTACCTCCCACCCGCCGCCGAGGGCGGTGCCGTTGATGCAGGAGACGACCGACTTGCCGAGCGTCTCGATGGCGCGGAAGGCCCGCTTCACCGCCTCGATCTCGTGGAACGCCTGCGGCGCGTCGCGCTCCTTCAGCCTGAGCACGTCCTTCAGCTCGGCGCCGGCGAAGAATGTGGTCTTGGCGGAGGCGAGGATGACGCCCGTGACGGAGTCCTTCTCCGCGACGAGACGTTTCGCCGTCGCCTTGAGTGCCGACTGCCAGGCGGCGTTCATGGTGTTGACCGGCCCGGAGGGGTCGTCGAAGGTGAGGGTGACGACGCCCGCGGCGTCCTTGTCGTAGCGGATGGGGGTCATGTTCGTTCTACCGCTGCAAGAAGCGTTCACCGCAAAGGCGCGAAGAACGCACAGCATGGTGCAGAGGTGGTGGATCGCAAGTCATCGCCGTTCGCATCCCGGTCTACTCTCCCTTTCAACCCGTCCTTCGCGCGCCCTTTGCGTCCTTGGCGCCTTTGCGGTGCATGCCTTTCAAACCCGCTCGATGATGGTCGCAATGCCCATCCCGCCGCCCACGCAGAGCGTTGCGAGGCCATAGCGGAGCTTGCGGCGTTCGACCTCGTCGAGCAGCGTCCCGAGGATCATCGCGCCCGTTGCCCCGAGCGGATGGCCCATCGCGATCGCGCCGCCGTTCACGTTGACCTTCTCGGCCGGCACGTTCATCTCCTTCATGAAGCGCATCACCACCGCCGCGAACGCCTCGTTCACCTCGAAGAGGTCGATCTGGTCGATGGTCATGCCGGCCTTCGCGAGCGCCTTGCGCGTCGCGGGCATCGGGCCGGTGAGCATGATCGTCGGATCGGAGCCGCAGAGCGCCGTTGCCACGATGCGGCCGCGTGGCGTGAGGCCGAGCGCCTTGCCCTTCGCCTCGGTGCCGACGATCACCGCCGCGGCGCCGTCGACGATGCCGGAGGAGTTGCCGGCGGTGTGCACGTGCCGGATGCGCTCGACCTCTGGGTAGCGCGTGAACGCCACCGCGTCGTAGCCCATCGCGCCCATCTTCTCGAACGAGGGTTGGAGCGCGGCGAGCGCGTCCATCGTGGTGTTGGGCTTGATGAGCTCGTCCTCGCCGAGGATCTCGACGCCGATCTCGTCCTTCACCGGCAGCACCGAATGCTCGAAGCGGCCCTCGGCGCGCGCCCTCGCGGCCTTCTGCTGCGAGGCGAGCGCGAACGCGTCGACGTCCTGGCGGGTAAAGCCGGCGAGGGTCGCGATCAGGTCGGCGCCGATGCCCTGAGGAATGAACGCCGTGTCGAGGTTCGTCTCGGGATCGAGCGCCCACGCCCCGCCGTCCGAGCCCATCGGCACGCGCGACATCGACTCGACGCCGCCGGCGACGACCAGCTCCTCCGAGCCCGAGCGGACCTTCTGCGCGGCGAGGTTCACGGCTTCCAGTCCCGAGGCGCAGAAGCGGTTGATCTGCATGCCGGGCGCATGGAAGTCCCAGCCGGCGGCGAGCGCCGCAGCCTTCGGCATGCAGCCGCCCTGCTCGCCGATCGGTGTCACGCAGCCCATGACGACGTCCTCGACCTGCGAAGTGTCGAGGTGGTGGCGCGCGGCGAGCCCGCGCAGCAGCCCGGCGAGCAGCGCGACCGGCTTCACTTCGTAGAGCCTTCCGTCGCGCTTGCCCTTGCCGCGCGGCGTGCGCACGGCGTCGAAGATCATCGCTTCGGCCATTCGGGAGAGTCCTCCGCTGTGGATCGCACGGGACCGCGCGAACGGCGGCCGCGAATTTGACGGATCATAAGGCCGCCGCGAGAATGAAAAACGCGGGCGGACGTGGATGCTCACTCTTTAGAGCCGACCCTCGATTCGCCCGCTGCGAAGCAGCACGAGAATCGACAGCGGCCTGGCAGGTTCGCAGCACCACCAGGATGAGGCTGCGCAGCCCATGCGGAGCGCAAGGCCGCTCTCTGGCCCAGGCGGGGCAGAGCGCCGGAGGAGGAGCTTGGGATATCGGTCCGTCTTCCGCGAAGGGCTCTTCGCGGATCAGGTCGTCATCGTCACCGGCGGCGGCTCGGGCATCGGCCGTTGCACCGCGCACGAGCTCGCGAGCCTCGGCGCGACCGTGGCACTGATCGGCCGGACGCCCGAGAAGCTCGGCGCGGTGCGTCGCGAGATCGAGGCCGACGGCGGACGCGCCAGCACGCACGCATGCGACATCCGCGAGGAGAACGAAGTCGTGCGCATGGTCGAGTCGGTGCTCGCCGCGCACGGCCGCATCGACGGGCTCGTGAACAACGCCGGCGGGCAGTTCCCTGCGCCGCTCGCCGCCATCAGCGCGAAGGGCTGGGATGCCGTCGTGCGCAACAACCTGACCGGCGGCTTCCTCGTCGCGCGCGAGTGCGCCACGCAGTGCATGGGCGATCACGGCGGCGCGATCGTGAACGTCATTGCCGACATGTGGAACGGCATGCCGGGCATGGGCCACTCAGGCGCCGCGCGCGCCGGCATGCTCAACCTCACCGAGACGGCGGCGCTCGAATGGGCGCCGGTGCGGGTCAACGCCGTCGCGCCGGGCTGGATCGCGTCGAGCGGCATGGATCGCTATCCGCCCGAGCTGAAGCCTCTGATCAAGGCGCTGCCGCAGAGCGTGCCGCTCAACCGTCTGGGCACCGAAAGCGAGGTGTCGGCGGCGATCGTGTTCCTGCTTTCGCCGGCCGCAGCGTTCATCTCCGGCGCGTGCCTGCGCGTGGACGGCGCGGCGCCCAACGCCAAGCGCGTGTGGCCGCAGGTGGGCAGCGGACCGAATGCGCCGTTCGAGGGGTTCCACCGGGCGGAGGTGCCGAAGGTGTTGAAGGACGATTGATGGCAACAACAGCTTCAACACAAAGGCGCGAAGGGCACGGAGCGCCACGGAGAGTGCCTTTGGCGAAAGGGTGGGCGCGCTCTTCGCCGAGCGTCGCGGGCGGCACTGCCCGACGCGCGCTTTGCATGGCTGCCAACCCCCGAATGTCGAGGATCTTCGTGCCCTCGGTGCCTCTGTGTTGAGGCTTGTCGGCGTTCCGCATGCCCGTCATCGAATCCACCCTCGATACCGCCTCCGCCGCCTTCCGCGCGAACCGCGACTACACGCTTGCGCTCGTCGCGAAGCTGCGTGCGTTCGAGTCGCGCACGCGCGAGCGGTCGGCGGCGTCGCAGCCGCTCTTCGAGAAGCGCGGACAGCTGCTCCCGCGCGAGCGCGTGGCGCGGCTCCTCGACCACGGCGCCCCGTGGCTCGAGCTCGCGACGCTCGCCGGGCTCGGCCTCGACGATCCCGATCTCGACAAGTCCGTGCCGGGCGGCGGCTGCATCGCCGGCATCGGTTACGTTTCGGGGGCACGCGTACTGGTCCTCGCGAGCGATTCCGGCATCGACGCAGGCGCCATCCAGCCGCGCGGACTGGAGAAGATGCTGCGCGCGCAGGAGATCGCGCTCGCGAACAAGCTGCCGTTCGTGCATCTCGTCGAGAGCGCGGGCGCGAACCTGCTCAAGTACCGCGTCGAGCAGTTCCTTCAGGGCGGGTCGGTCTTCTACAACCTCGCGCGGCTTTCCGCCGCGGGCATCCCCGTGATCACGGTCGTGCACGGCTCGTCCACCGCGGGCGGCGCGTACCTGCCGGGTCTGTCGGACTACGTGATCATGGTCCGCGGCCGCGCCCGCGCGTTCCTTGCCGGGCCGCCGCTGCTCAAGGCGGCCACGGGCGAGATCGCCACCGAGGAGGAGCTCGGCGGCGCGGAGATGCACGCGACGATCTCCGGGCTCGCCGAGCAGATCGCGGAGGACGACGCCGATGCGCTCTCGCTCGCACGCGAGGTCGTGGCGAAGCTCGGCTGGGGCGCGGCGATGCATACCGATGCGAAGCCGCCGCGCTACCCCGCGGACGAGCTGCTCGGCGTCATGCCGGCGGACTACCGCAAGCCCGTCGACATGCGCGAGGTCATTGCGCGCATCGTCGACGACTCCGACTTCCTCGAGCTCAAGCCGCTCTACGGACCGGGAACGGTGGTGGGCCACGCGGTCATTCAGGGGCGCAAGGTCGGCATCGTCAGCAACAACGGCCCGCTCGATCCTGCGGGCTCGAACAAGGCCACGCACTTCATCCAGGCGTGCTGCCAGAGCGGCCACGCGCTCGTCTACCTGCAGAACACGACGGGCTAGATCGTCGGCAAGGAGCCGGAACAGTCCGGCATGATCAAGCACGGCGCGAAGATGATCCAGGCGGTGTCGAACGCGAACGTGCCGCAGGTGACGGTGATGTGCGGTGCGTCGTTCGGCGCCGGCAACTACGGCATGTGCGGCATCGGCTACCGCCCGCGGTTCCTCTTCAGCTGGCCGAACGCGCAGATCGCCGTGATGGGCGGCGAGCAGGCGGCGACGACGATGGCGATCGTCACCGAGGCGAGCCTCAAGCGCAAAGGCGTCGAGCCCGACCCGGCGATGATCGAGGGCCTGAAGAGGAAGATCGTGGCCACGTTCGAGAGCCAGCAGAGCGCGTTCGCCGTGAGCGCGCTGCTGCGCGACGACGGGGTGATCGATCCGCGCGACACGCGCAACGTGCTCGGCTTCGCGCTGTCGGTGTGCGACGAGGCGGATGCGCGGGTGACGCGGCCGGTGCAGTTCGGCGTGGCGCGACCGTGAGGAAAGCGAAAAACGAAAGGCTTCACCGCAGAGACGCAGAGGACGCAAAGGAACGCAGAGAAGAGCGATATCGGCAGAAAGCGCGAGGTGGTTGGTCCGGGCGGCGCGGGAGAGCGTAACGCGACTCCAACAGACATCTCTGCGTCCCTCCGCGATCTCCACGCCCTCTGCGGTGAGTCTTTTCCAGACCGGGGACAGGCATGCAGCTGACGCAGGAACACGAGGAGCTGAAGCGCACCCTGAAGCGCTTCATCGACAACGAGATCAACCCGCACGTCGACGAGTGGGAGGCGGCGGAGATGTTTCCGGCGCACGAACTGTTCCGGAAGATGGGCAGCCTCGGCCTGCTCGGACTCACCAAGCCGCCGGAGTACGGCGGCACCGGGCTCGACTACTCCTATTCGGTCGTCATGGCGGAGACGCTCGGCCACGTCGCCTGCGGCGCGGTGCCGATGGCAATCGGCGTGCAGACCGACATGGCGACGCCCGCGCTCGCGCGCTTCGGGTCCGATCGTCTGCGCCGGGAGTTCCTCGTGCCGGCGATCACCGGCGAGCACGTCGCCTGTGTCGGCGTGTCGGAACCGGGCGCGGGGTCCGACGTGGCGGCGATCCGCACGACCGCGCGCATCGACGGCGGCGACTACGTGATCAACGGCACGAAGATGTGGATCACCAGCTCGCTGCAGGCGGACTGGATGTGCCTGCTCGCGAACACGGGCGAGGGGCCGGCGCACCGGAACAAGTCGCTCATCATGGTGCCGATGAACGCCAAGGGCGTCGTCAAGGAGAAGAAGATCCGCAAGATCGGGATGATGTCGTCGGACACCGGGCTCATCCATTTCGACGACGTGCGCGTGCCCATGTGGCACCGTATCGGCGAGGAAGGCCACGGCTTCACCTACCAGATGCTCCAGTTCCAGGAGGAGCGGCTGTGGGCGGCGGCGAACGCCGTCGAGGGCCTCAACCAGGCGATCCGGCAGACGATCGAGTACACCGGCCAGCGCAAGGCCTTCGGCCGCGCGGTCCTCGACAACCAGTGGGTGCACTTCCGGCTCGCGGAACTGAAGACCGAGGTCGAGGCGCTGCGCGCGCTCACCTATCGAGCGACCGACCTCTACGTCTCCGGTCAGGACGTCACCGAGCTCGCCTCCATGGCGAAGCTGAAGGCCGGTCGTCTGATGCGCGAGGTCGCCGACTCGTGCCTGCAGTTCTGGGGCGGGATGGGCTACACGTGGGAGAACCCGGTGTCGCGGCTCTACCGCGACGGTCGCCTCGCGTCGATCGGCGGCGGCGCGGACGAGGTGATGCTCGGCATCATCTGCAAGTACATGGGGACGCTGCCGGGGCGGTGAAAGCCTTCACCGCAGAGGTCGCGGAGGACGCGGAGCGACGCAGAGGGCAAGTTGGGTATCTGCGAGTCTCCTGCCGACGCTGACGCCGGCGCCAACTGAGACTGCACGGCTCGTGTTCTCCACCTGTTTCGGAATCCGCTGCGAACCGCTGCGCTCTCGGCGCCATCTGCGGTAAGGCTTTTCAACACCATGCTCCGCAAGCTCCTCATCGCCAACCGCGGCGAGATCGCCGCCCGCATCGCGCGCACTGCGCGAGGCATGGGCATCGCGACCGTCGGCGTCTACTCGGACGCCGACGCCGATGGCGCGTGGCTCGGACAAGTCGACGAATCGGTGCGCATCGGCGCGGCGGCGCCGCGCGACTCGTACCTGAACGTCGCGGCCGTCATCGGCGCAGCGACGCGCACGGGCGCCGATGCGATCCATCCGGGCTACGGCTTCCTCTCCGAGAACGCAGCGTTCGCGGAATCCTGCATCGCCGCAGGGATGGCCTTCGTCGGTCCGCCACCCGCCGCGATCCGCGCCATGGCGGACAAGGCGGCGGCGCGACGGCTCATGCGCTGCGCCGGCGTCCCGGTGACGCCGGGCTTCGACGACTCCGACGTAGACGACGCGAACCTCGCGCGCGAGGCCGAGCGCATCGGCTTTCCCGTCATGGTGAAGGCGGCCGCGGGTGGTGGCGGCCGCGGCATGCGGCGTGTCGCAAGTGCCGCCGAGCTGCCCGCAGCGCTCGCGAGCGCCCGCGCGGAAGCCGAGGCCGCGTTCGGCGACGGCACGCTCTTCGTCGAGACGCTGGTCGAGCGGGCTCGCCACGTCGAGGTGCAGGTGTTCGCCGACGTACACGGCAACGTCGTGCACCTCGGCGAACGCGATTGCTCGGTGCAGCGCCGGCATCAGAAGCTGATCGAGGAGACGCCGGCGCCGCATCTGCCCGTGGCCGTGCGTACGCGCCTCTGTGCCGCGGCCATCGAGGCGGCACGCGCGGTCGGGTACGTGAACGCGGGCACGGTCGAGTTCCTCTGGGACGGCGGCGAGGGCGTGTTCTTCATGGAGATGAACACGCGCCTGCAGGTCGAGCATCCGGTGACCGAGCTCGTAACCGGGCTCGACCTCGTCGAGTGGCAGCTGCGCGTCGCGGGCGGCGAGGCATTGCCGCTGCGGCAGGACGAGATCCGGTTCCGCGGCCACGCGATCGAGGCGCGGCTCTGCGCCGAGGATCCAACACGCGACTTCGCGCCGGCGACCGGGTGCGTGCTCGCTTGGGCGCCGACCGATCGGGTTCGGGTGGATCACGCGCTGGCAGCGCCTGCGAGCGTGCCGGCCGAGTACGACTCGATGCTCGCGAAGCTTGTCGCGTGGGGCGAGACGCGCGACGCGGCGCGTCTCCGGCTCGTTCAGGCGCTGCACGGGACGGTCCTGCTCGGGGTGCCGACGAATCGAGCTTTCCTGGCGTCGGTGCTCGAACATCCGTGCTTCGTGGCCGGTGAGGCCGACACCAACTTCTTGAGCGAGACGCGCGTTTCAATCGCATCACCGACGACGCACCGAAGGCATCTCGCGCTCGCGGCCGCGTTCCTGTTTCACGGCGGCGATCGCTTCCGAGGGCCGGAGGAATGGCGGAACTGGCGCTCGACGGCGCCGGCGCCGACGTCGATGCGCCTGGCGATCGAAGATCGCCTCGTGCCGGTCGTGGTGGAGCCCGGCGGCGCTCGCGACTACACGGTGGAAGTCGCGGGCGAGCGATTCGCGGTGCATCTGCCTGCGGTCGCGCTCGGCACCATCGACGTGACGATCGACGGCTTACGAGAGCGCGTGACCGTGGCGATCGACGCCGGCCCGCTTCACCTCGGCACCGCCGAGGGCGACTGCGTCGCGCGCGACGCGACCCACGACCGCACGCGCGCCGGGCAGGCGGCATCCGACGGCATCGTGCGCGCGCCGCTCACCGGTCGAGTCGCGCAGGTCGTCGCCGAAGCGGGTGCGCACGTCGCGCCCGGACAGCTCCTGGTCGTCATGGAGGCGATGAAGATGGAGCATCGTATCCTCGCGCCCGTCGCAGGGCGGGTCGTCGAAGTGCGCGCGGCGATCGGCATGCAGGCGAGCGCCGGCGCGACGCTGCTGCGAGTGCAGCCCGCGGCGCCGGCGGCGCCGGGCCGGGAGCCTTGAGCTACCAGCGTTCGGTCGAGCCGAGGTAGACGTCGCGCCGGTTCCTCGCGAGGGCCTTGCTCGTCCACAGCGTGTGCTCCGAGCGAGCACGCGGCAGGGACCGGAAGCCCTCGTCGGTCCAGCATCCACACGAGCGCGACGATCACGGCAGCACCAAGGGCGAACCCATAGAGCGCGAGGCATTGGACGACCGGCCACGCCTGCAGCGGCTTGGCGATGCCGTAGAACGCGGCCATGAGCCAACTCGTCGTGCTCACCGCGCCGGCCACGGCAATGACCGCGAGCGCGCCGCGCGAGGGCTCCGTCGCGCTCGTCATGCGCGGGAAGCACCACCCGTGCAGCACGACACCGTTCGCGGTGAGGACAACCGCAATGCCGGCCGCAGGGCACGGGACGTCGATGGACCGACGGCGCCCGGCGGTCGCGGCGCGCACGCGCTACGTCTCGCCACCCGGCTTGCGCATCAAGGGTTCGCGATCACCTGCACCCGGCAGACGCGTCTGCGACGCGACGTCGCGAGAGTCCGGCGGTGCCCGCGAGGGCGTTCGCAATGCGGCGCGCGACCGGCGAGGGTGACGAAACCGCGCGGCGCTTGCGCGGTTCGTCGGGAGGGGGGCTGCGTGCGGTCGAGCGGTACCCGCTGCAGTCGACCCAAAGGGCCGGACCCCGGCGGCATTCGGATGCCGCCGACGCGCGGCCCTCCGCATCACTTGCCGCGCATCTTCGCGAGCGAGGCCTGCGTCTCGTCCCAGAGATCCATGCCCACGTTGGCGCCGATGGTCGCGTTGACGCGCGTGAGCTTTTCGCGCATGCGCGCGGTCTCGGCCGGCGAGAGCTCGTTCACCTGCATGCCCTTCGCCTTGAGGTCGGAGAGGGCGCGGGCCGCCTCCTCGCGCGTGTCCTTGCGCTCGAAGTCGCGGCTCGCGAGTGCGGCGTCGCGAAGGATCTTCTGCTCGTCCTTGGAGAGCTGGTCCCACCACTTCCTGCTCACCAGCAGGATCCACGGGCTGTAGACGTGATTCGTCACCGAGACGTACTTCTGCACCTCGTAGAACTTGGAGGAGAGGATGGTGTTGAACGGATTCTCCTGCCCGTCCACCGTCTTCGTCTCGAGCGCGCTGAAGAGCTCCGAGAACGGCAGCGGAATGGCGTTCGCGCCGAGCATCTTGAAGCTCTCGAGATAGACGTTGTTCTGCATCACGCGCAGCTTGATGCCCTCGAGGTCCTCGAGCTTCGTCACCGGACGCTTGTTGTTGGTCAGGTTGCGGAAGCCGTTCTCCCAGTAGACGAGGCCGACGAGGCCCTTGTCCTGGAGCTTATCCATCACCTTCTGGCCGATGGGGCCGTCGAGGATCGCGTCCGCTTCCTTGGCGTTGCTAAACAGGAAGGGCGTGTCCCAGAGCGCCATTTCCTTCGTGATGCCCACCAGCGTCGCCGTCGACCCGACCATCATCTCCTGCGCACCGCCGATCAGCGCCTGTTGCATCTGCACGTCGGGGCCGAGCGCCGCGGCGCCGATCGCGCGCACCTTCATCTTCCCGCCGGAGGCCTTCTCGACCTGCTCGGCGAAGTACTTGACGGCTCGGCCCTGGTTGCTCTGCTCGTTGAGGCCGTAGCCGAAGCGGATGACGCGCGGCTTGATGTCCTGGGCGACCGCGGCGAAAGGCGCGGCGAGCATCGCGGCAGCGGCCGCGGCGAGGACGGTGCGACGAAGGGCGTTCATGTGGAGCCTCCTTTGGCTGAGTTTTGCGCGGGGGTCGGAGCGCGGTCAGCGCATCCACGCCACCGGCGCGGTGACGATCTGGGGGAAAACGACGAAGAGCGCGAGGATGACGACGTAGGTCAGCAGGAACGGATTCACGCCCTTGACGACGTCGTGCATCGAGAGCCGGCCGACGCCGGCGACGACGTTCAGCACCGTGCCCACGGGCGGCGTGATCAGCCCGATCGCACCGTTCAGCACGAACATCAGCCCGAAGTACACCGGGTCGATGCCCGCCTTGGTCGCGATGGGCAGCATGACGGGGGCGAAGATGAGGATCGTCGGCGTGAGGTCGAGCGCGGTGCCGATGAGCACGAGCACGATCATCATCACCGCCATGAGCAGCCGCGGGCTCTCGGCCAGCGGACCGAGCCAGCCGGTGAGGACCGAAGGCAGGTCGGCGAGGGTGATCATGTAGCTCGCCACCTGGGCACCGGCGCAGAGGAACATCACGATCGCGGTCGTCTTCGCCGCGCGGACGAGCACGCCGTAGATGTCGGCGATGCGCATCTCCCGGTGCACCAGCAGGGCCACGACGAGCGCGTAGAAGGCCGCGACGACGGCCGCCTCGGTGGGCGTGAAGACGCCGGTCTTCATGCCGCCGATGATGATCACCGGCATGAGCAGCGCCCAGAACGCCTTCGCGCTCGCGTGCAGGCGTGCGGCGAGCGGTTGCGGCTTGCCTTCGGGCAGCTCGATCCGGCGCAGCACCCACTTCCACGCGAGGATCAGTCCCGCGCCCATCACGAGCCCCGGGACGATGCCCGAGATGAAGAGCGCCGAGATCGAGGTGTTGGTCGTGACGCCGTAGATCACGAACGGCATCGACGGCGGGATGATCGGCGCGATGATGCCGCCCGAGGCGAGCAGGCCCGCCGACGTGTTCATCGGGTAGCCCTGCTGGCGCATCATCGGCAGCAGGATCGTCGCGAGCGCCGCGGTGTCGGCGAGGGCGGAGCCGCTCATGCTCGCCATCAGCACCGCAGCGCCGATCGCGACGAAGCCGAGGCCGCCGCGGATATGGCCGACCCACGCCTGCGCCATGTCGATGATGCGCCGGCTGATGCCGCCGGCGTTCATCAGCTCGCCGGCGAGGATGAAGAACGGCACCGCGAGCAGCGGAAAGCTGTCGACCCCGGCGACCATGTTCTGGGCGAGGAGCTGCGTATCCCAGAAGCCGAGCACCCACGCCATGCCGGCGCCGGTGAGCACCAGCGCGAGGGCCATGTTGAGCCCGATGCCCATGAGGGCGAGCATGCCGACCGAGAACACGACGAACGCGAGGCCCTCGGGCGTCATCGGGCTCACTCCACGTCCGCCGGCGCGTGCAACGCGATCGGCTTGCGCCTGAGCAGCTCGACGATCGCCGTCACGCCGATCGCCACCGCGCAGAGGAGCGCGGGCAGCGGCAGCAGCGCGGTCGGATACCCGAGGACCACCGAGCGGCTGTCGAGCCCGACGACGACCTGCTGCCACGCGCCCCAGGCGAGCAGGGCGCACGCGAGCACCACGAGCAGCCGGATCACGACGGTCATGAGTGCGAGCGCCCGCGGACGGGTGCGCAGGGCGCCCAGGAGACCGGTGAACGCCATGTGCTCGCCCGCCGGATAGGCCGCCGCGGCGCCGATGAACACCATCCACACGAAGAGCAGCCGCGACAGTTCCTCGCTTGCGGCGATGCCACTCCCGAAGCCGTAGCGAAGCACGACGTTGACGAACACCGCCACCGCCATGATCGCGAGACAGATCGCCATGGCGATGCTCGCCAGCCGCTGTGCCGTGTTCGTGGACGCAGGCCCGCTCATCGCCGCGCTCCGGCGCGTAGCCACGCGGACACCGCCGCCTGCAGCGAGGGCGGCGGCGCGAGTGCGTCGATGCGCAGCACGCCGGGCTCGCCCACCGGCGACTCGAGCGTCGCGAACTGGCTTTCCACCAGCGTCGGCGAGAAGAAGTGCGACCCCGCACGCTGCGCCACGCGGGCCTGTGCAGCCTCGCGGTCGATTTCCATGAAGACGAACCGCAGGCCGGGCTGGGCCGCGCGCAGCCGGTCGCGGTAGGTGCGCTTGAGCGCGGAGCAGGTGAGCACCACGCCGGCCGGGTGGGCGCGCAACTGGGCGCCGAGGGTGTCGAGCCATCCCTCGCGGTCGGCGTCGTCGAGAGCGATGCCCCGGCGCATCTTGTCGCGGCTCCTCTCGCTGTGGAACTCGTCACCTTCGACCAGCGGAACGCCCTCGGCACGCGCAAGCGCCGCGCCCAGCGTCGACTTCCCGCATCCGGCGACGCCCATCACCACCACCGCATCACTCATTCGGATAGCGCTATCCCAAGCAGACCGGGAAAAGCGGCGTGACCGCCCCCGCCAGTCCTGTGCGCAGTCCTTCCGTACATCGTGGTGCGCGCACCCGGGCAGCCTTCACGCCGCTGGATAGCGCTATCCTGCTCGGGGTTAGAATCGGTGTCAACAGGTCTTGCCGAGGTGCTTGCATGCCGTCCGCCAGCCGCCGCTCCGGCGCCGCCGCCCCGCGGCGCTCGCGGGCCACCGGCCGGGTGACCCTCGCCGACGTCGCGAGCGCGGCCGACGTGAGCCCGATCACCGCGTCACGCGCGCTGCACGGCCGCCGTGCGGTGGATCCGGCGCTGGTCGCGCGCGTCCGGGCCGCGGCGCGCCGGCTCGGCTACGTCCCCGACCCCGCCGCGCGCGCGCTTGCGTCACGGCACGGCACGCAAGTGGCGATCCTCGTCCCCATGCTCACCAACACGCTGTTCGTCGACCTGCTCGAAGCGGCGCAGGGAACGCTGCGGCGCGCGGGCTACCAGGCGCTGATCGGCGTCACGCACTACGACCCCTCCGAGGAGGAGCAGTTGCTGCGCGAGCAGCTCGCGCACCGGCTCGCCGGGCTCCTCGTCACCGGGCTCGATCGCACCGCGACTCTGCGCGACCTCATCGAGCAGAGCGGCGTGCCCTGCGTGCACATGATGGAGACCTCCACCGCGCCCGGCGTCTACAGCGTCGGCTTCTCGCAGCGCGACGCGGGCGCGGCGATGACGCGGCACCTGCTCGAGCGCGGGCGCCGGCGCATCGCCTTCGCTGCCGCACAGCTCGATCCGCGCACCCTGCAGCGCATGCAGGGCTGGCGGGAAGCGCTCGGGCGCGCCGGCCTGCACGACGCACGGCTCGAGTGGCTGAACCCGGCACCGTCCTCGATCGCGCTCGGCGCGCGCATGTTCCAGCAGATCGCGGCGCAGACCCCGCCGGTGGACGCGATCTTCTGCTGCAACGACGACCTCGCGCAGGGTGCGCTGCTTGCCGCGGCGCGATCGCACATCTCGGTCCCGGAGCGGATCGCCGTCGCCGGCTTCAACGACCTGACGGGAAGCGACCAGATGCTGCCGCCGCTCACCACGGTGCGCACGCCGCGCGCGGAAATCGGGTCGGAAGCCGCGAAGATGCTGCTCGCGCTGGTTCGCGGCGAGCCCGTGCCGCGCGCGTCGATCGACCTCGGCTACGAGCTCGTGGTGCGCGAGAGCACCTGAGGGTCAAGCGCAGCCGCGTCGCCCGCCCGGGCGTGCCATGTCCCCGGTTCGCCCTTATCGAAGATCACGGAAGCGGCTGACGGCCGCTTTCGTCACAACGCTCCCCTCTCCCGCGAATGCGGGAGAGGGGCTGGGGGTGAGGGATCGGCTTTCACGCGCTTACGAAATCCTCGACAGTCAGTGAGCGAAGCGCTCCCGGAACACGTCGCGAAGCGCGGGGAAGTCTTCGCGCGGCGCCCATTCGAGCAGGTCGATCAATGCCGATCGCACGGCGGCGAAGCCGTGGGTGCGCAGCAGGCGTGCCATCTCGGCATCGAGGCGCTCGATCGGCGTTTCCCGGAGTTGCGCCAGCGCTTCAACCGCTCCGCGGCGCTTGCCGTGGGCCTCGATCCATTCGGTGACACTCTTCACGCTCTTCTCCTCGTCTGCAATGGGCTACCCATCTCGGAGCAAACGCCAAACCAGGAGCGGCGCGACGTCGCGCCGGAGCACCGCCACGCGGGCAGGATTGCACGGCGAGGACCAGGGTCCGCGGGCGATCCGTGCACTATTCGATGCGCCGCGACGGTCCGTTCCAACGGAGCGCGTTGCGCTGCCGTCGACGCTCCGGCGCAGCAGGCTTGCCTTCGTCATCGCGCGCAGGCACGACGCGGCTGGTCGCCGTGCAACCGACACCGGGAAGCCCGTCGGGCGCCCCGGCGAGAGGCGGCGGCGCAGGTCGAAGCAAAGAACGAAACTTGCCAGCGCGGCGGTTGACTCAACCCCGCGTCGCAGGCGCCGACGTCTCGAGACAACGTGCCACCGCGACGATCGCTCTGCCGTCGTTCGGCGTGCTCCTGCCTCGGCGCGCAGTGCCGAATCGCTTTCGCGTCTTCTACTCGCTCGCGACGGCGCGCCCGATCACCAATCGTTGGATGTCGCTCGCACCTTCGTAGATCTGGCACACGCGCACGTCGCGGTAGATGCGCTCGACCGGGAAGTCGGCGACGTAGCCGTAGCCGCCGTGGATCTGGATGGCGTCCGAGCACACGCGCTCGGCGATCTCGGAGGCGAAGAGCTTCGCCATCGACGCTTCCTTCAGGCACGGCCGACCGGCGTCGCGCAGCGTCGCGGCGTGCAGCACCATCTGCCGCGCGACCTCGATCTGGGTCGCCATGTCCGCGAGGCGGAAGTTCACCGCCTGATGCTCGATGATCGGCTTGCCGAAGCTCTCGCGCTGCTTCGCGTACTCGCGGGCGTGCTCGAACGCGGCGCGCGCCATGCCGACCGCCTGCGCGGCGATGCCGATGCGACCGCCTTCGAGGTTCGCGAGCGCGATCCGGTAGCCCTCGCCCTCGGCGCCCAGCATGTTCGCCGCCGGCACGCGGCAGTTCTCGAACACGATCTGCGCGGTGTCGGACGCCTTCTGCCCCAGCTTCTCCTCCACGCGCGCGACGATGTAGCCGGGCGTATCGGTCGGCACGATGAACGCGCTGATGCCCTTCTTCCCCGCGCTGCGATCGCTGACCGCGAACACGATCGCGACGTCCGCATGCTTGCCGGTGGTGATGAACTGCTTGACGCCGTTCAGCACCCAGTGGTCGCCGTCGCGTTCGGCACGGGTGCGGATCGCCGCCGCATCCGAGCCCACGTGCGGCTCCGTGAGGCAGAAGCAGCCGAGCTTCGTGCCGCTCGCGAGGGGCTTGAGCCAGCGCTCCTTCTGCGCATCGGTCCCGAAGCGCTGGATCGGCCCGCACACCACCGAGTTCTGCACGCTCACGATCGTCGAGCACGCCCCGTCCCCGGCCGCGATTTCCTCGAGCGCGAGCGCGAGCGAGACGTGGTCGAGCCCGGCGCCGCCCCATTGCTCGTCGACACAGACGCCGTAGAGGCCCATCTGCGCGAGGCCCGCGAGCGCCTCGCGTGGGAAGTGCGACTTGCGGTCCCATTCCGCGGCGAACGGCGCGAGCCGCTCGCGCGCGTAGTCGCGGACGGTGTCGCGGATCATTTCCTGTTCGGGAGTCAGCAGCATGATGTCGGGAAGAGCTTCAACACGGAGGCGCGGAGGACGCAGCGTTGCGCAGAGAAGGATTCATTGCTTCGGGGGGCTTCTTGACGAGCTGGACGTGGACGATACCTGGACCCGTACAAGACCCGTATCCTGTCTTCGTGACCTCGGTGTCCCCTGTGCCTCTGTGTTGAATCCCTGCCGTCGCATCCCGCCGCGCACGCTCTACGCGAACGTCGGCCCCGGTGGCCGCAGCGACTCGAACACCGACGGGTCGCGGGGCTTGCGCGCCGTCACCTCGATCTCGACGTGCATCCGCGGATCGATCAGCCCGCATACGATGGCCGTCGCGGCGGGGCGCGCATGCCCAAGGTACTCGCCGAAGAGCGGCGCGAGCCGCTCGAACGAGGCCGCGTCGGTGAGGTAATAGCGAACGCGCACGACGTCGTCGAGCGTGCAGCCCGCTTGGGCAAGTGCCGCGGACAGGTTCACGAATGCCTGCCGCGTCTGCGCGGCGGCATCCGCCGCGATCGTGTGCGAGGCGTAGTCGAAGCCCGTGGTGCCGGAGACGAACACCCAGTCGCCGTCGACGACGGCGCGACTGTAGCCGGCGAGCGCTTCGAAGGTGGAGCCGGAGGAGATGCGCTGGCGGGTCATGGTGAACAGCGTTCAACACAGAGACAAGGAGGACACGGGAGAGGCAAAAAAGGCGAACCTTGCAAAGCGCGTCGACGCGGGGCGGATGTGATCGCAACGCGAGCTCACGAGCTCTGTGCCCTCGGAGCCCTTCGTGCCTCTGTGTTGAAGCCTTTCTCTTACATCATCTCGATCCCGATTGCCGTCGCCTCCCCGCCGCCGATGCACAGCGACGCCACGCCGCGCTTTGCGCCGCGCTTCCGCAGCGCGCCGATCAGCGTCACCATGATGCGCGCGCCCGACGCGCCGATGGGATGCCCGAGCGCGCACGCGCCGCCGTGGACGTTCACTCTGGCGTGCAGCAGTGCGTGCTCCTTCATCGCCGCCATCGTCACCACCGCGAAGGCCTCGTTGATCTCGAACAGGTCCACGTCCCGCGACGACCAGCCGGTCTTCTCGTAGAGCTTCGCGATCGCGCCGACCGGCGCGGTGGTGAAGAGCGCGGGCTGCTTCGCGTGCGTCGCATGGCCGACGATGCGCGCGAGCGGCGTCACGCCGAGCTTCCGGGCGGTCGAGAGCCGCATCATGACCAGTGCCGCCGCGCCGTCCGAGATCGAGGACGAGTTTGCGGCGGTCACGGTGCCGTCCTTGCGGAAGGCGGGCCTGAGCGACGGGATCTTGGCGAAGTCGGCCTTGAACGGCTGCTCGTCCGCCTCCACGAACTTCTCGTCCTTGCCGACCTTGATCGCGATCGGCGTGATCTCCCAGGCGAACGAGCCGTCGCGGTTCGCGGCCTGCGCGCGCTCGAGCGAGGCGATCGCGAACTGGTCCTGCGCCTCGCGGGTGAAGCCGCACGACTGCGCGCAGTCCTCGGCGAAGGTCCCCATGAGGCGACCCTTCTCGTAGGCATCCTCGAGCCCGTCGAAGAACATGTGGTCGAGGACCTGCTGATGCCCGATGCGGTAGCCGGCGCGCGCTTTCGGCATAAGGTAGGGGGCGTTGGTCATCGACTCCATGCCGCCCGCGACCATGACCGTGTTGGTGCCGGCAAGCAGCAGGTCGTGCGCGAGCATCGCCGCCTTCATCCCGGAGCCGCACATCTTGTTGATCGTCGTGCAGCCCGCAGAGAGCGGCAGGCCGGCGCCGAGCGACGCCTGTCGCGCCGGCGCCTGCCCCTGGCCGGCGGGAAGCACGCAACCCATGATGACCTCCTCGACCTGCTCGGGCTTCACGCCCGAGCGCTCGACGGCGGCGCGGATGGCAGCCGCGCCGAGCTCCGGTGCGGCGAAGCCCTTGAGGTCGCCCTGGAAGCCGCCCATGGGCGTGCGGGCGATGGAGGCGATGACGACGGGGTCTGCGCTCATGGTTTCCGTTCCTGGAAAGGCTTCAACACAGAGGCACGGAGGACACGAAGGTCACGGAGAAGGACATGCTGACAATGCATCGGGCGCGTTGGGCACAGGGCGAGCGGAGCCTGATGCACCGCGTAACTCCGCCGTTCCGCGAGGATGCCATGCGCTCACCAAACCCATCTCTGCGTTCCTCTGCGCCCTCTGCGTCTCTGTGTTGAAGCTTTTCGCTTCTGCCGTCAGTCCACTTTCCTCAGCCCCGGCGACGGCACCCCCACCAGCGCATGATCCACGATCCGCGCCCGCGCCTTTGCCACGATCTCCGGGGGAAACGTGCGCGAGCGCCGTGCCTTGGAGTCGAGGCACACGACGGTGAACACGCTCGTCGCGCACACTTCGCCGGTCTCGCCGTTTCGCAGCTCGTGGATGAAGCGCAGCGCCTTCGCGCGGATCTCGAGGATGCCCGAACGCACCTCGATCACGTCGCCGGCGAGCAGCTCCTTCTTGTAGCTGATGTCCTGCTGCACGGCGGCCATGTGCATGTGCCCGGCGCGCAGCATCGACGGCGTGATGCCGATCGCGTTGTAGAGCTGCCAGCACGCCTCCTCGAAGAACTCGCCGTAGGCGCGCACGTTGATGTGGCCCATGTGGTCGCACTGCCAGGTGTGGACGGTGCCGCGGGCGGTCTCGAAGAGCTCGGCCATCTGGGTTCGCCTATGTCATCCGGTTCGACGCGAGAGCGCGAGCCAGACCGCGAGCCCGCCGAAGACGCTGCCGAGGGCCATCCGCTGCACGCGCATCCACTGCGGCCGGCGCACGAAACGCCTGCCGACTTCGGCCGCGATCAGCACGAGCGCGCCGTCCACGACCGCCGCGATCGCGATCTGCACGACGCCGAGCACGAGGCTCTGCGCAAGCACCGAGCCCTGCGCCGGATCGATGAACTGCGGCAGCAGCGCGAGGTAGAAGAGCGCGACCTTGGGGTTGAGCACGCTCGAGAGCAGCCCCTGCCGGAAGAGCGTCCGGTCCGACGCGGGCGGCAACGCGATGGGCGAGAACGCCGTGCCGCGGGCGCCGCGTACCGTCGTCCACGCCATCCACAGAAGATAGGCCGCGCCCGCGAGCCGGATTGCATCGTAGGCGTAGGGCACCGCGAGCAGGATGGCCGACAGGCCGAACGCCGCCGCCAGCATGTGCGCCGAGAGGCCGATCGTCGTGCCGCCCCACGAGACGAGCCCCGCTCGCCGGCCCTGGAAAAGGGTGCGCGAGAGCAGGTAGAGCCAGTTCGGCCCCGGCGTGAGCGCGAGGACGAGCGACGCGAGGGCGAAGAGCGCGAGCGAATGGGGGTCGGTCACGGGACTCGCCTTCCTAGCGAGCTTTCCGGAAGCGCATGATTGCCCTCGCCCCCAGAGAGTGAGAACGCGGCCTAATGCGTTTTCCTGAGATCGGGGAGCACGAGGGGGCGTGCCCCCTCGTATCGTGACCGCTCACTTAGGCCGTCTCGCCGAAGAGCTCGCGGCCGATCAGCATGCGGCGGATCTCGCTCGTGCCGGCGCCGATCTCGTAGAGCTTCGCGTCCCGCCACAGCCGCCCGGTGGCGTACTCGTTGATGTAGCCGTTGCCGCCGAGCGCCTGGATCGCCTCGCCCGCCATCCACGTCGCCTTCTCCGCGGCGTAGAGGATCGCCCCGGCGGCGTCCTTGCGCAACGCGCGCACGTCCGCGGCGTCTCGCGCCCGGTCGCACGCCTGGCCGACGGCGTAGACGTAGGCGCGGCAGGCCATCATCGTGGAATACATGTCGGCGAGCTTGCCCTGCATGAGCTGGAACTCGCCGATCGGCTGGCCGAACTGCTTGCGCTCGTGGACGTAGGGCACGACGACGTCCATGCACGCCGCCATGATGCCGAGCGGCCCGCCGGCGAGCACGGCGCGCTCGAAGTCGAGGCCGCTCATGAGCACGTTCACGCCGCGGCCGTAGCCGCCGAGGATGTTCTCCTCCGGCACTTCGCAGTCGTCGAACACCAGCTCGCAGGTGTTGGAGCCGCGCATGCCGAGCTTGTCGAGCTTCTGCGCCGGGTAGAAGCCCTTCGTGCCGCGCTCGATGAGGAACGCGGTGATCCCGCGTGGGCCGGCATCGGCGTCGGTCTTGGCGTAGACCACCAGCGTGTCCGCGTCCGGTCCGTTGGTGATCCACATCTTGTTGCCGTTGAGCACGAAGCGGTCGCCGCGCTTCTGCGCCCGGAGCTTCATGCTGACGACATCGGACCCGGCGCCCGGCTCGCTCATCGCGAGCGCGCCGACGTGCTCGCCCGAGATGAGCTTCGGCAGGTACTTGCGCTTCTGCGCCTCGGTGCCGTTGCGGCGGATCTGGTTCACGCAGAGGTTCGAATGCGCGCCGTACGAGAGGCCGACCGAGGCGCTCGCCCGCGAGATCTCCTCCATGGCCACGATCTGCGCCACGTAGCCCATGTGCGTGCCGCCGTATTCCTCCTCGACCGTGATGCCGAGCATGCCGAGGTCGCCCATCTTCCGCCAGAGGTCCGCGGGGAATTCGTTCGCGCGGTCGATCTCGGCAGCGCGCGGCGCGATCTCGTCGCGGACGAACGCGCGGAGGCTCTCGCGCAGCATCTCGACCTCCTCGCCGAGCGGGAACCGCAGTTGCGGGAAGTCGAGAACCGGCACGACCTGGGCGGGCGTATGGGGTGGGGCGCGGTCGTTCATCGCGGAAGCTCCTCGGCGGATTGCCGGCCGACGGACGGCGGCTTTGATCTGGCGCAGACCACGGCGGGTGCGGCTTGCGGCACACTGGGGCGGATCGGGCGGCCGGAAGTCGGAGGCGCGGTTTGTCGCAGCGCACAAAATCTGCGAAAATTTCCGTTCCGCCTCGTCCCGCGTTCGATTCTAGCGGAACCCCCCTCGACGAATGACGCCCGAGCAAGTCCTCGACTATCCCCGGCCGACGCCGCCCGCGCCCGGGGAAACGTGTGAGGTCCTGCCCGGCATCCGCTGGCTGCGGATGCCGCTGCCCTTCGCCCTCGACCACATCAACCTGTGGCTGCTCGAGGACGACGACGCGTGGGTGATCGTCGACTGCGGCCTTGCCACCGACGCGACGCGCGCGCTGTGGCAGGAAATCTTCGACCGCGAGCTGCGCGGTCGGCCGGTGCAGCGCGTCATCGCGACGCACTGCCACCCGGACCACGCCGGGCTCGCGTCGTGGCTCACCGAGCGGTTCCGTGTGCCGCTCACGATGACCCAGGCCGACTACCTGTCGGCCCACGCCTGGCGTGACGACGCCGCCGGCTTCACCGCGAAGTCGCTGGTCGAGTTCTACCGCGTGAACGGTCTCGACGACGAGCGTCTGTCGGCGCTTGCGTACCGCGGCAATGCCTACCGCAAGGGCGTGCCCGACTTCCCGAAGCGTTACGCTCGGCTGACCGACGGGCAGACGCTCGCGATCGGCGGCAACGACTGGCGCGTCGTCATGGGCTACGGCCATTCGCCGGAGCACGCCGCGCTCTACTGCGAGTCGCTCGGCGTGCTGATCTCCGGCGACATGGTGCTGCCACGCATCTCGACCAACATCGCCGTGCAGGCCGTCGAGCCGGACGGCGATCCGCTCAAGCTCTTCCTCGACTCGCTGCAGCGCTATGCGCAGTTGCCGGTCGATACGCTCGTGCTGCCTTCGCACGGCCTGCCGTTCCGCGGCCTTCATGAGCGGATCCTCCAGCTCGAGGAGCATCATCGGCTGCGTCTCGCCGAGCTCGAGGAGGTCTGCGCAGCCCCCCGCGCGGCCGGCGAGGTGATCGCGACGCTCTTCCGCCGCGAGCTCGACACGCACCAGCTCTTCTTCGCGATGGGCGAGGCGCTCGCCCATCTCAACCGCCTCGTCGCCACCGGCGCGCTCGCGCGCATCGACGGTGCCGACGGGGTGCATCGCTTCGTTCGACGTTGATCCCCCAGCCCCTGCGCACGATGAGCGCACCCTTCCGGAGGAGGACACCGGCATGAGCCAGCCAGCCAAGACCACCACCCCTGCCAATCCGACAGGGGTCCAGTTCGATCCCGAGGAGATGTCCAAGGTCTTCGCCGAGGTCGCGTCCCGCTCGAGCAAGGTCATCAGCGACTTCATGAAGAAGAACGCCGAGGCGAGCCAGGCGATGGTCCACGACGAGCTCGGCGTTGCGCGCGCCTTCATGGACCTCTGGTCGAAGATGCTCTCCAACCCCTACAAGCTCGCCGAGATGCAGATGTCCATGATGCGGGACTACATGCAGCTCTGGCAGGGCTCGTGGCTGAAGATGCTCGGCCAGAGCGTCGAGCCGGTCGTCACCCCCGCCAAGTCGGACAGCCGCTTCAAGGCCGAGGAGTGGGAGAGCAACTTCATCTTCGACTACGTCAAGCAGAGCTACCTGATCGCGGCGCGGCACATCCACGACACGGTGTCGAACGTCCAGGGCCTGCCCGACGAGTCGCGCAAGAAGGTCAACTTCTTCACCAAGCAGTACATCGACGCGCTCGCGCCGACGAACTTCGCGATGACCAACCCGCAGGTCGTGAAGGAGACGATGCGCACCGGCGGCGCGAACCTCGTGAAGGGCCTCAACAACCTGCTGAAGGACATCGAGGCGGGTGACGGCCAGCTCAAGGTGAAGATGGCCGACGACAAGGCCTTCAAGGTAGGCGTGAACGTCGCGACGGCGCCGGGCAAGGTGATCTTCCAGAACGAGCTCATGCAGCTCGTCCATTTCGCGCCCGCGACCGAGAAGCAGTTCAAGCGGCCGCTTCTGATCGTCCCGCCGTGGATCAACAAGTACTACATCCTCGACCTGCGCGAGTCGAACTCGTTCATCCGCTGGGCGAGCGCGCAGGGCCACAGCGTCTTCGTCATTTCCTGGGTGAACCCCGACGAGAGGCTCGCGCACAAGGAGTTTGACGACTACATGATCGAAGGTCCGATCGCGGCGCTCGACGCGATCGAGCAGGCTACCGGCGAGAAGGAGGTCAACTCGATCGGCTACTGCCTGGGCGGAACGCTGCTCGCCTCGACGCTTGCCTACATGGCGGCGAAGAACGACAAGCGGATCGTGAGCGCGACGTACTTCGTCGCGCTGCTCGACTTCTCGATCCCAGGCGAGCTGGGCGTCTTCATCGACGACAAGCAGCTCGACAACATCGAGAAGAAGATGGCGCAGCGCGGCTACCTGGAAGGCTCCGAGATGGCCGGCACCTTCAACATGCTGCGCTCGAACGACCTCATCTGGACCTTCGTCGTCAACAACTACCTGATGGGCAAGGAGCCGTTCCCCTTCGACCTGCTGTACTGGAACTCCGATTCCACGCGCATGCCGGCGAAGATGCACAACTTCTACCTGCGCAACATGTACCTTCACAACCGGCTCCGCGAGCCTGGCGGTGTCACGCTCGCGGGCGTGCCGATCGACCTGTCGAAGGTCAAGGTGCCGTCGTACTTCATCTCCACGGCCGAGGACCACATCGCGCCGTGGAAGGGCACCTACCTCGGCTCGAAGACGCTCGGCGGCCCGGTGCGCTTCGTGCTCGGCGGCTCCGGCCACATCGCCGGTATCGTCAACCCGCCCTCGGCGAACAAGTACGGCTACTGGACCAACGACGCGCACCCGGACAACCCCGACGAGTGGCAGAAGAGCGCCGTCCAATCCCCGGGCTCGTGGTGGGACGACTGGCAGAAATGGGTCTCCACGCTGAACGGCAAGGAGATGGTCCCGGCGCGCGTGCCCGGCAAGGGCAAGCTGAAGGCGTTCGAGGACGCACCCGGGTCGTTCGTCGCGCTGCGTCTCGGCGTCAAGGAGTCCGCCGCGCCGCAGATCAAGGCGACGCCGCAGTAGCGCTGCCGTAGAGTCGAAGGAAGCGGGCCGCGCGAGCGGCCCGTTTTGTTTGTGCGTCTGACTGCGTGACGCGCGGTGCGCCACACGAGTAACTCTCCTTCCCCCTTTCAGGGCGAAGGCCACGCGGCGACCGGCAAGGAGTTCTGGTGCACGACACGCACCGCGAACACGCCTTCCCCTTTCAGGGGAAAGGCTGGGATGGGGGTTCAGCGCCCGTTGGCGGAGACGCTCAAGGTCGATCGCCTCTCGGCATGGCCGCCATCCGACGCGGAAGCTTCGCCCTCGCGCGCACGCCCGCGGTGAAGCTTTGCGTGTTCGCGAGCCGCTTTCCGGCAGGTCCCGAAGCGGGCTGCAGGCTCGGATAAGCTGCGTCGAGTCGGCGCTTGTAGTGCTCGAAACCCGACGACCTGTACCCCCAGCCCCTCGGCCGCACTGCAGCCTTGAAACGTCCTCTTTGGCGGAAAGCGCGCTATAGTCGGCACGCCATGGATTGGACTCCGTACATCGTCTCCGACCCGTTGGTCATGCACGGGCTCGCGTGCTTCAAGGGCACTCGCATTCCGGTGTCGGTCGTGCTCGACAATCTCGCCGCAGGGGAGACTCACGCACGCCTCCTCGCGCAGTATCCGTCGCTCGAGCCCCAGCATATCGCCGCCGCGATTGCGTACGCTGCCGATCTCGCGCGCGAGCGCGTCCTGCCCGTGGACGCCACTTAGGCGCACTTAGGCGTCGATGGCCGTCCGCTTCAAGGTTGACGAAAACGTTCCACTGGATGCGAGTCGCTGCTCGAGGCCGCGGGGCACGACGCCGAGTCGGTTCACGACGAGGGGCTGGCGGGCCATCCCGATGCCTCGCTCCTAAACGCGTGCCGACGGGAAGGGCGTGTGCTCGTGACGCTCGACCTCGACTTCGCCGACATCAGACAGCACCCGCCCTCGTCCCATGAGGGTATCTGGGTCCTGCGCCCGCCTCGCCAGAGCATCAGGGACACCTTGGCTGTTCTGACCGGGGCACTCAGCCTCGTCTCTCGGGAGGAGACTCACGGCCGCCTTTGGATCGTGGAGCCGCGTCGCGTGCGGATTCGCGAGTAGCGGGGGCGAGCGAGCGACACCATCGGCCGCGGCCGACCCGAGGTTACGATCATCCCGCCGGCGTGCGTCGCTTGGTCGGCGCACGCGCGAACGCGCGCTCGAAGATCGCCGCCGGCACGTGCTGCAGCATCCGCTTGAGCACGCCCATCTGCCACGGCACGACCACGATCCTGCGCCCCGAGTGGATCGCGCGCACGATCCGGCGGCCGGCCTCGTCGGCAGAGAGCAGGAAGGGCATCGGGTAGGGGTTGCCGCGCGTCATCGGCGTGTCGATGTAGCCGGGGCAGATGGTGACCGCGCGCACGCCGCTGCCGTGCAGCTCGACGCGCATGCTTTCCATGTACGCGATCACGGCGGCCTTCGACGCCGAGTAGGCCCCGGCGCCGGGAAAGCCGCGGAAGCCCGCGACGCTCGCGAGCGCGGCGAGCACGCCGCTGCCGCGCTCGGTCATCGCCGGCACGAACGGCTGCAGCGTGGCCGCGACGCCGACGACGTTGACCGCGAGCACCCGCGCGAGCGGCGCGACGTCCTCGGGCTTGCGGACCTTGGTGCCGATGGAGATGCCGGCGTTCGCCACGACGACGTCGGGCGTGCCGTGGCGTGCGGTGAAGTCGCGCGCCACTCGCGCCATCGCGTCGATGTCGGCGACGTCGGCGAGATGGACCGAGTGCGGGACACCGAGCCGCTCGCCGAGTGCCCTCAGCTCGGCTTCACGCCGGCCATGCAGGCCGAGCGTCGCGCCCTCGCGTGCGTAGGCGGCCGCGATCGCCGCGCCGATGCCGCTCGACGCGCCGGTGACGAAGACGGTGCGGGGCATGGGGGGATGATGTCACGCCGGCGGGGTGGCTGACGGCGTGGTGCGAGGCGGAGGCGGAACCCCCATCCCGGCCTTCCCCCTCAGAGGGGGAAGGAGAGCGCGTTCCTCCTCGCACGGAGGGAGACTACCCCCTGGACTACCCGCTCCCCTTCCACTTCCAGGGGGAGGGTCGGGGTGGGGGTGCCGGGTCGGCAGGAACGCCGAGCCCCAACTTCTCCCTGCAGAACAAAGGGAGGACGTTGTGCGCTACTTGAGCTCCTTCCGCGACACCCCGATCAGGTAGTCGGTGACGTCGAGCATGCGCTTCTGCCCGCCGGCCTGGCTCGCGCTCACGAGGTACTTGCCGCTGACGGCGATCGCCGGCACCGCGTCGAGGTTGTAGCCCATGAGCATCTGCTTCGCCTTGTTGATCTTGGCGTCGACGCCGAACGACTTGTACGCCGCGTTGTACTTCGCCATGTCGACGTTGTTCTTGGCGAGCACCTCGGCGATCGCCTTCTCGTCGTTCGGCTTCACGCCGTCGCGGTGGATGGCGTTGAAGACGATCGGCGTCAGGCGGTCGGCCTCGCCGATCGACTCGAGCGCGTAGAAGGCCCGCGCGCCGATCTCCCACTGCTTGTTGAAGGGCGCGGGCACGCGTTTGAAGACCACGTCCTTCGGCAGCTTGCTCGCCCACTGCTCGATCGCCGGCTCCAGCGTGTAGCAGTGCGGGCAGCCGTACCAGAAGAACTCCAGCACCTCGACCTTGCCGGGGCTTTCGGTCGGCTGCCGGTCCTTGAGCTCGAAGTAGTCGACGCCGGCCTGCGGGCCCTGTGCGAGCGCGGCGGGCGCGAACGCGACGAAGGCGAGAGCCGCGACGGCGGCAAGGAGGCGCTTGATCATGCGGATGTCTCCGGGCTTGCGGATCGGTGAGGTCGGCAGGACGGCAATGCTACGGTCATGACCGGCGATGCGCGCCGTCTGCATGCGGCGCAACGCCTAGTTCTGCCGCGTCGGCTCCTTGAGCTTGACGAGCTGCGCATCGACGCCGCCGCCGGCGAGCTGCTGGCGGACGCGGTTGATCTCGTCCAGGCGGTTGTAGGGCCCGAGGCGCACGCGGTACCAGGTCCCCTGGTCCTTGAGCGTGGTCGGTTCGATGTTGGCCTCCAGACCCATCAGTGCGAGCTTCGCCTTGAGGTTGTCCGCGTCGGCCGGATTCTGGAACGCGCCCGCCTGGATGACGTAGTTCTCCTTCGGCGCCCCGGGCTTCTCCGCCGCCTTCGCCGCCTCGCGCACCTGCTTCTCGGTGACGGGCTCCTCCTTGCCGGGGAGGATCTTGTAGAAGTCGAAGCGCGGCTTGTCGGCGGCGGCGAGCTTCTCCTCGGGCTTCGCGGCCTGCGCCTGCTTCGACTTCGCCGCCTCGACCGCGGGCGACGGCTTGTCCGGCGGGCGCTGCTTGTTCACGAACGGCAGCGGCGCGTTCGACATGTAGATAGCGATGCCTGCGGCGAGGGCGAGGCCGAGCAGCAGGCCGATGAAGATCCCGAGGACGGTGCTGCCCCCCTTCTTCGCCTTCGGCCGGGGCTTGTAGTCCTTCATGCGGCGGGCTCTTCTCGGGACATCTTCTCGGGCGCGCTCACGCCGAGCAGCGCGAGGCCGTTGGCGAGCACCTGCCGGACGGCGCAGGCGAGCGCGAGGCGGGCGAGGCGTTGCGGCGCCTCGGGAACGAGGAACCGCTCCGCATTATAGTAGCCGTGGAGCTCCCCGGCGAGGTCGCGCAGGTAGAACGCGACGAGATGCGGGGCATGTTCCGCAGCCGCCTGGTCGAGGACGTCGGGGAACTCGCCGAGGCGGTTGAACAGCGCCGTTTCGTGCGGCCCCTCGAGCGGCGCGAGGTCGACGTCGGCGAGCTTCGCGGGGTCGTTACCGAGCTCGCCCGGGTGCGCCGCCTTCCACTGCTCGAGCACCGAGCACACGCGCGCATGCGCGTACTGCACGTAGTAGACCGGGTTCTCCTCCGACTGCGAGCGCGCGAGGTCGATGTCGAACGTGAACTCTGCCTCGGCCTTGCGCGAGACGAGGAAGAAGCGCACCGCGTCGCGCCCGACCTCGTCGATGAGGTCGCGCACGGTCACGTAGCTGCCGGCACGCTTGGAGATCTTCACCTCCTCGCCGCCGCGCATCACCTTCACCATCTTGTGCAGCACGTAGCTCGGATAGCCTTTGGGGATGCCGAGGCCGAGCGCCTGCAGGCCCGCACGTACGCGCGCCACGGTGCCGTGGTGGTCCGAGCCCTGCACGTTGATGACTCTCGTGAAGCCGCGCTCCCATTTGGTCACGTGGTAGGCGACGTCGGGCACGAAGTAGGTGTGCGAGCCGTCGGACTTGCGCATGACGCGGTCCTTGTCGTCGCCGTAGCCCGTGGTCGTGAGCCACAGCGCGCCGTCCTTCGCGTAGGTCTTGCCGGCGGCGGTGAGCGCGGCAACCGTGCGCTCGACGCGGCCATCGGAGTAGAGCGAGCTTTCGAGGTAGTACTCGTCGAAGCGCACGCCGAACGCCTGCAGGTCGCGATCCTGCTCGGCACGCAGTGCCGCGACCGCGAAGCGGCGCACGCGGTCGAGGTCGTCGAGCACGTCACGCGCGCGCTCGAGCGCGTGCGAGTCGTCGCCTGAGATGCCCTCGGCATCGAGGTAGGCAGTCGCGAGCTCGATCACGTACTCGCCGCGGTAACCGTCCTCGGGTAGCGGCATGTCGAGGCCGAGCCGCTCGTAGGCACGGGCGCGTACCGACTTGGCGAGATTCTCGATCTGCGCGCCCGCGTCGTTGTAGTAGAACTCGCGGTGGACCGACGCGCCCTGCGCCTCGAGCAGCGCTGCGATCGCGTCGCCGAGCGCCGCCTGCCGGCCGTGGCCGACGTGCAGCGGCCCGGTCGGGTTCGCCGAGACATACTCGACCATCACGCGCTGGCCCTGGAAACTGCGGCCGCGGCCGTAGCGCTCGGCGGCGTTGAGCACCGCGCGCACCGACGCCTGCTGGGCGGCGGGCGCGAGGCGCAGGTTGATGAAGCCCGGGCCGGCGATCTCCGCCTTCGCCAGCCACGACGACGCCGGCAGCGCGTCGATGAGCGCCTGCGCGATCTCGCGCGGCGGCTTGCCGAGCGGCCGCGCGAGCTGCAGCGCAACGTTGGTGGCGTAGTCGCCGTGGCTTGCGTTCTTCGGGCGGTCGAACGCGACGATGGCCGACGTCTCGCGCGGCGCGACGCGCGCGAGCGCGGTGGTGAAGAGCTGGGCGAGGTGGGAGCGGATGGCCGCGGACATGGACCGCGCGTCGCGAGGGAAATCCGAAATTATACGGGAGCGGCCTTGCGCGGCCCGATGCCGCGCGCGGGTTTCGCGTGCCGGGACCTTCCGCATGTCCGGCCACCGGCGCGGGCGACCGCATGCGGCTCCCGATCCTCGGAGGCGCCTGCGCGCGCCGCTGCTATCCTCGACCGCATGCGCGCCCGCCCGTTGCGCGCGGCAGCGCTCGCGGTCCTCGCGGCGCTCCTGCTCGCGCTTCCCTTCGTCGCCCATCGTGCCGCCCGCGTCGCTGCTGGCATGAAGGCGAAGTCCATCTGTTCCGGGGTGTTCCTCTCCGGCCGCGACCCGGCTGCTGTGGAGCGCGAGGATCTCGCCCCCTACGCTTCGTCGCTGCTCGATGCCGTCTCCGCGCAGGTGGACCGCGAGCGGCGGCGGGTCTCGGCGTCGATGTTCGGCCTCGGCGAGAACGTCGCGATCCACCGCGACGGGCTCGGCTGCACGCTGACGGCTGGTGCCGCGCCCGAAGCGCTCGCGGAGCAGGTGCGCGGCCTCGATCTCGCGCCGCGTCCGGCGCGCCCGCTGCCGGTCGCACCGCCCGCTGCGGGACGCGACGCGCGCCTCGCGCGTGTTCTCGACGCGGCGTTCACCGATCCGCCCGACACGCCGCCGCGGCGCACCCGCGCCGTGGTCGTGCTCCACGACGGGCAGCTCGTCGCCGAGCGCTACGCAGCGGGGTTCGCGGCGGACATGCGCCTGCAGGGCTGGTCGATGGCGAAGAGCGTCACCGCCGCGCTCGTCGGCCTGCGTGCAGGCGAGGGCATGCTCGCGCTCGACGTGCCGGCGCCGCTCCCGGAATGGCGAGAACGGAGAGACGATCCGCGCGCGGCGATCACGCTCCGCCAGCTCCTGCAGATGTCGAGCGGGCTCGCGTTCGCGGAACGCTACGGCGACCCCTTCGCCGACGTCATGCGCATGCTGTTCGATGAAGCGTCGGCGGGTGCGTTCGCCGCCAGCCGGCGGCTCGATGCGCCGCCCGGCACGCGGTGGGAGTACGCGAGCGGCACGACCAACATCGTGACGCGCGTGCTCGCGCAGTCGTTCGCCTCGCCGCAGGCGGCGCTCGGGTACGCGCGCCGCGCGCTGTTCGACCGCATCGGCATGGCAAGCGCGGTGATCGAGCCCGATGCCGCGGGCGCGTTCGTCGGCTCGTCGTTCATGTACGCCTCCGCGCGCGACTGGGCGCGTTTCGGATGGCTGCACGCCCAGGACGGCATGTGGGACGGCGAGCGGGTGCTGCCGGCGGGCTGGGTCGCCTTCGTGCGCGAAGCGGCGCCCGCGGCGCGGAAGGCGGACTACGGCGCGCACTGGTGGCTGCGGCTCGACACGCCGAGCGGCAGCGACGCCCGTCTGCCGGCGGACGCGTTCCACGCCGCCGGTCACGGCGGGCAGTTCGTCACCGTGGTGCCGTCGCGCGGCGTCGTGGTGGTGCGCCTCGGCTTCGCGCTCGCGAAGGGCGCGTGGGACCAGCCGGCGTTCGTCGCCGACGTGCTCGACGCGCTCGCGCCGGCGCACTGACCATGGCCGACCCGATCCTGCAGCGTTACGCGTGGCTCTCGATCGCGGCCGCGATCGCGACGATCTCGCTCAAGCTCGTCGCGTGGTGGCTCACCGACTCGGTGGGGTTGTTGTCGGACGCGATCGAGTCCGTGGTGAACCTCGTCGCCGCGATCGTCGCGCTGTGGATGCTGATGCTCGCCGCGCGCCCCCCCGACGAGCAGCACGAGTACGGCTACTCGAAAGCCGAATACTTCTCGAGCGGCTTCGAGGGCGTGCTGATCTTCGTCGCCGCGCTGGCGATCGGCGTGACGGCGGTGCAGCGGCTGCTCGCGCCGCAGCCGCTGGAACAGGTGGGCGCGGGCATCGCGGTCAGCGCGGTCGCCTCGGCGATCAACTTCGGCGTCGCGCGGGTGCTGTCCGGCGCCGGCAAGCGCTACCGCTCGATCGCGCTCGAGGCGGATGCGAAGCACCTCATGACCGACGTGTGGACCTCGGCCGGCGTCATCGTCGGCGTGCTCGCCGTGAACGTGACCGGCTGGCTGCGCCTCGATCCGATCATCGCCCTCGCGGTGGCGGCGAACATCGTCCTCTCCGGGTTCGGCCTCGTACGCCGGTCCGCGATGGGGCTGCTCGACCGCGCGGTCCCCGCGGAGGATCGCGCCGCGATAGACGCCGTGCTCGCGCGCTACGCCAAGCAGGGCATCGAGTTCCACGCGGTGCGCACGCGCCAGGCGGCCGGCCGGGCGTTCGTCTCGATGCACGTGCTCGTGCCCGGCGAGTGGACGGTCAGCCATGCTCACGACGTCGTCGAGGCGATCGAGGCGGAGCTGCGCAACGCGCTCCACCGCGCGAGCATCATCACCCACCTCGAGCCCAGGGGTGTCGCCGCCTCCTACGACGACATTCCCCTCGACCGGACCTGACCCGCTGCGACGAGGCGCAGCCGGATCGGGCCGCGCGCAGCCGTCGCCGAGGCGAGCACGCTGCCCCGCTGCGTGATCTCGATCGCGCCGCGCGCGCGCAGACGTTCGGCGGCAGTCCGCACGACCGGCATCAGACTCCGCCATTCGCCGTCGCTGTCGCGGGCGACACGCCGCGCCGCCTCGGACGGACAGATCGAGCGCCCCGGCCCGCGCGCGGCGAGGAGCGCGAGGATCGCGGCTTCGCAGAGGGTATCCAGGGTCGGGAACATCGACGGGGGCAGGATGAAGGGCAGCCGTGGTTGCAGGCGGCGCGACGCGCGGGGCAGGCGGCGGATGTGGACGAGCGGCCGCGCTTTGCGCACCATACGTGCCCGCTCACAAGGAGAAACAGAAATGCGCCTGCCCGCCATCCCCGCCCTCGCCTTCGTCGCCTGCCTCGCCGCCGGCTGCGCCGGGATGTCGCCACCGCCCGGGCTCAGCAAGCAGCAGCTCGAGAACGCGAAGTATCGCCTCGCCTACAACGGCGGCGAACCGTTCGTGCTCAAGGACGGCCGCAACGACAAGGTGCCCACGCGCTCCGCGGACACGACGCTCCGCGTCGCGATGGCCGAGAACGTCGCCTTCGGCGACCTGAACGCCGACGGACTGCAGGACGCGGTCGTCGTGCTGGCGTCGAACCTCGGCGGCACGGGCACCTATATGACGCTCGCGGCGGTCGAGAACGACAATGGCCAGCCCTATCACACCGCGAACGTCGACCTCGGCGACCGCACCGAGGTGAAGGCGCTGCGCGTAGAAGGCAACCTCGTGACCGTCGACGTGGTGCGGGTCGGGCCGAACGATCCGGCCTGCTGCCCGACGGAGAAGGCGACGCTGCGCTTCAGGTACGAGCAGCCCGGCGGGAAGGGCACGGACTGGTACCTCGTGCCGCAGAAGTGACCGCGTGACCGCGTGGCGGTGCACCGCGCCGTGGCCGGTGCCACACGGCCGGCGTCGACGCAGCCTCGCCTCCGCGTCACGCCTCGGGCTTCCCCGACGGGCGCCGGGTCCGCTCCGCGCCGACACGCGGACCTCGGTCCCCGGCGCGCCTCCCGCTCCGCGCGAAGGGGCGGAGTCGCGTATCCTCATCGCGGAGGGAGACAAGGACCTCGGGAGCATCGTCCATGCAGCGCTTCTTCATCATCGCCGGGATCGTGCTGCTCGCCCTCGGTCTCCTCTGGCCGCTCGTGACGAAGCTCGGGCTCGGGCGTCTGCCCGGCGACATCAGCGTCGAGCGCGACGGCTTCAGCTTCTACGCGCCGATCACGACGAGCATCATCGTCTCGATCGTGCTGTCGCTGCTCTTCTGGATCTTCCGCAAGTGAGCTTCGAGGCGCGTCTGCGCGAGCTGGGGCTGTCCCTGCCGGCCCCGACGCAAGCGCCGCCGGGCGTCGTGCTGCCCTTCGTCTGGGTGCGCGTCGTCGAGCGCCGCGTGCTCGTCTCGGGCCACGGGCCGACAGACGACGCCGGCAGGATCTGCGGGCCGTTCGGCAAGGTCGGCCGTGAAGTCACGGTCGAGCAGGGCTGCGCGGCGGCGAAGCGCGTGGCGCTCGCGATCCTCGCGAGCCTGCGCGCGGAGCTCGGCGACCTCGAGCGCATCGACCGCTGGGTGCGCGCTTTCGGGATGGTCAATTCCGCGCCCGGATTCAACCGCCAGCCGGCGGTGATCAACGGTTTCTCGGACCTGATCCTCGACCTGTTCGGACAGGCCCGCGGGCAGCATGCGCGCAGCGCCGTCGGCATGGCCGAGCTGCCGTTCGACATCCCGGTCGAGATCGAGGCGGAGCTGCTGCTCCGCGCGTGAGGCGCAGCGGGCGCTCAGCCCTCGCGGAGCCGCCGGACGGACGTCACCTCGGTCACCCAGAGGATGCCGTCGCCTTTCTGACCGGTGTGGGCCGCGCTCGTGATCGCGGCGACGATCGGTTCGACCAGGGGGTCCTCGCACACCACCTCGATGCGCACCTTTCGCGAGTAATCCGTCAGCTCGGCGCGGATGCCCGGGCCCAGCCCGGCCCCGGGGTCGAGCGCGCTGCAGCCCTCCGCCTCGAACACGGTCATCCCCGGAAAACCCGGAACCCGACGCATCGCTTCCCGCACCCGGGAAAGCTTGCGCGGCTGGATCACGGCCTTGATCTCCTTCACCGAACGACTCCTCGCATCGACCCGTCGTTGGACACAGCGTGACTCCGTTGGTGCCGCGAACGATGACCCGTCACGCCTCGACCCGCTTCTCCTCGAACCAGCCGTAGAGCGCGGGCACGACGATCAGCGTGAGCAGCGTCGAGGTGATCAGGCCGCCGATCACGACGATCGCGAGCGGTCGCTGCACTTCCGAGCCCGGACCGGTGGCGAAGAGGAACGGGATCAGGGCGAGCATCGCCACCGTCGCGGTCATCAGCACCGGCCGGAAGCGCTGCGCGCAGCCCTCCGCAACGGCGTCGTGCTGCGAACGCCCTTCCTCGCGCAGGCCGCGGATGTAGGAGACCAGCACGACCCCGTTCAGGACCGCGATACCCCATAGCGCGATGAATCCGACCGAGGCCGGCACCGACAGGTACTCGCCGGTCAGCCACAGGCCCAAGATGCCGCCGATCGATGCGAGCGGCAGGACGGTGATGATGAGCGCCGCGTATCGGAGCGAGTTGAACAGCGTGAACAGCAGGAAGAAGATCGCCGCGATCGTGATCGGCACGATGACCGCCAGCCGGCCGGTCGCCCGCTGCAGGTTCTCGAACTGGCCGCCCCACACCAGGTAATAGCCCGAGGGCAGCTTCACCTGCTGCTCGATCTTCTGCTGCGCCTCGGCCACGTAGCCGCCGATGTCTCGGCCGCCGATGTTCGCGCCGATGACGATGCGCCGCTTGCCGCCCTCGCGGCTGATCTGCGCCGGCCCATCCAGGAGCTCGATCTTCGCGAGATCGTCCAGGGGCACCATGGCGCCGTTGGGACTGGTGAGCAGGACGCTCGAGATGACGTCGACGCGGTTGCGGAACTCCTCGGGGAATCGCACCACCGCCTGGAAGCGGCGTTCGCCCTCGTAGATCTCGGTGGAGACCCGTCCGCCGATCGCCGTCTCGATGGCGTCGTTCACGTCCGCGACGTTGATGCCGTGTCGGGCGATCGCCTGGCGGTCGATCTTGACCGTGAGGTACTGCTGCCCGGTCACGCGCTCGACGCGCAGGTCGCGCGTGCCCGGGATCGAGGAGAGCACCTTGGCGATCTGGTCGGCGGTGGTCTTGAGCTCCTGCAGGTCGTCGCCGAAGAGCTTGATCGCCACCTGCGACCGCACGCCCGTGACCATCTCGTCCACGCGCTGGGCGATCGGCTGACTCATGGCCAGGTTGACGCCGGGGAGGTCCTTCAGCTTCTCGCGGATGGCATCCTCGAAATCCGCCTGGGTCCAGCCGTCCGGCCACTCGTCGCGGGGCGCGAGCGTCACGATGGGATCCGAGTCGTTCTGCGCCTGCGGGTCCGCGGGCGACTCGCCGCGGCCCAGCTTCGAGACGACCATCTTCACCCCGGGGATCTCCTTGATCCGCTTCATGGCCTCGAACTCGATGCGGATCGCCTCGTCGAGCGACATGTTCGGCACGCGCGAGAGCCCGGGCGTGATCGAGTTCTCCTGCAGCGTCGGGATGAACGACTTGCCGAGGAAGGGCACGAGCGACACCGCTGCCACCAGCAGCGCCACCGCCGCGCCGACGGTGGTCTTGCGGTGCACGAGCGCCCAGTCGAGCAGCTTCAGGTAGTGCTTCTTGAGGAAGGCGATCGGCTTCGTGTCCTCCTCGTGTCCGGCCTTCAGGAAGAAGGAGCAGAGCACGGGGATGATCGTCAGTGCGAGGACCAGCGAGATCGCCAGCGCGATCGCGATGGTGTAGGCGAGCGGCGCGAACATCTTGCCTTCCATGCCCTGCAGGGTCATGAGCGGCAGGAACACCAGGATGATGATGCCGACGCCGTAGATCACCGGCTTGCCGACCTGCGTCGCCGCCTCGAGGATGATGCGCGCGCGCGATTCGCCCTTGCGGTGCGAGAGCTGCGCGAACGTGTTCTCGACCACCACCACGGCGCCGTCGACGATCAGGCCGATCGCGATCGCGAGGCCGCCGAGCGACATGAGGTTCGCCGAGATGCCGAAGTAGTTCATCACCAGGAACGTGACGAGCGGCGTCACGATCAGCGCGCTCACCACGATCAGGCTCGAGCGGACGTCGCCGAGGAAGATGAAGAGCACGACGATGACGAGGGCGACGCCCTCCAGGAGCACCTTGGTGACCGTCCACAGCGCCGAGTTCACCAGGTCGGTCCGGTCGTAGAACGGCACGATCTGCAGCCCGCCGGGCAGCATCCCCTTCTTGTTGATCTCGTCGACCTTCGCCTTGACGCGCGTGACCACTTCCTTGGCGTTGCCGCCGCGGAGCATCATCACGATCCCGGCGGCGCTCTCGGTCTCGCCGTTCTTGATGACGGCGCCAACCCGCACGGCGCTGCCGATCTTCACGTCCGCGACGTCGCGCACGAAGACCGGCGTGCCGCGGTACTCCTTGAGCACGATGTTCTCGATGTCGCGCACGTCCTGGATGAGCCCCACGCCGCGGATCAGGTACTGCTCGGCGAAGTTCGGCAGGATGCCGCCGCCGGAGTTGGCGTTGTTGCGGGCGAGCGCCTGGTAGATGTCCTGCAGCGTCACCTGGTAGTGGCGCATGCGATCCGGGTTGACGCGCACCTGGTACTGCTTCTCGTAGCCGCCCTGCGAGTTGATCTCGGCCACGCCCGGGATGGAGCGCAGCAGCGGACGCACCACCCAATCCTGGATCACCCGCCGTTCCTGCAGCTCCGCCTCGGTGAGCTTGCGACCCTTGTCGTCCGGGTGGTCCAGCGTGTACTGGTACACCTCGCCCAGACCGGTGGAGACCGGGCCGAGGATCGGGGTCACCCCTTCCGGCAACCGCGAGCCGACCTCGATCATCCGCTCCATCACCAGCTGGCGGGCAAAGTAGACGTCGACGTCGTCGCGGAACACCAGCGTGACGATCGAGAGCCCGTTGCGGTTCAGCGACCGCATCTCGGTGAGGGCGGGGAGGCCGGTCATCGCGATCTCGATCGGCACCGTGACGAAGCGCTCGACCTCTTCCGGCGAACGTCCCGGCGCCTCGGTCGCGATCTGCACCTGGACGTTGGTCACGTCCGGAAAGGCGTCGACGGAGAGCTTCTGCAGGCCGCGGACCCCGAACGCCGCCAGCGCGAGCGCCAGGACGACGAGGATGATCCGCTGCTTGAGGCTGGAGCGGATGAGTGCTTCGATCATTGGGTGAGCGCCCGCTGCCGCTCGACGTTCAGGCCGAAGGCGCCGTGCAGCACGACCTTGTCACCCTCGCGCCAGCCCGAGATGAGGATGCGCTGGCCGCTCTGCTCCGGGCCGAGCACCACCTGGCGCAGGACGAACTCGCCCGGCCCGGTCTCCACGAAGACGAAATCCTTGTTGTCCTCGCGCACGACGGCGGTCGACGGCAGCACCCTTAGCTTCTGCGGCTTCCCCTGGATGAGCACGGTGGCGAGCATCGCGGGCTTGAAGCGTCGGTCTTCGTTGGCAAGGTCCATGCGAACCTTGATCGTGCGCGTCTGCGGATTCACGGTCGCGGACACGAAGCTGAGGATCCCGCTCACCCGCTCGCCGTTGAGCGCGGCGATCTCCGCCTGCACGGCCTCGCCGACGCGGACGAGCGACGCGTGCGTTTCGGGGACGTCCGCGACCAGCCAGACGTTCGACAGGTCAGCGACGATGAAGATGGTGTCCGCGGGCTGCACCACCTGGCCCAGGGTGCCCTGCCGCTCGATGACGGTGCCGCTGATCGACGCGGTGACCTGCGACTGCGAGTTGACGCGGCGCGTCGCTGCGAGCGTACGAATCGACTTCTCGCTCATCCCGAGGACGTTCAGCTGGTCGCGCGCGGCGCTGACTTCCGCCTCCGCCTGCGAGAGCTCG
>Ga0209254_10000019_pt1 | contig 89372 bp, 93 predicted proteins | sample FrelakmetDIP11DI_FD_187148 | JGI IMG/M metagenome (GOLD analysis project Ga0209254, IMG submission 187148) | Freshwater lake sediment microbial communities from the University of Notre Dame, USA, for methane emissions studies - DIP11 DI (SPAdes)... | ecosystem: Environmental > Aquatic >...
CACACGCCCGCCGGGCAGACCTTCAGCGCAATGTGCGCATCGACCTCGGCGCGGAAATGCTTGAGAATATCCTTAATCGGCACCGCCGCCGTCTGCCCTAAGCCGCAATTTGACATCGCCACCAGCGTATCGGCCAGCGAGAGCAATTGATCGACGTCGCCCTTCTCGCCCTGCCCCTCGCTGATCTTCGTCAGCAGGTCATACGCGCGATGCGTCCCGATGCGGCACGGCGTGCACTTGCCGCAGCTCTCGTTCTTGAAGAAGTTCAACAGCACGCGCGCCAGATCGACCACACACGTGTCTTCATCGCAGATCAGCAGCGCGCCCGAGCCCAGCGACACACCCGCCTTGCCGAACGACTCGAAGTCCATTGGCGTGTCCTGCAAACTCGCCGGAATCACCGAGCCGCTCGAGCCGCCGGTCTGCGCCAGCTTGAACGTCGAGCCGGGCTTCATGCCTTTGGCGTAGATCGCAACTACTTCGCGCAGCGTGATGCCCATCGGCACCTCGATCACGCCCGTCACGTTGACGTTGCCCAGGATCGTGTAGACCTTGGTGCCCGGACTCTTCGGTGTGCCGAACGATCGATACCACTCCGCGCCATGCCGCAAAATCGCGGGCACATTCGCCAGCGTCTCGACGTTGTTGACCAGCGTGGGCTTGCCCCACAGGCCGTGCGTCGTCGGGTACGGCGGACGCGATCGGGGTTCGCCGCGTTTGCCTTCGATCGATTCGATCAACGCGGTCTCTTCGCCGCAGATGTATGCGCCCGCGCCCGGGTGAACGTGCAGATCGAAATTGAAATTGCTGCCGAAAATATTCTGGCCCAACAAGCCCAACTCGCGCGCCTGCTCGATCGCTTTGTGCACGCGCTTTTGCGCCAACTCGTATTCGCCGCGAATGTAGATATAGCCTTCGTCCGCGCCCACGGCATAGGCCGCCAGCGCCATGGCCTCAATCATGCAGTGCGGATCGCCTTCCAGCACCAAGCGATCTTTGAACGTGCCCGGCTCGCTTTCGTCGGCGTTGCAGATGACATACTTCTTATCGCCCGGCGCGTTGCGCACGAACTTCCACTTCAAGCCCGCCGGAAAGCCCGCGCCGCCGCGTCCCTGCAAACCCGATCGTTCCAGCTCGGCAATCACGTCCTGCGGCTGCAGCTCGGTCAACGCCTTGCCGAGCGCCGCATACGCGTCATGAGCGATAGCGTCCTCGATGCTCTCTGGATCGATCAGTCCCGCGCGCTCCAACACGATGCGCTGCTCGGCAGGCAGCGTGCCCTGGCGCGCGTACAGCCACGCCATCCGACCGCTCAACTCGCGCCGTGAGGCCAACAACGACGTCGCAATTCTTCCTTTGTAAAGGTGCTCCTCAACTAAGTGCGCGACATTTTCCGGTTTGACCGGCCCATAGATCACCGCTTCGGGATACACCACCACCAACGGCAGCGCGTCATGCCGGCCGAGATCGCCCACCAGCATCACATTGATCTCGCCGCTCAGGCCATACGCCTCGATCGTCTTCAGCAGTTCGTCGTAGACCTGCTGTGCGCCGCGCTCCAGACTGACCGGATCGCTTGACACCAATACCATCGATCGGACTGTCTTCATGGCGTTCCCCTTGCTATTCATACCTCGCCAAAATCCTCGCCACCTGCCCCGGCTCGACGTTGCCATACACGTCGTCGTCGATCACCACCACCGGCCCCACGGCGCAGATGCCGAGGCAGCTCGTGGTCAGCAGCGTAAATCGATCGTCGGGGGTCGTCTTGCCGGATGTCACTTTCAATTCGTCGCGCAACGTTTGCCACACCTGCCGCCCGCCCACCACGTGGCACGGCGCATTCTCGCAAAACTTGATCACGTGCCGCCCGCGCGGGCGCAGCGACAGCATCTCGTAGAAACTGGCGACGGAGAACAGCTGTGTCTGCGGCATCCCGATCAGGCGGCTCACTTCTGCGACGGCCTCGTGCGGGATGTAACCCAGTTCGTGATTCACGTCCGTCAGGATCGGGATCAATTCGTCGCGCGTTGCGCCATGCTGCGCCACCGCCGATCGAACCACATGCATCACATCTTTGCCGTTCTTCATGGCACTACTCCTCCCTCCCCTGTTCGATGCGCTTTTCATCGAACGGGGGAGGGCCGGGGTGGGGGCTTACGACGTCACCGCCACCGCGTTGAAGTTGCACACCTGCATACAGATGCCGCACTTGATGCACACGTTCGGATCGATCAGGTGCACGGCGCGGCGCTGGCCCGTGATCGCTTCCACCGGGCAGTTGCGCGCGCACACCATGCAGCCCGTGCAGTTGCTTTCGATCGTGTAGTGAATCAACGATCGGCAGACTTTGGCCGGGCAGCGCTTCTCGTAAATGTGCGCTTCGTACTCGTGGCGGAAGTGCTTCAGCGTACTCATCACCGGGTTCGGTGCACCTTGCCCCAGACCGCACAGACTGGTCTTGATGATCTGCGTGCTCAGCATCTCCAGCCGCTCGATGTCGCCGTCTTTGCCTTCGCCGTTGCAGATGCGTTGCAAGATTTCCAACATGCGCTTCGTGCCGACGCGGCACGGCGTGCATTTGCCGCACGATTCATCCTGCGTGAACTCCATGAAGAAGCGCGCGATGTCCACCATGCACGTCTCGTCGTCCATCACCACCAGACCGCCGGAGCCCATCATCGCGCCCGCCGCCGTCAGCGATTCGTAATCGATCGGCAGATCGAGATGATCTTTCGTGAGGCACCCACCCATCGGGCCGCCGATCTGCACCGCTTTGAAATCCTTGCCGTCGCGAATGCCGCCCGCCACGTCGTACACCACTTCGCGAATCGTCATCCCGATCGGCACTTCGATCAATCCGGCGTTGTTCACATCGCCGCCGATGGCAAAGGTCTTGGTGCCCTTGCTCTTCTCGGTACCCATCGACGCATACCAGGGCGCGCCCCGCAGAATGATCTGCGGCACGACGGCGTACGTCTCCACGTTGTTGTTGTTGGTCGGCTTGCCCCACACGCCCTTGACCGCTGGGAAAGGCGGTCGGGGTTTAGGCTCGCCGCGCCGGCCTTCGATCGACGCAATGAGCGCTGTCTCTTCGCCGCACACAAACGCGCCCGCGCCCACGCGCACTTCCAGATCGAACGCGAAGCCGCTGCCCATGATGTTCTGGCCGAGCAGGCCGAAGTCGCGCGCCTGTTGAATGGCGATGTTGAGCGTCTTCACCGCCAGCGGATATTCCGCGCGGCAGTAGACGTAGCCATAGCTGGCCCCGATCGCATACGCCGCGATGATCATGCCCTCCAGCACCGAATGCGGATCGCCTTCCAGCACGCGGCGATTCATGAATGCGCCGGGGTCACCTTCGTCGGCGTTGCAGGTCAGATACTTGGGCGAATCGTTCACGTTGCGGCACAGCTGCCACTTCTTGGCCGCCGGGAAACCCGCGCCGCCGCGCCCGCGCAGACCCGATCGCATTACTTCGTCGATCACGGCGTCCGGCGTCATTTCGCCCAGCACCTTGGCCAGTGCGCCATAACCATCTTCGGCGATGTAATCTTCGATGTTATTGGGATCGATCTCGCCGCAATTCCGCAGGACCACGCGCACTTCCTTGGGCTTGGGCGGACCAAGCTCTTGATCGCTCACCACCGTGACCTGCTCCATGAACTTCTTGACGGGGCGGCCCTTGAGGAAATGTTCTTCGACAAGATACGGAACATCATCGGCGGTTAGGCCTACGTAATGGATGCCTTCGGGGTAGACCATCAATTCCGGCCCATTGCTGCACCCGCCGATACGCGAAGTTTCCAGCACCTGAATTTCGTCGATAAGGCCCTGCGCGACGAGTTCATCCTGCAGCGCATCTTCAACGTCGTGCGCGCCTTTGGCCAGACAAGCCGGATCAATGCAGACTAAAACATGCGAACGAAAATATTTCATCGCTTCACCTCAGCAAGTTAACCAGGAAACAAGTAGGCAAGTAGACAAGGCAGCTAGCCATGATCTGCCTGTTTCCTTTTTTACGTGTTTCCCGACGAGAATTATGCTGGCACGACCAAGGCCTTCACGACCTGCCCGCCCGCCACATGTTCCTTCAAAATCTGCTGCGCCCGATCGGGTGTGACCTTGCCATAGGTCACCTTGGGCTGATCGCCGATCGTCACTTGCACGATCGGTTCCCACTCGCACAGGCCGATGCACCCGGTCTGCGTCACGATGATGCCCTGCAGGCTGTCGGTCTCGATTGTGTCGAGCACGGCCTTCATCGTATCGCGCGCTCCGGCGGCAATGCCGCAGGTCCCCATCGCCACGGTCACCTGGGCTTGTCCGCTGGCCGTTTTGATGTCGCGCTTCTGCGTCGCCTGTTCCTTGATCTTCTTCAAATCGTCGAGTGACTTCACGGTTGGCATGTGGTTGCTCCTTAGCCGCTTTGAGTAAGCGGACTGATTCGTTCGTAACGAGTAAATCGATTGCACTTTGATGCCGCCAAGCCCGAATGCTTTCGCCTTGCCCGCCGCATTGCTGCGGCGGCGCGCTGGGCGTGTCGGGCATCCAGATTTGCCGCTGGCAGCGTTTCTGGATTCCCGCCACGCCCTGTCCGCGCAAAGCGCGGGGGCGCGCATGGCGAAAGCACGCGGGAATGACCCGTAATCTGCTATCCTTCAGCAATCTTCACGTGGCCGCCGCGCGTGCGCCTGGTGACACCCGCGATGCCTTCGCGCAGCACACCGCGCAAAAAGCCGATCACTTCAGGATCGCTCAACGGCAAAACATCACCCAGCTCTTCTTTGATCGGCGCATCGTCGAACACGAACTCTTCATCGTCGACGCGGTAGCGCAACACCCAGTGCACCTGCGGCCAGCCCACCAACAGCGACAGCATCGTGCCGACCACATCGCCCAACGGCATCCGATCGATGTGGCTGCGTTGAAAATCCACGTTGACTATCGTACCGACGTTCGGTGTAGATTCCACCGTCAGTCCGCCATTGCACATCTCGGCGGCCAGCTTCAACAGCGGAATTCCCAGGCCCACTTTGCGCGTGGTGCGCGTGGTGATGAATGGATTCGTCACCTGCTCTACCATCGCTTGATCCATGCCGCGCCCGTCATCCTTAACGACCAGCTGCAGCCGATCGGCTCGCAGATCTTCCGCAATCGTGATCGTGATGTTCTGCGCGCCCGCCGACACGCCGTTCTCGGCAATATCCAGCAGATGCAAGGAAAGTTCGCGCATGATGGCACTGACCTTGCTTACTTGTCTACTTGTTTCCTTGCCACTACTGCGCCTCACACTTCCGAATGAGCTGCGGCAGCTTGTTGGGCTTCACGCGCCCCACAGCTTCATCATCGGCCACAATCACCGGAGCCTGACTGCACGCGCCCACACAGCGGCATACCTCCAGCGTAATCGCACCATCCTTGGTAGTCTGCCCCATCTCAATGCCCAGCTGCTGCTTCGCCTTCTCGATCAACTGCGGCATGCCGCCCACGTAGCACGCCGTGCCCATGCAGAACTTCAGCGTGTGGCGGCCGCGCGGCTGCGTGGTAAAGAACGAATAGAACGACACCACGCCGTGCACCGCGCCATACGGCACTTTCAATTCCTGCGCCACATAGGCCTGCATAGACGGCGAAATGTGCCCAATCCGACTCTGCAATTCGTTGAGAATCACCATTGTCGCGCCGGGGACGCTCTTGTTGGCAATAATGATTTGGTCGATCACGGCTTTCTGCGCCGGAATAACCAACGGGTCATTTTCAGGGATGTTTTGCAGTACACTCAGGGTCATATTTCTACTCCATGCGAATTAAATAGATCGCTATTGTGAATTTTACCACATGAATTTAGTTCATCAACCGCCGATTGTCATATGACCTGGCGTTGATTGTCAATTCAGACCGTTCGGAAGCGATGCAGCCGCCCGTTTTCGCGGCGCAGCGCCAGCTTCAGTTCAGCCACCGTCGGACTTTCCAGAAGGAACTCATTGACCCCCAGGAATTCGTTCAAGCGATGGGCATCACCATCACGCACCAACGGATAGCCCCGAATCTGCGGGTAACGCAGGGGTGCCACGTCAACGGAGATGTGCCTCGAGAGTTCCAGTGCCTCGATCGTGACGTTGGCCGGGACAAAGCCGAGGAGTGCCAATAAGCCATTCGCTTTACGATCGATATGCGCCGGGATCGCCAATCCCTCGATCGAATCTACCGCCCTGACTGCTTCTTCCAGCGATAAATCGGTCGAAGTCAACAGCAGCTGCGTCTCACGCCGCACGAACTCGCCAGTCTCGTCGACGACAAACTGTTCACCAAAATGCTCAATGTCGTTCTCCAGCGGCGGCAGGTGCTCGTCCACCAGGTTCTGCCACGCTTCCATTTGCTCCAACGTATCAAACAGACAGAGCAAATGCACTTCTTCGCGGGTCTGTAATTCCATGCCAGGCAGCACGATCATACCGGTGTCCTGCGCGGCCCGTTGCACCGCGACTACGTTGGCGCTCGCATTGTGATCCGTCACAGCCAGCAAGTTAATGCCCTTCTCGATCGCCGTTTGCACGATCAGGGGTGGAATCATTTCCACTTCGGCACAGGGTGACAAGACCGTATGCGAGTGCAGCTCGGCTATATAGGGTTTCACGATGCACCCACGCGGGGCGAAGCGCCCCGCCTCTAGCGCAGGCCCGTCGCCCACAAGCGGCCCACCGCTTCAAAGGACTGCTTGTCAGTCGACAACAAGGTGACACCTTCCTCGTTTGCCTTGTTAATCGTCGCTGCGTCGGGCTGGGCGTCTTCTGTAATGATCACGGCGCTCATCTCCAACAGCGCGGCCACCGCCACAATGTTCAGGTGCGCCTGCAGCGTGACCCACAAAGCGCCTTTCCTGGCACCTGCCATGACACAGCTCAATAGATCGGAAGTGTAACCAGAGGTCGGCGTCACCGCAGAAAAGTCAATGGGCTGCGTCAATACTTTCAGATTCAGTTGATCGATCACGTCTTGCAGAGTCATGCTTGGGCCTCTTCAATCTGTCATTGCTGACCGGTTTCGCGGAAACTATCCTCGGGCGGCAGCAGAATCTTCAAATCAAGCCGGGTACCCTCGCCCACCTTCGATTCAATGTTCATCTCGTCTACACAACGCTCGATGTTCTTCAGGCCCATGCCTGCGCCAAAACCCATCTCGCGCACTTCCGCCGTCGCCGTCGACCAGCCCGGCTTGCGCGCCAGATCCACATCGGCGATGCCGGGGCCGTCGTCGATAGTCGCCATCGAGATTTGATTCGGCTCAATCTCCACCCAGATCACGCCGCCGTTGGTGGTGTGGATGATCAGGTTCATCTCGGCTTCATAAATGGCGATGCCGCAGCGCCGCGCTAATTGAGCATTCGCGCCCAGCCGCAGCAGCGCACGCTTGATGTAACTGGACGCCTGGCCGCCGCGCGTGAAATCGCCCTGCTTGATCTGATAGCGCAGGATCAAACTGGTGCGATCGGAGACGATGTCGTCAAACAGATGGCTGGCGCGGTAGCGGCGGACTTCTTCTTCCTGATAATCACGCTGCAGAGCTTTGAGGGTGCCGCTGGTGATGTCGCCTTTGGTGAGCATCCCCACTAACCGCTCAGTCTCGTCGATAACCGGAAAACGTCCCACGTGCGTGCGCGCGAAAGTTTCCAGCGCCGTGACGACCGAATCATACGAATGTACCGTAATGACGTCGACGGTCATGTAGCTGCGCACTCGAGCGTGGCCATTACCGCGTTCCATCGCTCGAATCAAGTCTTCAAGACTGATAATACCGATCATCTTGCCGTCGGAGATGACCGGCGCGCCGGAAATCCGATTGCGGCGAAACAGGTCCAACACCTCGACGATTTGCATATCGGGCGTGACCGTATGGATGTTGCGCGCCATCACATCTGCAATCTTCAGTTCGTACGACAACTCCTCGACACGGCTGATGTTGCGTGCATCGGCGTCAGTGACAATTCGTCGCGGTTCTTTACCAGTGCCCATAGATCATTCCCGTAATCGGCCGGCTTTACTCGTCCAACGCGCTTGTAATCCGTCGCTCCAAACTGGGTAGGCCGGCCTTGTATAACCGCCCGCACAGCTCGAACATGCCATACGGCGTAGTGATCAACGGAATCTTCTCGCTGTTCGCCAGATCGATCACGTCCTGCGTAGGCACTTTCCCGCGCACAAAGACGATGGCCGCCACATCGGCCATTTGCGCCGTGCGCACCACCTGCGGATTGCAGAGACCGGTTAGCAGTACGGCTTGCGGCTGCACCGAAGCCAGTACATCGCTCATCAGATCGGCGCCGCACCCGCCTTGGACTTCTGCTTGCAGATCGTTATCGTCTGTCAGCACTTTGCCATATATCAATTCAACAATTTCTTGTAATTGCATAACTTGTACCTTTTTCCCTTGGCCGATCGATGCGCGCCGGCTTTCGTCTAGTGCTGGCTATCTGCCGCGGCCGAGCTGCTGGAGCGCGCTTCCACTTCCAACTTTGGCTGCCGATGCTGGCGCAGGTAAATGAACCAGTACACGGCACCGACCATTACCGCGCCGCCGATAACGTTGCCAATCGTCACCGGAATCAGGTTGTTGACGAACATATTGGTCACATCAAGGCTGGCAAAATCCTTGCCAGCCTTGGCCACAGTCTGCGCATAAAACGCCGGATCGCCGTACTTGATAGCCAGGCCCAAAGGAATGAAGTACATGTTCGCGATGCTGTGCTCGAACCCGGCCGCCACGAAGGCCGCAATAGGCGGAATGATGGCCATGATCTTGTCGGTGGTGCTGCGCGCGCTGTACGTCAGCCAGACCGCCATGCAGACCAATGCATTGCACATGATGCCCAGCGCAATGGCCTGCATAAAATCCAGGCCCGATTTAGTATTGGCGATGTTCAACGCCTGCAGACCAATAGCGCCACCGTTAAACGTGTACTGCCGCGTGAAGAACATGATCACCACGGTCGCCAGCGCGCCGGCGAAGTTGCCCAGGTAAACGATCGCCCAATTCTTCAGCAACAAGGTCGTGCTCACCTTGCGATTGGCCCACGCCATGACAATGAGGTTATTGCCCGTGAAGAGTTCCGCCCCGCCCACGATGACCAGGATCAGGCCCAATGTAAACACCACGCCGCTAAGCAGGCGCACAAAGCCGGGCGGCCACGCCGTGGAAATTGCACCCTGCGCGTCAGGCATCGTGGAAGAGAAACTGCCGGCGCCTACCGTAGTGGCAAACATCGCACCCAGCGAAATGAACGCGCCAGCCAACACCGCCAGCGCAAACATGTTCACCCATTTCAGGTGGGCTTTGCGTACACCCAGTTGCTCCGCCTTAGCCGCCATGTCGGCCGGTAGCAGCGCATCCATTTGAAATTCACCTGCCATAATTGGCACTCCCATCGGTTTCTTAAGAATGTAGCAACCTGCTAATCTTACCCGCCGGATGGACTAATCGGGAGTGGCAAACGTCAATGCCAGTTATGACACTTGTCACGAAACCCTTTGTAGGCCTGTGCTCTCTCCCTGCGACGAAGACGATGATTATAGTATGCCGGATTTCGACCAGAAAAGGCAGAGCGGTTTGTCATGTCTGTGTCGTGCAAATTCTCAGTTCATTGTGACAACCGGCGGGGCACAGTAACCCGATCGGGCCAGAAAGCAACACGGACTTCCTCGCGCTGAAGAAGTCCGTGTCGACGTTCTAATGGTGAGTTTATTCCGCCATCCGATCGGCTTCCGCCTCCTCGAGATCTGGTACACGCCGCGGAAAGGACAACAGGAAGATCAGCGTGATGATCGTCTGCGAAGCGACGCACCAGTAGCAGATGGCGCGCAGTACGGCCACTTCGATGTAGAACAGATACCACTGCAACAGCACGCCGATGAGCGCCCCGCCGAAGATCAATAGCATCGGCCACTGGCGATCTTCCTTCGGCGGGATCAGGCTCAACACCAGGATGATGAGATAACCGATCAGGCCGATGAGGGCCACCGGAATGGGGCCGAGGTACGCAAAGCGGCTGCTGTTGACCAGCTCACAGGAATTCGATTCCCCGCAGTAGACCGGCTCGCCGCTGAAGTGCGACCACGCCAAATAGCCGGCGACGAAGATACCCAGCACGGTCAACACGATGATGACCCGCCGCCGATTCTGCGCTTGCACTTCAAAGGGGACTTCAACGCGGTTGCGGAAGATGAGCCACAGAAAAATCCCCGCCGCTGGAATCGCTAACAACAAACCCAGCAATAGACCGCTGACGACGCAGGCCGCTACGGCGGCAAAGCCGAGTTTCAGCCGGTTTTGCCCCGCGCTGAAGTAGAGGGGAATAACGCCGCAAATGAGGCCGACCAGAAATCCTTCGATCAATGAGTCGGGAGTCAAAAGACCAAGCATGATGTTCTCGATGGCGTGAAACAACATGAGGCCCGACCGGCTTCACCACCCGATCGGACCTGTCAGGTGAGTGATTACTGGCGAAGCGAAGTTCCGGCGATCGATTCGAACCTTGCCAGCGAGATCGCGCCACGCGCCATTTGCCCGTTGATGAACAGTGAGGGCGTGCTGTTGACACCACGCTGTGAACCGTTCTGTGTTGAGGCCTGGATCTTGGCGAGGTGCGGACGGTTGGTCATGCACTGCCTATACTGATCTATGTTCAGGCCCAGCTGTTGAGCAAAACCTTCAAGCTTGGCATCGGCGAAGGCGCCCACGTTCTCACCGGCCTGGTTGTTGAACAGCGTCGCAGCGTACTCCCAGAACTTGCCCTGATCGTTGGCACACTCGCTGGCCTCCGCCGCACGCGTCGACTCTTCGCCAATAAACGCATAGTGGTTAAATGCCACGCGGACCTTGCCGTTCTTCACGTATTTCTCTTCAATCTCACGGAGCGTTGTACGATCGAACTGACCGCAAGCCGGACACTGAAAGTCAGCATAAATTTCCAGAGTCACTGGCGCGCTGGCATCACCCAGCGTATTGCCGGTAGCCTTGGCGCGCTCAGTAGCGGCGGCAGGCAAACCCACCAGCACGATGAGGGCCAGCGCCACCATAACCGCGACGATACCAATCAACCAGTACGTCGCCGGAATGGACGACAGGCCGGTTTGCTTCTTCTTGACGGGACGGGATGTCGACTTCATCTTCTCTGCTTCTCCTCATATTTTTGTTCAGTGCTGCGGGTGCTGATTATGGCCTGTTCCAGCCAAATCGTCAAACATGCTGGTATCGTTTGAATCGACCCAGAGGCCGGCGCTCGGATCGAGCGCCACCAATCGACCACCGCGCGTGTCAACGATGAGTGTGCCCCCTGACGTGACGACCGATCGCACACTACCCGGCAACGTCAGCAGACGCGTGCCATCCAGGACACGCTGCGCCTCACCCAGCTTCTGATCGATCCACCACACGTCACCCTCTTGGGTCACAGCATACATTTCACCTTTGATCGCAATCAACTCTGGTGCACCGCTGGTGATTTTTTGGATTGAACGATCCCAGCGCAGTGAACCGTCAGACCGCAGTGCCAGGAGCCGCCGTCCATCAACACCCTGATGCGCGATGATCACCCCGCCATCCGGCGTGACGATCAGGCCGCCCTGGGAATAGCCCGCCCGATCGAGCTGCATCAGCAGCTGAGGGGTTTCGCTCAAACGATAGAGCGCCGTCGGCGCGTAGACGAAGAGATGATCCGCGGAAGCGGCGAGTCGCCCGCCCAGCGAAGCGATCAGATTCAACTGGCCGGATCGATCGAGGCGATACAAGGCCGGTTGATCGCCGCCGACTGCGAAGAGCAGATCATCTTTATCGGGCAGCCAATCGATCGGGGGTGGCAGATTCTCAAGGCGCCACAAGCGATCGCCATTCGACGATAGGCCGATCAGATCGCGACCATCGTGCGCCATCACGCCGCCGCCCGGTGAGGGCAATAAAACCGATCGAGTGGTGGGTGTGAATGGTATCTGCCAGCGCAGTTCGCCCGCAGCGTCGATCGCTTGCAGCGTGTTGCTGATCGTCGTGAGATAGATCAACATGCGAGAATCGTCGATGATTGCTTGCCGCACCGTGTCCGAGACGGGACGCGACCAATTCACGCGGCCTGTTTCTGCATCCAACGTCAGGAGTTGATCGCGATCGATGGCGGCCAGCGTGTCGGAGATGAGCAGACCGGCCAGCAGCGAGCCCTGCGTGGTGAAAGGGCGTGTCCATTTCACACCGGGCGAAGTGCTGACACGTTGATCCCAGATGTACTCGGTGGGCGGTTGCCAGCCTGCCAGACGCGGATCGACCGACCAATAGCCGGGGCCTGGTCGATCGGGCAGATGGCTGCGAATCTCAAAGTGCAAATGGGGTCGTCCGCGCGGCTTGCCAATGCGCCCCACGACATCACCGCGCGCGATGCAGTCGCCAGGATTCAGCACGACACTATCGGGTTCAAGATGGCCGTAGAAAGACAGGATCGCTTGACCCGTTGTGAAAACGTGACGCACAATGAGTGTGCCCTGATCGACACCCCAACCGAGCGGTTGAGCGTGCAACACGATACCGTGTCCGATGCTATAGACCGGGCGGCCCAGGTTGCTGCCCGTGTCGTATACCCAATCTTCTCCAGCGTGAATGCCGGAGTAGCGGCCGCTGTAACGGCCAAACGACCAGCGCGCCTTCGCTGTCCCGCCCTCTGGCGCATCAAGCGGGAAGTCGAAGAAATCTACAAGTCCACAAGGCGCGCCGCGTTGGGGTGTGGGTTCGACGGAACGCTGCGTGCGCAGACCATCGAACACAAACAACGGCTGCGCGGTCGGCGTGGGCGTAACGGTGGGCATCGACGTGGCCAGCGGTGTCGAGGTGGCCGCTGGGGCGCGTGTTTCGATTGGGCGTGGCGTGGCCTCCGGCTGGGGTGGTGTGCTGATGCACGCCGCCAATCCGATCAATAAGAAGACCAGCCATGACCACTTCGCAATTCTCACGGCGCACACCTGCACACAGAATTAGGATTTTTGAATCTTTCGGGGTAGACTCAGGCTTATCTAAACATTACCTGACTCAACTCCCTTCGTCAAGGAAGCTAGCATGAGTGCCCCTCCTCCCAATATCGATACGCTGCCCACTGAACTCGGCGAGGCGCTGCGCCACTTCGAGCGCGCCCAGGCCGGCAAGGCGTCGTTGTCCGACATTATTCTGGGCGGTCAGGACGGCTTGGTCAACGTGTTGGGCGTCATTCTGGGTGTGGCTGCCGCATCAAGTGACATTCGATTGGTCGTCGCCGCCGGGTTGGCCGCCGCTTTCGCCGAATCAATCTCGATGGGCGCAGTGGCTTACACCTCCACGTTGGCTGATCGCGACCACTATCTCAGCCAGATCGAGCGTGAGAAGCGCGAGATCCGCGACATGCCCGATGTAGAGCGCGCCGAGATCGAGGTGATCTTCCGCCGCTGGGGCTTTGAGGGCGATCTGCTCGATCAGTCGGTGGAGCAGATCATGAAAGACGAGCGCGCCTGGGTGGATGTGATGATGAACAACGAACTGAAACTGACGCCGATTGACGGAAGCCGCGCCATTCGCAGCGCGGCGATCGTCGGCTTTTCAGCCATCGTCGGCTCGCTAATTCCGCTGCTGCCGTTCTTCTTCCTCCCGCTCGGCCCCAGCATTCTCATCTCGATCGGCATCACGGCGCTGACACTGTTTGGCATCGGGGTGTACAAGGCCAAGACCATGGTGGGGCATCCCGGCCGGAGTGGCCTGGAGATGGCGGCCATCGGCACGATCTCGGCACTGGTTGGTTATCTGATCGGAGCGTTGTTCAGCGTGCCGCCCACGCCGTGACGCCTAGCGCTTCCCCGTGTGACATTCGCCACTTTGGAACAAGGGAATTGACAAGTAGGATATAGTAGAAGCAAGACACTGCACCCAACCCGAATCCCATTTTTCAAGGAGAGATGCAATGGCTGTCAAAACCGCGAAACCTGTCCGCGTCAAGGCGAAAGCCAAGGCTAAGTTGCCCACTGGCAAGCGCGCCAAGGTCACCAAGAAAGTTGTCAGGTTCGTCCCCACCAAGTTGAAACTCCTCACACCCGTTCCCAGCGATATTGACATCGCGCAGGCCGGGAAACTCAAGCCGGTGCTGCAGATTGCAGAAGAGGTCGGCTTGAAGCAAAGCGAGCTGGAGCTGTTCGGCCAGTACAAGGCCAAGGTCCATCTTGACGTGCGCGATCGGCTGGCGAAGCGTCCGAACGGCAAGTACATCGACGTGACGGCGATCACGCCGACGCCATTGGGCGAAGGTAAGTCGACCACTATGGTCGGCCTGTCGCAGGCACTCGGCGCGCACCTCGGCCAGAAAGTCTTCACCTGCATCCGGCAGCCCTCGCAGGGCCCAACGTTCGGCATCAAGGGCGGCGCAGCCGGAGGCGGCTACTCGCAGGTTGTCCCGATGGAGGACTTTAACCTGCACCTGACCGGCGACATCCACGCGATTACGGCGGCTCACAATTTGATGGCCGCGGCGATTGATGCGCGCATGCTGCATGAGCGCGCCCAACCCGACGATGAGAAATTGTTCAACGCCTTCTGCCCCAAAGACAAGCTGGGCAAACGGCACTTCGCCGAGTCACATCTGCGCCGCATGAAGAAGCTCGGTTTCTGGGTGGACGATCCCGATCAATTGACGCTGGAGCAGAAGCGCCTGATGTTCCGCCTGGACATCGATCCGAATTCACTGACGTGGAATCGTGTGATCGACGTGAACGATCGCTTCCTGCGCAAGATTCAGATTGGCCTGGGTGATGAAGAGAAGGGCAACGAGCGTTACACCGGCTACGACATCACCGTCGCTTCGGAGATCATGGCGATCCTGGCGCTGACCACCGGCCTGGAAGACATGCGCGAGCGGCTGGGCCGCATGATGTTCGGCACCAACACGCGCGGCGAGGCGCTCACGGCGGAAGACCTGGGTGTGGCCGGGGCATTGACCGTCCTGATGAAGGACGCCATCATGCCGAACCTGATGCAGACGCTGGAAGGCACACCGGCCTTCGTGCACGCGGGACCGTTTGCCAACATTGCGCACGGCAACAGCTCGATCGTGGCCGATCAGATCGCGTTGAAGCTCGTCGGCAAGGACGGCTACGTGGTAACGGAATCCGGCTTCGGCGCAGACATCGGCATGGAGAAATTCCTCGACATCAAGTGCCGCTATTCGGGCTTGATTCCGGATGTGATCGTGATCGTCGCGACGATCCGCGCGCTCAAGATGCACGGCGGCGGGCCGAAGGTGGTGGCGGGGCGGCCGCTCGATCATGCCTACACCAGCGAGAATCTGGAACTGCTGGAAAAGGGCATGCCCAACATGGTGCGCCATATTCACAATGCCAAGCGCTACGGCGTGCCGGTAGTCATCGCCGTCAATTCGTTCAAGGATGACACCGAGGCCGAGATCGAGTTGGTGCGCAAATATGCCGTGGAAGCCGGCGCGGAAGGCGCGTACAAGTGCACGCACTGGATGCACGGCGGCAAGGGCGCCATCGAGTTGGCTGAGGCCGTGATGAAGGCCGCGCACAAACCCAAGCAGTTCGAGTATCTCTATCCGCTCGATCTGACAATCAAAGACAAGATTGAAGAGATCGCCAAGTTCTACGGCGCGGAAGGCGTGGACTATTCACCCGAGGCCGAAGCGAAGGTGGAACTGTACACGCGCCTGGGCTTCGACAAACTGCCGATCTGCATGGCGAAGACGCACCTGTCCTTCACCGACAAGGCCGAGGTCAAGGGCGCGCCGACTGGCTTCCGCCTGCCCATCCGCGACATCCGCGCCAGTGTGGGCGCGGGCTTCCTGTATCCGCTGGTGGGCTCGATGCGCACCATGCCCGGCCTGCCCACTCGCCCGGTGTTCTATGATGTCGATCTGAATCTGGAAACGGGCAAGGTGGTCGGATTGTTCTAAGAAATTGGACGCGGATTTACGCAGATAACGCCGATTAAAGGATCCTCCCGGAGGTTGCGTAACCTCCGGGAGGGTTTTGTTGTGGTTGCGTTATAATCTCTCTGTGAGAAGTACAGCATGGTTGATTGTGCCGGCCGGATGCCTGCTGTTGGCAGCTTGTGCCAGTCTGGCCGCGACTCTCATACCATCACCATGCATCCACAGGATTGATCGTTTAATGCGCTATCTCGCTCTCGGCGATTCTTATTCGATTGGCGAAAGTGTCGATCCGTCCGATCGCTGGCCGGTGCAGTTGACGGCCCGCCTGCGCGAGCGCGGCTTCACGCTCGACGACCCGCTCATCATCGCCACGACCGGCTGGACGACGGGCGATTTGTCGCACGCCATCGTGCAGACCGAACCGCTGGGGCCGTTCGATCTCGTCACGCTGCTGATCGGCGTGAACAATCAATATCGCGGGCGCGGCGAAGAAGAATATCGCTTACAGTTCCGCACGTTGCTGCAGCGCGCCGTCGATTACGCGGGAGACGACCCGGCGCGCGTCATCGTGCTTTCCATTCCCGACTGGAGCGTGACGCCGTTCGCGGCCAAAGGGGCCGGCCCCGGCAGCATCGCCCGCGTCGCCGCCGCCATCAATCGGTTCAACGCGATCAATCGTGCCGAGACCGGCCGATCGGGTGCGCAGTATATCGACATCACGCCAATTTCGCGCCTGGCGGCCAACGATCGATCGCTGCTGGCCAGTGACGGCCTGCATCCCTCTGGCAAGATGTATGCCGCGTGGGTGATGTTGATCGAGCCAATCGCATGTGAAGTGCTTGATCGCCAATCAGGAGGATTCCATGCAACTACGACTCGGCTTTGAACTCGACGCCAGCGTGGCACGTCCTAAGGGCGAGGCCGTCATCGACCTCGATTTTTCCGCCGTTAGCGGCAAGGCTGTGGTTACGGTGCACGACATCAAGATCGTGTCCAGCAACGTCGTGCTGGACCTGACCGCGCAGATGCTGTCCCAACCCCTGCGCGAGATGCTGGCTCAGGAACTGAGCCAGGCCCTCAACGACGCCATCGCCGACTTGCCCAATCAGGTTTCCGTGCTGAAAAGGGTCGAAATAATGGACATGCGGAACTGAAGCGCCCCTTCCGCCGTGATGAGTATCACTTTGCCCGATGACATTTGCCACTATGGAAGACCGGCTCGACCGGGTAGCATAGAGGGTGTAGCAGCACAACTTATAGTCCACAGGGAGGACAATCATGGAAGAGGAAGTCATCGTCAAACAGCAGTACTGCGCAGCCGCCCGCCAGCAAGTGCAATTGATTGAAACGCGTGTCTATCCGGAAGGCGATTTTCTGGCTATGGACGAATTCCGTGTCAAGAAGACCGAGTGCGCGCTGGGTCTGGAATGCAGCATGGATGATCACGTGCACTGCGTGTGGGCGGGCGGCGGCGGCGCCGATCCGTTTTCAAACGCCTAATCCAGACGAGCCGGAACCTAAGAGAATTTCACCGCCGAGACCGCAGAGAACGCCGAGAAAACCATAAAGACCACTGCGCGCTCTGTGTACTCTGTGGTGAAATCTTCGCACAGAAACCTGGTTGATTGCCAAGCAAGACCAGGTTTCTGAATCTCTGGAACCGGGAGGTGGATATGAGCGCCTTCACAAATATTCTAGTCGCATACGACGGTTCCGAGCATAGCCGCAAAGCGCTGGACATGGCGGTCCAAGTGGCGCAATGCTCGAACGGCAAACTCAAGATCCTCTACGCCTTCGACAAAGTGCCCCTCTTTCTGGGCGACGACGAGACCGAGCGCTTTATCGAGCGCGCCATGAACAAAGGCCGTGAGAACCTGGCCGCGGCCACCCAGCACCTGCGCGACCTCGGCGTCGAATTCAGCACCGACATCGTCGAAGGCCCTGCCGCTGAAGCAATTTTGCGCGTGGCCGATGTGGAAGGCTGTGATCTCATTGTCATGGGCTCGCGCGGGCTGGGCATGGTGCAGGGCTTGCTGCTGGGCAGCGTCAGTTACCGTGTGCTGCATCACGCCACCATTCCGGTGCTGGTTGTGCACTAGACGATGATCGCGCAAGGCCGCCGGCACGCCACCTCATACGCGCTGAGCCTCAAGGCTTCGTCGCTCAGCGTGGCGATCAATGGCGATCACATTGTGGTGTGCGATCTGGCCGGGCGGCTGTATAGCGTCTATCGCGCCGGACGTCATCAGCGCCGCAGCCTGAACGGATCAGTCCTGCAGAAGTGGACGACGGACGAGCGTCAGCGCTGCTGGCTGGATCAGATGGCAGCCGATCAATTGATCGACGACGCGGTGGAAGTACTTCGACAACTGCGCGCGGCCCTGGGCGCGCCCGACTGGGAATGGGTGACCCCACCCGATCGATCTTCTTCGCTCGACGAATTGTTGCAGGTGATCGATCGGGCGGTGTGCTTTGACAGTGACACGGCCCGATCGGATGCATCCCGCTTTGCGGAAGTCTACTCGCCGATCGGCATTCTGCCGCCCGATCAATATTTGGCCCTGGTGCTGCAAGCCACCGTGGGCTGTTCCTTTAACACCTGCACGTTCTGCGATCTTTACCATCAACCGTTTCGCATCAAGACGCCCGACGAATTCCGCCGGCACATCCGCGAGGTGTGCGAATACCTGGGCGATTCGATTTCGCTGCGGCAGCATTCTATCTTTCTCGGCGCGGCCAACGCGCTGGCCATTCCCATGCCGCGCTTGCTGCCACTGCTGGAGATCATTCAGGAAGAGATACGACCCTCACCCCAACCCCTCTCCGTTGAAGAGAGAGGGACGCGCGCAGCGCGGGGTGAGGGTGTTTACGCCTTCCTCGATGCCTTCACCGGCACCCGCAAGAGCGTGGAAGACTATCGGGCGTTGGCCAAGCGCGGCTTGCGGCGCGTTTACATCGGGCTGGAATCTGGGCACGATCCGCTGTTGGAATTTGTGCGCAAGCCCGGCCACGCCGCCGATGCGATCGAGACAGTGCAGGCCATTAAAACAGCAGGCATCAATATTGGCGTCATCGTGCTAATCGGTTTGGGGGGAGAACGTTTTGGCGCCGGTCACACGACGGATACGATCGATGTGCTGAATCAGATGCAGTTGGATAGCGGCGACTTGCTATACTTCAGCGATCTGGTTGAAGAACCCAGCACACCCTATCCGATTTTGGCCGAACAGCAAGGCATTCGTGCCTTAACTCGATCGGAACGCGCCGCGCAGCGTTCCATGATTTGCGGGGGCTTGCAATCAAGCAGCGTGAAGATCTCCAACTACGACGTGCGTGAGTTTGTGTATTGACCATGAGCGGGGGCAGACTCGATGAGAGTTTGCCCCCTTTTTGTGACCTACACTCTCCCGGAGGCTATGAACCTCCGGGAGAATCAGCAGAGGACAAGTTATGACTCAGGACGATCCCCGCATTCTCGAGTTACGCCGTATGCGAGAGCAGGCCCGTATCGGCGGCGGAACTGATCGGATTGCCAAACAGCACGCCAAAGGCAAGTTGACCGCGCGCGAACGGTTGGAACGGCTGCTCGATCACGGCACGTTCAACGAGCTCGAACCGTTCATCACCCATCAGGGCGACGAGATGGGCCTGGCGACGGAGAAGTATCTGGGCGACGGCGTCATCACCGGCTACGGCCAGATCGACGGGCGCACGGTGTACGTATACGCGCAGGATTTCACCATCTACGGCGGCACGCTTAGCGAAATGCAGAGCCACAAGATCTGCCGCGTAATGGATCTGGCACTGCGCAACGGCGTGCCCATCATCGGCCTCATCGATTCCGGCGGCGCGCGCATCCAGGAAGGCGTGCGCAGCCTGGGCGGTTACGCCGAGATCTTCCGTCGCAACGCGCAGTATTCGGGCGTCATCCCGCAGATCAGCGTGATGCTGGGACCGTGCGCGGGCGGCGCAGCGTATTCGCCCGCGCTGACCGACCTCATTATCATGGTCGAGAAACATTCGTACATGTTCCTCACCGGCCCGCAGGTGATCAAAGCCGTGACCGGCGAACAGATCGATACGGAATCGCTGGGCGGCGCGGATGTCCATATGACGGTCAGCGGCACGGCGCATCTGGCGACCCAGAGCGAACAAGAAGCGCTGGATTTGTGCCGCCACTTCCTCAGCTATTTGCCGTCCAACAATGTCGAGAATCCACCGTATTTCAAGCCCAATGACGATCCGCTGCGCATGGACGAGGAACTCAACTCGATCGTGCCACTCGATCCCTCGGTGCCGTACGCCATGCACGCTGTGATCGAGCACATCGTCGATACCGGATCGTTCCTGGAGATTCAACCTACGTTCGCGCGCAACGCCATCGTGGGCCTGGCGCGCATCGGCGGGCACAGCGTGGGCATCGTGGCGCAGGAGCCGATGTTCATGGCGGGCGTCATCGACATCGACGCCAGCGACAAGATCACGCGCCACGTCCGCATGTGCGACTGCTATAACATCCCGCTGGTGACGTTTGTGGACTCGCCCGGCTTCCTGCCCGGCATCAATCAGGAACACGGCGGCATCATTCGTCACGGCGCCAAAGTGCTGTACGCTTACTCGGAAGCCACGGTGCCCAAGGTCAGCGTCATCACCCGCAAGGCCTATGGCGGCGCGTACGTCGTGATGAGCAGCAAATATCTGGGCACCGATGTGAACTACGCCTGGCCCAGCGCCGAGATCGCCGTGCTGGGCGCGGAAGGTGCGGTGAACATTCTCTTCAAGGAAGAGATCGACGCTGCGCCCGATCCGGCAGCAATGCGCACTCAATTAGCCGAAGAGTATCGGCAGAAGTTCAACAATCCGTACCACGCGGCCAGTGCCGGTTACGTGGACGACGTGATCGAGCCGCGCGAAACCCGCGCCAAAATTATCACCTCGTTGGCGGCCCTGCGCGACAAGTATGCGCCCGCGCCGCCCCGCAAACACGGGAACATTCCAGTCTAAAGAGTGAAGAATGAAGAGTGAAATGCACTTCACTTTTCACTACTTCACTCTTCATTCACGGACGTTAACTATGAGCGAAAATCTCTTGATTGCTTTGCAAATCACTCTCATCGGCATGTCGTTGGTCTTTGGCGTCATCATCGTGTTGTGGATTGTGATGCTGCTGCTGGTGCGCATCACCGCGCGGCGCGAGAAACCGATCGAGGATGTCGCCGTGCCCGGCTCGGCCGATCGATCCGACATGAAACGCCGCGCCGCCATCGCCGCCGTGAGCATAGCCCTAGCCCATGAACTGACGCCGCAGCTGCACGAGTTTCCTGAGCCGCCCACGTCCACTGTCAGCGCGTGGCAGGCCATTCAACGCAGCCGCTACTTGACCCAGCGCGCGTTGCAGCGCCGCTTGAGAAGATAATCGAAAAGGCCCACACCTATGAAACTCATCGTCAAAGTCGAAACTCAATCGTTTGAAGTCGAGGTCGGCGACATTCATGCCCGGCCCATCATCGCCACCGTCGACGGTGAAACTTTCGAAGTCTGGCCGGAAGACGTGCAGCTGGTGAGACCTTCCGTCGTGGCTGGACCAGTTGCTAGCTTGCCCGCGACGTCTCAACCAGCAGCGAGCAAACCTGCGCCCGTCGCTTCTGCATCCGGCGCACCAGCGTCCGCATCTGCTGCCAAGACTGTCCTGGCTCCACTGCCCGGTGTGATGGTTGCAGTCAGCGTCAAGCCCGGCGACGCGGTCGAGCACGGGCAGGAGCTGTGCACCATCGAAGCGATGAAGATGAAGAACGTGATCCGCGCGAGCCGCGCCGGAACGATCGGAGCCGTGCACGTCACGGTGAATCAGCACGTCAAGCATCACGACGTATTGCTGGAATTCACCAACTGAAGTGCGACAGGACTACCCACTATGGATTTGTCACAAGTCTTCACCGAACTCACCAAGGGCTTCGCCAATCTCACGATCGGCAATGTGATCATGATCGCGGCGGGCTGCCTGCTGATCTATCTGGCGATCGCGAAAGAATACGAACCGGTGCTGCTGCTCCCGATTGGCATGGGCTGCGTCATCGCCAACATCCCGATGACGGGCATGAACGGCCCGGAAGGGCTGTTCACCGTGCTGTACGATGCCGGCATCAGGACCGAATTGTTCCCGCTGGTGATCTTCATCGGCGTCGGCGCAATGATCGACTTCAGCCCGTTGCTGTCACAACCCAGAATGGTGCTGCTGGGCGCAGCCGGACAGTTTGGCATCTTCGGCACGCTGCTCCTCGCCACGCTGCTGGGCTTCCCGCTGAATGAAGCGGCCTCCATCGGTGTGATCGGCGCGATCGATGGGCCGACCTCGATCTTCGTGGCGTCCATACTCGCGCCGAATTTACTGGCGCCTATCGCGGTGGCCGCCTATTCGTACATGAGCCTGATCCCGATCATTCAACCGCCGATCATGAAGCTGATGACGACCAAGAAAGAGCGCATGGTGCGCATGGAATACGCGCCACGTCCCATCTCCAAAAGCGCGTTGATCGCTTTCCCGATCGTGGTGACCCTGGTGGTGGGCATCATCGTGCCGGAGGCCGTGCCGCTGATCAGCATGCTGATGCTGGGCAATTTGCTCCGTGAAAGCGGCGTAGTCGATCGGCTGAATAAGACCGCGCAGAATGAATTGATCAATATCGCCACTCTGTTCCTGGCGCTTACCATCGGCGCGACCATGACGGCCGAGAGTTTCCTCACGGTCAGTACGCTGGCGGTGCTGGGCTTAGGCTTGATCGCTTTTGGGCTCGATACCGTGGCCGGGTTATTCTTCGGCAAGTTGATGTGCTGGGGCAGCGGCTACAAAGTCAATCCCCTCATCGGCGCGGCGGGCATCAGCGCCTTTCCAATGGCGGGGCGTCTCGCTGCGCGCGTGGCACAGGACGAAGACTTTGAGAACTTCATCCTCATGCACGCCATGGGTGCGAACACCGCCGGGCAACTGGGCAGTGTAGCGGCCGGGGGCGTGCTGCTGGCGTTGGTGAGTGGCGTATTGATATAGATCGACATACCACCACCAATTCAATGCAATTACCAATCGACCCGATGGGTATCAGCAACCCATCGGGTTTTTGCCTCTTTACAATCAGAACATATGTTCTATAATAGTCTTTGACGTTTTGCTTGTTGAGGCCAGCATGACCGATCCCACAACTCCCAAGAAATCCGCGCGCAAGACGCGTCACAAAAAAACACGCCGCCATGTGTGGTTCCAGGCAACCGTGCAAAACGATCACGTCCATGTGCAGGCCAGCGCGCCGACGAAGTGGTTCCGCGTGCTGCGCTGGGTGATCCTGATCGTCGTCATCGCCTTGATCATGCGCTTTCTGCCGGAGGTGTGGCAGGCGCTTCAAGTGGCGATTCAGGCTGTGCCGAAATAGACCAAGACCTCCAAACTCTTGAAGACTTTGAAGTTCGTATTCTCCGCAAACTCTACCGCATCGTCCGTGTCCCGCTATTCATGCTATACTGTCCATAGGAATCCCGCATGGACACCGATCAATCTGTCATTGCCGAGACGTTCGCCGAACTGGGCTTGAGCGCGCCGCTTATCCAACTGCTGAACGAGGTGGGCTATGAAGCGCCGACCTCCATACAGCAGCAAACGATCCCCCTGTTGCTGGCCGGTCGTAATCTCATCGGTCAGGCACAGACCGGCACGGGCAAAACCGCGGCCTTCGCGCTGCCCATTCTCGATCGGCTCGATCTGAACGAGCGCGCCGTGCAAGCGCTGGTACTGACCCCCACACGCGAGCTAGCGATTCAAGTGGCCGAAGCCGTGCACGGCTATTCAAAATATCTGGGCCGCGTGCGCGTGATGCCCATCTACGGCGGCGATCCGATCAGCAAGCAGATTGGCCGCCTGAGAGGCGGCATGCACATCGTGGTCGGCACGCCGGGCCGCGTCATGGATCATCTGCGGCGCGGCACATTGGATCTCACTTTCGTAAAGACCGTCGTGATTGACGAAGCCGACGAGATGCTGCGCATGGGCTTCATCGAGGATGTCGAATGGATTCTGGGGCAGACCCCGGCCGATCGGCAGACTGCACTCTTCTCGGCGACCATGCCGCGTGAAGTGCGCCGCATCGCCGATCGGCATCTCGCCAACCCGGTGACCGTCGAGATTAAGCGCAAGACGGTCACGGTGCCCACGGTCGAGCAGCACTATGTGCATGTGCTCGAAAAGCAGAAAGTGGAAGCGCTGACGCAGCTGCTGGAAACCGAAGCGGTGGAAGGCGAAGCGATCCTCATTTTTGCCAGCACCAAAGTAGGAGTGGCCGATCTGGCGGACAAACTCCAGTCGCGTGGCTACGCCGCCGAAGCCATGCACGGCGACATGACCCAGGCGCAGCGCGAGAGCGTCATCCGCCGACTGCGCGAGGAACAAGTCGAAATTGTCGTCGCCACCGACGTGGCAGCGCGCGGTTTGGACATCGAGCACATCGGCCACGTGATCAATTTCGATATTCCCAACGACCCTGAATCCTACGTCCACCGCATCGGCCGCACGGCGCGGGCCGGGCGCGCGGGCAAAGCGATCTTGTTCGTCACGCCGCGTGAAACACGCCTGCAGCGCGCCATCGAACAGTTCACCGGGCAACGCTTAACGGCCATGAAAGTCCCCAGCCGCGCCGATGTAGCCGCGCGGCGCACGACGCTCTTCAAAGCGCGTCTGCTAAAAACCTTGCAAGACGAGGACCTGGACGTTTATCTCGCGCTGGTGGAAGAGTTAGCCGAAGAGAGCGGCTGCGATCTGGCCGAGATTGCTGCGGCGGCGGTGCGCCTGGCGCGCGGCGATAAGCCGCTAGATGTGCCCCCGGCGCCTGAACCCGAACCGATCGGCTATCCGCTGCCCGCCGAAACCGAGACGGTGATGCTGTACATTGACGCAGGACGCAACGCCGGCCTGCGCCCCGCCGACATCGTGGGAGCGATTGCCAACGAAGCAAATTTGCCGGGCAAGTACATCGGCCCGATCGAGATCTTCGACGACTACTCGCTGGTGGGTGTGCCGGCCCAATCCCAGGCGCAGGTGCTGACGGCGATGGCGGGCGCGACCATGCGCGGACAGGCGGCCAACATCCGACTGGCCACTCCGCGCGACTCCAGCCCACGCGATACCAGACCACGAAAATCTACGTCACACAAATCCGCGCCTCGTAACGCTGAGCAGCGCTACAACAAAAAACGTGCGGCGTCCAAGCCAGCGGCACCGTCGAAGAAGAAGTCGTTCAAGCGCAAATAGTGTGACCGTCTGGGAGGTTTGGGGTACAATTCGGCTGAGCGGAGGGCTATCATGCAGACTGTTACACTGCCGGAATTGAACGAACGCCTCAAGCTGCTGCCGCCAGAAAAACTCATGGTCGTCTATGACTTCGTCTCGTACCTTAGCGAACGTGAATCAAACCTCCGCCTCCGAGAGACGCCCACCGAGGCTTATCACACCGTGCTCAATCGTGACTGGGATCGATCGGAAGAGGATCAAGCATGGGCCAATTTGTAAAAGGCGATGACGCTATTTTGTGTCAGATCACCAGCCAGTCAGTTGGCGACTCGTATGCCCTCGTCCTTTCTAACGCCGATTTTGCGGCGGGGAGCCTGCATCAAAACAGCAATATCCGCCCCAGTCGCATCTTTACCGCTGACTCAAACATCATTCAATATCGCGCAAGTGTAGTGACGCCCGAGAAAATCCGCGAAGTGACTGACCGAATTGTTGAGATCGTTAGCGCCTAAGGACCAGACACACCCGTTGGCTTCCAAAGCGACAGGACTAGCTATGCCCCCCATTCAGGACTTCGCCACCCGCATCATCGATAACGTCGAACACGTCATCATCGGCAAACGCGAAGCAATCGAGCTGCTGATGGTCGCGCTGCTGTGCGAAGGCCACGTCTTGATTGAGGACGTGCCTGGCGTGGGTAAGACCATGCTGGCCCGATCAATCGCGATCAGCCTCGGCGGCCAGTTCAAGCGCCTGCAATGCACACCCGATCTATTGCCTAACGACGTGACGGGCGTTTCGGTGTTCAATCAACAGAGCAGCGAGTTTGAGTTTCGCCCGGGACCGATCTTCGTCAACGTGCTGCTGGCCGACGAGATCAACCGCGCCACGCCGCGCACGCAATCGGCCTTGCTGGAAGCGATGCAGGAGCAGCAGGTCACCGTCGACGGCGTCACGCGATCGTTACCGCGCCCCTTCATGGTTCTGGCCACGCAGAACCCAATCGAGTACGAAGGCACGTTCCCGCTGCCCGAAGCACAGATCGATCGGTTCTTGATGCGCCTCGCGCTGGGCTATCCCTCTGCCGCGCAAGAAAAGCAATTGCTGCCGCACCTGCAACGCGAACATCCCGTCACCAAGTTGCAGCAGATCACCGACGAGGCGCAGCTGCTGGACTTTCAAAAGCAGGTGTGGGAAATGCACGTCGACGAGACGCTGCAGGACTACATCGTGGCACTGGTGACAGCCACCCGCGAACACGGCGATGTGGCCCTCGGCGCAAGTCCGCGCGCCAGCCTGGCGTTGTTCAAGACCGGGCAGGCGTTAGCGGCCGTGCGCGGACGCGATCACGTCATTCCCGACGATATCAAATACCTTGCACCGTTCGCACTGCCACATCGTTTGATCATCAAGCCCGAAGCCGAGCTACGCGGACAGACAGCGCTCAAGATAGTGGCCGAGATTATCGAGCGCACTCCGCTTGACTTGGATGCATGAAAAGAGACGAGTGAAGGGCTTTTCACTCACACATGCGGTGCAGTGCTCCCGTCACTCATCACTCGCCACTATTTATGGGCGATACCTTCTTTCTCCTCCTCATCCTGTTGACCGTACTCGCCATTTTCCTGCGCGAAGATACCATCCTGACGCTGGTCTATTTCCTCGTGGGCACCTACGCGTTGAGCCGCTGGTGGAGCCGCCGAGCATTGAAGACCGTGGAGTACAGCCGCACTTTTCAACGCCGCGCCTTCCTCTATGAAAAAGTGCCGGTGCAGTTGGAACTGGTCAATCGCCATTGGCTGCCGGTGCCGTGGCTGCAATTGACCGAAGCACTGCCGCTGGAATTGATTGTCCCGAGCACGTATCGCAGCGTCACGACGATCGGGCCGTATGGCCGCCGGCAATTCTCCTACACACTGCATGCTGATCGGCGCGGCTATTACACCATCGGGCCGTTGCATCTGCGCTCGGGCGATCTGATCGGTTTGAATGAAGAACTGGATACGGAAGGCTCACCCGATCACTTGATCGTCTATCCCAAGATCATTCCGTTTGCGAAGGTGCTGCTGCCCTCTCGTTCCCCGATCGGCACTCTGCGCCACACGCAGCCCATCTTCGAAGATCCCAGCCGCGTGCGCGGCAAACGCGATTACGTGGCGGGTGATTCGCTGCGGCGCGTCGATTGGAAAGCGACGGCGACGCTGGGCCGTCTGCAGGTCAAACAGTTCGAGCCGTCGATCGCGCTGGAAACCACGATCTTTCTCAACCTCAACGCCGACGAATACGAACAGCGCACGCGCCTCGATGCGACCGAACTGGCGATTGTGATCGCGGCGTCGCTGGCGAACTGGATCATCGGCAAGCGGCAGTCCGCGGGGCTGAGCGTGAACGGCGCAGATCCGGTCGGGGCGGGAGAAAGGCCGCAGATGCTGCCGCCGCGCAAAGGCCGTGCGCATTTGACACGCCTCCTCGACGTACTGGCCCGCATCCGAACGGTTCCCACTACGCCCTTCGCGCAGATGTTTCAACACGAAGCGCCGCATCTGCCGTGGGGCACAACGGTGATTTTGATCACCGGCGCCATGGACGATGCACTGTTCGACGAGATCTTTCGCGCGCGCCGGGCCGGCTTGAACGTGGTATTGATCTTGTGCGGCACGGTGAAGAATATCGCGGAGGTTCAACATCGCGCGGAACACTTCGATATTCCGGTGCAGCACTTTGTGCGCGAACGGGATCTGGATGTATGGAGAGGATGACCCCACCTCACTCCCCAACCCCCTCTCCTGAAATCGCAGACTGAGCGGAGCATAGCAAAGTCGAAGGACGATTTCAGGAGGGGGGGAGCGCAACACTCCCCTTCTTTCGATTTGTGCTGTTTCAAATCGGGAGAGGGGACCGGGGAGTGGGGCCTGCTGTGATTCACGGAAAAACATGACTGCACTCAAATCTCAACCTAGACGCGATAGTGTGCCAACCACATTGACGAACTATGTGATCGTCAGCGGGATGCTGACCTGTGCGGCGATTGGCGTGGTGCAGTTGGGGCAGCAGCTGTCGCCGACATGGAATGCCGCGCATGTGCCGCTGTTGTGTTTCTTCGTCGCGCTGGAGTCGGCGTATATGACGCGCTACGTGCGCTACGGCAAATTGTCCGTGCCCTGGTATGTGCTGCGCGGCGTCGAAGTGGTAGTGATATTCTTGATGCTGCGCTCACTATTGGGCGTATCACGCGGCCCGCAGCTTGAAGAAGTCGTCAATCCCAATTACGGCCGCGTTGACGGCGAATTGCTCACGCTGGTTTTCATCGCCGGGCTGACGTGGCTGGGCAGTTGGCGCCTGGCCTCCGATCTGCTGAATCTGGAGCCGCTCGATCCCACGCTGGATCGCGAGATCATCCGCGAGGCTGCCGAAGCTCAGGTTGAGATCCGGCGTGAGCTGATCACGTTCACAATGATCGTCGGAGTAGCGCTCACGTTTCTGGCCGGGCTGCTGCGCCTGTATTTACGTACCAGCAATCAGGCTGAGGCTGGCGCGCTCGGCAGCCTGGCGCACGTCGTGATTTATTTCTTCCTCGCGCTGGTGCTGTTCAGCCGCACGCGGTTGAATCTGCTGCACTCCGGCTGGGTGTGGGAGAGAGTGCCGATCGGGCGGGGCGTGGGTGCGCGTTGGATCACGTACACGCTGTTGATGCTAACTGTGGCTGTCCTCTTCGCCCTAGTGCTGCCCACACAGTATTCGCTGGGATTACTAGGCACGCTGAGCTACATTCTGCAGTTTCTGGTCACCGCGATCCAAGCTATCTTCTTCCTCATCGTCACACTGCTCTACATGCTGTTCAGCCTGTTTGTGCCCAACCTACAGCGTCCGGAACAGCCCGAGCCGCCGGCCATGCGCCAGCCGCAATTTCCCCAGGCGCCCAATGCGCCACAACCCGGCCTGTCCGAGTTTGCGCAGTCGCTGATCTTCTGGATCGTCTTTCTGATCATCGCCGGATACGTTACCGGGCAGTATCTGCGGCGGCATCCCGAGGTGGTGGATTGGCTGAAGCATCTGCCGGGGATGGGCTTGTTGGTGCGCGCGTGGCACAAGTTGCGCGATTGGTTCGGCGGACTGAATCAGCAGATCGAGAATCTGCGCGAAGCGCGCCGCAGGGCGCGACAATCCATTCCAACTCGATCGGCCTCCGCGCCCCGACGCTGGATCAATCCGCGCAAACTCTCGCCGCGCCAGCAGGTGCAGTTCTACTACTTAGCCATGCTGCGCCGCGGAGGTGAGCACGGCCATGCCCGCCAGCCGACGCAGACGCCGTATGAATATGCGCGCACGCTGGAAAGTGAAATCCCTGAGATCGATCAAGATGTGGACGGCCTTACCAAGGAATTCATCGAAGCGCGCTATTCGCGTCACGACATTCCTTTGGAGCATGTAGGCGTGGTACGACGTTACTGGGAACGCATCAAGCGGGCGCTGAAACGATCTTGAGAATCTGGCCGGTCTTTGCGGGTCGGCCAGATTTTTTCGCGCGTTACTTTCTGAGCAGCGGCAGATACACCCACGCCTTCGGAATGAAGGCCATCGCCCAGCGCTGGATCAGCGTGCCGAAGCTGTCCGTGATCGTGGCCGTGTTGAGAATGGGCAGCTGATCGGGTGCGAGTGAGGCCGCGAATTTGATCTCAGCCGATCGCGCCGTGGTGGTATACATTTGCTGTGGCGGCACGTACACAATCGCCAGTTCATTGGACAGCCGCGGCTCATTGTACAAGTATTGCAGGCCGTGTTCGGTCGTATCCTGAATGCCCACCGTCGCGCTCGCGCCGTAGTCTACTTCGGCATGGCCGAAGTCCGCGTCTTTGTATTGCAGCGTGATGATGCTGCTCCCTTCGTCGAGAATCGCCTCAAATTCACCCGGTGTTCCGAACTCGTTGTGTGGGCCAAGCCGCGAGGTGCGCGAGTATTCGATTACCACCCGGCGATGCGGCGCGGTGCCGACGACCTTGTACCACATGCGGCCCGGCCGCAAGAACAGATCATCCCAGAACGGCGCGATGTAACCGCGAATAGGCGCTTGCGGATTACCCGGAATAGGCTGATTGTTCGGCCCCATCTCCTCTGAGTGCCACCCTTCCTGATTCCAGTGGAAGAACAGCGTCCCGTCGATCTGCACGGCCATCTTGGTATAGACCGACGTGTAGAAAACAAACGGGAACGGAATGGGCACGGGATTGCAGGCGGCGTGCGTGGGGTAATACCACGCAAACGGCCGCCCACTGTTGGCAATCTCGATCCACTCGTACTGCACGTTGGGCACCGTGCCACGGCCGCGACTATCGCCCCACACATAATCCGCGGTGGTGTTGGTATACGTGAACACCGCCGGCAATTGCCCCTGCCACATGATCGCATTGTTCACGAACTCGGCCACGCCGCTCGACGCGCTGAGGCTATCGGTCACGTACGTCGCGCCGATCGGCAGTGGATCGCTCACGACGATCGTGCCTGAAATATTCGATGGATTCTGCACACGGATCGTATAGGTCACGATCCCGTTCGCGGCCAACGTACTCCGATCGACTTCTTTAGCCGACGACGAAAGATCAAAGTAATCGATCGCCGTCACCGCCGATCGGGTAGTGCTCCAGCCCGCGCCGCTGTCCACGCTAAGCGTATTAGTGATCCGTTGGCCGGGCTCGAGATCGGAAGTCACGATCACTTCAAACGTAATCGTGATCGGCGGCGAGTAACTGTTGCGCGCGCCATGCCATTCGACCCGGTTGAGGGCGGAGTTGTAATTCGTGCCGGTCGGTTTGGCAATGAAGCCCGCGAATTGCACGCCCACCGGCAGCGGATCGATCGCACTGACTGCATCCAATACTTCGATGCCGCTGTGCAACTCGATGGTGTAGAGCAAGTGATCGCCGGGATGCGCCACGGATCGATCGACCGCGAGTAAAGACAGACACACATCGTCGAACAATCTCAACGATTCGACATTCTGCGTGGTTAGATTGAAGAAGCTTTCGTAGCCGCCGACAATGAACAGCCGCCCGCGTGAATAGACCGCGCCCACGCCCGAGCGAAACCCATCCGTGTAGTACGTCGAGAGGGAATCCCACTTGTCGCGCACGGGATCATAGCGGTTGCTCAACCCGCCATAGCCGCCTTCGCCGCCAAAAGCGTAGATCGCGTTGTCCGGCGCAACCGCCAACGCCAGCGAACGAGACGGCCCCACGGGCGCGCCAAATTGCCACGTGTTGGCGACCGGATCGTAGATGGTCGTCGCGCCCATCGTGGCGGTATACGGATCGCCATCAGTAATGCCGCCCACCACGTAAATCTTGCCGTTAAGACTGGCCGCGCCAGCCAGTGAGCGGGTTCCCACGGGCGCGGCGGTGCGCTCGCGCCATTTGTTGGTGGCGGGATTGTATTCGTAAGTAGCCGCGACGTTGCCCAGGTTGTAGCCGCGCTGATCGAAGCCGCCGAAGGCATAGAGCTTGCCATTCGCCGTGGCCAAGGTCACGCCGCCCAACGCTTGCGGCAAATCCGCTAACTGCGTCCACGCGTCTGTGGCCGGATCATAGACGTAGGTGGTGTTGCGCACACCGAACGTGCCCGACACCATTTGATCGACCCCGCCGACGACGTAGTATTTGCTGTCGATCTCAACGGCCATCACGTAACCGCGCGGCTCCGGCAGTGGCGCGCGCGTCTCCCACCGGCGCGAGCAAGTGTTGTAACGCTCAGTGGAGGTCAGCATGTCGGTGGCACTGACCACACCGCCAAACGCGTACAAATAGGTGCTGCCCGGTTGCGCGGCTAGCCCGAAACTATGCCGCCCGGTGGGGATGAGCGTTTCCATTTGCCATTCGGTCGTGGTGTAGGTCTCAGCCACAGACGGCACGTAGAGGCAGGGCATGTCTGGTCGGGCTGGATTAGGCTGATTGAGCGGCAGAGATCGATCGAGCGGCACAGACCGATCGGTTGAATGAATCGCCGGCGCTGATCGGATCGGCTCTGCCGAAGTGATCGAAGCCGATGCCAGCACAACCGTGAACGCGAGAACACCCAAGGCCAAGAGTAAAGCCAAAACACTGCGTACCATACTGAACCTCCTTCTGTTCCTCACCTGGCTCAGTCATCGTACGACACTTATAGAATACACCTAATTTTTGAAAACGGTTGGAGCAATTTGTCGAGTATGACGGCTGTAACCCAGATCAGATGACAACTTACACTGCAATTGGAGGCTGTTTAGCGTTATATTCTTCACGAGAATTTGCACATATCTAAATATAAGACATTTCACATCCGAACGGAGCGAAAGCCATGTCACTGCCACAGGAATCCGAAATTCAGTTGTTCCATGCTCAGATTTGTCAGGCGCTGGCCGACCCCACCCGCATCCTCCTGCTGTACCGCCTGTCCGAGGAACCTCAAAACGTGGGCGAACTGGCCACGGCGCTGAACGTGAGCCAGCCTACCATCTCGCGCCATCTGAAAGTACTGCGTGAGCGAGGCATGGTCGCATCGACGCGCCATGGCGCCACGATCGAGTACCGGCTCATCGACAACCGCCCCATTCAGGCGTTGGACCTGCTTCGTTCAGTGTTGCGCGACAATCTTTCACGCAATGCGGAACTGGTGGGTGTGCTGAACGAAACCACCGAAAGTTAATCCCCCATACTCTGGAGGAACCATCTCATGAAGAAATTACTCATTCTGGGTGCGGGCACAGCGGGCACCATGGTCGCCAACCGCATGAGCCGCCTGCTGGATCTGGACGAGTGGCAAATCACCATCGTCGATCAGCATGCGACGCATTATTATCAGCCGGGCTTCCTGTTCATCCCCTTTCGGATGTATAGCAAGAATGACGTGATCAAGCCCAAACGCGACTTCATCCCCGCCGGCGTAGAATTGATCATGTCGCCCATCGACGTGATCGAACCGGAACACCAGCGGGTCAAGCTGGTCAAGGACAATCGCGTCCTCAATTACGATTTCCTTATTATCGCCACGGGCACGCAAACCCATCCTGATCAGACAGCCGGCTTGCACGAGCACGAGTGGTACAAGTCCATCTACGATTTCTATACCATCGAGGGCGCGGTGGCGCTGGCCAAGCACTTGCGCACGTGGCCCGGTGGCCGGATGGTGGTCAACGTCGTCGAGAATCCGATCAAGTGCCCCGTAGCTCCACTGGAATTCTTGATGCTGGCCGATTGGTTCTTCCATGAGCAGGGCATTCGCGATCGGGTGGAGATCATCTATGCCACGCCGCTGCCCGGGGCCTTCACCAAACCGATCGCATCACGGCACCTGGGCGACATCCTCGATCGAAAAGGCGTCAAGATCGTGCCCGAGTTTTTGGTCGAGCACGTGGACCCGGACGCGAAGAAGATCGTTTCGTACGACGAACAGGAAATCGAATACGATCTGCTGGTCAGCGTGCCGCTCAACATGGGCAGCGACGTAATTGCTCGATCGGGCCTAGGCAACGAGTTGAATTACGTGCCGGTGGACAAGCATACGTTCTTGTCGCCTCAGCACGGCAACATTTTTGTGCTGGGCGATGCTGCGGCGATCCCCACATCGAAAGCCGGATCAGTGGCGCACTTTGCGGTGGACTGCTGGTCAGAAAACTTCCTGCGCCACATCGACGGTTTGGAAATGCTGCCTACCTTCGATGGGCACGCCAACTGTTTCATCGAATCGGGCTTCGGCAAGGGTCTGTTGATCGACTTCAACTATGACGTGGAGCCGCTGCCCGGCCGCTTCCCCCTGCCCGGCATCGGGCCGTTCGCGCTGCTGCAGGAAACCGAGATGAATCATTGGGGTAAGATGATGTTCCGCTGGATGTACTGGAACTTATTACTCAAGGGGCAGGAATTGCCGCTGCCGGCGCGCATGACCATGGCCGGCAAGTGGAACAGTTGAGGAACGCGCGATGGAACAAGCACTCGCCGAACTGAATTTCAAGATTGATACGCTGACCGCGCAGGTGGCCTATCTTGCCGAGCAAGCACAGCTCGCCGAACGGCAGCGCGAGGATCGATCCGAGTTGATGCGCGACCTGGCCCCCATCGCCGATCAGGCTTATCACATGGCGATCGAGCAGTTGGAGGAAGTGCAGGAGTACATCGACCTGAGCGATCTGTTGCGTCTGCTGAAGCGCCTGGCGCGCAATGGCCGCAATCTGGAAACGCTGCTCGATCAATTCGAAAGCGTGATGGATCTCACGCAAACGATCGGGCCGTTAACCGACGAAGCCTTTGGCAAAGCCGTCGCGACCCTGGCCGACCTGGAGCACAACGGCTACTTCGCCTTTGCGCGCAGCAGCAAGCGTATCGCCGACAATATCGTCACCTCCTTCACGGTCGAAGATGTCGATCGGCTGGGCGACAACATCGTGCTCATTCTCAACACCGTGAAAGATATGACTCAGCCGGAAATCATGAACTTCGTGCGCAGCACACTGCTGGTGGCCGAGCGCGAAGTGGAAAAACCGGTGGACATTTCTTATCGCGGCCTGCTGCGCCAGGCGCGCGATCCGGAAGTGCGCCGCGGTCTGGCGCTGACCATGCGCGTGATGCACGTCGTCGGCGCGCAAGCCGCCGGCAACAGCCAGCCGGCGCCCGCAGCGAAATCTTCAGCGACACGTTGACAAACTACACCAACTGGAGGACTGCTATGCCAACACGCACGATTGCCGGACAGACGGTGCAGGTCAATGATGAGGGCTTCATGACCGTGCCCGCCGAATGGAACAAGGACATCGCCGTAGAGATTGCCAAAGAAGAGGGCATCGCCGAATTGACGCCCGCACACTGGAAGGTCATCGACTTTTGCCGTCAGAGTGCCACCACGTCCGGCAGCGCCCCCACCTTGCGCTCCATCACCAACGGGGCCGGCATCACGACCAAAGAAATGTTTGCGCTGTTTCCGAAAGGCCCGGCCAAAAAGGTCGCCAAGATCTCCGGTCTGGGCAAACCGGAAGGGTGCGTGTAGCTCATCGGGCTGTTTACCCGTTTCAATCACAAGGAGACCATCAACATGGCTGAAGAAAAGAATCGCCACATCGCCTTCATTTGCTCCAAAGGCAACCTGGATATGGCTTACCCCGCGCTGGTCATGGGCTGGGCTGCGCTGGGCAACGGCATTGACGTGACCATCTTCTTCACGTTCTGGGGTCTGGATATCGTCAGGAAACTGCGCATCGATCACCTGGAGATTCCGCCCGTCGCCAACACTAGCATGAAAATGAGCATGATGGGCATCAACACGGGCAACCTGGGCATCCCCAATTGGATGGGCGCGCTGCCCGGTATGACGGCCTTTGCCACCAAGATGATGAAAGACAAGATGGCTAAAATCGAAGTGCCGCCCGTGCGCGAATATTTGCAGATGCTGGTCGACGGTGGGGCCAAACTGTATGCCTGCAAGATGTCAGTCGATATGATGGATCTGAAGAAAGAAGACTTCGTCGACGGCGTGTTGGATGTGGTGACCGCCGGCGACTTCATGGACATGACCGACGGCGCGCAGATCATCTTCATCTGATCGCCAACCGATCGTTGATCGCAAAACCCGATCGGCCCATTCAGCCGATCGGGTTTTGCGTTACCGCCCGTCAACTTCGCCGTCACTGTGCTGGTTCAGCGGCGACCACACTCCCCAGCGCATTCACCTTGAGCTTCCAACGACTGCCGACCACGTACTTCAACAAATCGCCGGCATTCGCCACCGTCATCTGATACTCTTGGTCGTCGGAAGTAAAGAGCACCACATAGGTCTCGGCGCGATCGCCCTCGCGCTGATCGGCACGTAGATTAACTGCCGGCCACCGCGGGTTCGCATCGGCCCCCTTGGCGACGATGGAATCCACCACAGCCCATGCTTGCTGCGTGTAAACGCACCAGTCATCTTTCACTTCGTACTGGCAATCCTGCACCACTTTGCCCACACCCGAACCGGTATCGACGGTATACGGCGTGCCGCAAATTTTCTCGGCGTTGGGCGCGGGTTGATCCTGCCTGCCCCGCACCCTCAACTCGCACGAACCGACGGCTACGCCGGACGGAATTTGATCGCGCCATGTCTCGCGCTGCACCGGGCGCTGTTCCATGATCTCGATGGCGCGCTGCCACTGCACGCCCCGCACCGCCGCTGAGGTGTCGCTGGTGCGGAACAACAACAGCGCGCACAGAATGGCCGCCACGATCAGCACGCCGATACCAATGAACAACGGTAGGTTACTACGCTGAGCGGGCGGAGCTGCCGGCTGAAGCCGCGGTTGATCGACCGGGCGCTCAGCCACGCGGAGCGTACCCGCGCAGTTGCTGCACTTCAACGCCGTGGCAGGATTCATCGCCCCGCAGTACGGACACTTCACATCGGGCTTCTTCTCGTCGGAGAAAGCGCCCAGCACCTCGCCTGCTGAACGGGCAGTGGCCGCTGTCAGATCGGCGCTGCATTGCGAGCAGTTCTTCGCATCTGCCGCATTGCGCGCCCCGCAGTATTTGCAGGTCACATCGGGGCCGCGCTCGGCTTTGGCGATCACGGCTTCGTCTTTGATCAGCTCTTGCTGCGCGGGCAGTTCGAACTTGTCCGTCTCGCTCATCACGTTGCCGCAGCTGGCGCAGATCCTGGTGGTGCCGGGATTCTTCGATCCGCAGCGCTTGCACGTCCATTCCAGATTGACGAACCCGACTGTTTCTTGCGGCATCCGCTATCCTCCGTTTTCTGGCTGAATCTCACTGCCGGAGTTTCTCTTGCGCGCAGTTTAACATGAGCGGCCAATCGGGTCAATGACTTAACGCATTGCGGCAGGCCATGTCAAACCCCGTCATCTGGCCAGATAGTTCGGCAAATAGGCGGAACGTTAAACAAATGGCGGTTTTGGAAGATGACATTTGACCATTCAGATGGTGAAACCTCACGCGCCAGAGATGACATCATGCACTCCCCAGCCCCGCGCAATAGCTTTATGCTAAAGATGCCCAAAACCCGACTTGGAGGAGCTATGGCTGCCAAGGGCCGCATTGAAATCGACGCCGAACATTGCAAAGGATGCGAACTGTGCATCACCGTCTGCCCGCAGAATGTGATTGCATTGGCAGACTGGTTCAACGCCAAAGGTTATCGCCCCGCGCAGCTGGTTGATCCCAGCGGCGAGTGCACCGGCTGCGCCGTGTGCGCCGTCATCTGCCCTGACGCGGTGATCACCGTTTACCGCACCGTCACCGGGCGCGCTCCCGTCGCGGCGCCGGCATAGGAGAGGGAGTAATGGCTAAAGAGCTACTCAAAGGCAACGTCGCCATTGCCGAAGCCGCCGTGCGCGCCGGACTGGAAGCGTATTTCGGTTACCCCATCACCCCGCAGACTGAGCTGCTGGAGCACATGTCCAAGCGCATGCCGGAACTGGGCCGTGCTTTCGTGCAGGCGGAAAGCGAAGTCGCCGCCATCAACATGGTATACGGCGCGGCCTCCACCGGCAAACGCGTGATGACCTCTTCATCGAGCCCCGGCGTGAGTTTGATGCAGGAAGGCCTGAGCTACATTGCCGGATCGGAAGTGCCGGCCGTCATCGTCGATGTGATGCGCGGCGGGCCGGGCCTAGGCAACATCGCGCCCAGCCAGTCCGATTATTTCCAGATGGTGAAGACGGCGGGCCACGGCGACTATAAGCAGATTGTCCTCGCGCCCGCGACGGTGCAAGAAGCGATCGATCTCACCCTCCTCGCGTTTGATCTCGCCGACAAATATCGCACCATCGCCACCGTGCTGCTCGACGGCAACATCGGCCAGTTGATGGAGCCGGCGGAACTGCCGCCCATGCATGAAGTCCGCAAAGAGCCGCCCGCCTGGGCCGTGAGCGGTGCTAAAGGCCGCAAGAAGAACGTCATCTCGTCCATCCATCTGCAGCCGGAAGAACTGGAAACCTTCAATCGCAAGCTGCAGGCGAAGCTCAAGACCATTGCCGCCAATGAAGTGCGCTACAAAGAATATATGATCGAAGGCGCGGAGCTGATCGTAGTGGGCTTCGGCACAGCCGGTCGAGTGGCGCAGAGCGCCGTCAAACTGGCGCGCGCCCAGGGCATACCGGTGGGCCTGCTCCGGCCGATCACGTTGTGGCCCTTTCCTGAAGTGCGCCTGTCGCAGTTGGCCGACGAAGCGCGCGGCTTCCTGGTCGTGGAGATGAACACCGGCCAGATGATCGACGACGTAAAGATTGCCGTGGCCGGTCAATGCCCGGTGGAGTTCTACGGGCGCACCGGCGGTGTGGTGCCGCTGCCTGATGAAGTCTTTGCAGCCATCGCCAGACTCGATCAGGCCACGCTGCCCGCCAGCCGGATTCCAGTGCTGAATGGATAGCCGTTGAGAGTTAAGGGAGAGCATTCGAACATGACGACCCTACCCGTTGAACAACTTGTTTACCAGCGACCTGAAGCCTTGAGCGATGTGCACACGCACTACTGCCCCGGCTGTCTGCACGGCGTGGCGCATCGCCTCATCGCCGAAGTGATCGATGAACTGGGCATCCGTGAAAACACCATCGGCGTTGCGCCGGTCGGCTGCTCGGTGTTTTGCTACAACTACTTTGAAGTCGATTTCGTGGAAGCGGCGCATGGCCGCGCCCCGGCCATGGCCACCGGCGTGAAGCGCGTACTGCCCGATCGGATTGTTTTCACCTACCAGGGCGATGGCGACCTCGCTTCGATCGGGTTGGCCGAGATCATGCACGCGGCGCTGCGCGGCGAGAACCTCACCGTGATCTTCATCAACAACGCCATCTACGGCATGACCGGCGGACAGATGGCGCCCACCACGCTGCCCGGCATGAAGACGACCTCGTCGCCCATGGGGCGCGATGTGGAAACATCCGGCTTCCCGATTCGCATCTGCGAACTGCTGGCGACGATGGAAGGCGCGACCTACATCGCGCGGCGCAGCTTGCACAATCCCACCGAGATCCGCAAAGCCAAGAAGGCCATCAAGCAAGCTTTTGAGAATCAGATTCATGGTCACGGTTTCTCGCTTGTGGAATTGTTGTCGAGCTGCCCCACCAACTGGGACATTCCGCCCGCCGAAGCGTTGAAGTGGATCGAAACACAGATGGTGCCGGTGTACCCGCTGGGTGATTTCAAAGTTGTAAAGAACTAACGAGTAATCAGTAACGAGTAAAACGCAATCGTCGCCTTGCTCGTTACGCATTAGGAGTGACATGGCTTACGACATTATCTTCAGCGGCTTTGGCGGACAGGGCGCGTTGTTCGCCGGTCAACTGCTGGCCTACGCGGCGATGGACGCCGGCCGCTTCGTGACGTGGATTCCATCTTACGGGCCGGAGATGCGCGGCGGCACGGCGCATTGCACCGTCATCATCTCCGACGAAGAGATCGGCTCGCCGCTGGTGCGCAATCCTTCGACGGTGATTGCGCTGAACAATCCATCGGCAGAAAAGTACGAGCCGCAGCTCGCGACCAATGGCTATCTGTTCTACAACTCTTCACTGGTCTCGCATCAATTCACGCGGCGTAACATTCATGCCATCGCCATTCCGGGCAGTGCCGCCGCCGCCGAGTTGGGACACGCCAAGCTGCTCAACATGGTGCTGCTCGGCGCGATGCTGGCGCACGTGCCGGTGCTGCCGCTGCAGGTCGTGGAACAGGCGCTGGACAATCACATTCCAGCCCGCCGCCGCGATCTGCTGGAGGCCAACAAACTGGCCTTACGCAAGGGGATAGAACTGGCGCAGCACGCCGTTCAAGTCCCCGCCTGATACAACTGGACAAGAAATGCGAAAGACACGATCATATTACTGCCCAAACCCGATCGTGTCTTTTGTCTCTCTCAGACTCACACATCCACCACCCAGGAGGAAAAATCGAGAATGACCACACCATGGGCCCAGCGTTACGCCCTCCGCACGCACAGCATGAGCAGCTCGGCCATCCGTGAACTGCTCAAGCTGACACAGCAGCCCGACCTCATCTCCTTTGCCGGCGGTTTGCCGGCCCCCGAATTGTTCCCCATCGAAGAAATGAAAGCCGCCTGCGACGTAGTGCTCAGCGAGATGGGACCGCGCGCTTTGCAATACAGCACCACCGAAGGCTATGCGCCTCTGCGAGAAATGCTGGTGCGGCACATGGCCCGCTACGGCATCAAGGTCGACGTCGACAACATCATCATCACGTCCGGCTCGCAGCAGGCGCTGGACTTGATCGGCAAGCTGCTGATCAACCCCGGCGATCGCATCCTGACCGAGAATCCGTCCTACCTCGGCGCGATTCAAGCCTTCACAGCGTATCAGGCCCAATACGTCACCGTGCCCATCGACGACGACGGCTTGCAGGTGGCGCAACTGGAAGCTGCATTGCGCACCGGGCCCAAGTTCATGTACATCCTGCCGAACTTCCAGAACCCGACGGGCGTCACGCTCTCACTCACGCGCCGGTACGATCTGATCGCGCTGGCCGAAGAATACGGCATCCCGATCGTAGAGGATGATCCCTACGGCCAACTCCGCTTTGAAGGCGAACACCTCAAGCCGTTGGTTACGCTCGACGCGGAATACGAGGGCTGTGAAGGCAACGGCAGTTACACCGGCAACGTCATCTACACCAGCACCTTCAGCAAGACCTTAGCGCCCGGTTTGCGGCTGGGCTGGATCGTCGCGCCGAAGGATGTGGTTTTCAAACTGGTGCAGATGAAGCAAGGCACCGATCTGCACACCAGCTCGTTCGATCAGATGGTGGCCTATGAAGTGGCGCGCGGCGGCTTCCTGGATCAGCACGTGCGCCTCATCCGCGAGGTCTATCGCCGGCGCCGCGATTTGATGCTGCAGACGATGGAAGAAACGTTCCCATCCGAAGTGCGCTGGACCCATCCGCAGGGTGGACTGTTCTTGTGGGCCACCACGCCTGAATCAATTGACACAACCGATTTGTTGAAAGACGCCATTCAGCAGAAAGTGGCCTTTGTCCCCGGCTATTCCTTCCATCCCACCGGCGGCGGGCACAACACCATGCGGCTCAACTTCAGCAATGCCAGTGAAGAGATGATCGTGGAAGGCATCCGTCGCATGTCGGTGGCGCTTAAGCAGCAGCTGGCTCAACAGTCGCCAGTGTTCTCGATCAACTGAAGCAGATCTACTCTTCCGTGATGGGTGCAACCTACACCGTGTCGCTGAAACCGGCATCAATACTGTCAGAAAGAACGGTATGATTCCCATCATCTCCATCGTCGGCAAATCGGATGCCGGGAAAACGACGCTGATCGAAAAACTCATCCCCGAGCTGAAGCGGCGCGGCTATCGCGTGGCTACCATCAAGCACGACGCACACGGCTTCGACATCGATCATCCCGGTAAAGATTCGTACCGTCACTTTCACGCCGGAGCCGACTGGACGATCATCGGTTCGCCGGACAAAATCGCCAGTGTGCGGCGGCTCGATCGGGAACTCACGCTCGACGAGATCGCTGCGCAGATCAGCGGCATCGATCTGATCTTGACGGAAGGCTACAAACGTGAAGCCCGCCGCCGCATTGAGGTCTCGCGCCGCGGCCACACCACCGAGCTGATCAGCCGGCCTGAAGAACTGTTCGCCATCGCCGCGGATTACCACATCGAACTGGGTGTGCCCGTGTTCGACCTCGACGATGCGGCCGGGCTGGTTGATCTGATCGAACGCGAGGTGATCAAGAAGTAGCCGCTCCGGGAAGTTTGTTTTTCGCGCCTTCCTCAGGTACAATGCCCGCCGAAGCCACATTCGCCTGGAGCCGCCCTCATGGATCGTCGACCACTGCTGCCCGGCGCAGTAGTTGTCATGCTGGCCATTGCGCTTGTCATTTACCTGATCGAAAAGATCGGGCAGGCGCTGTTGGCGATCAGCAATGTCATCCTGCTGGTGGTGCTGGCGTGGATTCTGACCCTGATGCTACGCCCGGCCGTCAACTGGATTCACGGCCTCATCATGCCCGATCGCGTGATCCGTCCGCTGCGCGATCGCTGGGGCGGCCGCCTGGCCGATCGGTTGGTTCACCCCTCCTGGGGCTGGTCGATCTTCATCGTCTATCTGCTGCTGCTCGCCGTCGTCTCCGTCATCGTACTGGCCCTCATCCCGCTGGTGATCGAGCAGACGCGCCAGCTGGTTATCACGCTCCAGCAGCAAGCCAACGCCCTGCCGTATCTGATACAGCGCATCACGGAGATTGTCACGAACACGCGCGACTTTCTGGTGACGCGCTTGAATATCGACCCGGCATTGATCGTGCTGCCGCGGCCGGAAGAGATCACCAGCCAGATCACCGGCTTTGCCAGCAATCTGCTGCAGATCGGCTTCAACATCGTGGGCGCCATTGCGGCAACATTAGGCCAGGTAATGCTGGTGGTCTTTCTCAGCGCCTTCATCATGATCGACGGCAAAGAAACCACCCTGACCATCATGCGTCTGGTGCCGCGCCAGTACAAGCCTGACATGCAAACGCTCTTGAAAACCAGCGAATTGGCCTTTAGCGGCTTCATTCGCGGCACGGCGTTGCAGGGACTCATCTACGGCGTGGGCGTGATGTTCTTCATGACGATCTTTGGCATCGGCTCACCCATCGCCGTGGGCGTGATTACCGGCATGTTGATGCTGATCCCGGTGATAGGCGGCGTGTTGGGCTTGCTCATTCCGCTGTTGGTCGCTATGCTGCAACCGTCGCCCAATACCGTGTGGCTGATGATCTGCCTGAGCGTGTTTGAGTTGATCGTGTTCAACTTCGTCGCACCGCGCGTGATCAGCCAGTCCGTCAAAATTCCTTCGCTGTTGGTGATTGTTTCCATCTTGATCGGCTGGCAGTTGATCGGCTTTTGGGGCTTCGTCTTCGCAGTGCCGGTCGCCGCCGTGGTGTACTCGATCGGGTTTGTGATCCTCGAACGCGTCGTGCGCCAGCACGAGCACGAGCCTGCCCCGCCCGCGCCGGAGCCGCCGCGTGGGTAAACGATCGATCGGCGCGGAGTATGCCGTGCGCGGCGCCGCGATCGATCAGGTGCAGCCTTTTGCTTTTGACCGCGGCCCGATCGGTTGTGTGCTGCTCCACGGATTTACGGCCGCCCCCAAAGAGATGCGCCCGCTCGGTGATTATCTGGCCGCGCGCGATTTCACGGTGCGCGGCGTGCGCTATCCGGGGCACGGCACGTCACCGCAAGATCTGGCGCGCACCACGTGGCATGAGTGGGTTGCGGCGGCTGAGGAAGCAGTGGCGGAGCTGCGTTCGCGCTGTAGGCAAGTCTGGTCGATTGGCCTCTCGCTAGGCGGATTGATCAGCCTGCATCTGGCTGAGCGGCAGCTGGTGGACGGCGTGTGCGCCATGGCTCCGGCCATTTTTCCACCCGATCGGCGCATGGCCATTGCGCGCCTGCTCACGCCATTCATGCCTTACGCGCGCAAAGACCTGGCCGACCTGCACGATCCGATCGCGTTGGCCGAGCACGCCGATTACGAACTCTTTCCCACCCGCGCGATCGCCGAGTTGAATGCCTTGATGCGACACACGCGCTGCCGCTTGAACCGGATCGATGCGCCGCTGCTGTTGATCTTCGCCCGGCACGATCGGGTGGTGCCGCTCGACACACTGGACACCATCTGGCAGCGGGTGCAATCAACTGATAAAGCGCGCCTGATCCTGGAACGCGGCGGCCACATTGTGACTGAAGACTACGACAAAGAGATCGCCTTTGCGGCGATTGAACAATTCTTGCGGCAGCATGCGTAAAACGCGAGCCGTGAAACTTAACGTCAACCTTTGTGTGTTACGCCTTACGCTTCACTGAAAAGACTGCTCAGGGCGCCGTCGCTGGCGCGGTTTTGAACGTGGAACACGCCGGCGGGGACGGCGGCTGGAGCCTCCTTGTAACAGAGTCGCCTTACGTTTTACGCATTACGCACTACTCCTCATGTCTCGCGATATCAAACTTGTCACTTTAGCGCTCTTTCTGTGGGGCTGCGGCGAAGGTCTGTTCGTCTACATCATGCCGCTCTACATGGAGCAATTGGGCGCCACCCCGCAGGAAGTCGGCGCAGTGCTGGGACTGGCAGCCTTTCTTGCCGCCTGCTCGTTCATCCCCGGCGGCATGCTGGCCGATCGCTTCGACGCCAAGAGAATCATGGTCTGGGGCTGGGCCATGGGCGCAGTCGCTTCGCTGGGCATGGGCCTCGCGCCCACGTGGCAAGTGTTTATCCCGTGGATCCTGATCTACAACATTTCGGCGTACTGCATCCCAGCGATTAACACCTACATTGCGGAAGCCAGCGGTGAGATTCCACTGGAGCATACCATCACGGTGACGTTCGCCGGTTACGCGGCGGGCAGTATTGTGTCGCCGTTTGTCGGCGGGCGCCTGGCCGAAACGCTGGGCACACCGCCCTTGTTCATCATCGGCGCGCTGTTCTTCGCGGTGTCTTTCCTCATCGCCTTGAGCGTGCGCAGTCATGCGGCGCATTTGAATTACACCAAGCACCGCGATCAATCGCTGCGTAAACAAATCGGCGGACTGCGGCCACTGGTCTCGTTGTATGCGCGCCTGTTCTTTGTCTTCTTCGCGGCCCTCATCGGCACGATATTGCCCGCCAATTATCTGGCCACACTCGGCTGGGATGTCGGCGACGTGAATTCGCTGGGCGGGACAGCTTCCGCCATCGGAGCGATGGTGTTGTCGCTGGCGTTGGGCCGCCTGGCCGCGGGGCGTCGTCGCCGCGGATTGCTCACCGGGCAGCTACTCGTCTTTCTCAGCATGATCATGTTCACGCTGAGCACGTCCGCGCAGCGCGCCTTGCCGATTGCCGGTTACTTCCTGCTCGGCGCAGTGCCCACCCTGCGCGAGCTGTCCAACGCGCAAATTGCGGGGCAAGCGCAAGACCATTTGCGCGGCACGGCATTGGGTATGAATGAAACAATCTATTCCCTGGCGCGCAGCATCGCCGCGCTGTTGGCCGGGACACTCTTTGCGATCAATACACGCGCGCCTTTCATCGCCGCGATCGCGCTGATTCCGATCGGGATGGTGTTGATCGCGCGGCTGCAGCCCATCGCCGCGCGCGAGGACTTTGTCGCCATGGCCTCCGCCAGCAATGTGATCCTGGAAACCGTTGATGACGCTTGAGGCGTGTTACAATTTTAGAGGTTAGAGGTTGGGAGTTTGCAGTTGGATTAGGGAGGATAGAGCGTGAAGGATAAGCGGTTGCTATTTGCGTTTCCCCATCCGGACGATGAATCGTTCGGTCCCGGGGGCACGATTGCGAAGTACGCGCGCGAAGGCGTGGACGTGCACTACGTGTGCGCTACGCGCGGCGAAGTGGGCATGGTCGATGCGGAAATGTTGAAGCCCTACGAACACCTGCCGGAAGATCAACGGCTGGGCGCACTGCGCGGCCAGGAATTGCGCAATGCCGCCGACATTTTGCAGTTGACCGGCTTGCACTACCTGGGTTATCGCGATTCCGGCATGAACGGCACAGAACCCAACCGCGATCCGCGCGCCTTCATCAACGCCGATCCCGATCGGGTCACGGGACAGCTGGTGAAGATCATCCGCGCGTATCAGCCGCAAGTCGTCGTCACGTTCGATCCCTTTGGCGGCTACGGCCATCCCGATCATATCTTCATCCATCAGCGTGTGACCGAGGCCTTTCACGCGGCCGGCGATGCGGCGCGTTATCCCGAAGCCGGCACGCCCTTTCAACCCCAGAAGTTATACTGGGCCGTCTTTCCCAAGCGGTTGATCAAATTCTTCGTGCTGCTGCTGCGCGTGACCCGGCGCGATCCAACGAAGTTCGGGCGCAACGGCGACATCGACCTGCAGGAAATTGCCGCGCACGACTATCCGTCGACTACGGGTATTGACATCCGCCCGTACTATGCCATCAAGCAAGAGGCTTCCCAGTGCCATACCAGCCAGCTGGCGGGCGGTCCGGCGCGATTTGGAAAATTGCAAAAATGGTTTATGATGACGGAGCACTTTCGCCTGGTGGAACCCGCAGCCAACGGGAAACGTCTAAAGGAGCGAGACCTGTTTGAGGGCGTCCAAGGTGTAGCAGTGACGCACCCCGCAGCGGGGCAACTTGTATGGAGGCAACCATGAAGAAGTTCTGCTTAATGACATTAACCCTGATCGTCGTGTTGACATGGGTCAGCCCGGTCGCCGCGAGCGGGCCGACCGGAACAATCGGCATTTTCAGCGTGGCCGCCTGCCAGGACACCACGACGGTGGCTGTGTCCGGCACGGCGAGCGCGGCCACCAATCGCATCAAGGCCTGGATTTACAAGCCTAACGACAAGGGTGAATGGATCCAGCTGGCCTATACGGTGACTGCCAACTTCACTAGCGGCAGCTTTATGATGCCCCTGGTGCTCGACTACTTTGGCAATTCCGTGAAGGGTGGAACGCCGCTGCAAGTGGTAGTGAAGCTGCAAAGCCTCAGTGGCAACAGCTTTGTCGATGTAAGCAGCACTTCCACGATCGTGAACGCCTCGGACAAGAGCTGTCAAAACAAATGCTCGGCCACGATCAGTTCCACCGACAGGGCCCCCGCCGACGGAGTGATCACCGTGCGCAGCCACTACGGATCGTTCTTCCGGCCGGAAGGCTGGCTGCACAGCGCCATGTCCATCAAGGCCGGTCAGCGACCTTTCTACTCGGTGGTGGGCTTGCCGTGCAATTGGACGATACGGGCGTGGTATTACCCGGCAACCGGAAAAGATCGTACTCCCAAGCTGCTGCCGGCGCAGTATTGGCCGTATGAATTCGCTGCCACCAGCGAAAATGGCGCGAATCCGTATACGACAAGTTTCGCAAAAGGCCTGAAGGCCACAGCTTCGCTGGAGCCAGGCGATCCTTACACGCCAAAGTAGACACGTCCAATCTTAAGACACACAAGCCCGATCGATTGAGTGAACCGATCGGGTTCTTCATGTCAGCGTCAAATGGACTCTCAATCCAGGCTCATCATCCATCGGCATGTAAATGCCGCCCGACGTTGGCGGCGGGATTCACGCGATCGATCGAGCCAAGCGCCAGACACACTGGACAACTCGCTTCGTGGAAAGATTCAAACGCATCGACGATGATCTCATGGCGCGAGGCGGACGGCCACGTGCGCGATCTGCCCGCCAAAGAGTTGGGTATCAATGTCGAGCACAACTTCAAGCCAACCTATCACCTGCTGCGTGCCAAATCAAAGACGCTCCAACAACTCCGCGCCGCGCTGTCCGACGCCGGAGAACTCTATCTCGCCACCGGTTTCGATCGGGAAGGGGGAAGCGGTCGCGTAATTTGACATTGCGGACCTTTTAAGGCATAGTGTGGTCACCAAAGCTGGTGTCAGTCCAATCACGACTGAAGCAGGTTGGCCGCTCGAGCTTTTCCGTCGAGCGGCCTGTTGTTTTTAGCGTTAGGAACGAGCCGGATTGGAATCAGTACAGCCTGCACCTGAAACACGCAGGAAATGGAGTATCCGAACATGAGTGATCGTGAGCGAGGTATGGTCAAGTGGTTCAGCAACGACAAGGGTTACGGCTTCATCATGCCGGAGTCCGGTGCGGAGGATCTGTTCGTCCACCAGTCAGCCATTGTGGGTGAAGGCTTCCACACCCTGGCCGAAGGTGACCGCGTCGAATACAGCGTGGAGCAAGGGGCCAAGGGCCCGGTCGCTGTCGAAGTGCAGAAGGTATAACGCAAAAGTGTTGGGCAGGTATACTTGAGTGACACGACTTGTTCTGGAGGAGCCGCATGTCACGTTTGTAGTCCCGCGCCCAACGCGAAGCCGCTATTCTGAACTTAGCGACCGAGCTGCACGCCCAATTGGAGGAGTGGTATGACCGCCATCCGGCTGCGAGTTTTGGCGCGATCGAACAAGAAGCGCGGCGGTTGCGGCGGGAGTACATGGGCCAAGGGTTGGCGGTGGTGATCAATGGACGGGACACGGGCTTTCAATTAGACGTACCGCGGTGTCCGCAATGTGCCCAACCGATGCAGTTTGTGGGCTATCGATCCTGGCGGGTGTCGGGCCTTGAAGGGGAAACGGAATTAGAGCGGGCCTATTACGTCTGTTAGGAGTGTGAAGGACAGCCGCTTTTTCCCCCTGGATCAGAAGTTGAAGTTACGCCCGGATCATTGGGGTGAAGGGGCGGCGCGCGTGGCGACGCAGTCGCCGGTCAACAGAATATCTACCGAGTTATCCACGAGAATAGTAACATCAGCGCCATCGACCGGCTCAAGCGTGACTCGATCACTCATAGTAACCTCTACAAAGCAACTATCGCACTAACTGATTGCCTTCTTCAGCGCCGTATAGGACTTGATCAATTCCTCTTCTTCCTGCTGCAAGCGCGGATCGCTTGGATCGCGCTTGCTCAGCACCCACGCATCCGAATAAACCATGGCCATGGCGCGATGATAAGCTGCCTCACGCACTTGCGCGGGATCGATGCGATAGGCGGCGGCGTACGCGCGGGCCACTGCTTCGGCCACTTCGGGATTGTCGCTGTGTCCAAAGAACTTGCGATGCACCGCCCACCAACTCACCTCGGCCAGCGCGGCTTCGTCAGGATCGAGATTTTCGTGATGATGTTGCTTGATAAAAGCAAAAAACTGCCGCATGTGCCCGATTGCTTTCGGCACATCATTATCCTGCGGGGCAAAAGCCATCTGCGCGCGTGTGAGCGGAAGACCCATACGGATCGCTTGCAGCAGCGACAGGCCATAGGTCGATCGCACCAGCCCGATCAATAAACGCAGCAACGTGAACCACTTACGCTGGTAATAGGCGGCCCAGGCTTCTTTCTCGAAGTGCGCCACTTTCACTGGATCAAACGTGCGCATGGGGCTGCGCGGACGAGTGGAAGTGAGGGGCAGGGTTGTCATGATTTACTCGCATTCATGGTCGAGCGCTGAACCGGTCTCAAGCGAAAGGTCGGCGGCGGTGCCGCCGGAATGCGGGCACGTTCTTCCGGCGTGTGCGCGCGCCGCCGCGCTAATTCCAATCGCAGACTCTCCAGCCCTTTCTGCATAGCCCAGCGATGATTCGCCGAGAAGATCGGCTTCATGATGAATGAGAAGGCACGCAGCAGCGGCTTGTCGGCGTGGATGTTCCAATCGTAGGTGATGTTGACGTGCTCGCCATTCGGCTCAAACGTCCAGATGCCGCGCCCTACAAAATCGCCCCAGGCTTCCAGCGTGAAACCATAGGGGTGGCGCGATTCGATCACGCGGAACTGCCAACGCAGCGTATAGGGCAACCAGCCTTTGGTGTACAGATCGATCACTTTACCGAGGCCGCGCTCGTCGCCTTTTTCCAGCTCTTTGACTTCCAGATAGACCGAGGGCCACCAGCGCGGCAGATCGGGCGCATTGCCGATGATGTCATTGGCTTCTTGCAGGGCTGCGCTTACGCGCCACGTGGTGACGAAGTGATATTCGTTGCTGGTCATGATCGTTCCTAACACATCGACCAGTAGGTGTAATCGCCGTCGAGGGTGAGAGACGGCGTGCGCGTGTTCGATTGAAAATTCCACGTCATGGCGCACTCGACGTTGCCCAGCCTGGTGAGTGATCCATCCCGATTGACCAGCGGTTCGCAGCGCTCATCCAACTCCTCAAAAAGCACACCCATCATTTTGTAGATCCAGCGCGCGATCACGCCGCCTAACGGCAAACGCTGCACCTCGCCCACCTCCAGCAAGCCCGGCCAGATTTCGGGTGAGTCGATCCCATCCGGCAGATAGGCAAAGATGTGCTCAAGCGAGCCGTCAAAGATGATGCGCTTTCGACCCTGGGCATAAAGACCCCTTTCGATCTTACGCATCATCGCAGCGGCCAGACAGTCCCTGTTGGCCGGCCGACAGATGACATGCGACGACGAAGGTGATGCGTCAGATCGAGCATGGAGGGCGGGTAATGAGGGAGCCAGTAAGCTAACGACTCGGGCACACCTGTCGTGCTAAGTCGCCCCCACGGCTCACCGGCAAATTACCCCGTCCTTGGCTTGACAGGCAGTATACGGCAAAGACGTGGCAGAATCAATTAGAATTGCGTCAAAGTTTTCGAACTAAAAAGCACTGGTTAAGTTCCAAAATGCACCAGCCAGTCTTCAAGTTCACGGTACGAATACAGCACCGCGTCCGGTGCGACCGCCCGGTTAGGATCATCGTAGTTCGCGGCCATGCGCACGGCAAACATGCCAACCGACTTTGCACCGGCGATGTCGCTATGCGTCAGATCGCCAACGTGTACGGCTTCGTAGGGCTGTGCGCCCAGCCGTTCAAGCGTGTAGTCAAAGATGCGGCGGTGCGGTTTGCTCACGCCAACTTCGTTGGAGAACGTGGTACAGGTGAAGCACTCAAGCAGGCCATCGCGTTTGAGAAATTCGCGCAGCGTCTTGCCGGTGGAGAGGCCTGAATCAGAGATGATGCCAAGCCTGTAGTGCCCGGCTAACCGTTGTACCGTCTCCGCCGCGCCGTCGATCAACGCGGGGCCGGGATCGGCCTCCAGCAGCGATCGATCGAAGTAATCGGCCAGCGCGTTGAAATCTTCGGGCGGCAGTTGAATCAGTAACTCGTCCAGCATCCAGCGCACCCAATCGGCGGCAGGCGGCGTGCGATAGTCTTCGCGCCAGACGCGATTCCATGCAGTGCGCGCAACTTCTTCGGCGGCATCGACTTGCTCGGTCGTCACGTCAATCTGGTGTTTCGCAAAGACCTCAAACAAGAAGCGGCGGCGCAACGGATGGGCATACGGCGCCGCTTTGTACAAGGTGTTCCAGAAGTCGAAGGTGATGGCTTTGAGCATAAGGAGTAACGAGTAGTGAGCAGTGGGCGATCCACGAATCAACACCAATCGGCACGAAGGGCCAATTCGTGAGATTCGTGAAGATTCGTGGATCAGTCTTTAGCGCGCAACAAGTTGGTACACTGCCCCGCCGTGATCGATGACATACATCTCGCCGTTCACGTCTTCCCCAAACGAACTGATCTGCACACCCGTCTCCAACCGCTTGGTCATCGGCCATTGCTCACCCTCGCGCTGCAATGACCAAATGATACCCGAGCAGTAATCGCCAAAAAAGTACGTGCCATTCAGCGCCGGATACTCCAAACCACGATACACGTATCCGCCCGTCACCGAGCAGCCGCCTTCGTCATGGCTATACTCCGCGACCGGCAGCACCAGTCCGGACTGATCGCATCCCTGGCGCGGATCGAAGCAATGCATCCCCTCCATGATGCGCCAGCCGTAATTCTCCCCGCCCGGGCTATCCGCCGGCTGGAAGTGCACCTCTTCGTAAACGTTCTGGCCTACATCGGCAACGTACAGATCGTTCGTGGCGCGATCAAACGCGAAGCGCCACGGATTGCGCCAGCCGTACGACCAGATTTCATTGCCAAACGGATTCGATGCCGGAATCGCGTACGTGTCTTGATCCGTCACGTCGATGCGCAGGATTTTGCCGAGCAGCGCAGTGAGGTCCTGCCCGTTGCCGATCGGGCCATGCGGGTCCCCGGCACTGCCGCCATCGCCCATGCCGATGTAGAGATAACCATCGGGCCCAAATTTGACCAGGCCGCCGTTGTGATTAGGTTCCGGCTGCGCAATGACGAGAATGACTTTCCCCGATTGAGCAGCGGCGCGATTGGGATCATCCTGGGATACGACGTAGCGTTCAATGACCGTCGCGCCGTCTTTCGGACGAGTGTAGTTCACCCAGAATTGCCCGTTGTTCGCATAATCGGGATGGAAGGCCACACTTAACAGGCCCTGCTCATTGCTATTCGTGGTCACTTTGTCGGTAATGTCGAGATAGGGCCGATCAAGCAACTGACCATTCTCCACGATGCGAATGCGCCCCGGCTGCTCGATCACAAACAGGCGATCATCGCCCGCGTGCGTTAGGTAGGTGGGACGTGTCAGGCCGCCTTCGATAACCGGCTGCAGATCGATCTCAAACGTTCCGATCGGTGGTGGCGTTTCTGTGGGCGGCTGGGATGGCTGGGTCGGCGTCGCGGCTGACGGCGGCCCCACGGTGGGCGTGGGCCGCGTGGTGGCCGTAGATTGAATCATGACTGTGGCCGTAGCGGTCGCCGCCAGCGTGCGGGCCGGCGGGTCGCCAGAGGCCGCACAGGCCGACAGAAGTAATCCACCCGCAAGCAAGATCAAGATGTTGAAAATCTTCATGGCGCTCCTATGAGTATTGAAGTCGGTTTGATTGTAACCGCAAAAGATGAAGGCCACCTGAAAAAAGAAAACCGATCGGTTCCTGCAGCCCGATGGGGAAACAAAAAGCCCCGCGCGTGGCGGGGCTTGGCTGCCGATTACGCTCAACTCAACAGATACAACGCCGCCATCGCGCCGATGTACATCGCAATCAACGCCACACCGTCCCAACTGACGCGAAACGGGGTCTTGGGTGAAGCGCGATACATCAGGCTGACGATCACCACCGCCGTCATCATCATGGCGATAATCAAGCCCAGCGCATTGGCGTTGCTCATCACGGCCCACAGATTCTCGCTGCCGTCGAACACATCGTACACCGCCAGCAGCATGACGTTGAAGAGATTGCTACCCAGCACGTTGCCGATCGCCAGATCGATGGCGCCGATGCGCACGGCAGTCAGACTCGCCGTGATCTCTGGCAGCGACGTGCTGACGCCCAGCAGCAGCGCGCCGACGAAACTGCGTCCCAGTCCGGTCGCGGCTGAAATCTGATCGGCCAGCGTGGACAACCAGACACCCGTGATCACCACCACCAGCGCCGCGCCGCCAAACATCAGGAATGCGCGCCGGCGGCTGATGCGATCGTAGTGCAGTACCTCCGCTTCCTGCTCCAGCACTTCCTCAGCGCGCTTGCTCTGAAACGTGGACAGCAGGCGCGCGCCGATCAAATACAGCACGACGATGCCGATGCTGAGCACGCTGACGCCCCCAATGCCGAAACCATTGAAGGTCGTGCCGACGAGCGGGGCCATGGCGATCAGTCCCATCAACAAGATGCCCAACCCCCCCGATAGGATGTGCCCGTCCTGCGCGCGCGACAAAATCGATCCGGGCTGATACGCGACATCCATCACCGCGATCAAGGTGAGGTTGAACAAGTTGCTGCCCACGATGCCGCCGATGGCAAGGTTAGGCGCGTTCAGCACGGTGACCGCCGTGATACCGGAAACCAGTTCCGGCAGCGAGGTCACCCCGGCCAGCAAAATCGCACCCACCCAGGCACGGCCCAGGCCGGTTTTCTCCGCGATGACATCGGCATAGCGCGACAACACGCTAGACGCGGCGACGACGATGACGACACAGATGATGAATTGAATCCAGAGCATGTGACACCCCTCGTTTAATTGTAGCCAGCGTTGCGAGTTGGCGCAAGCGATCTTGTGCGATATACTTTCCGTATCCCAATCAAGGAGACGATCATGCCCACCTCGCTCGCACACAAATTGCAAATCAAGTCCGGCAAGTTGATCGTGATCAATGCGCCGAAAGGCTACACCGATCAACTGGCGAAAGAATTGAAAGACCTCACTATTTCGACACGCGCCGCCGGCCAGGCCGAAGCCGTGCTGCTCTTCGTCAACTCGCTGGCCGAGGTCGCAGAGCGCACACCCAAAGCCGGCAAGCTCGTCAAACCCGGCGGCATGTTGTGGATCGCTTACGCCAAAGGTACGTCGAAAGTGAAGACCGATGTGAACCGCGATAAACTGTGGGCCGCCATGCAGCCATTCGGTTGGCAGCCGATCCGGCAGATTGCGCTCGACGAGGTGTGGTCAGCGCTGCGCTTCAAGCAGGCGGAGTAGTGAGATAACAAGAAGAACCTATGGTCGAAATCGTCTCTTATCAGGAAAAGTGGCCGGTTGAGTTCCAAGTCATCGCCTTGTGCCTGCGCCGGGCACTGGGCGAGTTAGCCCTGCGCATCGATCACATTGGCTCGACGTCGGTGCCAGGCTTGCCCGCCAAGGACGTGATCGATATTCAAATCACGGTCGCCGCGCTGGATGATCGAGTTCGATCGGCGATGGCGGCTCTCGGTTACACTTTGCGGGAAGGTATGCGCGATCATCGCCCGCCCGATGCGGTTGGGTCAGAAACCGAATGGGACAAGTGGCTGTTCATGCCGCCGCCGGGCCAGCGCCGCACTCATACGCACATGCGGGTGCAGAGACGCTCCAATCAACGCTACCCGCTCTTGTTCCGCGATTATCTGCGCGCGCATCCCGCGACCGCCGAGGCTTACGCTGAACTCAAGCGCCGCCTGGCGCAATCTCTGGCGGATCCGCAGATGTATCCGGAAGTGAAGGACCCGGCAGTCGATTTGATTTACCTCGCGGCCGAGGAGTGGGCGGCGGTCACGGGCTGGCAGGCGGGGCCGTCGGATGCGTGAAGGTGAGGTGTGGTCAGCGCTGTGGTTCAAGCCGGCGGAGGAGTGAAGACCTCGGAGGTTTTGACACGAAGGATAGCACGGCTTGATCGTCAACCGGGTTGGCAGCCACTTCAGGCCTGATGAGCAGGTGAAAACCTCCGAGGTCTCTTTCCTCGTTTGACCCGTGCTTCCATTCTCGTTATACTTGTGTTGCTCGTTCCATTTACCTGAAATGAACGGCAGCGTCCGAAGTGACGCAGGGCTGAAGGAGGTGCGGCATGATTGGCGAAGTTGAGCGACAACGCTCCACCATGACGGCCTTGTGCCGACAATATCGCGTGCGTAAATTGCGCCTATTCGGCTCGGCGGCAACTGGCGCATTTGTCCCCGCCACCAGCGATCTGGACTTTGTGGCCGAATTTGCCGGCACGCACAGCGCCGACTATCCCGACCGCTATTTGGATTTTGCCGAAGCGTTGGAAAAACTGTTTAATCGCCGCGTCGATGTGATCACCGAACGCGCCATTCGCAATCCGTACTTTCGCGCCGAAGTGGAGCGCACGGCTCAAGTGATCTATGAAATCCACACTGAAGAAACGCCTGATTGATGCGCTGGAAGCCTGCCGCGCCATTCAAGGCTTTGTGGCTGGACGGAATTTCGCCGATTACGAGCGGAACCTGATGCTGCGTTCCGCTGTCGAGCGGCAGTTTGAAATTGTCGGCGAAGCCCTGAATCACGCAGCAATCGAGCGGCCCGAACTGACGACGTTGGTCCCGGACCTGCGGCGGATTGTCGGCCTGCGCAATCGCATCATTCATGGTTACGATAGCGTGGACGATCAACTGCTCTGGCAAGCGGTTCAAGCTCATGTCCCCTCATTGGCACAACAGTTGGAGCAGTTGCTGGCGGTGGAATGATTCTTCCTGCGCAAAGTGGTCGGAGGTTACATCTTCATCCACCGCATGTTTATGGAGTATTTCGCAGCGTTAGAGACCGCGCCCCTTGATGAGAAGAGCGAGTGAACACCGCCAACAAAAACTCCCCTGCCCGTCTCCTGGGCAAGGGAGTTTGCTTTTACACATTACGCTTTATGGAGCACGCTATCCCGCCCCCGCGATCAACCACTGCGCCGCATTCTGCACCAGCGTGATCACGACGCCGGGCACGATGCCCAGCACCAGCACACCTACGGCTGCGAGACCCACGGTAAAGTTCAACGGTCGATAGTTTACTGGCTGCACGTCATGGCCGGGTTCGGCGTCGCGCATGAACATGTCCACGATCACGCGCAGGTAGAAGAAAGCGGCGATCACGCTGGTCACCACGGCAATGATCGCTAGCCAGTCCAGCCCGGCCTGAATAGCCGAGGCGAACAACAAGTATTTTCCAATGAAGCCGCCCGTCAGCGGGATGCCCGCCAGGCTCAGCATGAAGATCATCATCATGATCGCCAGACCGGGGCTGCGCTGATACAGGCCGCGATACGTCTGGTAGGTCTGATCCTCGCCGCTGCGCCGCGCCATCGCAGTGAGCACGGCGAACGCGCCGAGGTTGGTGAATAGATAAGCCACCAGATAGAACAATGCGCCATACACGCCGATTTGGTTGCCCGCTGCCACACCAATGAGAATGTAGCCCGCGCTGGCGATGCTGGAGTAGGCCAGCATGCGCTTGAGGTTGGTCTGCGCGATCGCCACGATGCTGCCCAGGATCATCGTGACGGCCGAGATGATCGAGACGAGCAGCACCCAATCGGCCTGAATGGAACCGAGCGCATACACAAAGACGCGCAGCAATGCGGCGAAACCGGCGGCCTTCGCGCCCACCGACATGAATCCCGCAATCGGCGTCGGCGCGCCTTCGTACACATCCGGCGTCCACATGTGGAACGGCACCACCGCCACCTTGAAACCCAGGCCGACGAGGATGAGGGCCGCGCCAAACAGCAGCATGGGTGAGGCGCCCTCAGCCGACACTCTTGAGGCAATCAGGGCCAGATCGGTCGTGCCTAGCGCACCATACATCAACGCAATACCGAACAGCAAGAAGCCCGACGCAAACGCGCCGAGCAGGAAATACTTTAGCGCCGCTTCTTCCGAGGCCGTATCGGGCCGCGCAAAACCGGCCAGCACGTACAATGGAATCGACAACAATTCGAGCGCGATGAACACAATGATCAGGTTGTGCGCCGCGGCCATCATGACCATGCCGCCCACGCTGAACAACAGCAGCACGTAGTATTCGTTGCGCGCGATACCGCGATCGCGCAGATAGTTGATCGAGGTCAGCACCGTCAGCAAGCCCGCACCGATGGCGACCAGTCCCAGCACCTGCGCATACGAATCGACCACCAGCATGCCAGAGAAAGCCGTGCCCTGTAGGCCGAGCAGGGCCCACGACGCCGCGCCCGCCGCCGCAAAAGCCAGCACCGCCAGCCAGGCCCCGCGCTGTTTGTGCTGCGGCTTGAGCGCCAGATCGATCAGCATCAGCGCCATGCCGCCAACCGCCAGGATCAGCATAGGCAGCATGGCGTAGAAATCGAGCAAAGTCACTTCGAGTGTGTACATGGTCTTAAGCTCAATTCAGAGTGACGACTCAAACTTCACGGCATTGTCACACCGCACTGCACGCAGGGGGTGCAAGTGTTCCCGCGTGCTGTCGCCAGGCGCGTCGCCGGCACGTTGTGCCGGGTACGACGCGGCGGGAATCCAGTGGACTACCAGCAACACCCTGGATGCCCGACAAAAATACTCAGGCATGACGGATTGGCAACCAGGGTTTCTTACTCTAACATCATCGATGTTCAGCACTCACCAGCCGCGCGGGTGCAGAACACCATTGGAGAAACAGGCCATCAGCGCAGCGCCACTGCGCCGCCCACCACATTTTGCAGCAGATTATCGACCGAAGCCGTCATCGTGCTGAAAAACGGCTGCGGGAAAATACCGATGATGAAGATGAAGACCACCAGCGGCACGATGATCCACAACTCGCGGCGCGACAGATCGATCAAGTGCTTGTTCTCTTCGTTGTTCGTCTCGCCCATGAACATCTTCTGGAACATGGTCAGGATGTAGACCGCCGCCAGGATGACACCCAGCGCCGCAAACGCCGCCCACAGCGGATCGGCCGCCCACGTGCCCAGCAGGATAGTGAACTCGCCCACGAAGCCGTTCAGGCCCGGCAGACCCATACTGCTCAACGCGACGATCAGCATGATCGAGCCGTAGATCGGCACGATCTTCCACAATCCGCCGAACTCGGCCATCTCGCGTGTGTGGCGGCGCTCGTAGATGAAGCCGACCAGCAAGAACAAGGCGCCCGTGCTGATGCCGTGGTTGACCATCTGCAGGATTGCGCCTTGAATGCCCTGCTGATTCAGCGCGAAAATACCCAGCATCACAAAGCCGAGGTGGCTCACCGACGAGTATGCAACCAATTTCTTCACGTCCGTTTGAGCAAACGACACGATCGCGCCGTAGATGATGCCGATGATCGCCAGCACCGCAATGAAGGGCGCCGCCTGTTGACTGGCATTGGGGAACAGCGGCAGATTGAAGCGCAGGAAACCGTAAGTGCCCATCTTCAACAGAACACCCGCCAGGATCACGGAGCCCGCGGTCGGGGCTTCCACGTGCGCATCAGGCAACCACGAATGGAACGGCCACATGGGCACTTTGATCGCAAAGGCGATCCCGAAGAAGATGAACAACAGCATTTCCGGCGCACCCTGCAGCCAGCTGTTATTCTCCAACAAGGCTGGCAGTGAGAAGGTGCCGCCGTTGATGCCCAGGAACAGGATCGCCAACAGCATCAGCAGCGAACCGGCCATCGTGTACAGGAAGAACTTCACCGCGGCGTAGACGCGCCGCTTGCCGCCCCAGATGCCGATGAGGAAATACATGGGCACCAGGGTCACTTCCCAGAAGACGTAGAACAGGAAGAGATCGAGGCTGACGAAGACACCCAGCATGCCCACTTCGAGCAGGAGCATGAAGATGTAGTATTCCTTCACCCGATCGGTGATCGCCTTGTACGACGACAGCACCGCCAGCGGCATCAGGCCCGTGGTCAGGATGATCAACAGCAGGCTGATGCCATCCAAGCCCACCTGGTAGCCGATGCCCAGATCGGGAATCCACGGCAGGCTTTCGTAAAACTGAAAACCCGGATCGGCGTACCGGAAGCCGACGACGAAGCCTAGCGACAGCACAAATGCGAGGATCGTCCACGCCAATGCGAAACGCTTGATCAATTCGGTGTTGTCCCGTCTGACGAAGAGCAGAATCACTGCGCCAACCAACGGGAAGAACAGGACGATGCTAATCAATGGAAGTTGCTGTAGGTTCATGAAATAATCCCCATTTGTTGGTGGGATGGAATTACCTCAGTGTTCACTCCCTCTCCCTTTCAGGGAGAGGGTCGGGGTGAGGGTCAACGGCCCAGCATCACAATCAACGCGAACCACGCTACCACCAGCACCACGCCGGCCAGCATCACCAGGGCATACTGGCGCACGAAGCCGGTCTGCACTTTGCGCAGCCCGCCGGAAGCCCACGCCACCAGGCGTCCGCTGCCATTCACCGCGCCGTCGATGACCAGCTTATCGATCGGGTTGGCCAGGAAGTCCGTGATCTTCAAGAATGTGTCACGGATGGCGCGATCGTGGAACCAATCATGCCAGAAGCGCCAATCGATTACCCAGGCCAGGAAGTTGCTGAGCCAGATGAAGGGGCGCACAAACAATCGACCGTACAACTCGTCGATCCAGTATTTGTGATTGAGCACCCGGAAGACGAAGCTTGCCTTGCGCAGCGGATCATCGACCCCGGCCTTCTGCGCTTTAGGCCGGTAGATGAGATACCCCACGCCGATGGCGCTGAAGGCCAGCACGGTGGCGAGGATCGCCAGGAACAGCGCGCGGGTCACGTCGAGTTCATGGTGACCGTCCAGGCCTTCCAGCCACGTGGTGAACGGCGTAAAGCCGAGCAGCGGCGCATTGAGGAAGCCTAAGAAGATCGAGAAGAACGCCAGCACCATCAACGGCACGGTCATGATCCTGGGGCTTTCAGACGCCTGATCGGCCGCGGCGGTTTTGGATTTGCCAAAGAACACCATGATCAACTGCCGCGTCATGTAAAACGCCGTCAGCACCGCGCCGACGATCAACAGCACGACGATCAGTTGAGTTTCCTGCTTGGAAGCGTAGTACAGAATTTCGTCTTTGCTCCAGAAACCGGCCAGCGGGAAAATGCCCATCAACGCCAGCGCGCCGATAATGTACACAACCGAGGTGGTGCGCATGCGCTTCCAGAGGCCGCCCATGTTGCGCATGTCCTGCGGATCGAATTCCTCTTCCGCAGGGTGGTCATCCCTATGACCACCGTCATCCCCCTGCGCGTCGTGCGCCGCATCGTGTTTCGCGTGCGCCACGTGATGATGACCGTGCTCCACACCATGGATCACCGACCCGGCGCCAAGGAACAACAACGCCTTAAAGAACGCGTGCGTCATGAGGTGGAAGACGCCGGCAGCGACCGCGCCCATGCCGACAGCCGCCACCATGAAGCCCAGTTGCGAAACCGTGGAATAGGCCAGCACCTTCTTAATATCGAATTGGGCGATAGCGATCGAGCCGGCGAACACCGCCGTCGCCGCGCCCAACACTCCGATGAAGGACTGCACCTCAGGCACCAGATGATACAGGGGTTCCGATCGGGCAATGAGGTAGACGCCCGCCGTGACCATCGTGGCCGCGTGAATCAAGGCCGAGACCGGCGTTGGACCGGCCATGGCATCGGGCAGCCAGACGTACAGCGGAATCTGTGCTGATTTTCCTGTCACGCCGATCAACAACAACAAGGTGATCAGAACGGCGAGACCCTGCGCCACCTCGCCGGTCTCAGCCTGCTCAAACACACCCGTAAACTGCAGCGTGCCGATCCCGATGAACATGGCAAACATCGCCAGCATCACACCCCAGTCGCCCACGCGGTTGGCGACCATCGCTTTCTTAGCCGCGTTGCCGTTGGCGTCCTTCTCGAACCAGAAACCGATCAGCAGGAACGAGCATAGGCCCACGCCCTCCCAGCCTACGAACAACATCAGGTAGTTGTTCGCCAGCACCAGGATCAGCATCATCGCCATGAAGAGGTTCATGTAGATGAAGAAGCGCTGGAAACGCGGATCGCCGTGCATGTAACCGATGGCGTAGATGTGGATCAACGTACCGACCAGTGTTACAACCATCAACATCACGGCGGTCAGTCCGTCGATGTGCAGCCCGAACTCCACCACGGTGTTGCCGATGGCAAAGAAGGTGTAGCCCGGCACGTTAACGCCGTGCAGGCGCACGTCCTCCGGCAAACCGGTCAGCGCAATCACGACGATCAGCGCCACCACGAACGCCAGCGCCGAGAAGATCACCGCCGTCCAGCCGATGGTCCTTTCGCTGCGTCTGCTGCCGGCGAAGGTGTTGATCAACACGCCGACAAACGGCAGGATGATGATCAACCAGGCATACTGAAAGATTTGAGGTGCTTCACCCTGGACTTCGTGCATAAGAGCTCCAACTTAACGGTTGGCCATGAAACGGCATCAACCCTTCAACTGGTTGATGTCGTCCACGTTGATGCTGCGCTTGGTGCGGAAGATGGCCACGATCAATGCCAAGCCCACGGCGACTTCGGCCGCCGCGACCACCATCACAAAGAACACGAACACTTGACCGTCGATCTGGTTGTACGCTCGGGCAAAAGTAATAAACGCCAGGTTGGCGGCATTGAGCATCAACTCCACCGACATGAAAATGATGATGGCATTGCGGCGGATCAACACGCCGATCGCGCCCAGTGAAAACAACACCACACTCAAGCCAATGATCAGCGGATACAGCGTGACGAAACCTTGATTGCTCATACCGACGTCTTCTTCCTTTCGTCGCGCGTCATCACCACGGCACCGATCATCGCGACGAGCAGCAGAATCGAAACCGCTTCAAACGGGAACAACCACACGCTGTACAGCGCCAGCCCGATCGCTTCGGCCGAACCCATGACGATCTCGGCGGCAGGCCGATCGGCCACTTCGATCGGCGCCGTATTCAGCAGCAGCAGCGCCCCCAGCACCACCACGGCCAGCGCCAACCCGATCGCGACCGGCGTCTGCCAGGTGCGCAGCATACGCGCTCCGGTCTTCTCCGCGCCTAACAGCATGATAACGAACAAGAACAGCACCATGATCGCGCCGGCATACACCGCCACTTGCACCATGGCGACGAACGGCGCCCATAGGCCCAGGAAGAACACGGCCAGCGACGCCATCACGACGACCAGGAACAGCGCGCTGTGCACCGCATTGCGCGTGGTGATCATCAACACTGCTGCCACGACGGCAATCAGCGCCAAAGCTCCAAAGATGACGATCTCGAATCCAGGCACGGCGCACCTCACTGATGCGTGAAAAGTGACATCTTCACTCTTCACGCGTCACGCTTCACTTTTTACGGCTCACTGACCAGACCATCCGGCAAAATCGCCCGCGGATACGATCCCTCCGCTACCTTCTGCGGCGTGTCGGGCTTGCCAGACGGCGGCGGCAGAATCAACATATCCTTGGTATAAATCAAATCGCGGCGATTGCCTGCCGCCAGCTCGTACACGTCCGTCAGCACAATCGCATCCGTCGGGCAGGCATCCTCGCAGTAGCCGCAGAAGATGCAGCGCAGCATATTGATTTCGTACGTCTTGGCGTAGCGCTCGCCGGGCGAATAGCGCTCGGCGTCCGTATTCTCGGCCGCTTCCACGTAGATCGCATCGGCCGGGCAGGCTGCCGCGCACAAGGCGCAGCCGATACAGCGCTCCAGCCCGTCGGCGTAGCGGCGCAGCTCGTGGCGTCCGCGGAAGCGCTGCCGCACCGGGCGTTTGATCTCAGGATATTGAATCGTCACCGGCGGCTTGAATAGCTCGCGCAGCGTAATGCTCATTCCCTTGAAGATTTCTGTCAGCATGCTCCACTTCCCCTGTCTACTTGCTTGCTTGGTTCCTTACCAACTCTAGCTACCCGCGCAACAACACCATCAACGCCGTGACCATCACCCAGGCCAGCGAGATCGGCAGCAGCACCAGCCAGCCAAATTTCATCAACCGATCATAGCGGAAGCGCGGCAGCGTGGCGCGAATCCACACCATCGCAACCAGCAGCACGATAATCTTCAGCATCAAATACACCGGCCCCAGCAGCGGCGAGTTGTCGACGCTGAGAAACGGAATCGCTTGCGTGATGAACACCGGAAACGGCTCGCGGTATCCGCCGAAAAAGAACGTCACGGCCAGCGCGGCGATCACGATCATCTTGATATACTCGGCCATGTAAAACAACGCGAACTTCATGCCGCTATATTCGGTATTGTAGCCGGAAACCAGTTCCTGCTCCGCCTCGGGTATATCAAACGGCGCGCGGTTGACTTCCGCCAGTGCCGTCAGCATGAAGATGATCGCGCCGATCGGTTGTAGAAAGAAAAACCAGACTTGCTTCTGCTGCTCAACGATGGCATTCGTGTTCAGCGTCCCCGTCACCACCACCAGCGCCACCAGCGACAGGCCCATCGCCAGTTCATACGAGATCATTTGCGCCGACGAGCGCAGGCCGCCCAGCATCGAATACTTGCTGTTGCTCGCCCATCCCGCCAGCATGATGCCGTACACGCTAATCGACGTGATCGCCAGAATATACAAGATGCCCACGTTCATGTTCGGGGCAATCGTCAACGGGATGCGCAGACCGAACAGTTCAAACGAAGTGCCGAACGGAATGACCGCAAACACTACAAACGCCGGTATGACCGCCAACACCGGCGCCAGAATAAACATCCATTTGTCAGCGCCGGCGGGGATCAACTCTTCCTTAAAAATCAACTTGATGCCGTCGGCCAGCGGCTGCAGCAGCCCCTGCGGCCCGGCGCGGTTCGGTCCCACGCGCGATTGAAAACGCGCGATCACGCGGCGCTCCAGCAGCGTGGTGTACGCAAAACCGGTTAGCAGCATGAAGATCAACACGATCGACAAGCCAAACCAAACGATGAGGCTAATGCCCAGGTCCATAACTAAGCCCCTGCCTTGACGGGTTCCGCTTCAGTCAAGCGGACTTCATACACAAGCGATTGATCGATCAGCGTGCCGTGTCGATTGAGCCGGCGTAGTGCGATCGGTTGGTCTGAGGGCCGCGGCGGTTCGATCCACTTCACTTCCGATTGACCATCAAGCTCAAAGAGCGACTTCGCTTGCGCGCCCACTCCGCCCCGATTGTCGTACGCCGTCCCGCCGAAATACAGATCGTTCGAAGTGCCAACGGGCGGCCATTCTTCTTGCGTTTCCGCTAATTTCGTGTAATCCAGGCCAACATACGCGGCCACCTGCGCCACGATGTCGTTCATCACGCCCTCGGCGCCAAAGAAGGACCACTTCAAACCGAATTTCTCCGCGATCAGGCGGAAGATCTCCCAGTCGGCTTTGGCCTGGCCGGTGGGTGGCAGCGCTTTGTAGTAACGCTGCACACGACGTTCTCCGTTAGTGAACGTGCCGTCGCGCTCGGCCCACGCTAAGGCGGGCAACACGACGTCGGCCTGCTTGGCCGTATCCGTGAGGAACAACTCTTGCACGACGACGAAATCCGCCTTGGGCAGATTTTGCCCATCCCCGATCGGATCAGTACCGACGACATAGAGCGCCTTCATTTCACCGTCAGGCGACCACGCCGCGCCCTGCGCGCTGAGCATATCGAACACGCCCTGCGTGTTATTGTGCGGCCACAGCGGCAGCAAGCCGTTGTTCGCCTTGCCGATGTGCTTCGTTGCCACGACGAGGTCGGCGCAGGCCTGTGCCAGCGCCGCATCGTTCACCTGCCGTTCATCGCCGAAGATCACGATCAAGTTCTGCGCCCCTGCGATCAACTGGCCCGCGTCCTTGATCGCAAATTCAGATGAAGTGAACTTCGCAACTTGATTGCTGACTGCTGACTGCTGATCGTTGATTGAGGCCAGCAATCCATAGACGACTTGAGTATCCATCCCCAGCTGATACCGGATCGAAATTGCCGCATAACGCTCCAGCTTCGTCTCACGCGCGTTCGCCACGATCAACTTCGCGCCGCGTTCGGCGGCTGCTTTCAAACGCAGCAGGTAGACCGGCGCGGTTTCTTCCACATCCGCCGCAACGATCAACGCCACATCGCCCTTGCCTAACTGGCCTAAATTCGTTCCCACGCCCACGCCGTAGCGCGCCGCCAGATCGAGCCCGGCCGCGTGCGGCCAATTCGCTACCTGCGACGAGTTGAAGCCCTCGCGGAACAATTTGCCAAACAACCACGCATCTTCGTTCGAGACGCGATCGCCGATCAAGCCGCCGACTTTCCCGTTCGCTGCGCGGAACCGATCGGCCACCACTGACAGCGCTTCACCCCAGGTTGCCTCGACCAGTTTGCCGTCCTTCTTGATCAGCGGCTTTTGCAAGCGCTCTTTACTGCCCGCATAATGATGACCGAAACGGCCCTTGTCGCAGATCCAGATTTCATTCACGGCTTCGTTCTGGCGCGGCATCACGCGCAGAATTTTCCAGTCACCGCCGCCCTTGGCGGAGCGGCGCGTGCCCAGCGAGATGTTGCAGCCCACTGCGCAGTGCGTGCAGATCGACGGCACGTTGGTGATCTCCCACGGGCGCGCGCGGAAGCGAAAGTCCTTGGTGGTCAGCGCGCCGACGGGGCAGATGTCGGTCGTGTTGCCGGAAAACTTGGAATCGAATCCCGGCGTCGACATCGTTTCGATCTGCATCTGGCGCCCACGTTCGTAAAAGCCCAGCACGTGATCGTCGGCAATCTCATCCTGGAAGCGGATGCAGCGCGCGCATTGAATGCAGCGTTCCTTATCGAGGAAAATCAACTCGCCCAGCGGATAGTGCTTTTCAAGATGCTGCTTGTCGGCGTACTCGAAGCGCGACGTGCCGGGGCCGTGGCTCAGCGTCAAATTTTGCAGCGGGCACTCACCGCCCTTGTCGCAGATGGGGCAATCGAGCGGATGTGACGTGAGCAGAAATTCCAGCACATCCTTCTGCGCGGCCTTCACGAGATCGTTCTTGGTATTGACGTGCATGCCCGGCTCGACGGGCGTGGTGCACGACGTTTCGAGTTTCGCTCCCCAGCCGATCTCAGGATTGCCGTTGGCATCCAACACCGGCTGGCCCGTGCCCCGATCGATCTTCACGCGTCCCACCTGCACCAGGCACATGCGGCACATGCCCACCGGCTTCAGCTTGGGGTGATAGCAGAACACCGGAATATCGACGCCGGCCTGCTTCGCCGCGTCGACAATCAAGGTTCCCTTGGGCACCGACACTGCCGCGTCGTCAATGAACAGGTTGATCAAATCAGCCATGAGGCACTATCCCCGTCAAATCATTTACGCCTGTCATTCCGAGCGCAGCAAGGAATCTCTTTGCCAGATAACGGAGATTCTTCGCCACTACGTGGCTCACGCCCTGTCCGACGCTCGCGTCGGGGGCGCGCCAGGCGGAATGACACGTGGTTAAGATTACTTCTTCACCGCCGCCTTCGCCGCCGGCTTCTTGGCATCCGTCGCGCGCGCTTCATACTCAGCCTGGAAATGCTGAAAACTCGACAACACCGGGCTGGTGGCAAACTCGCCCAGCGGGCACAGGCACTTGCCGATAATCTGATTCGCCACGCCTTGCAGCAGCTGGACATCGGCCAGCGTGGCCTTGCCGCCCAGAATGCGATGGTACTGCTTCTCCATCCAGAACGTGCCTTCGCGGCAGGGTGTGCATTTGCCGCACGATTCATGCCGGAAGAAGTGCATCACCTTGCCTGCGGCCCACACCATATCGATCGAATCGTCCATCACGATCACGGACGCCGATCCCAGGATCGATCCCGCCGTCACCAGCGATTCGTAATCGAGCGGCACGTCGAGGGCGGCCTCCGTCACGATCGGACCCGAAGCACCCGACGGCAGAATCGCTTTGACCTTGCGGCCTTCCACCATCATGCCCTGCCCGAACTCTTCGCCGAAGATTAGATCGCGGAAGGTGATCTTGCCCAATTCGGCTTCGTAGTTGGCTGGACGCTTGACCATGCCCGACAAACAGAATATCTTCGTGCCGGGGCTTTTCTCGGTGCCGAGTTTCTTGTACGCCTCAGCGCCGTTATTCAAAATGTACGGCACATTCGCCATCGTCTCGGTGTTGTTAATCACCGTCGGTTGATTGTACAGACCCACCACTGCCGGGAACGGCGGACGCAGACGCGGCTGGCCGCGCTTGCCTTCCAGCGACTCCAGCAGCGCCGATTCTTCACCACAGATGTACGCGCCCGCACCCAGATGCACGAACATCTGAATCTCGATGTCGGTGCCGAAAACATTCTTGCCTAAATACCCGGCAGCATAGGCTTCATCGATCGCCGCCTGCAATCTGCGCGCGACCGGCTTGAACTCGCCACGCAGGTAATGATAAACCGCTGTCGCGCCCACCGCATACGCCGCAATCGCCGCGCCCTCGATCACCTGATGCGGATTGAATTCCATCAACTCGCGATCTTTGAACGTACCCGGCTCGGACTCATCGGCGTTCACCGTCACGTAATGCGGTAAGCGATCCTTGGGCACGAACGACCACTTCACGCCCGCCGGAAAACCCGCGCCCCCGCGTCCACGCAGCCCCGATGCCTTCACCTCGTTGATGACCTGATCGGGCGTCATGACCGTCACGGCTTTCTTCAATGCCGTGTACTCGCCGTAGACCGACAACTGGTGAATGTCGGGCGTATCTCGATGTCGCAGTAAAACATGTTTATCCATATGTCACCGTAAAACGAAGCCTACGCATCAGCGGAATTGCGCTTGCTCACGTAAACCACACGCAGATGCGCCACGTAACCCAATTTCTCAAACAGTCCCAGCGACGCGGCATTGCGATCTTCAATAAACGCTGCCGTCATGTGCAGCCCCGCCTCGTGCAGCGCATCCTCTGCCGCATGGACTAACTGCTCCCCGTAACCTTTGCGGCGATAAGCCGGATCGATCGCCAGCCGGTTGATCCAGCCCTTGCGCGTATCATGTGTGGCGATCACCACGCCGATCAACTGCCCGTCCTCTTCCAACCCGATCGCGATCTGCCCTCCGGCGAACTGCTTCTCAAACTCCGATCGGCTGTCACGGCCCCCCGGCTTGATTGTGCTCAGCCCGGCACGCTGCCACAGTGCCAGCATCGCCTCATAATCATCGATTGTTAAGCGGCGCAGCGTCGGCATCTAGAACAGCCCGCGAATGATCAACAAGCCGCCGAAAATCGCCAGCGGCACGCCGAGGCAGGCTAACACCCCTGTCGCACTCAACAGCACGCCGACGACCAACAACACCAGCCCGATGATCAACGCGACGACGCGCCCGGTGAGATTCAGAATTCCCGCCAGCAAATTCCACAACAATCGGAATGGCGCGCGAAGGATGTCCATGTTCCACAATTCCTCCCTCGCCCTCCCGTCTCTGCGAAGCAGCGGGACGGCTGGCCGCAGGGAGAGAGCTGGAGTGAGGGTTACTTCTTCCGATATTCTTCAATCAACCGATCGAATTCATCCGGCGTCAGGCGCTCGAAAAACTCCAGATCGATCTGCAGCATCGGCGCTTTGTCGCAAGCCGCCAGGCACACCACCGACTCGAGTGTGAATTGACCATCGACGGTAGTAGCGCCGCCGTGCTCTACTTGATGCTGGTCGACGCCCAGTCTCTTGCACGCGTGATCGAGAAACGGCTCGGAACCGCGCAGCGCGCAGGGCAGATCGTTGCAAATCTGCACGACGTGCTTGCCCACCGGGCGATCGAAGAACAGCGTGTAGAAGCCCACCACCGCATCCACTTCGGTCGGTTCCACTCCGGCAATTTCGGCCACCTCGCGGATGGCGTCCGGCGTGCAGTAACCATATTCCTGCTGCGCGATGTACAACAACGGCAACACCGCCGATTGCTTCCGTTCCGGCGGGTATTTGCTCAAAATCGTCTCAATGTCAGTGGCGTACTTTTCCTGCAACAAGGCAAGCCTCTTTTACATGTGTCTTTCAGGAATTGGATTGCCCGAATTCGACTGATGAATACCGATCAAGGCAAATCCATTTAATCCGTGTTATCTGTGTAACACCTGCACTGCGCCGCACGCAGTGCGGTGCAAGTGTCCGTGTCCAGAATCATCTATCCACGTCGCCCAGCACAATATCGATCGAGCCGATGATGGCCACCAGATCGGCGATAAACACATTTTTAGTCATCTGTGGCATCGCCGACAGGTTGGCGAACGATGGCGTGCGGAAGTGCACGCGGCGCGGCTTAGGCGAACCGTCGCTGCTGAGGTAGCAGCTGAATTCGCCGCGCGGCGACTCGACCCGCACGTACACTTCACCGACCGGCGGCGTGAAACCTTCTGTCCATAGCTTAAAGTGGTGGATCAGCGATTCCATGGAGTAGGCCAGTTCTTCCTTGGGCGGCGGCGCCACCTTGCGATTGCTGGTAATGAATGGCCCCTTGGGCAGCTTCTTCATCGCCTGATCGATGATACGCAACGACTGCCACATTTCTTGCACACGCACCCAGTAGCGCGCGTACACATCGCCTTCGGTGCGCAGCGGCACGTCGAATTCAAAGTGGTCATATGACGAATACGGCAGCGCCTTGCGGATATCCCAATTGACGCCAGACCCGCGCAGGCTCGAACCGGTGACCCCCCACGCCAGCGCCTGCTCGGCGGTAATCACCCCGACGCTGCGCGTGCGATCGATCCACAACGGATTCTTCTTAAGCAGCCCTTCGTACTCTTTGATCTCTGACGGAAAGTGTTCCGTAAAGGCACGCACGGCCTCTTCAAAACCAGCGGGGAGATCACGCCACAGGCCGCCAGGGCGGAAGTACGACACCATCATGCGCTGACCGGAGACCATTTCAAAGATGTCCAGAATCTTCTCGCGCTCGCGGAAACAATACAAGAACATGCTCATCGCGCCAATATCCATCGCGTGTGTGCCCAGCCACACCAGGTGACTGGACAGGCGCTGCAACTCGCACAAAATCACGCGGACGTACTGCGCGCGCAGCGGCACATCGACATCCATCAGTTTCTCGACGGCCAGCACATAGCCAAGGTTGTTGCTCATCGGCGAGAGGTAATCCATGCGGTCGGTCAGCGGGATGACCTTCATGTAGGTCTTGTCTTCCGCCGTTTTCTCAATGCCGGTGTGCAAGAAGCCCACGTCGGGGATACACGACACAACGTTCTCGCCGTCGATCTCCAGCAGCAAGCGCAGCACGCCATGCGTCGACGGGTGCTGCGGTCCCATGTTCAGCAAGACGGTCTCGCCGGCAATGGCGCGTTCGGAGACCAGCCCGCGCATCTCTTTCAGATCGTCGACAGTCAATTCCATCAACTGAGTTTCATTCTGTTCCATCGAAAACTCCACTCAAGGACGAGTAGTGAGTAAAGAGTGAAGCGCTTTACTCGTACTCATTACTCTTTTGCATACGGCTTCTGGCTCTCGATCAAATCAAAATTGTGCGTAAACTGCGGTTCTTCGTAAAACTGCGCAGCATCCTTGCGCAACGGGTGACCCAGAAAATCCTCGGGCAGGAAGATGCGACGCATATCCGGGTGACCGTCGAATTTGACGCCCATCAAATCCCACACTTCGCGCTCGTGCCAGTTGGCGCCCGGCCATACGCTCGTCACGCTCGACACGTGCGGCTGCTCACCGTCGAGCCACACTTTCAGGCGCAGTTCACGGTTGTTTTCCAACGAATAGAGGTGATAGTTCACCGCAAAGCGCGGACTTGCCGGAAAGTGATCGACCGCGCTCACATCCGACAGCAGATCAAACTTCAACGCCGGATCGTCGCGCAGGAACGTGCAGACTTCGATCAACCGATCGGGCCGGACGACCAACGTCGTTTCGCCGTGAAACTCGATCGGGCCGGAGACCGCTTCAGGGAAATGGCTTGTGATCAAATCGATCATATGCGTCTCACACACAAAATGGATCGGGCAACCAATGGCGTCACCGATCCACCTGCTCATTAGCTTACACTTTGATCGGCTCTTTGTCAGCTTTGATGGGATGGCTGCGCCTAATCTTCTCGTGCAGCTTCATGATGCCATCGATCAACGCTTCGGGACGCGGCGGGCAACCCGCGACGTACACGTCCACCGGTACGATTTCATCGACGCCCTGCACGATGGCGTAATTGTTGAATACGCCGCCGCACGAAGCGCAGTCGCCCATGGAGAGCACCCACTTGGGTTCGGGCATCTGATCGTACAGGCGGCGCAGCACGGGCGCCATTTTGCGTGTCACACGCCCCGCCACAATCATCAAGTCAGCCTGGCGCGGGCTGGCGCGCATCAACTCCATGCCAAAACGCGACATGTCATAGTTACTGGCCTGCGCCGACATCATTTCGATGGCGCAGCACGCCAGTCCAAAACCAAGAGGCCACATCGCATTGGTGCGGCCCCAGTTGACCACGTCTTCCAGGCGGGCGGTCACCACGCCCATGTTACCGAGTTTACTTTCTAGTCCCATTCAAACGCTCCCTTCCTCCAGACATAGATATAACCCACCAGTAAGATGCCCACAAACACCAGCATTTCGATGAAGCCAAATAAGCCGAGGGCGCGGAAGTTCACGGCCCACGGATAGAAAAAGATAATTTCGACGTCGAACAGAATGAAGAGCACTGCCACGAGGTAGTAGCGCACATTCATGCGGCGCGTGCCCGGCCCGATTGGCTGCATCCCCGACTCATACGGCGCGGACTTGCGGAATGTCCGGCGGCGCGGACCAAAAACCACGCCAATGACGATGACCAGGCCGGCGACCGCCGCTGCGAGAATAAACAAAATGGCGATGGGAATGTAAGACTCTAGCATGGTGACTCCCTCAGGCTTGCATGACGCGGGGATACGTCAAATGGAGTGCTTGTTAATTTTAGCACAGGCACCAAGGCGTGTCAAAGCAATAACGATTTGTGTGCACGCAAACGCTTCGCGTGTCAGGCAGTTAGCGGCTCGGGCTCCCACGCCCGAGTAGCGGCGGCGTGGGAGCCGCCCCTGCTGACATGTTTTCAGACGATTAGCGGTTCGGGTTTCGTGCGCAGCCCCCTTTAGGGCATGCCCGAATATCTGCGGCGTATCCCACGGGATGCCACGCGAGGAGCCGCCTCTGCGGGCACATTGTGTGTGCACAGAATGATTCTCAATGATCGGTGAACCAACCCCAGCAGACTTTACACCACCTCAATCTGCGATCCATTCGCCATCTTGGTCACTTCAATGCGCACGGGGAAAGCGTCCTTCAATTCGTCGAGGTGCGTAATGACCAGGATGCGCTGAAAATCATCCTGCACAACGTTAATCGCTTCCACGAGTTTATCGCGCCCGGTGCTGTCGAGCGCGCCGAAGCCTTCGTCGATGACCAGCGTCTGCAGTTGCGCTCCGGCCCGCCGGGCCAGCAGTTTGCTCAGTGCGATGCGAATGGCAAAGTTGACGCGGAATTGTTCGCCGCCGGAATAATTCTCGTAAGGCCGTGTGCCCAGTTCGTCGGCAATCTTGATCTCCAGCGTTTCGACCGTGTCACCTTTCACCGTTTCGCGCTGCGTGTCGAAACGCAAGTGCATGCGTCCGCTCGTGATCTTCGTCAGCAAGGCGTTCGCCTCGTCTTCAATTTCGGGAATAGCCGCTTCGATAATCATGGCAGGCACGCCCTTCTTGCCGAACGCCAGACGCAGTTCTTCGTAGAGGCCCTTCTCCTCAGCCCACTGCTTGCGCTCAGCCCGCTTCGCTTCACGTTGTTGCAGCTGCGCCTCGCACGCGGCGAGTTTCTGCTCAGCTGCTCCCAATTGTTGCCGGGCCCGTGCTTCGTCAGCACGAGTGCGATCGTATTCTGCCTGCCGCGCAGCAAAGTCGCCCAATCCCGCGCGTGCCGCGCCGATCTGCGCGGCGATCGCTTCCTGCTTCTCTCGATCGCCGTCCAGCGCGCTCTGCCACTCCGATCGACGCTGCTCCAGTCCCGCGATCGATTTGGCGGCCACCCGCGCGGCCTCGATCGCAGCCTGCAGTTCCGCCGCGCGGCGATGCAGCGTCGGCAATGATCGCAGCTCAGACTCCAGCGCAGCGAGCTCGCTATCGACCGCGGTAACTTCGGGCTTGATGGCTTCCAGCCGCGCTTTGTTCTCACGAAACAAATGCCGCCGTGCTTCGACTTCGGAATTGAGTTCGGCCACCACTTGCTGTCGATGCTCCACTGTTAGCGGCTGACCACACGTGGGGCACAATGGCTCGGTCGATGATTCGAGCAAAGCGATCCGCGCCTTAAACGGCTCCACTTCCGGCACCAATCGCTCGTTCTGTCCGCGCAACGATGCGGCTTCTTCACCGAGGTCGCTCTTTCGCTGGCGCAATTCATCGCGCACGACTTCGCGCCGTGCCAACGCCCCGATGTGGGCCTGCGTATCCGCCAATTCGGTGGCTAACGGTGCGTCGTCGGCCTTCTGTTGAGCTAAGTTGAGATCGCGTTCGACGGAGGCCAGCTCGCGTTCGGCCTGCGCGATGCGCTTCACCAGATCGGCTAATTGCGCGTCGAGCATCCCCAGCGAGCGCTGGGCCTGCTGCGCCTGCTGATACTTCGCTTCGGCTTCGCGCAATCTATCGCCCAGCTCGATAACGGCTTTTTGCGCGACGGCGACTTCAGCTTCGAACTGCGGCTTGCGCGCCGCTTCAGTGTCGATCTCGTTGAGGCGCAGATCGATCAGGCGCAGTTCATTCTCAATGGAAGCGACCTTCTCTTTAGCCCTCATTTCGTATTGATCCCAGATGTCCAACCCCAGAACATCGGCCAGCACCTTCTTGCGCTCGGTCGCCGTCTTTACGGTGAATTCGTCCGCGCGACCTTGCAGCAAAAACGCCGAATTGATGAACGTGTCGTAATCGAGCCGCAGCAGGTCGATGATCTTCTGCTGGGTGGCGTTCATCTGTGGCTCGGCGATGGTGCGCCAAGAGCCCCCATCCCCGTCTTTTCCCCCGTCGGAAGAAACACCGACAGGGGAAGGGAGATCTCTCCCTCCCCTGTTCGTGCCGTTGGCGAACGGGGGACCCCCTGAAGGGGGCAGGTGGTTGAGGAGGGGGCCTGACACCTGAAAATCCAGCGCCCCCGCGCCGCTCTTCTTGCCAGCCTTGCGCGCCCGCACGACACGATAGACATTGCCCCCCAACGCGAACGTAAACTCGACCTGCATCTCGGTCTGACCCTGATGCACGAGTTCGTCGTCGCGCTTGGAGCGCGAACGGCCCCACAGCGCCCACGTGATCGCATCGAGGATGGAGGATTTGCCCGCGCCGTTATCGCCCGTCAGACAGCCGATGTGAATGCCGCTGAAGTTCAGTTCGGCAGTGCGGTAGGGCATGAAGTTGGTGAGTTTGAGGTGGAGAGGAATCATGGTTGCTTTGGGCGTCAACGAATGAGCAACAAATCTCGAATCACGCCATGATCATGCGGTGTCATTCGAGATTCGAACCTATTCGTTGACACCATCGAATATTCGCTCGGCGTGTTTGACCAGCAACTCAATCCGATCATCGTCCACATTCTTTGTAAACAGATACTTCTCCAACAGCTGCTTCGGCGTCATGCCTTCGGGCGACAGGCTACCTAGACGTTCACGCACTTCACGATCGGCCTGACGGTTGATGGCGGCGATGTAGTCCGCGTCATGCAATGCTGCGCGCAAGTCTTTCTCGCGCAGGCTCGCGTCTTGCTCGGGGCGCATCCGCACGTTGACGCGCACGATGGCCTCCGTGAAATCGTATTGCGCCAGCGCCGCCTGCGCCGCCAGCGTCGGATCGTCTTCCTCGCGCACGTCGAGGTTGATCGTCACGAAGGGCCGCGCGTTGACCTCGACAAACTGCCACGTGGTGTTGCCCTTCTCCAATTCGATCCAGCAGAAGCCCTTCGCTTCCTTCTCTTCGCCAAAGTCGATGCGCTCCAGACTGCCAGAATAGACCAGCGCTGGATAACGGCCTTCGTTCAAGTTCTGATGCTTGTGGATGTGACCGAGCGCCACGTAATCCCACGGGCCATCGCTGAGCACACTCTTCAAAACGGCCACATCACGGCCGATCATCACGCTCCGTTCCGAGCCGTATGTCGCGCCTGAAACGGTGAAGTGCCCGGTTAAGATCGAGGGCACTTCGGGATCGAGCTGCTCTGCCAGCGCGCGGATATTGTCGCCGACAAGCTCCTGCAGCGTCTTATCCAGTTCCTCAATCGACTTGCCGCGATGCTCGGCCTGCGCCAGCAGCCGATTACGCATGGGGTACGGCGCGGTCGCCACTTGCACCTTGCCGCGTCTCGTCTCGATGACGTGCAGCGCTTCTTCCCACCCGACGATCACATTCCGCACACTGAGCGTGCGATAGATGTCGATGCTGCTGGCCTTCTTCTCCATCGCAGGCAGATCGTGATTGCCCACCAGCATCACCACCGGCACATCCACATCGACGAAGCGTTTCACGCGCCGTGCAAATTCGCGCTGCAACGTGGGGCTGGGATCGCGCGTCTTGAAGGCGTCGCCCGCGAAGATCACCAGATCGACGTCGTGGCTCAGGCCGTAGTCGATCACTTCGTCGAAACGGCGCAGAAAATCGATCACGCGGCTGTTGATGCCGGTGCTGGAATCGATGTGCCCGTAGTTTTCCATGCCGATGTGAATGTCGGCAAAGTGCAGAACGTTGATCTTGGTCACAAAAAGGATTCCCCGGACTGATAAGTCTTCACACCATCCGCCAGCACTTCGACCAGCCTACCCGGCCCCCACACATTCCACTGCGATCCATCCCAGATCGCAGACGTACGCTCGGCGATGCCGAAGAGACGCGTGGCTCGATCGAGTTGTTCACGCAGCGCACGCGCCCGATCGATTGAGCTGGCTCCAAAATGCGGCAGCGTCACGATCGGGATGAGGCCCAGCCCTTCGATCAGATTGCCCGTGCGCGGATTCCACATCTGCGTGCCGAAGGCCATCGCGCCGGCGCTGGCCCCACCGATCGTAACACCCCGCTCGTGCGCCTTCACGATCGCGTCCCAGACCTGCGAGCCGCGCAGTATTTCCACTAACAACGCCGGATCGCCGCCGGGGAAATAGATCAGCGTGGCAGATAGAATTGCAGCAACCATTGCGGAAGCGTTGGCCGAGCGGGCATCAACCGCCAGGGCGGCATCAGCCAGCGCGCCAATCTGCTTGAACCAGCGCACTCCGTTGCGCGCTGCCATTTCAGGATAATCGCGCGCTGCCGCTGTAGGCACGATCACCACACGCGCATCGGCGCCGCCAGCTGCGACCACCAAACGCCGATCGCCGATCTCTGATCCGCGTTGAAACTCGCCGCCGCCGTGCAGTGCAATCCAGCCGGCCATCACTGCCCCTTCCAGATCACTGGCAGGAAGACTTGCCAATTGAGCTCGATGCTGGGCGTTGGCTCGGGTGTGGGAACAAGACACGGCTTGGTCAATGTCGCCGAGTCGAAGATCGTGCCATCCGGCTTGACGGCTTGCAGGGTCAACGTACAGCCGTCGACGGTGGCGAAGACTGTGTGGTGCGTCGATTCGGCATAGGCGCTGAATGACTGCGGCAGGACCGGATACACCGACGCGCCGCCTCCGCCGCTGACGATGTAGATCACATCATTGATCGGCTGCGTGCGTTCGTAATCGTGATCGTGGCCGTTGAAGACGATGTCCACATCATGCTGTTCGAAGATCGGCGCGAGCAGCGCGCGTTTGGCCTCGACCCAACTTTCGTAACCATGCGGCCCGGAGCTGTAGATGGCCTGATGGTAGAAGACGATTTTCCACGGTTTATCGGTAGAAGCCAGATCATTCCTCAGCCATTCGAGCTGTGCCGGATCGGGGCCAGTGTTGAAGTCGAGCGCGGTGAAGTGCGCATTGCCCCAATCGAACGAGTAATAGCGCTCGGTGTTGGCCGGATTGTTGTGCGGCAGATAAAACGCATCGAGGTAGGGTTGCCCGCGTTGGCTGTGATAGTCGTGGTTACCCAGTGTGGGATAGATGGGCGCACGTCGAGCTAAAGTCTGATAGGGCTGAAAGAAAAACGGATCGTAACCGTCGGCCTGTCCGTCGGGATAGATCACATCGCCAGTATGCAGCACGAACTGCGGATCGAGCGCCACCATCCGATCGGCTACGGCGACCTGCGCGGTGGATCCGATGCCGCTGTCGCCGATGACGGCGAAGCTGTACGGTTGATCGGGGTTGGCAGCCGTCCGAAAAGATCCACTCGCCAGTTCGACGCCGTTGGTCGAGACGCGGTACAGCACTTCCGTGCCGGTGATCAGATCGGTCAGCATGATGGCGTGCTCGGTCGTGGGATCGGGCAAATCGATCGAGCGGGTGTAATCGCCCACGCCGTAATCGACCCGGCTGCTGCCGGGCTCGGCGGTGCGCCAGACAATGATCGCACCGGTGGCCGTGAGCGACTGCAAGTAGGGACCGCGCGTCAGTGTCACGCTGCCCGTGAAGAGTAGCAGGACGACGAGGCCGGGCCAGATCGATCGGGTGCGGTGCCTGACCGCTTCAACCATCGATGACCTCATCGGAGGCAGAGGAACGGGGTCGACCAGAATCTTGCGGCTCGCTGCCGGTCACCGTCCAACCCCCATCGGGCGGGCGGCCTTCGATCTCGGCACGGATGCGCGCGACGATGTCCTTCGGCGATACGGCGATGAACAACTGCGTCCCCAACAGCAAGATCGCCAGATCATCGAGCTGCCCCAGGCCCACCACCAAATCGGGCAGAATGTCGATCGGGGACAGAACATAGAGCACCGTCAGGATAGGAACGACCTTAGCGCTCGCGGGTACCCGGCCATCCCACATCAGCCGCCAGGCAATACGAAATGAGTTGAAGAAATTCATCCAGAACCCGGGTGAGCGACGGTCAGAGTTGTCGGTTGTCATGTCAAACCTCCTAGCACGTAGATCGCATTATACTCGAAAAGCCCGTGGACATTTTCCCAACGATCTTACAACAAAAGTCCAATACCAGCGGAGTAATCTCAGTGTATGCTTATGCTTGAAGCCAAAGTTACAGCTGCGCTTTTCATCGGCTTCACAAGGGGTTCCATGAAGTACATCAAAATCTTTCGGATGTTTGTTCTGATCACAGTCGTGGCGCTTGTGGCTGCCGCACCGGGCGGCGCAGCTCCGGCCGTCGCCACCACGCGGGTCATTGTGCGCGGCGCTTCACTGGAGTCTGCCTCCGGCGCTGTGCAGGCTTGTGGGGGACGCGTGACAGACAAGATCGACATCATCAACGCGGTGGTGGCCGAAGTGCCGCCGGCAAATCTGGGCAGGCTGGCGCGCACTGCCGGCGTGCTGGGCGTCATGCCCGATCGCACCGTCAAGACGGTAGGTAATTCTTTCAGCCCGACCGCCACTGGCAACGACAATGCAACGCTTGAGTACGCCAAGGTCGTCGGCGCCGATCAAGTTTGGGCGAATGGCAACCTGGGTCAGGGCATCACGGTAGCCACACTCGATACCGGTTTCGATCCGACGTTCGTGGGCCTGCGTGCCACACGCGGCGTCTCGCAGGATCGTCACCTGGCCTACTACGACGCCATCGCGAACAAGACGTATGAGTCATCGCGCTTGCTCCGTTCGCCACGTGATCCAAACGGGCACGGGACGCACATCGCGGGAATTATCGGCAACAGCGACAAGGAAGGCGGCCACTACGTAGGCATCGCGCCGGGCGTCAACTTCGTGTCGGTGCGCGTTTTGGATGAAACCGGCATGGGCACGTACGCCGCTGTGCTGCGCGGCCTGAATTGGCTTGTGCAACACAAAGATCAGTATAACATTCGCGTGCTGAACATGTCCATGTACGCCACACCGGTTGCGCCCTACTGGGCCGATCCGTATAACCTGGCCGTGATGGCCGCGTGGAAAGCGGGCATCGTAGTCATTGCCAGCGCCGGCAATGATGGTCCCGAGCCGCTGAGCGTGGGTGTGCCGGGCAATACGCCGTATATCATTACCGTGGGTGCATTGACAGATAACTATACTCCGAGCGATTTCGGCGACGACTATATGCCGCCTTTCTCGGCGGCCGGTCCTACGCTGGACGCTTTTGTCAAACCCGATGTGATTGCGCCGGGTGCGCACGTATCTTCGCTGATGCGCAACAGCTCCTATCTGGCGCAGCACTATCCGGAGAACAAAATTCGCGGGCATTACTTCAAGATGAGCGGCACGTCGATGTCGGCGGCGGTGGTGTCAGGTATTGCCGCGCTCATGCTTCACGAGCAACCCGGGCTGACGCCCGATCAAGTGAAGTACCGCTTGTCGATGACAGCCCGTCCGCAATTCAGTGAAGCTACCGGCGAAATGGCTTACAGTATCTGGCAGCAAGGCGCAGGCCGCGTCTGGGCGCCGGAGGCTGTATCCACCGACATTCAGGGCGCAGCCAATCAAGGTATGGACATTGAAGCGGATCTAGCGGGCACGCAGCACTACGAGGGTTGGACGGACTGGAATCCGGAGACGGGTGAGTTTGAGGTCCGCGGTGATGGTTACGCGACGTGGTCGGGTGGATATGCGACGTGGTCGGGTGGCTACGCAAGTTGGTCGGGCGGCGACACCAACTGGTCGGGCGGTTATGCTTCGTGGTCAGGTGGCTATGCTTCATGGTCTGGCGGTTATGCTAGTTGGTCGGGTGGATATCCAAGTTGGTCGGGCCGTTACGCCTCGTGGTCAGGTGGGTATGCCAGTTGGTCGGGCGGTTACGCCTCGTGGTCAGGTGGGTATGCCAGTTGGTCGGGTGGCTACGCCTCATGGTCGGGCAACACGGAAAGCGCTGCAGCTGCCGCCGCCTTTGTCAATCTGCAAAACGTTCCCTCGGCCACCGCGGCGATTGGCATCAACAACTGGGTCGAAGTCACCGAGTAATGAACCGCGCACAGCGGTGATCATTTCTCTCTTAAGCATCACGCCCCAGCCGTCTCTGGCCGGGGCGTGATGCTTCTCGACAAGATTGCCTGAGCATCAGAGATTTGTCTCAAGCTCATTCAGCTGTTTGTCAACACGCTGCAAATCGGCGGTGGCTCCCAACCGCTCCAGCACCGCCCGGCTGGTTTCAAGATCCTGCCGGGCCTCATGGAGATGGTTCTGTTTCAGCGACACCCGGGCACGCCAGTATAGTGCGCGCGCTGCTTCAATCGCCTGCCCGCCGTTCTGCAAAATAGTGACAGCGCGATCGAGATGTTGATAGGCGTTCGCCATATCTCGTTTCGCCAGATAGATACGGCCCACCAGCGCATCGTAGTTGCCCCATTCCGGCGAATTGCCTTGTTCGGTATGCGTTGCTTCACGCAGTAGATCCAAGCTGCGCTTAGCCCAATGCTGAGCTGCCTCAACCTGCCCCTGCTCCAACGCCAGCACACCCTGCAAATAGTAGGTGTCCTTCAAGTTGAAATTCTCGCGGGCGCCCGCCTCTTCGTAGAGGCCCACCGCTGCATTCAGATGCTGCGCACTATCCGGCCAGCGTTCTTGAAATAGATAAAGCCGCCCCAGATTCATGTGTGAGGTCGCCAGTTCATAGGGATGCGCAATCCGTTGCGCGATCGCGAGACTGCGCTGCAGCATGGCCTCCGCTCGTACCCAGTCACCCCGATCGGTGTACAGCAGCCCCAGGTTCGTTCCAGCCTGGACCAGACCCTCGGCCTCGCCGATGCTTTCGTGCAGCTCCACAGCTCGTTGATAGTCGGACTGCGCGCCATCCCAGTCACCACTGGCCCACTTCAGAATGCCCAGATTATTGAGTGATCGGGCATAACCTACGACGTCCCCCAACCGCTCACGCAAAGCCAGCGCCTGTTCCACATAGCGCACCGCGTCGGTCCATTGACCGCGGTTGTAATAGACTGCGCCCAAACGATTCAGCACGGAAGATTGAGCACTGTAGTATTGTGTCTTGTCGACCAGAGCCAGGCCCTGCTCCAGCCATTGCTGCGCGGCCGTCAAATCCCCGCGACGCAGGTTCAGCCAGCCCAGCTCAGAATACACCTGCCCACGCAGATCCGGCGCCGCACCGCGCACGTTGTCCAACTGTTTCAGTGCTTGCCGCAGCCAGGCATCCGTCTCACGTAGATCGCCGCGTTTGTCCCACACTTGGCCCAACTTCAACATCGCCCAGGCACGATCTTTTGCCGTGGCGCCCGTCCACTCTTCCAGCATCGCTTGATAGAAAGCCGAAGCTTCTTCATACTCACCGATGAGCTGCTCCACATCGCCCAGGCCCATGGCCGCCTGCCAGCGCGCCGATTCGTGACCGCTCAGGTGCTGTGCCAGTTGCAGCGCGCGGCTATAGTGTTCGATGGCTTCGTAGTTGGCAAACCGCGCTTTGGCACGATTGCCCGCCAACACCGAATACAACATGGCGCGGTCGCGCACACGTGCTCGATCGTAATGGAGCGCCAGGGATTCGGCCTGATCCATCACGTCTTCCGAGTATAGAGACTCGATGCTTTCGGCAATCGTGCGATGTAGGCCGGGCCGCTGGCTGTGCAGCAGACTGTTGTAAATTGTTTCTTGAGTCAGAACATGGGCGAAGGCATAGGTCGGCTCGCTGACAGCATGACGTGTTGCCAGCATGCCCAATTCCACCAGGCGTTCCAGCATCGGCGCTACCGTCATGATGCCATGCAAGCGCCGCTCGACTTCCTCCAGCAAGCGCGACGGAAATTCAAAACCAATCACCGAGGCATCCCGCAGGATTTGCTGCAACTCCTTGGGCAGCCGATCGAAGCGCGTGAGCATCAGGCCGCCCAGGCTGGTGGGCACATCGACCGTCCGCAAATCTGTGGCGGAAGCGACACGCCACTTGCCGCCGCTAGGTTTCAACACATCCTTCTCGATCAGCATCCGCACAAATTCTTCGAGGTAGAAGGGATTGCCTTGGGCGCGTGCCAGAACCGTGCTAATGATCTGCTCAGGCAGATCGTTCAGCTCCACCAAATCGTTGAGTAGAGCGCGGCTGTGGGCGGCGGACAAAGGCTTCAAATCAATGTCCAGGCGCACCGGCGCATCGAGTAGGCGTGTGCTTGAAGCCACGTCAAGGTGCAGAGGACGTTTGGGAATAGGGCGCGCCATGACGCATAACAGCAGTGGTGCTTCGTCAATCACGTCGACCACTGTCTGCAATAGTTCGCGCGACAGATCATCGGCCCAATGAAAATCGTCGAGGACCACCACTAGCGGCTGCTGCCGTGCCTCGTGCACCAACCATTCACGCACTGCCAGAGCGGTCAACTGCTTCACGCGCTCCGGCTCCAAGTTACGCATGGCCAGGTTTTCGCGCGAGGATAGCGGTAGGCCCACGACCTGTCGTAGGAAGGGGCGCAAGGCCGGGGTAACCTGTGCTTCCCACGCTTCCGGCTCCCCTTTGAGCCGCAGGGCATCTTCCATCAAAGAGCGAAACGGCGCGTAGCCAACACCTTCAAAATAGGGTAGACCGCGCCCGCGCCAGACAGTCGCAGTTGGCGGCAACGGCGCAGACAACCACTCCTGCACCAGGCGTGACTTGCCCAGGCCGGCTTCACCACTAACCAAGATCAGGCGACCGCGTCGATCGCTGAGGAACGCTGACAACATTTGATGCAGCTGGTCCATCTCTTCGTCGCGGCCCAGCAGCGAGGTGGAGATGCCGGCAATGCCGCGCGTCGCCAGCGGCTCGGCACGATCACTGGCCACCTCAAAGACCAGGATCGGTTGGTCAAAGCCCTTAATGCGCGTGGTGCCCGACGTCTGAAAATTGAACAGCGCCCGTGTCTGCTGGTAGACTCGCGAGCTGACGAGGATGCCACCCGGTTTAGCAGCCGACTGGAGACGGGCCGCCAGATTGACCGTCTCACCGATCACCGTGTACGCAGCTTGCTGATCGGTACCGATGACTCCGGCCACCACCGGTCCGCTGTTGATACCGATGCGAATTTGCAGCGGCACACCCACCTGCGCGCGCGCCACCGGCTCAAATTCGACGGCGGCGCGCTGCATATCCAATGCGGCACGCACTGCCAGCTCGGGATCGTTTTCGTGCGCGATCGGAGCGCCGAAGACCGCCATCAAACCATCGCCTACAAACTTATCGACCATGCCATCGTAGCGATGGATACATTCGACCAGACGGCCGAGCAGACCGTTGATCAAGTTAAAAATCGCCTCGGCGTCCAGCGAGACTGAGAGTTGGGTAAAGTTGACGACGTCGGCGAACAGGATGCTGGCCTCGCGCCGTTCACCGCGCAGCCGTTCCTGATTGTACAGCACGCTATCCGCTACGACTGCTGGAATGTAGCGCCGCAAGCGGCCTACTTCCTCTGGAACCGCGGCGGGCGGCGGCGCGGCATTTGGGGTAAGCGCAGTATGGCAGCGCGCGCACTGGCTGGCCGTCACTTCGTTGTCATGTCCACATTGAGGGCAACGCATGGTTGGTCTGTCCGTTAGCTCAGTTCGGTTTCGTGGCTGATTATTGGGCGAAAAGACGGGTCAAGTTTACCACTTTTCAGCAAAAGCGGCATAACAAATCGGTTAACAACCGTTACAAATTGACAGTGGCGCATTTTGAAGAAACGCGTTATAAACCCGTATCCTCGCCGCACGAACAGGAACATATGCTAACCGTCGAGCAAGTCAATCCGCAGGACAAGCAACACGTCCGACGTTTTGTCGATATTCCCTATCGTCTGTATAAAAATCATCCGCAATGGGTTCCGCCGCTGCGCACGGACGTGGAATTGATGCTCAACAAACTGAAGCATCCGTTCTACGAACACTCGGCTGCCGACTTTTTCATCGCCAGGCGCGACGGCCGCGACGTGGGACGCATCGCGGCACTGGTCAATACTCGCTTCAACGCCTATCACCAGACCCAGCAAGCGCAGTTCTATCTGTTGGAATGCGAAGACGATCAAGCGGCAGCCAACGCGCTGTTCGAGCACGTCTTTGCCTGGGCGCGCGCGCGAGGGCTAAACAAAGTGGTCGGCCCCAAGGGCTTCGGCGCGCTCGATGGATATGGGCTGCTCGTCGAGGGGTTCGAGCATCGCCAGATGATGACGATGATGAACTACAACTATCCCTATTATCCGCGCCTGGTCGAGAATCTGGGATTTCGCAAAGAAGTCGATTTCATTTCATGCTACCTGAGCGCTGAGGCCTTCAACCTGCCCGATCGAGTGCACAGCATTGCCGATCGAGTGCAGCAACGCGGCACTTTGCAGGTAAAGCGGTTCACGGACAAGAAAGAACTCAAAGCGTGGGTGGATCGGATTGGCAAGGCGTACAATGCGGCCTTCGTCGACAATTGGGAATACTATCCGCTCACGGAACGCGAGATCAAATTCATTCTCGATAACATTCTCGTCATCGCGGATCCCAAATTGATCAAGATCATCATTCATGACGATCAGGTTGTGGGGTTTCTCTTTGGCTTTCACGATGTATCGGCGGGACTGCAACGCGCCCGGGGTCGACTCTTTCCACTTGGCTTGCTGAACATTCTGCTGGAGCTGCGCCGCACGAAGTGGGTGGCGTTGAACGGCGCGGGGATTCTGCCGAAGTTTCAGGGACGCGGCGGCAATGCCCTGCTGTATGCTGAAATGGAGAAGACCGTCAAGGACTTTGGCTTCGCGCACGCCGATCTCACGCAGGTGGCCGACACCGCCGTGCAGATGCGGAGTGATCTCGTGAATTTGGGAGGCAAGCTATACAAAACCCATCGCGTGTACGCACTAGATTTGTAGGGGCGTGTCGCCCGCCCCTATTCTGCCACAAAGAATTCTCGCACTAACTGCGTACACGCTTCGCGGGTTTCGCGCTGATCGTGCAGCGAGTGGCCGCCGTCGGGATAGATCACCAATCGGGCGTTGGGGATGCGCCGCGCCAGTTCTTCCATCTCTGAGACGGGCGTATGCTCATCGTGCGCGCCGTGAACGATCAACACCGGGCAGCGGATCTCTGCCAACCGATTGCGATACAAGTCCCCCGCGCGCTGATGCAGATCGATCCACGCGCTCGCCCAGTTGCGAATGACTTGCGGCCAGTAATCTTCGCCGTGATAGTGCGCCAGCTTCACCCGCGCCGCTTCCGGCAGCAAGTTCGGATCGTCGTGTACCTGCTGCATCTGAAACTGCGACTCCGTTTTGCGGTTGTAAAGATGCCCACCCTCAAAGACCAGGCTACGCAGCCGATCGGGCGCAAGGATCGCCATGATCGCGCCGATGCTGGCGCCATCGCTGTGCCCCCACACGCATATCCGATCGATCTCTATCGCGTCCAGAAACTTCAACAGATCAGCAGCGTGCTGCCAATGAAAATCTGCGTTGAAACCAAAGATGCGCGTGGACCTGCCATAACCTCCGCGGTCGGGCGCGATCAGGCGAAAGTCATGCGCCAGCGTCTTTTCCTGATAATGAAAGCCATTAACGGCCAGTCCCCAACCGCCATGAACCAGCAACAGCGGCTCGCCGTGGCCGCGCGTAGTGTAATACAGTGTGATGTCGTCGATCGACACTTTGGGCATAGCGGCCTTTTATGAAACAAGACACGGATGGCACAGATCGCACGGAGCAAATCCGTTCAATCCGCATCATCCGTGTAGTCCGTATCCAACGGCTTTAAGCCAGCGCCTGTTGATACGCGGCCTGCGCTGCCGCAACTCCCACACCTGATGTGAACGCATAACCACACTGCTTCAATGCCGTCTCAATCGCGCCGAGGGTCGCCAGCACATCGCCGCTGTTCGTCGGCCCCATGTGTCCGATGCGGAAGTATTCGGTCCTGATCGCAGGATGCAAACCGCCGGCCAAGGTTGCGCCAGCCCTTTGCACTTTCGGCAATAGATCGGCTTGCGTGACGCCCTTGGGATAACGCGGCGCGCTCAGCGTGTGCGCGGCGAATTCGTCTTTGATCGGAACTTGATCCAACTCCAGCGCCTTCAGTGCGGCCTGCACCGCCGCCCCCAGGGCGTGATGCCGCTTGCAGCGCGCTTCAAGTCCTTCTTTTAGAATCTGATCCAAACTCACGTTCAACGCAAAGATCAAATTCACGGCCGGCGTGCCGAAGTAGCTCGGCTTGCGCGCTTCGTATGCTTCCATGATGGGCAGCCAGTTTGCCCAATCGGAATAGTAACTCATCACCGGGGTCTTGCGCTGCTTGAAGGCTTGCATCGCACGCGGACTGACCACCACCAGCGCCAACCCCGGCGGCACGCTGATCGCTTTTTGCGAAGCGGTCAGCGCCACATCCACGCCCCACTCGCTCATGCGCAATTCTTCTCCCGCGATCGAGCACACCCCATCAACAAGGCTCAACGCGCCATACCGCTGGGCCAACTGCGCCAACGCTTTGACATCGGTGATCACCGCCGTCGATGTATCGACATGTGTGATCGTCATGACCTTGAACTGATGTTGCTTCAGCGCAGCTTCCACTTCCTCGATCGAGGGGCGGCCCCCCACGGGCGCTTTGACGTGCGTCACCTGTGCGCCATAGCGCTCCAAAATCGTCGCCATGCGATCGCTGAAGTAGCCCGTGTTGACGACCAGCGCCCTGTTTCCCGGCTCGATCACATTCGCCACCGCCGTGTCCATCGCCAGCGTGCCCGATCCCGCCAATACAAACGGCTGACCATCGTCAGAGAGAAAAACTTTGCGTGTCTTCTCCAACGCCTGCCCAAATATCTCGATAAAATCGGGGGCAACGTGGCTCGTTGTCGGCGCGCCCATGGCCGCCAGCACTGCCGGCTCAAATTCGATCGGGCCGGGAATCATCAACAGGGTTCGATCTTTCATGGAAGAATCCGTTCTGGCCTCCTCCTCCCATCCTCCCCCTCCCTCTCCCGAAAAATTTTTCGGGAGAGGGAGGGGGAGGCGGCGCGCAGCGCCGGAGGGGGTAGGTGAGGTTATTGTGCTCGCTTGAAAAACGCCTGAATGCGATCCAGCGTGCCGTACAACGGATCGACTTTCACGACGTTGATCAACTCCCAGCCGTCTTCGCCGAGTTGATCGAGCACGTCGTGCAGCTGCGGGCCGCGCTGCCAGTTATCCAACTCGTGCCCGTTGATGAAGCGTGCGTGCCAGCCGTTCTGCTCGTGAAACGACACGACCAAATATTCCCACCGGATCTGCCGGGCTGCAGACGCACGCGGCGCGCGCTCGGTGCGAAAAGTCTGCCGCGGCGTAACCGGCACGGCTGGTGCAGCCGCTGTCGTTGGCGTCGACTGATCGGTTGACGACGTGCCGCTCAATATGGCACCCAGAATATCAGGCGTTCCCTTGCGTTCCGTCATCTTGCTTAATCCTTTCCGTCAGCGCGGCATAATCCTCCGCGCCGATCGAGCCTGAGGCATATTCATAGATCGTTTGACCGTAACCGGGCGCTTCCGACAAGCGCACGTTGTAGCGAATGGGCGAACAGACTTGCACGGGATAGTACGCTTGCAACTGCGCGAAGATCTCTGCGGACTTCCTTACGCGCCGATCGTAAAACGTAGGCACGACGTAGCGCAGCTGCAGATCGGTGTGATAGCGTTGAATGGAGGCGAGGTTCTGCGCGAAGTCCGACAGGCCTTGCAGGGTCAGCACTTCCAGCGACACCGGCGACAGCACTTCGCGCGCGTAAAACAACGTATTGACCGACAGCGCATCCCAGCCCGGCGCGGAATCGAGAATCACGATGTCGTATTGATCATCCAACGGAGCCAGTGCTTCGCTGAGGGTGCGTTCCGCGCCGAACTCCTTGCGTGTGATCAGCATCTTCAAACCCGCCAGCGCTTTACCCCCCGCCAACAGCCACAGGTTATCGCGCGCGGGGGTGATGGCTTGATCGGGTGTGGCATTCCCCGCCGTGAGCTCGGCCAATCCGACCGCCGGGGCGCAGCCCAACATTTTTCCGGCCTGCCCCTGCGTATCGACGTCGATCAGCAGCACGCGCTGTCCGGCCAGCGCTAATCCGGCGGCCAGGTTCACAGCCGTCGTCGTCTTACCCACACCGCCCTTTGTAAGAGCCACCGCAATTTTCCGCATGCCGACTTCCTTGTTTACTGGTCTGCTTGTTTACCTGCAAAATACTCCCGCAGCGCTTCGGTGTGCGTGGAAAACGCCAGGTCCTGCGGCGTAGTGACAACGCACACTTCCTGCGTTTCTTCATTCGCTGTAAACGGCGGCAGGTCCTGTGTGCGCCGCGATCGCGCTAACCCAAACACCAGCAGCGTTATACCGCCCGGCGCGCTCTTTACGCGAAACTCTTGCAGGTCTTCCGGCTGGATGACAATGCCCGTTTCTTCAAACAGTTCACGCGCCCCGGCTTGTTGCCACGATTCGCCGCGATTGATGTAGCCACCGGGCAAAGCTAACCGGCCGATCTGCGGCTCGATGTTACGCCGCACAACCAGCAGGCCATTGTCGACGGGCAGCAAGACCACTGACACCGGCAAGGGATTTACAAACGAGGTGTTACCGCAGGCCGCACACAAGCGCGGCCACGCTTGATCGATCTCAAACGGGTGTCCGCAATACGAGCAATGCGAATGCTGAGTGAACATGCGAGGCTCGCGCCTGGAGGGTTGCTGCAAGTATAGGCGCAAGTGAGCGAAGAAGCAAATGAGTACTCTGGTCAGATTGCGCGGCGCGGGCGGATGGCATACCATAGGCATATTCAATTCGAGGCGTGAGACATGGCAGACCCAATCCAACAGGCGATCAAGTTAATCGAGGCCGGCAAATTCGATCAGGCACATGCGTTGTTGCTGGAAAAATTACAGGTTGATCCCAAGAACGACGTCGCCTGGTATTGGATGTCCAAAGTCGTGGCAACCGACGATCTGCGCGAAGAATGCTTGCAGGAAGCGCTGAAATACAATCCCAAGAACACCCTTGCGCGATCAGCATTGGATGACCTGCAAAACAAGCCGGTTGCCGCGCCCGGCAAATGGAACACGGCGGAGCAGGCCGGCCTGCAGCACCGCCCCAACACCATCCCCGTCGCCATCACTCTCTTCGTGATCGCGTTGATCCTGTCCGCCGTGACCTTCCTCTTCACGCGCGAAGACCTAACCTATCGATCGGAAGGCCGCACGATGAGCGCCACCGTGATCAAGTTGAACAAGACGAGCGGCAGCGACGGCCAGCCCGAACAGTGCACGGCCGAATATCAATTCATGGCCTACGGCGGATTGCGCAAAGGCACGGTGCCCATTCCCTGTGAAGAGCGGGAGCGCCTGGACGACACGCGCCAGATCCAGATTCAATACCTCGCCAACCAGCCGGATGTCAGCCGCCTTTATCCGTCCGCGCCAACCACCGAGCGCTACGCCGTGATGGGCTTCGGTATGGCGATCCTGCTGGTCATCGTCGGCATTGTGTTGATCGCGTGGCGGTTCTGGCCGCAGCGAACATCAGCGCCGTGATTCACGCTCGGTGTAAGCAAACGTATTGACACGCGTCGCGGGTTGGCATAGACTGTATCTGCCAAATCAGCCAAGGAGACCAACATCTCACCTTTCGGCCATTTTGGAGCGCCGTTTTTGAATTAACTCGAACATAAGTTGCAAAACACCTTGACTTTTAGCCAAATTGAAGCGGGTTGCCTGCT
>Ga0209254_10000020_pt1 | contig 88642 bp, 81 predicted proteins | sample FrelakmetDIP11DI_FD_187148 | JGI IMG/M metagenome (GOLD analysis project Ga0209254, IMG submission 187148) | Freshwater lake sediment microbial communities from the University of Notre Dame, USA, for methane emissions studies - DIP11 DI (SPAdes)... | ecosystem: Environmental > Aquatic >...
GATCTCGACAGACATCCGCCCGTTGAATCAACGCGTTGGGTCCAGTTCCCGATAGTTCTCGATAGACCCCGATCGATCGAAACCTACTCCCACTCGATCGTCGCCGGCGGCTTCGACGACACGTCGTACACCACGCGGTTGATGCCGCGCACCTCGTTGATGATGCGGTTCGAGACGCGCGCGAGCAGCTCGTGCGGCAGCGGCGCCCAGTCGGCGGTCATGAAGTCGGTGGTCTGCACGGCGCGGAGCGCGACGACGTAGTCATAGGTGCGGCCGTCGCCCATCACGCCGACGGACTTCACCGGCAGGAACACGGCGAAGGCCTGCGCGGTCTTGTCGTACCACGAGACGCCCTCGGCGTCCTTCGTCGCACGCAGCTCCTCGATGAGGATCGCGTCCGCGCCGCGCAGGAGCTCGGCGTACTCCCGGTTCACCGCGCCGAGGATGCGCACCCCGAGGCCAGGGCCGGGGAACGGGTGCCGGAACACCATCTCGCGCGGCAGGCCAAGCGCGAGGCCGAGCTCGCGCACTTCGTCCTTGAAGAGCTCGCGCAGCGGCTCGAGCAGCTTCAGATGCAGCGTCTCGGGGAGGCCGCCCACGTTGTGGTGCGACTTGATCGTGGTCGCCTTCTTCGTCTTCGCGCCTGCGGACTCGATGACGTCGGGATAGATCGTGCCCTGCGCGAGCCAGCGCGCGTTCGGCAGCTTCGCCGCCTCCTCCTGGAAGACGTGCACGAACTCGCGGCCGATGATCTTGCGCTTCGCCTCGGGGTCGGCGACACCGGCGAGCTCGCGCATGAAGCGCTCGGACGCGTCGACCATGCCCACCTTCACGCCGAGATGGCGGCCGAACGTTTCCATGACCTGGTCCGCCTCGCCGCGGCGAAGCAGACCGGTATCGACAAAGATGCAGGTGAGCTGGTCGCCGATGGCGCGATGGATGAGCGCCGCCGCGACCGACGAATCTACGCCGCCGGAAAGGCCGAGGATGACTTCGTCGCGCCCGACCTGGTCGCGGATGCGCGCCACCGCCTCGCCGACGTAGTCCGGCATGTTCCAGTCGCTGCCGCAGCCGCAGATGTCGTGCACGAACCGCTCGAGGATGCGCCGGCCCTGCTTCGTGTGCGTGACCTCGGGATGGAACTGGACCGCGTAGAGCCGCCGCTCCTCGTCCGCCATGCCGGCGATCGGGCAGGACGGCGTCGAGGCCATGAGCTTGAAGCCGGGCGGGAGGTCGACGACCTTGTCACCGTGGCTCATCCACACCCTAAGCATCCCGTGGCCTTCCGGGGTGCGGAAGTCCTCGATGCCGTCGAGGAGCCGCGTATGCCCCCGCGCGCGCACCTCGGCGTAGCCGAACTCGCGCTGCGCGCCCGCTTCCACCCTGCCGCCGAGCTGCTGCGCCATCGTCTGCATGCCGTAGCAGATGCCGAGCACCGGCACGCCGAGCTCGAGGACGGCCCGCGGCGCGCGGTCCGTCGCTTCCTCGTAGGCCGACATGTGGCTGCCGGAGAGGATCACGCCGCGCGCGCCGAAGCCGCGCACGAAGTCGTCGTCGACGTCCGCCGGATGGATCTCGCAGTAGACCTTCGCCTCGCGCACCCGGCGTGCGATGAGCTGGGTGACCTGCGAGCCGAAGTCGAGGATGAGGATGCGGTCGTGCATGGGCTCCCTATTGAAGATTACGAAATCGGCTGGGCGGCCGCTTTCGTCACGACGCTGCCCTCTACCGCGAATGCGGAAGAGGGGCTGGGGGTGAGGGATCGGCTGTCACGCACTTACGAAGGGCTCCATCGTCCCTTCGCGCGGCCCGCGGACCTACTCGACGCGGTAGTTCGGCGCTTCCTTCACGATCTGCACGTCGTGGACGTGCGATTCGCGCATGCCGGCGGCGCTGATCTCGACGAACTCGGCGCGCTCGCGCATCTCCCCGATGGAGCCGGCACCGACGTACCCCATGCTCGCGCGCACCCCACCGAGGAGCTGCTCGATCACCGCCACGACGGAGCCCTTGTACGGCACGCGCCCCTCGACGCCTTCCGGCACGAGCTTGTCGGCGTTGGCGGCCGGGTCCTGGAAGTAGCGGTCGGCCGCACCCTGCTGCATGGCGCCGAGCGAGCCCATGCCGCGATAGGACTTGTACGAGCGCCCCTGGTAGAGCTCGATCTCGCCCGGCGCTTCCTCCGTGCCGGCGAAGAGGCTGCCGAGCATCACCGCATCGGCCCCGGCAGCGAGCGCCTTCGCGATGTCGCCGGAATAGCGGACGCCGCCGTCGGCGATGATGCCCACGTCCGCCCCGCCGAGCGCCGCGCGCACGTTCTGGATCGCGGTGATCTGGGGCACGCCGACGCCGGCGACGATCCGCGTCGTGCAGATCGAGCCGGGGCCGATGCCGACCTTGACGCCGTCGGCGCCGTTCGCCACCAGCGCCTTCGCCGCCGCCGCGGTCGCGATGTTGCCGCCGATCACCTCGATCTTCGGGTAGTGAGTCTTGATCCACTTGACCCGATCGAGTACGCCCTGAGCATGGCCGTGCGCGGTGTCGACCACCAGCACGTCGACGCCTGCGGCGATCAGTGCCGCGACGCGCTCGTCGGTGCCCTCGCCCACGCCCACTGCCGCGCCCGCGCGGAGCTTGCCCTGCTCGTCGCGGCACGCGAGCGGATGCTCGCTCGACTTGAGGATGTCCTTGACGGTGATGAGGCCGCGCAGCTCCCAGTCGCCGTTGATGACGAGCACGCGCTCGAGGCGGTGCCGGTGCATCAACGCCTGCGCTTCTTCCAGCGGCGCGCCGTCGCGCACGGTCACGAGGCGCTCGCGCGGCGTCATGATTTCGCGCACCGGCGCGTCCAGCCGCGTCTCGAAGCGGAGATCGCGGTTGGTGACGATTCCGACGACCTTCACGCCCTCCACCACCGGGAGCCCGGAGATCTTGTGCTGCGCGGTGATCGCCATCACCTCGCGCACCTTCATGTCCGGCGGCACGGTGATCGGGTCGCGCACGACGCCCGACTCGTAGCGCTTGACCTTGCGCACCTCCGCGGCCTGCTTCTCGACGCTCAGGTTCTTGTGGACGATGCCGATGCCCCCTTCCTGCGCGAGCGCGATGGCGAGTCGGCCTTCCGTCACCGTGTCCATCGCCGCGGACACGAGCGGCACGTTGAGGCGGATGCTGCGGGTGAGCCGCGTCTTGAGCGAGACGTCGCGCGGCAGGATGGCGGAGTGGTTGGGGACGAGCAGGACGTCGTCGAACGTGAGGGCCTTGCTGATCGGGCGCATGGAGGTCTGACCAGGCAAAAGCGGATTATACCGTCCGCGTTTCGCCACCCCGGAAATGCGGCACGAACCGGCGCAGAGCCTCGTTGACGCGCGCGCGAGCCCGCCCTTAAGGTCCCGCGAGAACCCCCACGCGGAGCCCGGACATCATGAAGCGCGTCGCTTTGGTCGCTTTCGTCGTACTCGCCGCTGCAGGCGGCGCCCAGGCGCAGCTCTACAAGTGGAAAGACGCGAGCGGCCGGATGCAGTACGGCGACCGCCCCCCGGCCGGGGTCACGCCCGAGCCGATGTCGCGCTCCGGAGCAGTGGCGAGCAGCACGGCTGCAGCGTCAGCGGCGCAGGCAGCGGCGCCGCGCACGGCGGCCGAACAGGAGCAGGAGTTCCGCAAGCGCCAGCTCGAGAAGCAGGAGAAGGCGCGCGAGGAGGAGAAGCTCGCGATGGAGACCAAGGCGCGCGAGGAGAACTGCCGCCGCGCCAAGCTCCAGCTCACGTCCCTCGAGTCAGGCGTCCGCCAGGCACGGCTGAACGAGCAGGGCGAGCGGGTCTTCCTCGATGACGCCGGCATCGAGCGCGAGAAGGCCGAAGCCCGCAAGGCGGTGAGCCAGAACTGCAAGTAGAACACCGCCCGCCGGTGCCTCCCTTGGCACCGCGCTCGAGTCAAGCCGGGCGCGACGTCTTCGCGTTGGGGCGCTGAACCTCGGCACGTCGGCGCCGCCGATCCTTCGGGTCGGCGACCAGCGGCCGATAGATCTCGACGCGGTCGCCGTCGGCGAGACAGGCGTCGAGCGGCGCCAGCCGGCCGAAGATGCCGGTCCGCATGCGCTCGAGATCGACGTCGGCCCGCGCCTCGAGTACGCCGCTCGCCTCGATCGCGTCGCGAATGCTGGCGCCCGAAGGGACACGGACGTTCCGCCGGAAGGTCCCGTCGGGGGCGACGTGCACGACCTCCACCTCGATCACGTGCCGCACGACCCGTCGCCGCTGTACACCGCATCCGCCCGCCGCACGAACGCATCGACCATGGTGTTGGCGATGCCGTCGAACACCGGCCCGACGAGTCGGGACAGCACCGGGCTCGCGAGCTGATAGGCCAGGGCGAGCTCGACCTTGCATGCGTCCTCGCGCAGCGCGGTGAAGCGCCACCGGCCGTCGAGCCGGCGGAACGGGCCGCGCACGAGGCGTATGTCGATCAGCTGCGGCGCCTCGCGCAGGTTCTCGGTGGTGAACGACTGCCGCACGCCGCGGTAGTCGACGAAAAGCGTCGCGACTGTACGCTGCTCGTCGCGCAACTCGACCTCGGTGCGGCGGCACCAGGGCAGGAAACGCGGATAGGACTCCACGTCCTCGACCAGCGCGAACATGCTCTCGGTGCTGAAGCCGACGATGGCGGAGCGTTCGACGACTTTCATTGCGCGTGCGGTGTGGGCGGGGCGTGCGGTGTCGGCACGCGCTGCTTTCTTCTTCGTCTCTTCACTCGGGCAGCAGCGGCGCTCGGGACCGTCGGCCCCCCACCGGGCGAGCACGACGGCCCCGGAGGCGCAGGCGTGCCGCGTCCCACAGCCAGTTCCTCACGCCGGCGGACAATGCGGGGAGGTTCGCTCCGCCTCCGCACCCCCGTTCGGCAAACCGCCACCCGCGCGGTTTCCTTCTTAGAATCGGCGGATGTTAGCCGAACCCACGCCATCCTCCCGCCTCCGGCACGGAAGTTCCATGGTGTCACAGAAGATCAAGCCCGGAACGCCGCAGGGCACGTCCCCGCTTGCGCCATGAGCATCGTCGACAACCGCAAGGCCTTCCACGACTACTTCATCGAGGAGCGCTTCGAGGCGGGTCTCGCGCTCGAAGGCTGGGAGGTGAAGGCGATCCGTGCCGGCCGTGCGCAGCTCAAGGAGGCCTACGTGGTACTGAAGAGCGGCGAGGTCTTCCTCATCGGCGCGCACATCAGCCCGCTCACAAGCGCCTCGACACACGTGCAGCCTGACCCGGTGCGGACGCGCAAGCTGCTCCTGCACGCGGAGGAGATACAGCGCCTGATCGGCAAGGTCGAGCGCGCCGGCTACACGCTCGTGCCGCTCAACCTCCACTACGCGAAGGGCCGCATCAAGTGCGAGATCGGGCTTGCCCGCGGCAAGAAGCAGCACGACAAGCGCGATACCGAGAAGCAGCGGGAGTGGGAGCGGGAGAAGGCGCGGTTGATGCGGGCGAAAGGGTAGCTGAGCGAGAAATACGCGCAGCCGGTTGCCGTCCGCCGAACCCCCACCCCGGCCCTCCCCCTGGAAGGGGCTGGAAGGGGAGGGAGTGCCGCCCCGCCGTGTAGGAAGGTCTCCTTCCCCCTCGTAGGGGGAAGGCCGGGATGGAGGTTCTGCCACCGTCCGGGGATGACCTCGACGCCGTCCGCGGGCCCTACCCCTTCGCGCCTTTCGCGATCGCCAGCCACGTCTGCACCACTGTATCCGGATTGAGCGACAGGCTCTCGATCCCCTGCTCCACCAGCCACTGGGCGAGGTCGGGATGGTCGGACGGTCCCTGGCCGCAGATGCCGACGTACTTGCCGCGTGCGCGGCAGGCCTTGATCGCCATGCCGAGCATCGCCTTGACCGCCGGGTCGCGCTCGTCGAAGGCGCCGGCCACGAGCCCGGAGTCGCGGTCGAGACCGAGCGTAAGCTGCGTGAGGTCGTTCGAGCCGATCGAGAAGCCGTCGAAGTGGTCGAGGAATTGCTCGGCGAGGATGGCGTTGGACGGCACCTCGCACATCATCACGACGCGCAGGGCGTTCGTACCGCGCTTGAGGCCGTACTCCCCGAGCAGGTCGATCACGCGCCGCGCCTCGCCGAGGGTGCGCACGAACGGCACCATCAGCTCGACGTTGGTGTACCCGAGCTCGTCGCGCACCCGCTTCATGGCGCGGCATTCCATGGCGAAGCACTCGCGGAAGGACGCGTCGATGTAGCGCGACGCGCCGCGGAACCCGAGCATCGGGTTCTCCTCCTCGGGCTCGTAGCGGATGCCGCCGATGAGCTTCCGGTACTCGTTCGACTTGAAGTCGGACAGGCGCACGATGACCGGCTTCGGCCAGAAGGCGGCGGCGATCGTCGCCACACCCTCGGCGAGCTTCTCCACGAAGAATGTCTTCGGATCGGCATAGCCCCGCGCCTTGCGCTCCACTTCGCTCTTCAGGTCGCTCGGCAGGTTCGGGTAGTCGAGCACCGCCTTGGGGTGCACGCCGATCACGTTGTTGATGACGAACTCGAGCCGCGCGAGCCCGACGCCCGCGTTGGGCAGCGCCTGGAAGCCGAACGCGAGATCGGGGTTGCCGATGTTCATCGCGATCTTCACCGGGATCTTCGGCAGCTCGCCGACGTCGTCCGCGGTGACCTCGTAGTCGAGCTTCCCGCGGTACACCGAGCCGGTGTCGCCCTCGGCGCACGACACCGTGACCGTCTCGCCTTCCTCCAGCATCGCCGTCGCGTCGCCGCAGCCGACGACCGCCGGGATGCCGAGTTCGCGCGCGATGATGGCGGCATGGCAGGTGCGCCCGCCGCGGTTGGTTACGATCGCCGCGGCGCGCTTCATGATCGGCTCCCAGTTGGGGTCCGTCATGTCGGTGACCAGCACGTCGCCGGGCTGGACGCGCGCGATCTCGGCGATGTCCTTCACGATGCGCACCGGGCCGACGCCGATCTTCGCGCCGATGGCGCGGCCGGTCGTGAGCGCCTTGCCCCTCTGCTTCAGGCGGAAGCGCTCCTCGCCGCCGCGCTTGCGCGACTTCACCGTCTCGGGTCGCGCCTGTAGGATGTAGATCTTCCCGTCGAGGCCGTCCTTCCCCCACTCGATGTCCATCGGGCGCCCGTAGTGCTTCTCGATCTTCACCGCATAGCGGGCGAGCTCGAGCACGTCCTCGTCGGTGAGGGAGAAGCGCGCCGCGTCGGCGGGCGGGACGCGCACCGTCTTCACGCGTCCCTGCTCGCCGGGCTCGGTGAAGACCATCTTGGAGAGCTTCGAGCCGATCGCGCGCCGGATGATCGCCGGTCGCCCCTGCGCGAGCATCGGCTTGTGGACGTAGAACTCGTCGGGGTTCACCGCGCCCTGCACCACCATCTCGCCGAGGCCCCAGGACGAGGTGATGAACACGACGTCGCGGAAGCCGGACTCGGTGTCCATGGTGAACATCACGCCGCTCGCGGCGAGGTCGCTCCGCACCATGCGCTGGACGCCGGCGGAGAGCGCGACGTTCATGTGCTCGTAACCCTGGTGCACGCGGTATGAGATCGCGCGATCGTTGTAGAGCGAGGCGAAGACCTCCTTCATTGCGTGCAGCACCACGGGCAGCCCCTGCACGTTGAGGAAGGTCTCCTGCTGGCCGGCGAAGGAGGCATCGGGAAGATCCTCAGCCGTCGCGCTCGAGCGCACCGCCACGGGGAACTCCTGCCCGCCGGCCATCATGGCGTGGTACGCCTCGGTCACCTCGCGCTCCAGTTGCACCGGGAATGGCGCCTCCACGATCCACCGCCGGATCTCGCCACCGCAGAGCGCGAGCGCATCAACGTCGTCGGCATCGATGGTGCGCAGCCGGTCGGCGATGCGCTGCGTGAGACCGGCGCCGGCGAGGAAATCGCGGAACGCCTCCGCCGTGGTGGCGAACCCGCCCGGTACGCGGATGCCCTCGCGCGCCAGCTCGCCGATCATCTCCCCGAGCGAGGCGTTCTTGCCGCCGACGCGCTCGACGTCCCCCATGCGCAGATCGGCGAAGCCGATCACGTAGCGTCCCGCGGCCATCCTGCGCTGTACCTCTCGTCCGATGAGACTCGAAAAGCCGCTATTCTAGGCGAGGCATATCCTGCGCCGCATCACGGAAAAGAGCGTGGCGCGGCCGCGGATATACCCAGCCGCTCGCCACCCTCCTCCCCGTCTGCCATGGCCACTTCCAAGCGCACGGTGTTCATCGTCTCCGACGGCACGGGCATCACCGCCGAAGCGCTGGCGCACAGCCTGCTGACGCAGTTCGAGGGCTTCGAGTTCGCGCAGACGGTCATCCCCTTCGTCGACAGCATCGAGAAGGCGAACGCCTGCGTGGACCGAATCCGTGCCGCCGCGCGCCGCGACGACGAGCGGCCCGTCGTGTTCTGCACGCTCATCGACGCGCGGGCGCGCAGCGTCCTGCACATGGCGCCGGCGCTCGTGCTCGACTTCTTCGAGGCGTTCGTCACGCCGCTCGAGGCCGAGCTGAACGCACGCTCGACGCACACCGTCGGCCGCGCGCACGGCACCACCGAGACCTCCGACTACCAGCGCCGCATCGAGGCGATCAACTACACGCTCGCGCACGACGACGGGCTCTCGAACAAGGATCTCGAGTCGGCCGAGGTGATCCTCGTCGGCGTCTCGCGCAGCGGCAAGACCCCCACCTGCCTCTATATGGCGATGCAGTTCGGCGTCAAGGCGGCGAACTATCCGCTGATCCCCGAGGACTTCGAGCGCCGGGCGCTGCCGAGCGCACTCGAGCCCCATCTCGACAAGCTCTATGGCCTGACCATCGCGCCCGAGCGCCTCGCGCGCATCCGTGCGGAGCGGCGTCCGAGCTCGAAGTACGCGAGCCTCGAGAACTGCCGCTACGAGGTCCAGCAGGCCGAGCACCTCATGCAGCGGCACGGGATCCGCTGCCTCAACTCGACCGCGCGGTCGATCGAGGAGATCGCGGCCACCATCATTCAGGATGTGCAGGTGCCGCGTCACGCCTACTGACCGAGGCGGGTTGGCGCCGGAGGGCGCCCCCTCTTGCGATGCGTCGGTGACGACACGAGATAAGACCGGGAGTGGAGGAGCGGGGGCGTGCTTTCCTGCCGTGTCTACATCTATCGCCGCGGCCGGGCTGCCCGGCGCTGCCGCACCGCCTCGAACAGACAGACCGCTGCCGCCGCCGCGACGTTGAGCGATTCGGTGCCGGCAGCCATCGGGATGGCAATGCGCCGGGAGGTCGGCGTGCCGAGCTCCGGCGCTACCCCGGCGCCTTCGTTACCGAAGATCCACGCGTTCGGACCGCGAAGGTCGGCGTCGTAGAGCGCGAGCCCGGCGTCGCCCGCCGTCACCCAGACCTGGCCGTTGAAGCGCGACGCGATCTCGAGGAGCGGGACATTCTCGTGGATGGCGAGCGCGAAGTGCGCGCCCTGCGCGGCGCGGAGCACCTTCGGCGCCCACGCGAAGGCGGTCCCCGGCCCGAGGTAAGCCTCGCGGAGGCCCGCCGCCGTCGCGGTCCGCAGGATCGAACCGACGTTGCCGGCATCCTGGATCGCGTCGAGCAGCACGCATTCCCCCGGTCGCGCAGGCAACGGAACCGGATCGGGCACGCTCACCCACGCTGCGATGCCGACGGGCGCCGCCACCTGGGCGATCTGCTGGAAGAGGCGGTCCGAAAGGATCGCGCGCGCACCGGCCGGCGCTTCTTCCAGCAGCCGTCGCACCTCCTCCCGCGCGAGACCCGACTCGCTCGCGAACACCGCCTCGGCGGTGCGGCCGGAAGCCGCGTGCATGGCGACGAGGTGCGGTCCGTCGAGGATCGCAGCGTGTTGCTCGCGGCGCTCGCGCGAGGACGTCGCGAGCTTGAGCAGCGTGCGGAAGAACGGGTTCTCGCGGGAGTGGACGTGCTTCATCGCGTAGGTCCCGAACGCATCCGCCGCGCCGGCGCCCGCCGGGTCCGCGGGCGGCTGGCACCGTCCCGCGAACCGCCGGGCGTCAGAACAGGCTCGGCTGCGTGCGCGCGTCGAGCCCGAGCGCCGCCCGGACCGGAGCGAAGCTGCGGCGGTACACCTCGCACGCCCCGTGGCGGGCGAGAGCCTCCAGGTGCTCGGGCGTCGCGTAGCCCTTGTGGCGTTCGAAGCCGTAGGCGGGGAACCGCGCGCCGAGACGCTCCATCTCCGCATCGCGCTCGGTCTTGGCGAGGATGGAGGCCGCAGCGATCGCGCGCACCTTGCCGTCGCCCTGGACGAGCGCGCGCGACGGGAACGACACCGGCGGCACGTGCGTCCCGTCGACCCAGACCTCGCGCGGCGTCACCGCGAGCGCCTTCACCGCCCGCTCCATCGCGAGCAGCGAGGCGCGGAAGATGTTGAACCGGTCGATCTCCTCCACTGTCGCCCATGCGACCGCCCAGGCGGTCGCCTGGGCGCGGATGCCCACGGCGAGCTCCATGCGCTGCTGGTGCGCGAGCTTCTTCGAGTCGTCGAGCCCGGGCAGGCGCGCACGGGGCGGGAGCATCACGGCCGCCGCGTAGACCGGGCCGGCGATCGGGCCACGGCCGGCCTCGTCCACGCCGCACACACCGGGGGGCGTGGGGATCGCCCTCATGCGGCCTGCGTGGCCGCGCGACCGAGGTAGGGCATGAGCGCCTGCGCAGCGCGCTCGCCGGTGTTGCGGCGAAGCTCCCGGTGCATCGCCTCGAAGCGTTCCGGCAGGTGCTGCATCACGTAGTCGTCGGCAAGCAGGTTCTGCAGCGCCTGGGCGAGGTTCTCGGCGGTGGCGTCCTCCTGCAGCAGCTCCGGGACGAGGAACTCGCCGGCGAGGATGTTCGGCAACGCAACGTAGGGGATCTTGATGAGCTTGCGTGCGATCGCCACCGACACCTTGTGGGCGCGGTAGGTCACTACCATCGGCCGGCGCAGCAGCGCGGCCTCGAGCGTGGCGGTACCGCTCGCAACGAGGGCGACGTCGCCCGCCGCGAGCGCCTCTTGCGCATGACCGAAGAGCAGCGTGAAGGGCAGGTCGTGCGCCTCGGCGCGCCAGATGGCCGCCTCGAACAGCTCGCGCGTCTGCCGCGTGACGAACGGCACCAGGAATCGCGTCTCGGGCCGCGCCTGGTGCATCAGCCGCGCGGTCGCGACGAAGAGGTCGGCGTGCTCCTCCAGCTCCACTTGCCGGCTCCCCGGCATCATGGTCACCACCGTCGCCGCGAGGGGCACGCGCAGGAAGGTGCGGATCTCGTCGCGGTCGTAGAAGAGCGGCAGTTCGTCGGCGGCGGGGTGCCCCACGTACGTCACGGGGATGCCCGCCTCGCGATAGATCCGCTCCTCGAACGGGAACAGCACGAGCATGTGCGACACCGCGCGGCGGATGGTCTGGATCCGCTTCGGACGCCACGCCCAGACGCTGGGGCTGACGAGGTGCGCGGTCGGGATGCCGCCTGCCTTGAGGCGGCGCTCGATGCCGAGGTTGAAATCGGGCGCGTCGATGCCGATGAAGAGATCGGGACGCTCGCGGCGCATGCGCTTCACCAGCGACGCGCGGATCGCGCGCAGCTCACGGAAGTGCCGCGCCACCTCGACCAAGCCGCGCACCGCGAGGCTCTCTTGCGGGAACCAGGAGGTGAAGCCCTCGGCCTCCATCTTCGGCCCGCCGATGCCGAAGAACTGGGCACCGGGAAGCCGCTCGCGGAGCGCGGCGATCAGGCGGCTGCCGAGCAGGTCCCCGGAAGCCTCTCCGGCGACCATGCCGATGCGCACCGCCGTCCCGGTGCGCGCCGCGGCGCTGCGCAGCGTCTCCACGCGTGCCGGCGCCCTGCTCTCGGGTGCCGCTTCCACCGTTCCGGCCGCCGCCGTCCCCACCGTCCCTCTCCATGCCAATGGCGTTTCACCGGCTACGCCTGCCGGCGGCGCCGCTCGCCCGCGGCCCCACCCACGCTCGGCACCAAGTGCCGCTTCTTCAGCCGGCGCCAGCGCCGCGCGCCAGGAAGCCCCACGCCGCCGGACCCGGCGGGCTAGCGAATGATGCCCCGCGTTGCGTCGGCAAGGAAGTCCAGCAGCACGCCGAGCTCGGGATTCTCCTCACGCTCGGCCGCGATCGCCGCCCGCGCGTCCTCGAGCGACAGCCCGGCGCGGTACAGTGTCTTGTAGGCACGACGCACCGAGGCAATGGCCTCTGCGGAAAAGCCGCGCCGGCGCAGGCCTTCGCTGTTGACGCCGTACGGTTTCGCCGGATTGCCCGAGCAGGTCACATAGGGCGGCACGTCCTGATGCAGGATCGAACCGCCGCCGACCATGGCGTGCGGGCCGATCTTCACGTACTGGTGCATGCCGCACATGCCGCCGACGATCGCCCAGTCGCCGACGTGGCAATGCCCGGCGAACTGCGCGTTGTTGGCGAGGATCACGTTGTCGCCGATCCGGCAGTCGTGCGCGATGTGCACGTAGGCCATGATCCAGTTGTCCGACCCGACGCGCGTGACGCCCCGGTCCTGCACCGTGCCGGTGTTGATGGTGCAGTATTCGCGGACGGTGTTGCGGTCGCCGATCTCGAGGTGCGTGGGCTCGCCACCGTATTTCTTGTCCTGCGGCGGACCGCCGATGCAAGCGAACGGCGCGATGCGGTTCGCCGCACCGATGCGCGTGCGCCCTTCGATGACGACATGGGCCCCGACCACCGTCCCGGCCCCGATCTCGACGTGCTCGCCCACGATCGAGTACGCGCCGATCTCGACCCCGGGCGCAAGACGCGCGGCGGGATGGACGAGCGCCGACGGGTGGATCATAGCGGCCGCATCGCGCTCAGCAGGCGCGCCTCGCAGACGAGCTCGCTGCCGACGTGCGCCGTGGTCGCGACCCGGGTCACGCCGCGGAGGCTCCGCTCCAGCGTCGCGCGCAGGAGCAGCTGATCGCCCGGCACGACCGGCCGCTTGAAGCGCGCGTCGTCGACCCCCGCGAGGTACATGATGCTCTCCGAGCCGAGCTTCGCGCCGCTCGTCTTCGCGCCGAGGATGGCTGCGGCCTGCGCCAGCGCCTCGAGGATCAGCACGCCCGGCATCACCGGCTTGTTCGGGAAATGCCCCTGGAAGAAGGGCTCGTTCACCGTGACGTTCTTGATCGCGACGATGTAGCTCCCCAGCTCGAGCTCGAGCACGCGGTCGATGAGCAGGAAGGGATACCGGTGCGGCAGCGTTTCCAGCACGCCCTGCAGGTCCATCTCGTTCATTCCTCGTCTTCCTCCCCAAGCGCCGCGTCACCACGCTCCAGACGTCGCACGCGGCGGGCAAGCGCCGCCAGCTTGCGCACCCACACCGCGTTGCGCGACCACGCCGCGTTTTCCTCGAACGGGTACACGCCTGCATAGACCCCGGGCTTCGCGACCGACCGCGTGATCGCAGTGCCGCCGGCGACCACGACGCGGTCAGCGATCGTGATGTGTCCCGAAAGCATCGCGGCGCCGCCGATCATGCAGTGCCTGCCGACTGTCGTGCTGCCGGCGATGCCGACGCAGCCGGCGATCGCGGTGTGCGCGCCGATGCGGCAGTTGTGGCCGATCTGGATCTGGTTGTCGAGCTTCACGCCGTCCTCGATCACCGTGTCCTCGAGCGCGCCGCGGTCGATGGTGGTGTTGGCGCCGATCTCGACGTCGTCGCCGATGCAGACGGCGCCGACCTGCGGGATCTTGAGCCAGCGTCCGCCGTCCTGCGCGAAGCCGAAGCCGTCCGCACCGATCACGGCGCCGGAGTGGACGATCGCCCGCGCGCCGATGGTGCAGCTGTCGTACACCGTGACGCGCGCGGCGAGGCGGCTGTCGTTGCCGACGCGGGACTCGCGGCCGAGCGAGCAGCCGGGGCCGAGCGTAGCGCGCTCGCCGACGACGGCGTCCTCGCCGACGACGCAGTGCGGGCCGATCGCGGCCGAGGGCGCCACGTGCGCGCCACGTTCGATGACAGCGGTCGGATGGACGCCCGGCACCACCGGGGGCGGCGGATGCAGGACCGAAGAGACCCTGGCGAAGAAGAGGTAGGGATCGCGCGCCACGACGCGCGGCCGGTCGGTCGCGTCGCGCTCGGAGCTGGGCACGGCCACCGCTCCTGCTCGGGTCGCGGCGAGCTCGCCGCGATAGCGAGGATTGGCGAGGAAGGCGAGCTGACCCGGACCGGCGTTGCGCAGCGTCCCCAAGCCGACGATCCGCACCTCCGGATCGCCGAGCAGCTCGCCGCCGAAGCGCTCGACCAGCTCCCCGAGGCGGATGCCCGGACCTGCCATAGACCGGCCGCTTACTTCGGTGCGGCGCCGGTCTTCGTGTCGTCGAGCAGACGTATCACCTTGTCGGTGATGTCGATCCGCGGGCTCGCGAACACCGCCTCCTGCAGGATGAGGTCGAACTTCTCCTGCTCGGCGATCTGCCGCACCGCGCGGTTCGCACGGTCGAGCACGGACGCGAGCTCCTCGTTGCGCCGCTGGTTCAGGTCCTCGCGGAACTCCCGCTGCTTGCGCTGGAACTCGCGCGACTGGTCGGCGATCTCGCGCTCCCGCGTGCGACGGTCGGCCTCGGAAAGCGTCACGCCGTTCTTCTCCAGCGTCTCCTGCATTTTCTTGATCTGCTCGGCCATGCGCGCCAGCTCCTGGTCGCGCTTGGAGAACTCCGCCTCGATCTTCTTCTGTGCCCGCTGCGCCGGCGTCGCGTCGCGCAGGATCCGGTCCAGGTTCACGAAGCCGATCTTCGTCACCTCCTGGGCGAGGGCCGGCCCGGGCGCGGCGAGGAGCGGCACGAGCGCCAGCGCGCGCAGGGTCTTGAGGTTGAGCAACGGTCGCATCTCCGCTAGAACGTCTGGCCGAACGTGAACTGGAAGCGCTGGATCCGGTCGCCCGGCTGCGAGTTGAGCGGCTGCGCGAGATAGAGCTGCAGCGGCCCGAACGGCGAGTTCCAGAGCACGCCGAGGCCCGCAGAATAGCGCAACTCCATGCACGGGGGCAGGCTCTGGCCGGTGTCGCAGTTGGACGAGCCGAGGTTGTAGATCGAGCTGTCGCGGATCCAGACCTGGCCGGCATCGAAGAACACCGACAGCCGCGCGGCGCGGTCACTACCGAGGCCCGGCACCGGGAAGAGCAGCTCGGTGTTGCTGACGAATCGGGTGTTGCCGCCGAGCACGCCATTCGCGTCGCGCGGACCGAGCGAGCTCTGCTGGAAGCCGCGCACCGAGTTCACGCCGCCGGCGTAGTAGGCCTTGAAGAACGGCAGCTCCTTGCCGTTGTAGCCACCGCCGTAGCCGACCTCGTTGTTCAGCTTCAGCACGAACTGCTGCGTGATCGGGTAGAACCAGGTGAGCTGGGCGAAGGTCTTGTAGTAGTTGAGGTCGAGCCCGGGCACCGCCACCTCGCCGCCGAGCCGCAGCACGATGCCGCGCGTCGTCCAGATGGCGCTGTCCCGGGTGTCGCGGATGTAGGTGAGCGTCGGAATCACGCCGCTGTTGTCGCTCCCGTAGAGCGCGACATACTCCTTGAAGCGGACCGGGCTGTTCTGGAAGGTCTGGATCGTGATGTTCTCGTAGCCGATGCCGAAGGCGATGCGGTCGAACTCGGTGATCGGGTAGCCGAAACGCACGCCCGTGCCGTAGGTGTCGGTGATGTAGTTGCCGAGCGCGAGCCGGTTCGCGTCGAAGCGCCGGTAGTAGGCGTCGAAGCCCGCACTCACGCCGTCCGGCGTGAAGTACGGGTTGGTGTACGAGAGCGCGAACACGCGGTTGATGCGGCCGCTGTTCACCTGCAGGTTGAGCGCCTTGCCGGTGCCGAGGAAGTTCTGCTGCGCCACCGAGCCCGACACCACCGGACCCTCCGCGCTCGAGAAGCCGAGGCCGAAGAGCAGGTTCCCGGTCGGCTTCTCCCTGACCTTCACCGTGACGTCGACGAGGTCGGCGGTGCCGGCGACGGGCTCCGTCTCCAGGTTCACCTCCGAGAAGTAGTTCAGCCGGTCCACGCGGCGTTTCGAGAGCTGCATGCGCTGGCCGTCGTAGAACGAGCTCTCGAGCTGGCGCAGCTCGCGGCGGACGACCTCGTCGCGCGTCTTGGTGTTGCCGACGACGTTGATGCGCCGGACGTACACGCGGCGCCCCGGGTCCACCATGATGGTGAACGCGACGGTGCGCTTCTCCTTGTCGATGTCCGGCACCGCATTGGCGTTCGCGAACGCGTAGCCGTCGTTGCCGAGGCGCTCGTTGATCGCCTTGGTGCTGTCGGTGAGCTTTGCGCGCGAGAACGGCTCGCCGGGGCGGATCTGCACCAGGCGCGCGAGCTCCGCCTCGGGGACGACGAAGTCGCCGGCGAGCTTGACGCCCGACACGGTGTACCTGTCGCCCTCGGTGATGTTGACCGTCATGTAGATGTCGCGCTTGTCGGGCGTGATCGACACCTGCGTGGAGTCGATGTTGAAGTCGATGTAGCCGCGGTTCAGGTAGAAGGAACGCAGCGCCTCGAGGTCCGCCTGCAGCTTCTGGCGCGAGTACTGGTCGTTCTTCGTGTACCAGGTGAGCCAGCCGGGCGTCGTCAGCGAGAACTGCTTGACCAGCTCCTGCTTGGTGAAGGCGCGGTTGCCGACGATGTTGATGCCGGCGATCTTCGCGACCTCGCCCTCGTCGATGTTGAAGTTGATCGCGACGCGGTTGCGGTCGAGCGGCGTGACGGTGGTGGTGATGGTGACGCCGTAGCGGCCGCGCGACAGGTACTGGCGCTTGATCTCCTGCTCGGCGGTGTCGAGCAGTGCCTTGTCGAAGGTGCGGCCGTCGGCGATGCCGTTGTCGCGCAGCGCCTTGCGCACGTCCTCGTCCTTGAACTCCTTCATGCCGACGAAGTCGATGCGCGCGATCGCCGGACGCTCCTCGACGATCACCACGAGCACGCCGCTGTCGTCCTCGAGACGCACGTCGCGGAAGAAGCCGGTGGCGAAGAGCGCCTTGATCGCGGCCTGCGCCTTCTCCTGGGTCAGCGTCTCGCCGACCTTCACCGGCAGGTAGCCGAAGACGGTGCCGGCCTCGATCCGCTGGATGCCCTCGACGCGGATGTCGCGCACGACGAACGACTCGAAGGCCCAGGCGCTGCGCGCTAGCATCGCGGCCACGAGCGCAGCCAGGACCTGCCTTTTCATCGCGGGGGGGTGCTTTGTTGGAGGCTTCTGCTGAAACGCTTCCGGCGGGCAGCGGACAACCGCGGCCGTCGCGGCACGGCGACGCCTCGCACCGGCGCGGGGCCGGCACCGCAGCCAGCCCCGCTCGCAATCCGATCAGCCGGAAACGAGCCGGTTGATGTCGTTGTAGAAGGCGAACGCCATCAGGAACAGCAGCACCGTGAGCCCGACGCGCTGCCCGAGCTCCATCACGCGCTCCGAGACGGGGCTCCCCTTCACGATTTCCGCCGCATAATACATGAGGTGTCCACCATCCAGAAGCGGGATGGGCAGGAGGTTGAGCACGCCGAGGCTGATCGAGATCAGTGCGAGGAACGCGAGATACGGTGCGAGGCCCACCTGCGCGGCCTGTCCCGCATAGTCGGCGATCGTCACCGGCCCCGAGAGATTCCGCCACGAGACGTCGCCGGTGACCATCTTGCCGAGCATGCGCAGGCTGAACACCGACATGTCCCAGGTCTTCTTCACCGCCTGGCCGAGCGCCTGCACCGGCCCGTAGTGGACCTCGACCATGAGGTCCTTCAGCTGCGCCGGGTCCACCTTCGGACCCGCACCGATGCGGCCGACGCGCTCGCCCTCCTTGCCGCTCGCCTCCGGCACGACGGTCACCACGCGCTCGCTGCCTCCGCTCTCCACTTCGAGGCCGAGGGGCTTGCCCGCGCTCGCGCGCACCACGGCGACCATCGCGTCCCACGAGCGCACCGGCTCGCCGTCGATGGCGACGATGCGGTCGCCCTCCTTCAGGCCGGCGCGCTCGGCGACGCTGCCCGACACCACCTTGCCGATCACCGGCGCGAGATCGGGGCGATAGAGCTTGAGGCCGACCGCGCCGAGCACGTCGCCCTCGATGCGCTCGGCGCTCAGCTCACCGAGGTTGAGCTCGCGCACACGCGTGGCGCCGAGCGCATCCCGCACCTCGAGCACGACCGGCTTGCGATCGACCGCGAGCTCGATGAGGTTCCAGCGCAGGTCCTGCCAGGTGGCGACGGGCTTGCCGTCGATCGCGAGCACCGTGTCGCCGGAGGCGACGCCCGCCGTCGCAGCCGGCGTCTTCGCCTCGGGCGCGGCCAGGATCGGCTTCGGCTCGGTTGCCCCGCCGAGCAGCAGCACCCAGTAGATGGCGATCGCGAGCAGGAAGTTGGCCATGGGGCCGGCGGCGACGATCACGATCCGCTTCCACACGTTCTGGCGGTTGAAGGCGCGGCCGAGCTCCGCGGGCGGGACCGGCGCCTCGCGCTCGTCGAGCATCTTCACGTAGCCGCCGAGCGGCAGCGCCGAGACGCTCCACTCGGTGCGGTCGGGGCCGACGACGCGGGTGAGAAGCGGCTTGCCGAAGCCGACCGAGAAGCGCAGCACCTTCACGCCGCACAGCCGCGCCGCGATGTAGTGGCCGAGCTCGTGGAAGACGATCAGGACCGCGAGCGCGACCAGGAACGCGGCGAGGGTGTGCAGGAGGGTCATGCGGCACGGGCTCCGAAGTTGTTCGCGGCGTCGCGGGCAAAGGCGCGCGCGGCGCGGTCGGCCTCGAGGATGTCCTCGAGCGCGTGGGCAGGCCTGGCCGCCACGCGCTGCAGGGCGTGGTCGATGACGCCGGTGATGCCGAGGAACGACAGGCGTCCGGCGAGGAAGGCGTCCACCGCCACCTCGTTGGCGGCGCTGAAGATCGCCGGCGCCGTGCCGCCGGACGCAAGCACGCGGTAAGCGCACGCGAGCGCCGGAAAGCGCTCGAAGTCGGGCGCCTCGAACGTGAGCGTGCCGATGCGCGCGAGGTCGAGCGATGCCACGCCGGCCTCGATGCGCTCCGGATGGGCCAGTGCCTGGGCAATCGGGGTACGCATGTCGGGATTGCCGAGCTGCGCGATCACCGAGCCGTCCGCGTACTCCACCATCGAGTGGATCACGCTCTGCGGATGCACCACGACCTCGATGCGCTCCGCCGGGACGCCGAAGAGCCAGTGCGCCTCGATGATCTCGAGCGCCTTGTTCATCATCGTGGCGGAGTCGACCGAGATCTTGCGACCCATGTTCCAGGTCGGGTGCCGGCAGGCCTCGTCGGGCGTCACGCGCGCGAGCTCGTCGCGAGCCCGCGCACGGAACGGGCCGCCGGAACCCGTGAGCAGGACGCGGCGCACGCCGTTCGCCGCGAGCCGCCCGGGTGAGTGCGGCGGCAGGCACTGGAAGACCGCGTTGTGCTCGCTGTCGATCGGCAGGAGGCTCGCGCCGTGGCGCGTGACCGCCTCCATGAAGATCGGGCCCGCCATCACCAGCGCCTCCTTGTTGGCGAGCAGGATCTTCTTGCCGGCACGCGCCGCGGCGAGCGAGGACTCGAGGCCGGCCCCGCCGACGATCGCAGCCATCACCGTGTCGATCTCCGGCGCGGCGGCGACCTGCGCCACGGCCGACGCGCCGCTCAGCACCTCGCATGCGAGACTCGCCGCGCGCACCGCGCGGGCGAGCGCCGGCGCCGCGCTCTCGTCGGCGATGGCGAGGTAGCGCGGGCGGTGCTCGCGGGCGGCCGCGAGCAGCGCCTCCACGTTGCGGTGCGCGGTCAGTGCCACGACCCGGAAGCGGTCCGGATGGCGCGCGACGACGTCGAGCGTGCTGCGCCCGATCGAGCCCGTGGCGCCGAGCACGGCGATGCGTTGCAGGGTCATGCGAGGCCGCTCGTGACGGCGAGCGCCGCGATCGGCAGCACCGCGGTGAGCGCGTCGATGCGGTCGAGCACGCCGCCGTGGCCGGGCAGGAGCGTGCCGCTGTCCTTGAGCCCGGCCTGGCGCTTCATCGCCGATTCGAACAGGTCGCCGACGATGCTCGCCGCCGTGAGCACCCAGACGAACGCGACGAGCGCTAGGCCGGCGACGAGCGCGGGGGCGAGCTGTACCGGCGCGAGGGCACGCAGCACGAGCACATAGGCGGTCGTGGCGACGACCGCGCCGATCACGCCTTCCCAAGTCTTGCCCGGACTCACCCGGGGCGCGAGCTTGCGGTGCCCGAAAGCGCGGCCGGCGAAGTAGGCGGCGATGTCCGCGATCCAGGCGACGGCCATGAACATCAGCAGGATCCAGGGCCCGACATTGCGCAACGCCACCAGCGCGATGCACGTGGGCAACAGCACGAGGCATCCTAGCATGAGCACCACGGCGGCCGAGGGGTGCGCCGGCAGTGCCCGTAACCACGCCGTCGCGCCGAAGACCCAGAACGCTGCGGCCGCGAGATAGAGCCATGTTGCCGCGGTGTGGCCGGTCCCGCCTGCACCCACGCCGGTGAACAACAGGATCGCCGCGGCGGCGAGCGTGATGATCGCGGCATAAGCGATCCGGCCGCCATCGGCGAGCCGTGCGAAAGCGCCCCATTCGTGGGCGCCCACGGCGACGACCAGGAGCGCGAACGCCGACCACCCCCACGGAGGCAGCAGGAAGAGCGCGCCGAGGAAGGCCGCGAGCAGGACGACGGCGGTGGCGATGCGCGTCCTCAGCATCGGCGTCGTCCGCAGCGCGCCCCGGCGGACCGGGCCGTCGCCGCGCTCCCCGCAGCGCGGCGCACTACGCCACGCGCGGCACCGGCTCGCTCGCCTCGGCCGCCGCCAGCTCCGCGCGCTCCACCGCGACCTGCTCGCTGGTGCGCCCGAAGCGGCGCTCGCGCTGGTGGAAGGAACGGATCGCGAGATCGAGCGCCTCGCCGTTGAAGTCCGGCCAGAGGGTGTCGGTGAAGTAGAGCTCGGTGTAGGCGAGCTGCCAGAGCAGGAAGTTCGAGATGCGCTTCTCGCCGCCGGTGCGGATGAAGAGGTCCGGCTCGGGCGCGTAGCTCATCGCCAGCCGTGCCTCGATGTCGTCCTCCTTGACCCGCCGGACGCGCTCGGGGGCTTCGACCACGAGGCGGTTCAACGCCTGCATCAGGTCCCAGCGCCCGCCGTAGTTGGCGGCGACCGTCAGCGTGAGGCGGCGTCCGGAGGCCGTCAGCGCCTCTGCGCGGCGCACGAGGTCGACGATGTCCTCGCCGAACGGTGCGAGGTCGCCGACCACGCGCAGGCGGATGCCGTTCGCGCGCAGCTTCTCCGCCTCCTGCTCGAGCGCCAGGCTGAAGAGCTGCCTGAGAACGCTCACCTCCTCGGCCGGCCGGCGCCAGTTCTCCGAGCTGAAGGCGAACAAGGTGAGGAACTCGACGCCGCGCTGGGCGCAGGCCTTGGTGATCTCCCGGACGCTCTCGACGCCGCGCTTGTGGCCCGCGACGCGCGGCAGGAACCGCTTCTTCGCCCACCGTCCGTTGCCGTCCATGATGATCGCGATGTGCCGCGGGCCTGCGCCCGGCACCGGGATCTCCCGGGTGCTGCTCGTGAACATTCGCTTGGGCCCTCCCTGGGCGCCGCCTTCTTCGCATTCCTTCGTCGGCCGCCCCTGCCCCCGGCAGGCCGGCCCCGGATGCCCCGCCGCTACACCGCCAGCAGATCGGCTTCCTTGTGCTGCAGGATCTTGTCGATCTCCGCGACGTACTTGTCGGTCAGCTTCTGCACCTCGTCCTGCGCCTTGCGCTCCGCGTCTTCCGAGACCTCCTTCGCCTTGAGGAGCTCCTTGAGGTGGTGGATGGCGTCGCGGCGCAGGTTGCGCACCGCGACGCGCGCGTTCTCGCCCTCGTGCTTCACCACCTTGATCAACTCCCGCCGCCGCTCCTCGGTGAGCGCGGGCATCGGCACGCGCACGACGTCGCCCTGCGACGCCGGGTTCAGGCCGAGGTCCGAATCGCGGATCGCCTTCTCGACCGCGGGCACCATTTTCTTCTCCCACGGCTGCACGCCGATGGTCCGCGCGTCGAGCAGCGTGACATTCGCCACCTGCGGGACCGGCGTGGGCGTGCCGTAGTAGTCCACCATGACGTGGTCGAGCAGTCCGGTGTGGGCGCGGCCGGTCCGCACCTTCGCGAGGTCGTGCTTCAGCGCCTCGAGCGTCTTCTGCATCTTCTGCTCGGCGGCCTTCTTGATCTCGGCGATGTTCATCGTTTCACGTCCTCCACGGGCGACGTTGCCCGCCGTGGTCGCGGCATGTCGTGCGCCGGATGCTCGCGCAGGCAATCGTCATCAACAGTGCACCAGCGTGCCTTCGTCCTCGCCCTGGACGATGCGCTTCAGCGCGCCCGGCTTGAAGATGCTGAAGACGAGGATCGGCAGCTTGTTGTCGCGCAGGAGCGCGAAGGCGGTCGCATCCATCACCTTGAGGTTGCGCTGGATGGCCTCGTCGAAGGTGATGCGCTCGAAGCGTTTCGCGCCGGGGTCCTTCAGGGGGTCGGCGGTGTAGACGCCGTCGACCTTCGTCGCCTTGAGCACGATCTCGGCGCCGATCTCGCTACCGCGCAGCGCCGCGGCCGTGTCGGTGGTGAAGAAGGGATTCCCGGTGCCGGCCGCGAAGACGACCACCTTGCCCTCCTCCAGGTAGCGGATCGCCTTCGGCCGGATGTAGGGCTCGACGACCTGCTCGACGTTGATCGCCGACTGCACGCGCGCGTTGATGCCCTTCTGGCGGAGCACGTCGGCGAGCGCGAGCGCGTTCATGATCGTGGCGAGCATGCCCATGTAGTCGGCCGTCGCGCGGTCCATGCCGGCGGCGCCGAGGGCGACGCCGCGGAAGATGTTGCCGCCGCCGATCACCACGCCCATCTCGACGCCGAGCTGCGCGACCTGGGCGATCTCGTCGACGATGCGCTCCATCGTCGCGCGGTTGATGCCGAAGGGATCGTCGCCCATGAGGGCCTCGCCGGAGAGCTTGAGGAGGATCCTTTTGTAGCGGGCCGCCATCTGCCGGTTCCTCCCTTTCGCTCCCCTCTTCCCCGCGGCGTGCCGGATCGCGCTACCTCGAGATCCCCGCCTGCGCCATCACCTCGGCGGCGAAGTCCGAGCTCTTCTTCTCGATACCCTCGCCGACGACGAAGAAGCGGTAGCCGCGGAGCCTCGCCTTGCGGCTCGCGAGCATCTTCTCGACCGTCAGCTTGTCGTCCTTGACGAAGGGCTGGCCGAGCAGGGTGATCTCGGCGAGGTACTTGTTGAGTCCGCCCTCGACCATCTTCGCGGCGATCTCCGGCGGCTTGCCCGATTCCCGGGCGCGCGCAGTCTGGATCGCCCGCTCGCGCTCGATCGCCTCCGGCGCGACGTCGCCCTTCGACATGAACTGCGGCTTCGCGAAGGCGATGTGCATGCCGACGTCCTTGCCGGTCTCGTCATCGCCCTCGAGCTCGACCAGCACGCCGATCTTCGCGCCGTGCAGGTACAGCGCGAGCCTGGCGTCGGTCTGCAGCCGCACGAAGCGGCGGAGCGACATGTTCTCCCCGATCTTCTGCACCAGGGCCTGGCGGCGCGCCTCGACCGTCTGTCCGCCGAGCGAAAGCTGCGACAGCGCGGCGACGTCGGCGGGGTTCTGCTTCGCGACGAGCTCGGCGAGCGACTTCGCGAAGGCGAGGAAGTCCTCGTTCTTCGCGACGAAGTCGGTCTCGCAGTTCACTTCGACCAGCGCACCGACCTTCGCGTCGGGCGTGAGGTAAGCGCCGATCACGCCCTCGGCGGCGACGCGGGCGGCGGCCTTGCTCGCCTTGGCGCCGCTCTTGATGCGCAGGAGGTCCTCGGCCTTGCGCAGCTCCCCGCCGGCATCCTCCAGCGCCTTCTTGCACTCCATCATGCCGAGCCCGGTGAGCTCGCGCAGTTCCTTCACCATGGCCGCGGTGATCTCTGCCATGTGCTTACGCTCCGAAACGGTTCCTGCGGGACGGCTCGCGCCGCCGGGTTGCACTGTAGGGCGGCCTTCGCGCCGTCGTCAGGCCGATGCCTCGTCGGTCTCGTCCACCTCGACGAACTCGTCGCCGCCGCCACCGCCGCCGCCGACGATCTCGTGGATCGACTGGCTGCGGCCGTCGAGCACGGCGTCGGCGACGCCGCGCGCATAGAGGCGGATCGCCCGGCTCGAGTCGTCGTTGCCGGGGATGACGTGGGTGACGCCGTCGGGCGAGTTGTTGCTGTCGACGACGCCGATGACCGGGATGCCGAGCTTGCGCGCCTCGGCGACGGCGCCCTTCTGGTAGCCGACGTCAATGATGAAGAGCGCGTCGGGCAGACCCTCGAGCGTCTTGATGCCGCCGAGGCTGCGCACGAGCTTCTCGAGCTCGCGCTGGAACGAGAGCGCCTCCTTCTTCGACATGCGCTCCACGGTGCCGTCGCCCACCATCGCGTCCATCTCCTTCAGGCGCTTGATCGACTGGCGCACCGTCTTGAAGTTGGTGAGCATGCCGCCGAGCCAGCGATAGTCCACGTACGGCATGGCGCAGCGCGCCGCCTCCTCGGCGACGATCTCCCGCGCCTGGCGCTTGGTGCCCACGAAGAGGATGACGCCCTTGTTCGCGGCAAGCTGGCGCACGTACTTCATCGCCTCCTGGTACATGACCAGGGTGCGCTCGAGGTTGATGATGTGGATGCGGTTGCGGTGTCCGAAGATGTAGGGGGCCATCTTCGGGTTCCAGAAGCGGGTCTGGTGGCCGAAATGGACCCCCGCCTCGAGCATCTGGCGCATGGTGACGGACATGGAACGGTCTCCGGTTAGGGTTCTGGCTGCCATCCGGCCCAAGAACCCCGGCGCGGCCGCCCCGGGCGCTCGGGCATCGAGGCGCGCGGAAAGAGGACCGTTCCCGGGGCACCCTAACGGGCGGATGGGAAAGTTCACCCAAGCACTTGTCGGGTAAGCCCGAGAGTCTAGCACGCAGGCATTCCGGGGCTCAAACCCGGCGGCGCGCACACCCCTTGCCGTCGCATCGCGGGCGGCGCATTGCAAGGGCCCCGGCGCCTCGTTTGCCGCGCTCGGGAACATGACTTATTCTCGAAACCTTTGCGCGCCGGCTCGACCATGGCTGTACAGATCAAGAGCGCCGAGGAGATCGGCGCGATGCGCGTCGCGGGCCGCCTCGCCGCCGAGGTGCTCGACTTCCTGGCAGCGCACGTGCGCCCCGGCCTGACCACCGGCGAGATCGACCGCCTGGCGCACGACTACATGGTAAGCGTGCAGCGCACCGTCCCGGCGCCCCTCAACTACGCGCCGCCGGGCTACAAGCCGTTCCCGAGGTCGATCTGCACCTCCGTCAACCATCAGGTGTGTCACGGCATCCCCGGCGACCGGGTCCTCAAGTCGGGCGACATCGTCAACATCGACATCACCGTCATCAAGGACGGCTTCCACGGCGACACGAGCCGCATGTTCTACGTCGGCGAGCCGCCGCAGCATGCGCGGCGCCTCTGCGAGGTGACGTACGAGTGCATGTGGCTCGGCATCACCGAGGTGCGCCCGGGCGCGTTCCTCGGCGACATCGGCGCGGCCATCCAGCGCCACGCCGAGGCGCACGGCTACAGCGTCGTGCGCGAGTTCTGCGGCCATGGGATCGGCCGCCGCTTCCACGAGGAACCGCAGGTCCTCCATTACGGCAAGCCGGGGACCGGCCTGAAGCTCATGCCGGGCATGATCTTCACCGTGGAGCCGATGATCAACGCCGGCAAGCCGGCGATCCGCGAGCTCGCCGACGGCTGGACGATCGTCACCAAGGACCACAGCCTGTCGGCGCAGTGGGAGCACACGGTGCTCGTCACTGCGGAGGGTTACGAGGTGCTCACGCGTTCCGAGGGGGCGCCGCGGCCGCCCGCGTTCCTCCCCGCGCACGCCGAAGCGCGGCCATGAACGTCGTCGCTCCGCCCCCGCCCGTCGCGCCGCCGCCGGCCGTCTCGCTCGCTGTTGAGCTGCGGCAGCGGCTCGCCGCGGAGCGGGCGCGCCTGCGCGATGCCTACTTCGCCGAACCCGACGCGCCGGCCTACCTGCGGCGCCACCGGCAGATCGTCGATCGCGTGATGCGGGAGGCGTGGCGGACGCTGCCGATCGCGCCGCGCGCGGCGCTGCTCGCGGTCGGCGGCTACGGGCGCGGCGAGCTCTATCCGCACTCCGACGTCGACATCCTCGCGCTGCTCCCCGGCACGCCGAATGCCGCCGACCAGCAGGGCATCGAGAGCTTCATCGGTCTGCTCTGGGATCTCGGGCTCGAGCTCGGCCACAGCGTGCGCACCGTCGGACAGTGCCGCGACGAGGGCGAGCGCGACATCACCGTGCGCACGACGCTCCTCGAGGCGCGCCCGATCGCGGGCAGCCGGCTGCTCGCGGCCGAGCTTGCCGTCGAGGTCCGCGCGCATCTCGATCCGCGGGACTTCTTCAAGGCGAAACGGCTCGAGCAGGAACAGCGCCACGCCAAGTTCCACGACTCGCCGTACAGCCTCGAGCCCAACCTCAAGGACGCCCCCGGGGGGCTGCGCGACCTGCAGACCATCGCGTGGGTCGCGCGTGCCGCCGGCGCGGGCGAGACGCCTGCCGAGCTCGAGCGGCATGGCCTCGTGACCGACGCCGAGGCGCGCGACATGCGGCGCGCCGAGCGTTTCCTGCAGAACGTGCGCATCCGGCTGCACTACCTGACCGGCCGGCGGGAGGATCGCATCCTGTTCGACCACCAGGACGCGCTCGCCCGTCAGCTCGGCTTCGCCGACACGCCCACGAAGCGCGCGAGCGAAGTGTTCATGCAGCGCTACTTCCGCACCGCGAAGCAGGTGACGCAGCTCAACATGATCGTGCTGCAGAACCTCGGCGGGCGGATCTTTCCCGACGAGGGCGCGGAGCCGGTGGCGATCGACGGCCGTTTTCGCGCGGTACGCGACCTGCTCGACGCCGATCCGGGCCTCTTCGAGCGCGAGCCGAGCGCCATGCTCGAGTCCTTCCTCATCCTCCAGCAGCGCCACGAGCTGAAAGGGATGACGGCCCCGACCCTGCGCGCCCTGTGGCGCGCCCGGCTGCGCATCGACGCCCGCTTCCGCGGCGATCCCCGCAACCGCGCGCTGTTCCTCGCCATCCTGCAGTCGCCGCAGGGCGTGGTGCGGTCGCTGCGGCGGATGAACCAGTACTCGATCCTCGGCCGCTACCTGCCGGTGTGGGGCCGCATCGTCGGCCAGATGCAGCACGACCTGTTCCACGTGTACACCGTGGACCAGCACATCCTGCAGGTGATCCGCAACCTGCGCCGGTTCACCATCGTCGAGTTCTCGCACGAGTACCCGCTCTGCAGCCGGCTGATGGCGAACTTCGAGCGCCCGTGGCTGCTCTACGTCGCCGCGCTCTTCCACGACATCGCCAAGGGTCGGGGCGGCGACCACTCGAAGCTCGGGCGCGCCGAGGCGGGCCGCTTCTGCCGCGCGCACGGCCTCGCGCCGGAGGACACCGCGCTCGTGCAGTTCCTGGTCGAACAGCACCTCACCATGTCGAGCGTCGCGCAGAAGCAGGACCTCTCGGATCCCGAGGTGGTGCGCCGCTTCGTCGAGACCGTCGGGACCGAGCGGCGCCTGATCGCGCTCTACCTCCTCACCGTCGCCGACATCCGCGGCACCAGCCCCAAGGTGTGGAACGCGTGGAAGGGCAAGCTGCTCGAAGACCTGTTTCGCGCCGCGCGGCGGCTCCTGCGCGGGGCCGGCTGGACCACCGACGCCGACGTGCAGGCGAAGCAGGCCGAGGCGGTGCGCCTGCTGCGGCTCTACGCCCTGCCCGACGGCGCTCAGGACGCCCTCTGGAGGACCGTGGACGCGAGCTACTTCCTGCGTCACTCGCCGCAGGAGATCGCCTGGCAGGCGCGCAACCTCCATCACAGCGTGGAATCGGAGCGCCCGGTGGTGCGCGCACGCCTCTCGCCGGTCGGCGAGGGCTTGCAGGTGCTTATCTATGCTTGCGACCGCAAGGACCTCTTCGCGCGCATCTGCGGCTACTTCGGCGAGATCAACTACACCATCGCGGATGCCAAGGTGCATACCACCCGCGACGGCTGGGCGCTCGACACCTTCCAGGTGATGGGCGTCGGCAAGTCAGAGCACTATCGGGACATGATCAGTCTCATCGAGGCACAGCTTGCCGAGCGCATCGCCGGGGAGGGTCCGCTGCCGGAGCCGTGGCGTGGCCGCGTTTCCCGCCAGCTGAAGCATTTCCCGATCGAGCCTGAGATCCACATCCGCGCCGACGAGAAGGGCCAGTACCATGTGCTCTCGATCACGGCAGGCGATCGGCCCGGCCTGCTCTACGCGATGGCCCTGGTGTTCAGCCGCTACAACGTGAGCGTGCGCGCAGCGCGCGTCGTGACTCTCGGCGAACGCGCGGAGGACGTCTTCGTCATTGGCGGCAGCGCGCTCGCCAACACGCGCTCGCTGCTCTCGCTCGAGCAGGATCTGGTCAAGGCCCTCCGCTAGCGCACCGCTAGAGCGCCGCTAGAGCGCCGCTCGCTCGAGCGGGCGCGCGATGGCCGCGCCGCCGGTTGCTCTCTATACTCGGCGTGCCGAAGCGGACGCGCTCGAATCGCGCGCGACGTTCCGGCGCACCGGCGCAGTCGATACGCTGAGAGGCGCCATGAAGAGCATCAAGCGCGCATGCGCCGCGGCACTCGCGGCGCTGCTGGTGATCGCAGCCCCCGGCCTGGCCGCAGACAAGCGCGCCGCCGAGCCCGCTGCGCCGGCCGCTCCACAGGTGCCGTTCGCGACGCCGATCGACGAGCTGACGCTGCGGTTCTCGCCGCTCACCGCGGAGGACCTCGCCGCGGAAGCCCGGGCGTGGCAGGCGGGGCTGAAGGCCAAGACGCAGGAGGTCGTCGAGGCGAAGATCGCGCTCCGCAAGGCGACCGGCGACGACGCCAAGCGGCTCAACGAAGCGCTGCTCGCGCTGAATGCCGAGCGGAGCGGCCTGGCCACGGGCCTCGGAGAAATCGTCTCGTCGTGGGAATCGAAGGGCGGCGAGGCGGAGCAGATCGAGCCGATCCGCAGGTACGTCACCGTGTCGAGCGCGGAGCAGATCCAGGGGACGCAGCTCGGAACGCTGTGGGCGGGCTTCGTGAAATGGCTGACCTCCGGCGACGGCGGCCTCGCGTTCGTCGAGAAAGCGGCGCTGGTGGGGCTCGCTCTCGTCGCGATCTGGGCCGCGGCGACGATCGCCTCGGCCGGAGTCCGCCGCGCCGTGGCGCGCGTTTCGAGCCTGTCGGTACTGCTGCGGAGCTTCGCCTCGCGCGCGGCGTTCGGCGTCACCGTGGGCGCCGGGCTGCTCGTGCTGCTGGCGACGCTCGGCGTGCACGTGGGCGGGCTGCTCGCGCTCATCGGCGGCGCGAGCTTCGTCCTCGCGTTCGCCATGCAGAGCACGCTCAGCAACTTCGCCGCCGGCCTGATGATCATGATCTACCGTCCGTTCGACACCGGCGATCACGTCGAGGTGGCCGGGGTGTCCGGCACGGTGCAGGACGTGAGCCTGGTGTCCACCACGGTCCTCACGCCGGACAATCGCGTGATCGTGATCCCCAACAGCAACGTCTGGGGCAGCGTGATCACCAACACGACCGGCAGCGACACGCGCCGCGTCGATCTCGTCTTCGCCGTCGCGGGGGACGACGCGGCGCGCGCGCAGCGGGTCATGGAAGAGGTGCTCGCGCAGCATCCGCTCGTGCTGAAGGAGCCGGCGCCGGTGGTGCGCCTGCAGGAGTTCGGCGCCGACTCGGTGAAGTTCGGATGCGAGGCCTGGACGCGCACCGCCGACTACTGGACCGTGCACTGGGACGTCGTGAAGGAAGTGAAGCAGCGGCTCGACGCCGGGCCCGCGACGGCGGTGTCGCTCGTGGAGTCCCCGGCCGCCGCGTAAGGCGTCGCAGGCGCGCCCCGCGCCGCGAAACGGATCCGGGCGCCGCGGGTCAAGACCGGGCTCCGGCGTGTTGGCCCCACGTTCCCCCCGCCGGACCCTGCCGCCATGACCGTTCGCGCCGTCCTTTCACACCTGGCGGGTGCGCCTCCCTCGTGTTCGCCGCCGCCTCCCTGGCGCACGCCACGACGTTCAACTACTCGGCCATCCTGGGGCCCGAGGCGACCGGCGCGCAGCCGCCGCAGGCGCCGCGCGGCTGCCGCGGCGCTTCATGCGCCGCCTGGCCGGTGCGTCGCGCGCGCCCAGTCGATGACGACACGGGGCAAGGCATGCGGGGCGAGACTACCCTCCAGTTCGGCGATCATCGGCCGGCCGTAGCGCCCCTCCGTGAGCCCGTACACGGCGACCGTGCGATCGCCCGGATGCACGAACCAGCACTCGGGCACCCCAGCACGCTCGAACGCGGCGAGCTTGACGGTCTGATCGTGCGCGGCCGTGGCCGGCGACAGCACCTCGATCACCCAGTCGGGCGCGCCGCGGCATCCGCGATCGTCGATCTTGGCCGGATCGCAGACGATGGTGAGGTCCGGCTGCACCACCGTGTCGGTCTCTTCGTCGGACTGGCCGGGGCGCGGCAGGCGCACGTCGAAGGGCGCAACGAAGACCTCGCAGTGCGAGTCCTGAACGGCATCGGCGATCTGTCGGAACAGCTCGCCGACGAGCCGCTGGTGTTGCGGCGCCGGTGCCGGCGACGTCAGGTAGGCATCGCCGTCGATCAGCTCGTAGCGCACGCCGTCGGGCCAGGCGAGGTACTCGCCGTAGGTGTGGCGTTCCCGATCGCGAAGCGGTAGTCCCATGGTGACCGCGACTCCCTCTGACGCCCCTGTCACGCTACCACCAGATCCGCGCGTCCGGTGTTCGGTTCCGGGACGAGAGGACTACCTGCCGCGGTCGCACCGGTCACTCGTCCTGCAGGTCCTGTCCCGGGAACAAGGCCTCGTTGAAGCCGAACCGGGTCAGGTCGCGGATGCGCCGCGGGTAGAGGATGCCGTCGAGGTGATCGCACTCGTGCTGCACCACGCGCGCGTGGAAACCCTCGACCGTGCGCTCGACCGAGTGGCCGTGCTCGTCGTACCCGAAGTAGCGCAGCCGCCGGTGCCGGGGCACCAGCCCGCGCATGCCGGGCACCGACAGGCAGCCTTCCCAGCCCTCCTCCATCTCCAGGCCGATCGGCTCGAGGAAGGGATTGATCAGCACTGTGTCCGGCACTTCCTCGGCATCGGGATAGCGCGGGTTCCGGCGCACGCCGAAGATGACGACGCGCAGCGGCACGCCGATCTGCGGCGCGGCGAGGCCGGCGCCGTCGAGGTGCGCCATGGTGTCGCGCATGTCCTCGAGGAGCGCGTGCAACTCCGGCGTTCCGAACTTGCGCACCGGCTCGGCCAGGCCGAGCAGCCGCGGGTCGCCCATCTTCAGCACTGCACGGATCACGCGCCCACCACCGTCGCTTCGAGGATGTGCCGCGCGCGCGCGAGCGTCTCGTGCAGCATCCGCTCGATGGTCTCGAAGGGAATGCCGCGCGCGCTGTCGCCACGGCCCGCCGCATGGTTCACCACCACCGCAATGGTCGCATAGTCGAGGTCGAGCTCGCGGGCGAGCACGGCCTCGGGCATGCCGGTCATGCCCACCAGATCCGCCCCGTCGCGCTCCAGCCGATCCACCTCCGCCTTCGTCTCGAGCCTCGGCCCCTGGGTCGTCGCGTACGTGCCGCCGTCGAAGACGGTCTCGCCGCAGGCATGCGCGGCAGCGAGCAGGCGCGCACGCAATGTTTCGCTGTAGGGCTCGGTGAAGTCGACGTGCTTCACCGGCACGTCGCCGCCTTCGAAGTAGGTCGAGCGGCGCCCCCACGTGTAGTCGAGGATCTGGTCGGGCACGACGATGCTGCCCGGACCGAGGTCGTTGCGGATGCCCCCCACCGACGCGACGGAGACCACCGCCGTGGCGCCCTCGTGCTTGAGCGCCCACAGGTTGGCGCGGTAATTGACCTCGTGCGGCGGGATCGTGTGCCCGTAACCGTGGCGCGCAAGGAACATGGCCGGGTGCCCGCGCAACGTGCCGAACGTGATCGCGCCGGACGGCTCGCCATAGGGGGTGCGCACCGCGCGGCGATGGGTGACGTCGAGGTTGGCGAGCTGGGTGAGCCCGCTCCCGCCGATGATGGATAGCATGCTCTCGAGCCGACGGATCGAAGCGCGGATTGTAGAAGGTCCGCGCCGCCTCGTTCACGGCAGCTGGTGCGGGCGGGAACGCCAGAATGGCGCAGGGCCCGTTGGGCGCGTTCCAGTGAACCGCCCCCGCACCGCGCGCACCCCGCCGCACGGCGGATTCACGCCTTCAGTGCATAGATCGCAGGAAGGTTTCGCCAGGAGCCGTAGGCGTCGAGCCCGCAGCCGAAGACGAACCTGTCGGGGATCTCGAGTCCGACGAAGTCCGGCTTGATGGGCTTGTCGCGGCCGGTCTTCTTGTCGGCGAGCACCGCCACGTGGCAGGAGGACGCGCCCTGCGCGAGCACCTTCGCCTTGATGCCGGCGAGCGTGTCGCCGACGTCGAGGATGTCGTCGACGACGATGACGTGGCGCCCCCGGACCATCGGCCGCGGCTCCACGCGCCAGTGGAGCCCTTCCCCCGAGATGCGCTCCTCGTAGCGGGAGGCGTGGACGTAGTCGAGGTGGAGCGGGAAGCGGAGCAGCGCCATGAGCCGGCCGCAGAAGAACACCGCCCCGTTCATCACGCAGAGAAGCAGCGGATACCGGTCCCGGAACTGCGTGTCGATGTCACTGGCGATACGCCGGATCGCGGCCTCGACTTCCGCCTCGCTCACCACCAGGTCGGCGGTCTCGAGCATGCGCCAGGCTTCTTCGGCGCTGAGGAGCGGCATCGCGAGCGGCCTCCGGCAGGCGGACGAGGAGCGCAGCCGATGAACGGCCGCGTCGCCCGCGGATTGTGAACGCTTCCCGGCCCGCCGCCAACCGCCGCGCCGCGAACCGGCGTTCCTAGACCATTCCTAGACCTCCGCTGCCCGGCGCGTCAGATAGCTCCGGAACTGCGCCCCGATCTCGGGATGCCGGCATCCGTAGGCGATCGTGGCCTCGAGGTAGCCGAGCTTCGACCCGCAGTCGTAGCGCTTGCCCTTGAAGCGGTAGGCGAGCACCCGTTCCTCGGAGAGGAGCGATGCGATGCCGTCGGTCAGCTGGATCTCTCCGCCCGACCCCGGCCCGACTTTCTGGATGTGGTCGAAGATGCGCGGCGTGAGGATGTAGCGGCCGATCACGGCGAGCGTCGAGGGCGACTCCGCGGGCTTCGGCTTCTCGACGATGCCGCGGACTATGTCGGTGCTCGTGCCCCAGCCTTCGGTCTTGACGATGCCGTAGGACGCCGTCTGCTCCCGCGCCACCTCCTGCACGCCGAGCACCGAGCACTGCTGGGCATTGAAGATCTCGGTCATCTGCTGCATCACCGGTGGATCGCCGTCCATGAGGTCGTCGGCGAGCAGCACCGCGAACGGCTCCGGGCCGACGGCCGCGCGCGCGCACAGCACCGCGTGGCCGAGCCCGAGCGCCTCCGACTGCCGGATGTAGATGCAGTTGATGTCCCGCGGCACCATCTTCTGCACCGTCTGCAGCAGCTCGTGCTTGCCGCGCGCCGCGAGCTCCGCCTCGAGCTCGTAGGCCTTGTCGAAGTGGTCCTCGATGGCGCGCTTGTTGCGGCCGGTGATGAAGATCATGTCGCTGATGCCGGCGGCGACCGCTTCCTCGACCGCGTACTGGATGAGCGGCTTGTCGACGATCGGCAGCATTTCCTTCGGGCTCGCCTTCGTCGCCGGGAGGAAGCGCGTGCCCATGCCGGCCACCGGGAACACTGCCTTGCGCACGCGCTGGTAGGTCATCATCTTCGCATCGCCTCGTTCGTTGTCGCCGTTTCGCGCCGCACGCCTCGCTGGGCGCCGCGGCGCGGCCGTGTCATCGCGTCATCGCGGCCCGTCTGCCAGCAATCGTTCCAGCCCTTCCGCGTCGAGAATCGGAATGCCGAGGCTTTCCGCCTTGGCAAGCTTGCTTCCCGCTTCCGCCCCCGCCACCACGTAATCGGTCTTGTTCGAGACCGATCCTGCCACCTTGCCGCCCGCAGCCTCGATTCTCTGCCGCGCCTCGTCGCGCGTCATGCGGGGCAAGGTGCCGGTCAGGACGAATGTCTTGCCCGCGAGGATCCCTGCAGTCCTCCCCGGTGCGCCTTCGCTCTCCTCCCATCGCACCCTGGCGTCGTCACGAAGCGCGTCAACGACTTCCCGGTTGTGCCGCTCGGCGAAGAAGTCGTGGATCGACTGCGCCACGACGGGGCCGACGTCCGGCACCTCTTCGAGGGCGGCGACATCCGCCGCGAGCAGCCGGTCGAGCGACCCGAAGTGCCGCGCGAGGTCGCGCGCCGTCGCCTCGCCGACGTTGCGGATGCCGAGGGAATACACGAAGCGTGCCAGCGTGGTGCGCCTGGAGCGGTCGAGCGCTGCGAGCAGGTTCTGCGCCGACTTCTCGCCCATCCGGTCGAGTCCCGCGAGAGTGGCGAGGTCGAGCCGGTACAGGTCGGCCGGCGTCGCCACGCGTCCGCTCGCGACGAGCTGATCCACCAGCTTCTCGCCCAGCCCCTCGATGTCCATCGCGCGGCGCGAGGCGAAATGCAGGAGCGCCTGTCGCCGCTGCGCCGGACAGACGAGGCCGCCCGTGCAACGCGCGATCGCCTCGTCCTCCGGGCGGACAACTGCCGAGCCGCACTCCGGGCATGTCGACGGCATCACGAAGCGGTCGGCGGGACGGCGAGGCCCCGGCTGCGCGACGCCGACGACCTCCGGGATCACGTCGCCGGCACGGCGCACGACGACGGTATCGCCGCGCCACACGTCCTTCCGGCGCACTTCCTCCTCGTTGTGCAGCGTGGCGTTGGTCACCGTCACACCGCCGACGAACACCGGCTGCAACCTCGCCACCGGGGTGACGGCCCCCGTGCGGCCGACCTGCACGCCGATGTCGGCGACCGTCGTCGTCGCCTCCTCGGCGGGGAACTTGTGCGCAAGCGCGAAGCGCGGTGCGCGCGAGACGAAGCCGAGCACCGCCTGCTGTTCGAGCGCGTTGACCTTGTAGACGACGCCGTCGATGTCGAACGGCAGCGCGTCGCGGCGGGCGCCGAGCGCCCGGTAGAAGTCGAGCAGGCCGTCGACGCCCGCGACCACCGCGCGGTCGCGCGACACCGGCAGCCCGAGCGTCGCGAGCCAGTCGAGCACCGCGGAGTGGGTGGGCGCCACTACGACGCCCTGCACCTCGCCGACGCCGTAGGCGAAGAACCGCAGCGGCCGGCTCGCCGTGATGCGCGGATCGAGCTGGCGGAGACTGCCGGCCGCCGCGTTGCGCGGATTGACGAACTCGCGCTCGCCGCGCTCGCGCTGGCGCGCGTTCATGCGCGCGAAGTCGGCGCGGTACATGATGACCTCGCCGCGCACTTCCAGGAGCGGCGGCAGGTCATGGGTGTGGAGGCGGAGCGGGATCGAGCGCACCGTGCGCAGGTTCGCGGTCACGTCCTCGCCCTCGTAGCCGTCGCCGCGCGTCGTGCCGGCGACGAAGCGCCCGCGCTCGTAGGCGAGGTTGATCGCCAGGCCGTCGAACTTCGGCTCGGCCGAGTACTCCACGGACGCGATGCCGAGCGTGTCCCGAGCGCGCCTGTCGAACGCTGCGACCTCCTCCGCGGAGAACGCGTTGTTCAGCGACAGCATCGGCACCCGATGCCGCACCGTCGCGAACTCGGGCGACGCACTGCCGCCCACCCGCTGCGTCGGCGAGTCGGGCGAGACGAGCTCGGGATGCTTCGCCTCGAGGTCGGAGAGCTCGCGGTAGAGCCGGTCGTACTCGGCGTCGGAGACGGTCGGCGCGTCGAGAACGTAGTAGCGGTGGTTGTGGGCCTCGATCTCGGCGCGCAGCGCGGCGGCCCGCTCGCGCGCGACGCGCGGCGCGGTCACGCGAAGAGGCGCAGCGCGAGGCGGCTTCCGGGGGCGACGCCGCGCTCGGTCATCGTGCGATGCACGCTCTCGAGCTGCCCGCCGATCTGCGCGAACGCCGCGTCGCTCAGCGGCCGGCGGTTGTCGTCGACGAGAACGCCGTCGAGCGTCTGCGCGATCTGGCGCGCGAAGTCGAGGAAGCGCCGGAACGCGTTCGGGCCGCCGGGCGAGCGCGGCACGTCGAGGGTCACGGCGAGGCCGCGGGTCGCGAGGTCGCGCATCGTCTCGGCGCGGAAGCGGCCGCCCGCGTCGAGATTGCCGAGCGCGAAGAGCTCCGCGCCGTCTTGGTCGCGCCGGCGATAGGTGCCGTCGCCGTCGAGCGTGCAGCCTGCCGCTTCGGCGAGCGTGCGGATCTTGGTGCCGGGGAACGTGCCGCCGTCGGGCTTCGTCAGGTTGAACCCGATCTGCACGTCGACGTCGACGCAGAAGCGGTCGAGCGCCTTCGCGTCGGCCACCGCCTGCCTGACGTCGGGCACCTCCGCGACGCCGCCGAGGGCGGTCGCGAGCGACTGCACCCCCGCGGCGAAGGCCGCGATCTCCTCGGCGGTGGCCGGTCCACCGCGGTTGCAGAGCTGCAGGCCGATGCGGACCAGCTCGTAGCGACCGCGTTCGGTGCCTGCCGTCCAGTCGTCGAGGTCGAGGTCCAGCCCGTCCCAATGCACCGGATGGTGGACCTCCTTGAGATGCGTGGCGATGCCGGCACGCACCTGCTCGCCGTTCACCGCTTCTGCCGCCTCGACCTCGATCACGTAATCGACGCCGTCGACGAGCACCGTCTGAGGTGCCGCTTTGATCGCCGGATCGACCGCGGGCCCCTTCATGACGTGTTCGACGCGCTCCGCTTCGCGCGGCCGTTCACCGGCGGCCACGGTCGTCTTCGGCGCTCGTGAAGCTTCGCCGGGCGGCGCCCCGGTCTCGTCTGCAGACGTGGACTTGGATGTCGGGCCTGGCGCGGGGCGCTGCGGACGCAGCCGTTTCTCGAGCTGCGCCTCCTGCCACTTGTTGTACGCGTAGACGCCGCCGACGATCAGCACACCGATCCCGAGGAGGCCGAGCTGCAGGTCGCTCATCGGAAGCGTCATGGCGCGTCGTGGGGCCTCACCGGCGCGCAGTACCCGGGCGCAAGCCGGCGGATGGTGGCGAGGGGGAGGCCAGGCACGAGGGGAATTGCGAGGAAAGCCACGAGCGCCTCTTGCGGCGTGCCCTACGCCGCCGCCGCCTCGCGCATGGCGAGCGCTTCCTCGATGTCCACGGCGACGACGCGCGACACGCCCGACTCCTGCATCGTGACGCCGATCAGCTGCTCGGCCATCTCCATCGTGATCTTGTTGTGGCTGATGAAGAGGAACTGCGTGTTCGTCGCCATCTTCTTCACCAGCCGGCAGAAGCGTTCTGTGTTCGAGTCGTCGAGCGGCGCGTCGACCTCGTCGAGAAGGCAGAAGGGTGCCGGATTGAGCTGGAAGAGCGCGAACACGAGCGCGATCGCGGTGAGCGCCTTCTCGCCGCCCGAGAGCAGGTGGATGCTTGCATTGCGCTTGCCCGGCGGGTGCGCCATCACCTGGATGCCGGCGTCGAGCACTTCCTCCCCGGTCATCACCAGCTTCGCCTCGCCGCCGCCGAAGAGCGCCGGGAACAGCTCGCCGAAGTGGCGGTTGGCGGTGTCGAAGGTGTGCTGGAGGCGCTCGCGCGTCTCGCGGTCGATGCGCCTGATGGCGTTCTCGAGCGTCGCCAGCGCCTCGGCGAGATCCGCCGACTGCGAGTCGAGGAATTCCTTGCGCTCGCGGCTCGACTCCAGCTCCTCTAGCGCCGCCAGGTTCACGGCGCCGAGGTCGGCGATCGCCTGCTGGACGCGCGTGATCTCGGCCTGCAGTGCGTTCGGCCTCGTCCCCTTGGGGAGCGCCGCCAACAGTGCGTCCTCGTCGGCACGGGCTCCCTGGAGCTGCTCCGCATGCTGCTCGTACGCGAGCCGCGCCGCCTGCTCCTTGAGCCGCAGCTCCCCGACGCGCACGCGGAGCGGCTCGAGCCGCTGCTCGCAGGCGAGGCGTGCCTCGTCGGCCGAGCGCACTTGCGACGTGAGCCCCTCGAAGCGGTCGCGCGCCGCGGCGAGCGTCTGCTCGCGTGCGCCGCGCTCGGCGAGCGCCGTCTGCTGATCGCCCTTGAGCGGCTCGTCCTCGAGCGTCGCCAGCTCTGCCTCGATCTGGTCCCGCTGCGACTCGGCGCGCCGGCGCTGCGCCGCGATGCCCGCGACGGAGCGGTCGATCTCGGCGAGCTTCGCCTCACACTCCCGCTTCGCGAAGCCCGCCTCCTGCACCTCGCGCTCGGCGGCCGACACCACCCCCCGGTGCGCCTCGAGCGCGGCCCCCGCGGCCGCGAAGGCACTGCGCACACCCTCGAGCTCCGTCCACAGCCGATCGACCTCGGCCTGCTGGATCTCGATCCTGCCTTCGGCCGCAGAGCGATGCGCCTGCTCGCCTTCGCGCTCGCGCGCGATCTGCTCCAGCTCGGCCGCGATCTGCGCCCGCCGCTCCTGCACACGCGCCTGGCTCTCGGCGAGGCGAACGTGGCTCATCTGCGCCTCGTGGCGGCGCTGCCGCACCTCGCTCTCGGCGGCGCGCAGCCGGTTGTCGGCGTCGCGATGCGCGACCAGCGCCGCTTCGGCCGCGGCGAGCGCGTCGCGTTGCCCATGGACCTGCGTCGCTACGCCCTCGACCGCGGTCGCGAGCGCGTCGATCTCGCGCTGCCGGGCGAGAATGCCGGCATCGGCGGCATCGGGCGCGTGGAACGTCACCGAGAGCCTGCGGAACTGGTGCCCGGCAGCGTTGACGAGCACCGCGCCCACAGGCAGCGACAGGCGCTGCATGAGCCCCGGCACGCCTTCGACCGCGTAGCAACCCGCCAGCCAGTCGTCGATCAGCGGACGCAGTGCCTGGTCGGCACAGCGCACGGCGTCGGCGAGCGGCCGATGGCCTTCGAGGCGCGGCACCTCGAGCGCGCCGTCGCCCGAGAACACGCTCACCTTCGCCGGCGGCGGGTCGTCGAGCAGCCGCTGCAGCACCTCGGGGTCGTCGAGCTGCAGCGCGTGCAGCCGCTCGCGCAGCACCGCCTCGACTGCGACTTCCCAGCCGGGCTCGACTGTGATCCGCTGCCACAGCCGCGGCAGGGCAGCGAGGCCATGGCGCTCGACCCAGTCGTGGACCTGGCCGTTGTCCTCGACGTGATCCTGGATCTCGCGCAGCGCTGCGAGCCTGCCCTCGAGCGTGCTCCGCTGGCGCTCGATGCCCTGCAGGGCTTCCTGTGCTGCGCCACGCGCCGCCTCGAGTGCGGGCAGCGCGTCCGCGAGACGCGCGAGCTCTGCGGCGCGAGCGTGCGCTTCACCCTCGAGGGCCGTGATCTCCGCCTCGAGCGCGGTGAGATGCTCCGGGTCGGGCGCGCTGAGACCGTCGCGCTCGCCGGCAAGCCGTTCCGCGCGCGAGTCAAGCTGGCCGATCACCTTGCCGGCATGCGCGAGGTGCGCCTGCTCGAGCTTCAGGGCCTGCTCCGCCTCCGCGATCGCCGCGCGCGCTGCAGTGACGCGCGCCTGGGCGTCGCGATGCGCCTCGTCGAAACCCGGCAGTCGGCCCTGCTCCTCTCCGAGCCTCGCCGCGGCGCCTGCGAGACGCTCCACGGCGCCTTGCTGCCGCTCGGCCCACATGCCCCGCGCGCCTTCCAGCTCGCCCGCCTGCCGCTCCCAGTCGGCGAGCTGGCCGGCGAGCGTCGCCCGCTGCGTGTCGAGCCGCTGCCGGGTGTCGGCGATGTGCCGGATCTCGCTTTCAAGGCGCGCGACCTCGGCATTCACCCGGTAGAGCTCGCCCTGCGCCGCGTTCACCGCGTCCTGCGCAGCGTAGTGCTCGGTGCGCGAATGCTCGAGGCCGAGCTCGATCTCGCGCAGCCGCGCGGTCTCGGCTTCGAGCTCGTTGCCGACGCGCTCGATCTCGCGCTCGTGACGCTCGCGCTCCGCACCTGCCTCGCTCCGCCGCAGCAGCCAGAGCTGCTGCTGCTTCTGCGTCGCCTCGGCCTGCAGCGCGTGATACTGGGCGGCGACCTCCGCCTGCTGGCCGAGCTTCTCGATCTGCGCCTCGAGCTCGCGGCGGATGTCCTCGACGCGGCTCAGGTTCTCGCGAGTGTCCTCGAGGCGGTTCTCGGTCTCGCGGCGGCGCTCCTTGTACTTGGAAACGCCGGCGGCCTCTTCCAGGAAGACGCGGAGCTCCTCCGGCTTCGCCTCGATGACGCGCGAGATCATCCCCTGCTCGATGATCGCGTAGGCGCGAGGGCCGACGCCGGTGCCGAGGAAGATGTCCTGGATGTCGCGGCGGCGGACGACCTGGTTGTTGACGTAGTAGTGCGACTCGCCGTCGCGCTGCAGGACGCGCTTGATCGCGATCTCGGCGAACCGCGACCACTGGCCGGCGGCGCGGCCGAGCGCGTTGTCGAAGAGCAGCTCGACGCTCGCGCGGGCCACGGGCTTGCGCTGCCCCGAGCCGTTGAAGATCACGTCCTGCATCGACTCGCCGCGCAGCGCGCTCGCCTTGCTCTCGCCGAGCACCCAGCGCACCGCGTCGATGATGTTGGACTTGCCGCAGCCGTTCGGACCGACGACGCCGACGAGGTCGCCGGGAACACCGATGGTGGTGGGGTCCACGAAGGACTTGAACCCCGCAAGCTTGATCTGGGTGAGGCGCAACTTGTCCCGACTCGCGGCGCCGGCGTTCTCGAGCCGGCGTCTGTTCGGCCGATGTTGTTCAGCGGCGCCGGCAAGCGTTCGCCCGAGCGCCGCAAAAAAGTGCGCGGGATTCTACCATCGCGTCCGCGGCGATCGAAGCACTGGAAGTGCCTCGGCGAGGCCCTCGCACCCCCCTTCGGCAAGCGTGCGCGCGAACCGGCGCTGCAGGCCCTCGGCATATAATCTCGCGCCTGCTCTCGGCGTCGCTCCGCGCCGACGTTCTTGTCTTGAATCCGAATCTCGCCCGGCTCCAGCCGTATCCGTTCGAGAAGCTGCGCCGGCTGCTCGACGATGTCGCGCCGGCCGCGCTCCCGCACGTCAACCTCTCGATCGGCGAGCCGAAGCACGCGACCCCGGAGCTGATCCAGCAGGCGCTCGTGGCGCACCTCGACGGGCTCGCCGTCTACCCCGCCACGCTGGGCTCGCAGTCGCTGCGCGAGGCGATCGCCGCATGGCTCGAAAGGCGCTACCACCTGCCGCGCGTGGATCCGGCGCGGGAGGTGCTCCCGGTGAACGGGTCGCGCGAGGCGCTCTTCGCCATCGCGCAGACGGTGATCGACCCGTCGCGAGGCGACGCGGTCGTGCTCTGCCCCAATCCCTTCTATCAGATCTACGAGGGCGCGGCGCTCCTTGCCGGCGCCGCGACACACTACGTCAACCTGCTGCGCGAGCGCGACTTCGTCCCCGACTACGCCGGCGTGCCCGAGCACGTGCTCGCGCGCACGCAGCTCGCGTACGCCTGCTCCCCCGGCAACCCGACCGGCAAGGTGATGACGCTCGACGAGTGGGCGCGGCTGTTCGCGCTGGCCGACCGCCACGGGTTCGTGATCGCCGCGGACGAGTGCTACTCGGAGCTCTACTGCGACGAATCGCGGCCGCCGCTCGGGGCGCTCGAGGCGGCGCACCGTCTCGGCCGCACCGGCTTCCCGCGTCTGGTGGTGTTCGGCAGTCTCTCGAAGCGCTCGAACGTCCCCGGGATGCGCTCCGGCTTCGTCGCGGGCGACGCCTCCGTGCTCGCGCGGTTCCTCCTCTACCGGACCTACCACGGCAGCGCGATGAGCCTCACCGTACAGGCGGCGAGCGAAGCCGCGTGGCGCGACGAAGCGCACGTGGTGGAGAACCGCCGCCTCTACGCGCGTAAGTTCGCGGCGGCGCTGCCGCTCATCCGCGCCCCGCTCACGACCGGGATGCCGGAAGGCGGCTTCTACTTCTGGATCCGCACGCCGGTCGCCGACACCGATTTCACGCGCGAGCTCTTCCGCACCCAGCACGTCACCGTCCTCCCCGGAAGCTACCTCGCGCGCGAGGCCGACGGCCTCAACCCCGGTGCGGACCACGTGCGCGTCGCGCTCGTCGCGCCGTTCGCGGAATGCGTCGAGGGGGTGCGCCGCATCGCCGCTTTCGCAGCAGCGCTGTAGCCGCCCCCCCGGCGCAGCGCCGTTCACCATCCGCCGCAGACAAGGGATTCCATCGTCATGCAAGACCTCGAGAAGATCATCGACCGGGCGTGGGAGAGCCGCGCCGGGCTCTCCCCGCAGAACCCCGACCGCGACGTCAAGCAGGCCGTCGACACCGTGCTCGCGAAGCTCGACAGGGGCGAGCTGCGCGTCGCGGAGCGGCGCGGCGTCGGCGACTGGCACACGCACCAGTGGATCAAGAAGGCGGTGCTGCTCTCCTTCCGCCTCGCCGACAACACCGTGATGCCCGGGGCCTCGACCCACTACTATGACAAGGTGCCGACGAAGTTCGGGGCCTACAGCGCTGCCGACTTCGCCGCGGGGGGATTCCGCGTCGTGCCGCCGGCCACCGCGCGCCGCGGCGCCTTCATCGCGAAGAACGTCGTGCTCATGCCCTCCTACGTCAACATCGGCGCCTATGTCGACGAAGCGACGATGGTGGACACCTGGGCCACGGTGGGCTCGTGCGCGCAGATCGGCAAGAACGTCCATCTCTCGGGCGGCGTCGGCATCGGCGGCGTGCTCGAACCGATCCAGGCGAACCCGACCATCATCGAGGACAACTGCTTCATCGGCGCGCGCTCGGAGGTCGTCGAAGGCGTCATCGTCGAGGAGAATTCGGTCCTTTCCATGGGCGTGTTCATCGGCCAGAGCACGCGCATCTACGACCGCGCGACCGGACAGATCCACTACGGCCGGGTCCCGGCGGGATCGGTAGTAGTTCCTGGAAGCCTTCCCTCCGAGGACGGAAGATACGCCCTCAACTGCGCCGTCATCGTGAAGCAGGTCGACGCGAAGACGCGCGCGAAAACCAGCATCAACGAGTTGCTGCGCGGGGACTGACGGGCCGGCTCGGCCGGCGGCACGCCGCAGCCCCGCCGGTCCCCCGCGGCCCGGCACGCAAGGGGGACGAGATGTCGGCGATGCGCCGCCTGTTCGAGATCATGGCCGAGAAGAAGGCCTCGGACATCTTCGTCTCGGCGGGCGCCCCGATCAGCATCAAGATCAACGGCGTCACCATGCCGGTGAACCAGCACCTGGTGACGCCGGACTCGATCCGCGCGCTGCTCGCCGAGGTGCTGAACGCGCGCCAGCTCGCCGAGTTCGAGGACAGCTTCGAGCTGAACACCTCCTATCCGATGCAGGGCGTGGGCAGCTTCCGTATCAGCGCGTTCATGCAGCGCACCACCCCGGCGGTCGTGGTGCGCTTCATCCCGAACGAGGTGCCGCAGTTCGACACGCTCGGGCTGCCGCCGGTGCTCAAGGAGATCGTGCTCGAGAAGCGCGGCCTGCTGCTCATGGTCGGGGCGACCGGCTCGGGGAAGTCGACCTCGCTCGCGGCGATGATCGATCATCGCAACGCCGCGATGCCGGGCCACATCATCACCATCGAGGACCCGATCGAGTTCCTGTTCAAGCACAAGCGCTCGATCGTCAACCAGCGCGAGCTTGGCACGGACGCGAAGTCCTTCCACATCGCGCTCAAGAACGCGATGCGCCAGGCGCCCGACGTGATCCTCATCGGCGAGATCCGCGACCGCGAGACGATGACCATGGCGATCGCCTACGCCCAGTCGGGCCACCTCTGCCTGGCGACCCTGCACGCGAACAACAGCTACCACGCCCTGAACCGGATCGTGAGCTTCTTCCCGCTCGAGAACCGGCCGGCGCTGCTGCAGGACCTGTCGGCGACGCTGAAGTGCGTCGTGTCGCAGCGCCTCATCCGCAACCTCAAGGGCACCCGGTCGCCTGCCGTCGAGGTGATGCTCAACTCCCGGCACATCTCGGAGCTGATCGAGCGCGGCGAGATCAACGAGATCAAGGAGGCGATGGACAAGAGCCTGTCGCCGGGGTCACAGACTTTCGAGCACGCGCTGCACAAGATGATCCGCGACGGCGTGATCAGCCGCGACGAGGCGCTCGCCAACTCGGACTCGCCCACCAACCTGCTCTGGCTGCTCAACAACGCCCAGATCCCCGCCGCGGCGCCCACCGCGGCCCCCGTCCAGAAGGCGCCGGAGAAGCCCGTGGACCGCTCGCCTGCAAGTGCCTCCTTCAGCGAGTTCAAGCTCACGCTCGAGGACGAGAAGGCGGCGTGACGCCGCCGACCCCGGCCGCAGCCGGGGCCTCGCTTGACCTCGCGCGGGGTGTGCGGCAATGCTCCCCGCGTGCGCCCGACCCTGTACGGCATCCCGAACTGCGACACCGTGAAGCGCGCCCGGGCGTGGCTGCGCGACCATGGCGTCGAGCACGACTTCCACGACTACAAGAAGCTCGGCGCGCCGCGCGAGCTGCTCGCTGCCTGGGCACGGCGCGTCGAGTGGGAACGACTGCTGAACCGCTCCGGCAGCACGTGGCGCAAGCTCACCGATGCCGAGAAGAGCACGGCCGCGACCGGGGCGGGGGCGCTCGCGCTCATGTCGCGCGAGCCGAGCGTCATTCGGCGACCGGTGCTCGACTACAATCGCGGAATCGTCGTCGGCTTCGACGCCGACGCCTACGCACGACTCCTGCGACCACCGAGATGAATCCGACGTTCGCGCTCGCGCGCGACCTGATCGCGCGGCGCTCCGTCACTCCCGAGGACGCCGGCTGCATCGACGTCATCGCCGCGCGGCTCGCCCCTCTCGGGTTCGCGTGCGAGCGCATCGTGTGCGGCGAAGTCACGAACCTGTGGGCGCGGCGCGGGACGGGGCAGCCGCTCCTGTGCTTCGCCGGCCACACGGACGTCGTACCGACGGGTCCGCTGGCGCAATGGGCGAGCGACCCGTTCGTGCCCACCGAGCGCGACGGCAAGCTGTACGGCCGCGGCGCCGCCGACATGAAGAGCTCGCTCGCTGCGTTCGTCACCGCGGTGGAAGCGTTCGCGGCCGCCCGTCCGGCGCACACGGGATCGATCGCCCTGCTCCTCACCTCGGACGAGGAAGGGCCGTCGGTGGACGGCACGGTGCGCGTGATCGAGCGCCTGCGCGATCGCGGCGAGCGCATCGACTACTGCGTCGTCGGCGAGCCGACGAGCGTCGCAAGGCTCGGGGACACGATCAAGAACGGCCGGCGCGGCTCGCTTTCGGGCCGGCTCGTCGTGCGCGGTCTCCAGGGACACGTCGCCTATCCGCACCTTGCCCGCAACCCGGTCCACCTCGTGGCGCCCGCGCTCGCCGAGCTGGCCGCGATCCGCTGGGACGCCGGCAACACGCACTTCCCCGCCACCACGTGGCAGGTCTCGAACGTCCGCGCCGGTACCGGGGCCGCCAACGTCATCCCCGGCGAGGTCGAGGTCCTCTTCAACTTCCGCTTCTCGACCGAGAGCACCCCCGAGTCGTTGCAGGATCGACTGCGTGCCGTACTCGACCGCCACGAGCTCGATTACGACATCGAGTGGACGCTTGGCGCGAAGCCGTTCCTCACCACCCGGGGCCGTCTGATCGAGGTGATGCAGGCGTCGATCCGTGAGGCGACGGGCATCGAGGCCGAGGTCTCGACGACGGGCGGCACGTCGGACGGCCGCTTTATCGCGGAGATCTGTCCCGAGGTCGTCGAGCTCGGACCCGTCAACGCGAGCATCCACAAGATCGACGAGCACGTCGACATCGCGGCACTCGAACCGCTGATGCGCATCTACCGCGGCGTGCTCGAACGGCTGCTGCCCGAGAAGTGACCTGCGTGGCGGAGGCCTGGCGCGAGACCGAGGACGTCTTCCGCCGCGCACGGCTTCACTACGGCCACGGCACGCACAACGCTCGAGACGAGGCCGCGTGGCTCGTGTGCCATGCTGCCGGCATCGAGCTCGACGAGCTCGCCGCGAGCCTCGGCGACGCGCTGACGCCTACCGAGCTCCGCCGCATTCGGACGCTGGCGGCGAGACGCGTCGCGACGCGCGAGCCGCTCGCCTACCTGCTGCGCGAAGCGTGGCTCGGACCGCATCGGTTCTACGTCGACCGCCGTGTCATCGTGCCGCGCTCGTTCATCGCCGAGCTGCTGCCCGACGGTCTGCGGCCGTGCTTCGCCAAGCGTCCGCCAGGGAGCATTCTCGATCTGTGCACGGGCTCGGGCTGCCTCGCGGTGGTCGCCGCGCACGCCTACCCGAAGTCGCACGTCGACGCGGTCGACGTGTCCGCGCCGGCTCTGGCGGTCGCGGAACGCAACGTCACGGAGCATGGACTGCGTACCAGATTGCGTCTCTTGCGTTCGGATCTCTTCGCCGCGCTCGCCGGCGAACGCTACGACCTGATCGTCTCCAATCCGCCCTACGTGACGGCGGCGAGCATGCGCGCCCTCCCTTCCGAGTATCGCCACGAGCCGGCGCTCGCACTCGCGGGCGGCCGGGACGGTCTCGATCTCGTGCGCCGCATCCTCGCCGAGGCAGCGGAACATCTCGCGCCGCGCGGTGTTCTCGTCGTGGAGATCGGCCACAACCGCGCCGCGCTCGAGCGCGCGTATCCGCGACTGCCCTTCACCTGGCTGAGGACGAGCGCCGGGCGCGAGCACGTCTTCCTGCTCCGGCGTCTGGACCTGACCGACGGCGGCGCGCGGTAGCCCGCCGAAGCGGCGTTCGAGTCCGGCGCGTGTTCAGCGCCGACCGGACCTCACTCACCCGCTCATCCCTGCTGCGCGCCCGGCTCTCGCTGATCGAGGCTGATGGCACGGGACAGGTTCGCCTTCACCGCCTGCAGCGCTTCCGACAGGTGTTGCTGCCGCTCCGGTGCGAATCCGCGCAGCATTTCCATGCGGGTGTCGAGGATGATCCTCTCGACGTCGGCGATCAGCGGGCGCGCCTGATCCGTCAGGTATACGCCCCACAACCGCCGGTCGCCGGGGATCGGGCGTCGCTGCACCCTGCCGCTGCTCTCGAGATGGTCGATCAGCCGGCCGGCGGTGGTCTTCTCGATTTCCAGCTCATCGGCGATGTGCGACTGGGACAGACCGTCCCGGTGACTGAGGATCGCGAGCACCGACCATTGAGCGCGAGTCAGGCCAAGCGGCTGCAGACGGCGATCGATGAGCTTGCGCAGCAGCCGCGCTGCATCTGTCAGGAGGAACCCCAGTCCGCGGTCGGAATCGCTGATGATCATCGCGAGAGGCCTCATAGGCGCTGGGCCGGTCACTTGAAGGATAGTGGCGTCGCCTGTGACCGCGAATCGTGGGTAACACGAATGTATGCCATGCAACGGTATGTGTGCTTATGGTAAGCTTGACCTCTATCAACAAGCTCACAGATCGCCGCCGCTATCGTGAGGTCACTGGTGGCGTCGCATGCGTCTGGGACGCGTCTTGGACGACCGGGAGACGGAGGAACGATGGCGGAACTGGTATGGACACGGATGCGACTGCCTGAGGAGGCTCGCGCGGTGCTGGCCGCGGCGCCGCGGGTGGTAGTCGCCGAGAGCGTCGAGCAGCTCGCCGAGCTCGCGGCGGGCGATGGACTCGCGGAAGTCGCCTACGACGTGCCCGGTCGCGGGCGAGTCGTGGAGGCGACGGCCTCGCGGGTGCGCAACGGCATCGCCGCGAACTACACCGAGGTTTACATGCGCCGGCGCGACCCGGACGCGCTCGTGGTCGCCGACGACCGCCCCACCGACAAGCCGCGGTTCGCCGAGCGCTTCGGCAGGCCCTTCGACGGCGTGCGCGAGGAGACGTTCGCCTGGCTGCGCACGCAGGAGCTGGCGGTCTTCGCGTTCTACGCCGGGGAACCGGAGGACACCCGACGGGGCTTCCCCGCCGCCGTAATCGCCCCGGCCAACGCCGGATTCTTCGCGCTCGGGCTCGCGATGCTGCAGGGCATTTCGCGCCCCGACGACCTGGGCGACGACTGGAAGACGCGGGCCGTGATCTACGTCGCCCCGACATTCCGTCACACGCACTTCGACGGCAAGCAGGTGGTCGTCCACAACCGCCGTCCCGACCTCCACGAGCTGTTCAGCTACAGCCTGTACCCGGGGCCGAGCGCGAAGAAGGGCATCTACGGGGTGCTCATCAACATCGGGGAGCAGGAGGGGTGGGTCGCCGCCCACTGCTCTACCGTCCAGGTGGTGACGCCGTACGACAACGTCGTCACCATGATGCACGAGGGCGCCAGCGGGTCGGGCAAGAGCGAGATGCTCGAGTATCCGCACCGCCACACCGACGGCACGCTCGTTCTGGGCAGCAACGTGCTCCGCAACGACGTTCGCACCATCGTGCTCCCCACCAGAACGTGCGAGCTGCGCCCGGTCACCGACGACATGGCGCTGTGCCACCCATCGCTCCAGACCGGCGACGGCAAGCTGCACCTCCGCGATGCCGAGGACGCGTGGTTCGTCCGGGTGAACCACATCACGCACTATGGCACCGACCCGCACCTGGAGCGGCTCACGGCGCAGCCGCCGAAGCCGCTGCTCTTCCTCAACATCGACGCCGTCCCCGGCAGCCGCGCGCTGATCTGGGAGCACACCGAGGACGCCCCCGGCGTCCCGACGCCGAACCCACGCGTCGTGATCCCACGGGACATCTTCCCGGGCGTCGTCGACGGACCGGTCGCCGTCGACATCCGGAGCTTCGGCATCCGTACGCCGCCCTGCACCTCCGATCGGCCCACCTACGGCATCGTCGGGCTGTTCCATGTGCTGCCCCCGGCGCTCGGCTGGCTCTGGCGGCTGCTTGCCCCGCGCGGGCACGCGAACCCGAGCATCGTCGAGACCGAGGGCATGAGCAGCGAGGGGGTCGGCTCGTACTGGCCGTTCGCGACCGGCCGGCGCGTGGACCAGGCGAACCTGCTGCTCCGCCAGTTCCAGCAGACCACGGCGGTCGACTACGTGCTGTTCCCGAACCAGCATATCGGCTGCTGGCGCGTTGGCTTCATGCCGCAGTGGATCGGGCGGGAATACTTCGCTCGCCGCGGTTCGGCCCGCTTCGAGCCCGGTAAGCTCGTCCCCGCGCGCTACCCGCTTCTGGGCCGTGCGCCCATGGGCATCACGGTCGAAGGCCAGCAGATCCCGCGCTGGATGTTCCACGTCGACCTGCAGCGCGAGATCCAAGCCGAGACGTACGACCGCGGCGCGGCGCAGTTCCAGGAGTTCGCCGTCCGCGAGCTCCAGCAGTACCTGGTCGACGGCCTCGATCCGCTCGGGCGCCGGATCATAGACTGCGCGCTCAGCGGCGGCTCCGTCGACGACTTCGACAACCTGTTGCCGCACGCCTGAAACGACGCACCGGATGCGTGAGGCCGCGGCGGCTCGCGCGGCTCTCGGAGTCGCAAGCGTTTCGTCCGCTTCGCTCGAGCCGCCGCGCCTCGCTGGGGGACGGAGAGCGGCTGCGGCCCGCCTCTCCGCTCGGACGTTACCTGGGCGACCCAAGCACCAGCAGAGAAGAACGATCAACAGCGCGCGGTAGAGGTGGGGTGGCGGATGGGACTCGAACCCACGACAACCGGAATCACAATCCGGGACTCTACCAACTGAGCTACCGCCACCACTGGAACCGCTTGGCGCGCCCGACAGGACTCGAACCTGTAACCGCCGGCTTAGAAGGCCGATGCTCTATCCGGTTGAGCTACGGGCGCGGGGGCCCTGTCGGACGGTGGTGTTTCTGGTCGGGGTGGAGAGATTCGAACTCCCGACATCTTGCTCCCAAAGCAAGCGCGCTACCAGACTGCGCCACACCCCGGAAGGGTGAGAAGTCTACCGGCGGCGCGCCTTTCGGTCAAACCGCACGCCGGCGGCCGCGCGCCATGCCGTGCCCGGAATTTTTGCTTGCCCCCTTGACCCACGTTTGGTATCAACCGCGCTTCGCTTTCGTGCAGGCCGCGCCTTCTCCCAATGCCGGTTGAATCGCTCGACAAGGTCAGGGTCACCACCCGCTACGTCCCCGATACAGGGGAGACGTACATGAACCCGCGCCAGAAGGCCCACTTCCGCCGGCTGCTGGAGGGCGTCAAGAGCGAGCTCGCGCAGGACATCGACCGCGCGGTGCACACCATGCAGCACGAGGCGACGATCTTCGCCGACCCGAACGACCGTGCCACGCAGGAATCCGACATGACGATCGAGCTGCGCAACCGCGATCGCGAGCGCAAGCTGATCAAGAAGATCGACCAGACGATCGCGAAGATCGACGCCGACGAGTACGGGTACTGCGAGGCGTGCGGCGCGGAGATCGGACTCGAGCGCCTCGACGCGCGTCCAACGGCGTCGCTCTGCATCGATTGCAAGACGCTCGAGGAGATGCGCGAGCGGCAGAAGGGCAAGTAGCCGCCGGTCGCGCGCGCTCCCTCGAGGAAACGCGCGCCCACCACGACGTGTTCAGCACCAAGCACAACGGCGCCCGCAGGCGCCGTTGTCGTTGTGCGATCCGAGCTTACGACGGCTGCGCCGCCGACTCCTTCTCCGCCTCGCTCACTGCCTTCATGGAGAGGCGCAGGCGGCCCTTCTCGTCGGCCTCGAGCACCTTCACCTTGACCTGCTGGCCTTCCTTGAGATGGTCGGCAACGCTGTTCACGCGCACGTTCGAGATCTGCGAGATGTGCAGCAGGCCGTCGCGGCCGGGCAGCACGCTCACGATCGCGCCGAAATCGAGGAGCTTGAGCACGGTGCCGTCGTAGACCTTCCCGACCTCGACGTCGGCAGCGATCTCGAGAATGCGCTTGCGCGCGGCCTCGCCGCCCTCGGCGGAAAGCGATGCGATGGAGATGGTCCCGTCGTCGCCGATCTCGATCGTCGTGCCCGTCTCCTCCTGCAGGCCGCGCACCACGACGCCACCCTTGCCGATCACGTCGCGGATCTTCTCCGGATTGATCTTCACCTTGATGATGCGCGGCGCGTAGGTCGAGATCTCGGAGCGCGAGCCGCCGATCGCCGTCTTCATCTTGTCGAGGATCAGCATGCGGCCCTCGCGCGCCTGCGCAAGCGCGACCGCCATGATCTCCTTCGTGATGCCCTCGATCTTGATGTCCATCTGCAGGGCCGTCACGCCGCGGTCGGTGCCGGCGACCTTGAAGTCCATATCCCCAAGGTGGTCCTCGTCGCCCAGGATGTCGGAGAGCACGGCGAAGCGGTTGCCCTCCTTGATGAGACCCATCGCGATGCCGGCGACGTGGTTCTTGGTCGGCACGCCGGCGTCCATGAGCGCGAGGCTGCCGCCGCACACGCTCGCCATCGACGACGAGCCGTTCGACTCGGTGATCTCCGAGACGATGCGGATCGAGTAGCTGAACTCCTCGGGGCTGGGCAGCACCGCCGCCAGCGCACGCTTGGCGAGTCGTCCGTGGCCGATCTCGCGGCGCTTCGGCGCGCCCATGCGCCCCGTCTCGCCGGTGGCGTAGGGCGGCATGTTGTAGTTGAGCATGAAGCGATCGCGGTACTCGCCTTGGATCGCGTCGATGATCTGCTCGTCGCGGCCGGTGCCGAGCGTCGCGACGACCATCGCCTGCGTCTCGCCGCGGGTGAAGAGCGCCGAGCCGTGGGTGCGCGGCAGCAGGCCGACGCGGATCGTGATCGGACGCACGGTGCGCGTGTCGCGACCGTCGATGCGCGGCTCGCCGTCGAGGATCTGGCTGCGGACGATCTTCGCCTCGAGGTTGAAGAGGAGATCGCCGATGACGTTGGTGTCGGGCGCGTTCTCCCCGCCCGCGAACGCCTCCTGCGTCTTCTTCTGGATCTCGGCGAGGCGCGTCTGCCGCGCCTGCTTCTGCTTGATGCGATACGCCTCGCGCAGGTCGCCTTCCGCGAGCTCGCTCACGCGAAGGACGAGCGACTCGTCCTTCGCCGCCGGCTGCCAGTCCCACGCCGGCTTGCCCGCCTCATCGGCGAGCTCGTTGATGGCGCGGATGGCGTTCTGCATCTGCTCGTGGCCGAACACCACGGCCCCGAGCATCACCTCCTCGGGCAGCTCCTGCGCCTCGGACTCGACCATGAGCACCGCCTGCTCGGTGCCGGCGACGACGAGGTTGAGCTTCGAGTCCTTGAGCTGCGTCGCGGTCGGATTGAGCACGTACTGCCCGTCCAGGTAACCCACGCGGGCGGCGCCGATCGGTCCGTTGAACGGAATCCCCGAGAGCGTGAGCGCCGCCGAGCAGCCGATCATCGCCGGGATGTCGGGATCGACCTCGGAATTGCACGAGACGACCGTCGCGACGACCTGGACCTCGTTGTAGAAGCCCTCGGGGAAGAGCGGACGGATGGGGCGGTCGATGAGGCGCGAGGTGAGCGTGTCCTTCTCACTCGGCTTGCCCTCGCGCTTGAAGAACCCGCCCGGGATGCGGCCCGCGGCGTAGAACTTCTCGCCGTAGTCCACCGTGAGCGGCAAAAAGTCCTGACCCGGCCTCGCCTGCTTGGCGCAGACCACCGTGCAGAGGACGACCGAGTCCTCCATGTTCACGAGGACCGCACCGGTCGCCTGGCGGGCGATCTCGCCGGTCTCGAGCGTCACTGTGTGGCTGCCGTACTGAAAGGTCTTCTTCACTGGATTCGACATGCGGGCTCCATCCGTTCACACGAGCGCGCGCGCCGGCGCCCTGCCTGGAAGATCATCCGGGCAGGGGGCAGCGGCGACGGGGCGAAAAGGCAATGCGAAACGCCCACGCGCGGCGGGCGTCGGGGATCACTTGCGCAGGCCGAGCTGCTCGATCAGCTTGCGATAGCCGTCGAGGTCGGTGCGGCGCAGGTAGTCGAGCAGCTTGCGCCGCTGGCTCACCATCCTGAGGAGGCCGCGCCGCGAGTGGTGGTCCTTGACGTGCGCCTTGAAGTGGTCGGTGAGGCCGTTGATGCGCGCGGTGAGGAGCGCGACCTGCACTTCGGGCGAGCCGGTGTCGCCGGCCTTGCGCTGATGTTGTTGGATGACTTGCGCCTTTGCGGCGACGCTTACGGACATGGCCTGAAATCTCTTCCTGCGTTTGGTCTGCGGAAACGCGAAATTGTACCCGGCGATCAGGAATTTGCACAAGGCTCGGGGAGCCCTGCGCGAGAGTCCCCGGCGATCAGGCGGCGGGGACGGAGCCGCCCATCGCACGTGGCCTCGGCGAGCCCGAGAAAGCGCTCGCCGGGTCCGTAAGCACGGCAGAGGCCGACGCCCGCGAGGCTGCCGGCTTTGGCCAAACGCCCTTGCCGAAGGTCGCCTGCAGCCTCCGCGTCGAGCGTGATCGCCGGGAGCGCCGCGAGCAGGTGGTCGGCGGGCAGGAGCCGCGCGACGCGCGCATCGGCCGGGAGGGCCTCGAGCGCCTCGAGGGCCAGCGCCTGCTCGACGTCCGCGTCGCCGACGCCCGTGCGCCGCAGGGCGGCGAGGTGTGCGCCGCACCCGAGCGCGGCGCCGAGATCCTCGGCGAGGGTCCGGATGTACGTGCCCTTGCTGCAGCGGACTTCGAGCGTGAGCTCGTCGCCGGCGAGGTCGCGCCAGGCGAGCGCATGGATCCGGACCGGACGCGGCGCGCGGTCGATCTCCATGCCCGCCCGCGCGTAGTCGTAGAGCGCCCGGCCCGCGTGTTTCAACGCCGAATGCATCGGCGGGACCTGGCGGATCTCGCCGCGGAAACGCGCCGCGGCGGCGTCGAGGGCGGCCGCGTCCACCGCCACCGTGCGGCGCTCGAGCACCTCGCCTTCGGCGTCGCTCGTGCTGGTGCGGACGCCGAGCTTGATGCGCGCGACGTACCGCTTGTCGGCATCGAGCAGCACGGCGCCGAACTTCGTGGCGTCGCCGAAACAGATCGGCAGCAGGCCGCTCGCCAGCGGATCGAGCGTGCCGGTGTGCCCCGCCTTGGCCGCCGCGAACAGCCGCTTCGCCGCCTGCAGCGCGGCGTTTGAGGTGATGCCTACGGGCTTGTCGAGGAGCAGGACGCCGTGGATCGCGCGCCGCGCGCGCCGGCGCGACTCACCGCTCATCGTCGGGCTTCGCCGTGCTCACCGCCTGGTCGATGAGCTGCGTGAGGCGCACGCCCTGCTCGATCGAGTCGTCGTACTCGAACCGGAGCTCGGGCGTCGCATGCGTCCTCAGGCGCCGCCCGAGGTGCGCGCGCAGGAAGCCGGCGGCGCGGCGCAGGCCCGCCATGGTCTCGTCGCGGTGCGCGGTGTCGAGCGTCGAGACGCGCACCCTGGCGTGCTCGAGGTCAGGCGACACGTCGACGCCGATGATCGTCACCATGTGCACGCGCGGGTCCTTGAGCTCGAGCCGGATGAGCTCGGAGAGCTCGCGCTGGATCTGGTCGCCCACGCGATGCAGGCGTTGCTCGTTGGCCATGTCGGTCTGCCTCCGTCGCAGACGCCGGACGGAAAGGATGCCGCGGCGCCGCCCGGGAGTCGGGGGAGCTCGCGGGGCCGGGTCGTCGGGGCTTGCGGCGTGGTCCGCGAAGCCCCGGCGTGGGTCAGAGGGTGCGCGCGACTTCCTGGACTTCGTAGACCTCCAGCTGGTCGCCCACCTGGATGTCCTGGTAGCCCTTGATCGACAGGCCGCACTCAAAGCCGCCCTTGACCTCGCGCACGTCGTCCTTGAAGCGCTTGAGCGAATCGAGCTCGCCGTCGTAGACCACCACGTTCTCGCGCAGCAGGCGCACCTTCGCGCCGCGCTTCACGAGGCCGTCGAGCACGTAGCAGCCGGCCACGGTGCCGACGCGCGAGATCTTGAACACCTGCCGGATCTCCACGAGGCCGATGACGGCCTCCTTCTTCTCCGGCGCGAGCATCCCGGAGAGCGCCGCCTTCACCTCGTCGACCGCGTCGTAGATGATGTTGTAGTAGCGGATGTCGACCCCGGAGGTCTCGGCGAGCTTGCGCGCCGCGGCGTCGGCGCGCGTATTGAAGCCGACGATGACCGCCTTCGACGCCAGCGCGAGGTTCACGTCGCTCTCGGTGATGCCGCCCACCGCCGCGTGGATCACGCTCACCTTCACCTCGTCGGTGGAGAGCCTGGTGAGCGCATGCACGAGCGCCTCCTGCGAGCCCTGCACGTCCGCCTTGAGCAGGATGTTCAGGGTCTTGGCCTCGCCCTCGCCCATCTGCTCGAAGACGTTCTCGAGCTTCGCCGCCTGCTGCTTGGCGAGCTTGACGTCGCGGAACTTGCCCTGGCGGAAGAGTGCGATCTCGCGCGCCCGGCGCTCGTCGCCGAGCACCACCAGCTCGTCGCCCGCGTTCGGCACGTCGGCGAGGCCCTGGATCTCGACCGGGATCGACGGCCCTGCGCTCTGGATCGGCTTGGCGTTCTCATCCAGCATCGCCCGCACGCGCCCGTAGGACGCGCCCGCGAGCACCACGTCGCCGCGGTTGAGCGTGCCGGACTGCACGAGCACGGTCGCGACCGGGCCGCGACCCTTGTCGAGGCGCGACTCGATGACGATGCCCTTCGCCGGCGCGGCGACCGGCGCCGTGAGCTCCCGCACCTCCGCCTGCAGGAGGATGTTCTCCAGCAGCTCGTCGACGCCGTCGCCGGTACGCGCCGAGACCTGCACGAACGGCGACTCGCCGCCGTACTCCTCCGGCACCACCGACTGCGCCACCAGCTCCTGCTTCACCCGCTCGGGGTTCGCCTCGGGCTTGTCGATCTTGTTGATGGCGACGACGAGCGGCACGCCCGCGGCCCTCGCGTGCGAGATCGCCTCCATCGTCTGCGGCATCACGCCGTCGTCGGCGGCGACCACCAGCACGACGATGTCGGTCACCTTGGCGCCGCGAGCACGCATCGCGGTGAACGCCTCGTGACCTGGCGTATCGAGGAAGGTGATGACGCCGCGGTCGGTCGTGACGTGGTAGGCACCGATGTGCTGCGTGATCCCGCCCGCCTCGCCCGCGGCGACCTTGGTGCGGCGGATGTAGTCGAGGAGCGATGTCTTGCCGTGGTCGACGTGGCCCATCACGGTCACCACGGGGGGCCGCGGCAGCACCTCCGGCACGGCCGTGTCCACCGGCACTTCCTCGAGGTAAGCCTCGGGATCGTCGAGCTTCGCCGCGATCGCCTTGTGGCCGAGCTCCTGGACGACGATCATCGCCGTTTCCTGGTCCAGCGCCTGGTTGATGGTCACCATCTGGCCCATCTTCATGAAGGCCTTGATGACCTCGGCCGCCTTCACCGACATCTTGTGCGCCAGGTCGGCGACGGTGATCGTCTCCGGCACGTGGATCTCGCGCACCTGCGGCTCGGTCGGCGGCGTGAAGGCGCGGCCCTCGCCGTCGCCGTGACGCGGGTGGCGCGACACCTTGGGCTGGTGCCAGCCGGCCGCGCCGCCCGCCGTGTCGCCGCGGGTCTTGATCGTGCGCCGCTTGTCGGCGTCGTCGCGCCACGTGCTCGTGCGCTCGGGCTTCTTGGCCTTCTTCTCCTCGCCGGCCGCGGTCTTGGGCTTGTGCAGGCGGGTGTCGCTGGGTGCGGCGGCCGGCTGGCCCGTCTTCGCCTGGGCCTCCGCGGCGCGCCGCTCGGCTTCACGCTGCTCCGCCTCGCGCTGCTCGGCGACCTTGCGCTCGCGCTCCTGCTTCTCCGCCAGCTCCGCAGCCTGCCGCGCCGCGAGCTCCGCGTCGCGCCGGCTCTCGGCCTCGCGCTGCTCGACCTCGACGGCGTCGATCGCGCCGGGAGGCGCCTCGATCACCGCCGGGCCGCCCTCGCCCGACTCGCGCTTGACGAACACGCGCTTCTTGCGCACCTCCACCTGGATGGTGCGCGCCTTGCCGGTCGAATCGGCGCGCTTGATCTCGCTCGTCTGCCGGCGCATGAGCGTGATCTTCTGCTTCGGCTCGCTGGAGCCGTGCTGCTTGCGCAGGTAATCGAGCAGCTTGGTCTTGTCCTGCTCGGTGAGCAGGTCGTCGGCGACGCGCTTGTGAACCCCGGCGGCCTTGAGCTGCTCGAGCAGCACCGCGGGTTGAACCTTGAGCTCGCCGGCAAACTGGGAAACGCTCGTGCTAGCCATGGGAAACATTACTCCTGCGCGAACCAGTGCTCGCGCGCCTTCATGATGAGTGCCTTCGCCCGCTCCTCGTCGATGCCGCCGAGCTCCACCAACTCGTCGACCGCGAGGTCCCCGAGATCGTCGCGCGTCTTGACGCCGCCCTGGGCGAGCTTGGCGGCGAGGGCGGTGTCCATGCCCTCGAGGTCGAGCAGGGTCCGGTCGACGTCCTGCACCTGCTCCTCGCTCTTGATCGCCTGCACGATGAGCGCGTCGCGCGCCCGCGAGCGCAGCTCGTTGACGGTCACCTCGTCGAGGCCCTCGATCTCCATCATCTCGTTGATCGGGACGTACGCGATCTCCTCGAGCGTCGAGAAACCCTCCTGGATGAGAAGGTCGGCGAGCTCCTCGTCGACGTCGAGCTTCGCGACGAACAGCGCGCGGATCGATTCCGACTCCTTCGCCTGCTTCTCGCGCGACTCCTCCTCGCTCATGAGGTTGATGTGCCAGCCGGTGAGCTCCGACGCGAGGCGCACGTTCTGTCCGGCGCGGCCGATGGCGATGGCGAGGTTCTCCTCGTCCACCACGACGTCCATCGAGTGCCGCTCCTCGTCGACGACGATCGACGACACCTCGGCCGGCGCCAGCGCCCCGACGACGAACTGCGCCGGGTCGGGCGACCAGAGGATGATGTCGACGCGCTCGCCGGCGAGCTCCTGCGTCACCGCCTGGACGCGCGAGCCGCGCATGCCGACGCAGGTGCCGATCGGGTCGACCCGCTTGTCGTGCGACAGCACCGCGATCTTCGCGCGCACGCCCGGGTCGCGCGCGGCCGACTTGATCTCGAGCAGCCCCTCCTCGATCTCGGGCACCTCCAGCCGGAACAGCTCGATGATGAAGTTGGGAGCGGTGCGCGAGATCACCAGCTGCGGCCCGCGCACGGTGCGGTCGATCTTGAGGAGGTAGGCGCGCACGCGGTCGCCGACCCGAAGGTTCTCCTTCGGGATCATCTGGTCGCGCGGCAGCACCGCCTCGACCCGGCCCGACTCGACGATCGCGTTGCCGCGCTCGATGCGCTTGATGGTGCCGGTGACGAGCTTCTCGTTTCGCGCGAGGAAGTCCTGCAGGATCTGCTCGCGCTCGGCGTCGCGGATCTTCTGCAGGATGACCTGTTTCGCCGCCTGCGCGCCGATACGGCCGAACTCGATCGGCTCGAGCGGCTCCTCGATGTAGTCCTCGACCTTGGCATCCGGGTCGAGCTTCAGCGCCTCGGAGAGCGGGATCTGGCTCTCGGGGAGCTCGACCGCGTCGTCGGCGACGATCTGCCAGCGCCGGAAGGACTCGAACTCGCCGGTCTCGCGGTCGATCGCCACGCGCACGTCCATCTCTTCGTTTGCCTTGCGCTTGGTGGCCGAGCCGATGGCGAGCTCGAGCGCGCCGAAGACGATGTCCTTCTGCACGTTCTTCTCGCGCGCCAGCGCATCCACCAGCAGCAACAGCTCGCGACTCATGGTTCTTCGCTCCTCGACTCTCAGATCTTCGGCACCAGCCGCGCGCGCTCGACGTCCGCAAGGCGGAACGAGTGCACCGCGCCCTCGACCTCCAGGTCGAGCTGCTCGTCGTCGGCGCCGCGCAGGACGCCGATGAAGCGGCGCCGGCCGTTCAGCGGCGCGCGCAGGCTCACCGCCGCCTCCTGCCCGGCGAAGCGGCGGAAATCGGCCGGCTTCTTGAGCACGCGGTCGAGGCCCGGCGAGGAAACCTCCAGCCGCTCGTACGGCATCCCCTCGACCGTGAGGACGCGAGAGAGCTGGTTGCTCGCCCGCTCGCAGTCGTCGACCGTGACGCGGCCCTCGGGATTCGCCGGGTCGGCGCCCCGGGTCGCGGCCTCGAGTCGGTCCATGAAGATGCGCACGAGCCCGCGGGGGCCGCGTTCCAGATGGACGAGCTCGTACCCGAGCCCGTGCAGGCTCTCCTCGACAATACGTTCCAGTGTGCTCAAGCTGCGATTCGCAAACAAAAAATGGGCGCGAGGCCCATCGGTGTAAAGCCTTGAAAGTATAGCAGCGTAGCCCGTCGGAGACAACGGGGCCGCGGCTGCGAGGACCGCCGGGTCGCGGCCGCGGCCCGCGCCGCTGGCGCGTCCCGACAGCTTCGCCGTACGCGCGCAGCGCCGACCGCGGGGATCAGCGCCGGTTCAGCGCGCGAGCGCGTCGGCTGGAGGGCGGTCGTGCAGCTGGGGCGTCACCGCCCGGGCGTTTGGCGAGGATCGCCCGGCCGGATGCCGATCGCCGTGGCGCCGAAGCCTCGCCGGCGCCCGGGACTTCGGCCTGCGATCCGCGGGCCGGAAGGGTCTTCGCGGCATCTCCGGCCTCATCGAACCGCCGCGGCCCCCGCCTCTCCCCGGGATCGCGCGCGGGTGCGACGGAACGCGGCGGCCTCGGCGCCGGTCGTCCCTCGGTCCCGACACGTCGGTCGCTGGCATTGCGTCCGTCGCGTCGCCCGGTCTGGCCGTCGCCGCGAACGGCGCCGCGGTTGTCATCGCGCTGCCCCCGGGCGCGTTCCGGAAGTTCGGGCCGCCCTGACCGGCGATCCGTGCGCGGGCGGAAACCGTCCTGGCGCTCGAAGCCGGCCGCGCGGCGAGAACCGCTCCCGGCGCGGACGCCACCCTCGCGTCGAAAGCCCGTCCCCGTGCTGCCGGCCGCCTGGTCTCGCTTTTCCCATCGCGGACGCTCGCCTGCGGCACGGGGCCGCCCGCCGGACTTCGCCGCCTCGCGCTCGAACCGGGGCCGACCGGGCCCCTCGGCGCCGCGCTCGTCGTCGCGGGCGCGGGGACGATCGGTCGCGCGCGGGCGATCGTCACGAAAGCGCGGGCCCGTCCCCTTGAATTGCTCACCGCGCCGGTTTTCGCGCGCGCCCGGGATCGGGCGCCGGGAAGGCGCGGCGGACTCGCGACGATCGAACGGCCGTCGATCGGGTCCACCATGTTGCTGCTGCTCCGGATCGCGGCTCCGCACTCCGGCCCCGCGTTCGGTCCATTCGGGCCGCTCGCCGCGCTGCCACCTTGCTCCACGCGGGGACTCGGGTACCCGGTCGCGTGTCCGCGACGGCGATGGCTCGTCTCGCGGGCCGCGCGGGCGGAAAGCGCCCGCACCTGGCCGACCCGGCCTCGGCCCCGCGCCTGCCCCACCACCGCGCGGCCGGGACGTGCGCCCGTCCAGCCGCGCCTCGCGCGACCACGTCTGCCCCGGCGTTCGGCGCGGCTTCGCGCGCGCCTCGGTTGCCGCTGCGCTCTGCCCGCTTTGCGCATCGCCGCGCGTCGCCGGCGCAGAGGAGTGCGCCTCGACCGTGGTCCCCCTTTCAGGCCCGTCACGTCCCTCGCGCCTTCGCGGCGGCGCCCGGCCTTCGCCGATCGCCGGCTCGCGCGCGCGCTCAGTTCCAGGCGCGCGACGCGCCCCGGAACGAGCGCGTGTCGCCCCCGCGTGAGCGCCTCTCGCGAAATCGTCGGCTGCGGGCGCTTCGTGGCGCAGCGGGGGCTCGCGGCGGCTGCCGGCCGTTTCCGCCTGCGCGACGGTCTCGAGCAGCGTGGCGACCTCGTTCGGCTCGAGCTCGAGCCAACGCCCGCGCGTGAGACGCGGCGGCAGCGACACGGGACCGAAGCGCGTGCGGATGAGTCGCGTGACGCCGTGGCCGATGGCTTCGAAAAGCCGCCGCACCTCGCGGTAGCGTCCCTCGTGGAGCGTCACCTTGTACCAGCGGTTGCGACCCTCGCCGCCGGCCTCGGCGAGCGCGTCGAAGCGCGCGAAGCCGTCGTCGATCTGGATTCCGGACGTCAGGGATTCGATCTCTGCCGGCGCCAGCTCGCCATCGACACGGACCGAGTATTCGCGCTCGTGCTCGTAACGCGGATGCATGAGCCGCGCCGTGAGGTCGCCCGAGGTGGTGAAGATCAGCAGGCCTTCGGTGTTGAAGTCGAGGCGGCCGACCGCGAGCCAGCGCGCGTTGCGCAGCCGCGGCAGGTTGGCGAAGACGCTCGGTCGCCCTTCCGGGTCGTCGGCGCTGACGATCTCCCCCGCGGGCTTGTGGTAGAGCAGCACGCGCGGCGACGAGTCGTCGTAGCGCAGGTTGACGAGCCGCCCGTCGACCTTGACGCGATCGCCGGCGGCGACGCGCTGCCCGATGTTCGCGGTTGCGTCGTTGACCACGACGCGACCGGCCGCGATCAGCGTCTCGAGGTCGCGCCGCGAGCCGAGGCCCGAGCGTGCGAGGACCTTTTGCAGCTTTTCCCCGCGCGCGTCGTCGCCCGCGCTTGCGCTGCGCGCGCCGCGAAAGCGCTCAGGCCGCCGCGGCGCGCCGCTCTTCGACCACGAAGTCTTCGGTCCGCGGGAACGCGAAGGCGTTGCTTCCCTCGGCGGCGGGCGGTCCTGCGGGTTCCGCCGCGGCGGGCGGCGCGAGGCCGAGGTCGAGCGAGGGGGAGATTTCTTCAAGGGGGGGAAGCTCCTGGAGCGAACGCAGGCCGAGGTCGTCGAGGAAGGCGCGCGTGGTCGCGTAGAGGGCGGGCCGGCCGGGCGCGTCGCGATGGCCGACGACGTCGATCCAGCCGCGCGCCTCGAGCGACTTGATGACGTTCGGCGACACCGTGACGCCGCGGATGTCCTCGATGTCGCCGCGCGTGACCGGCTGGCGGTAGGCGATGATGGCGAGCGTCTCCATCACCGCCCGCGAATACTTCGGCGGCCTCTCCGGGTTCACCCGCTCGAGATAGCGCTGGTACTCGGGCCGCGTCTGGAAGCGCCAGCCGCTGGCGAGATTGACGAGCTCGACGCCGCGGCCTGCCCACACCTCGCGCAGCTCGTCGAGCAGACGGCGCACGGTATCCGCGCCGACGTCGTCGTCGAAGAGCCGGCGCAGCTCGGGGATCGCGAGCGGCGCGCTCGCCGCGAGCAGCGCGGTTTCGAGCACGGCCTTCACTTCGGCCGGGCTGAGCAGCGTCGGTTGGTCCTGCATCGTTCTCAGCTCTCCATCGCGGCGGGCGTGCCCGCGCGCTTCACGTAGATCGGGGCGTAGGGCTCGGCCTGGGTGATCTCGACGAGCGCTTCGCGCGCGAGCTCGAGCAGCGCGAGGAAGGTCACGACCAGCACCGGCACACCCTTCCAGGGATCGAAGAGCTCGCGGAGCTCGCGGTACTCGCCCTCCTGGAGGAGCCGCAGCACGATGGTCATGTGCTCGCGTACCGACAGCTGGTCGCGCGTCACCTTGTGGTGCTCGCGCATGCGCGCCTGCCTGAGCAGCTCGCGCCAGGCGGCCGCGAGGTCCTCGGGCCGCACCTGCGGCAGGCGATGCGCGATCGTCTGCTCGACCCAGACGCCGACCGCGTGGAAATCGCGGTCGCGGTGCGGCAAGGCGTCGAGCTTCTGGGCGCCGAGCTTCATGCGCTCGTACTCGAGCAGCCGCCGTACCAGCTCCGCGCGCGGGTCCTCGGCCTCCTCGTGGCCCACGGCCTTCGGCCGCGGCAGCAGCATCCGCGACTTGATCTCCATGAGCATCGCGGCCATCACCAGGTACTCCGCGGCGAGCTCGAGGTTCTTCTCGCGCATCGCCTCGACGTACGCGAGATACTGGCGCGTGAGCTCCGCCATGGGAATGTCGAGGATGTCGACGTTCGCCTTGCGCACGAGGTAGAGCAGCAGGTCGAGCGGCCCCTCGAAGGTCTCGAGCAGGATCTCGAGCGCGTCGGGCGGGATGTAGAGGTCGGACGGCAGCTCCGCGAGCAGCTCGCCGTGGACCTTCGCCACGTGCGCGGGCTTCGCGTCGGCATCGTGGACGAGCTCCAGGGTCACCATGCGTGCGCTGCGGCGCTCGGCCGGGTCACTTGTAGTCGAGCCCCATGACTTCGCGCACCTCGCGCATCGTCTCGCGCGCGACGCCGCGCGCCTTGTCGCAGCCGTCGGCGACGATGTTGCGCACGAGCGTCGGATCGTCCAGGTACGCCTGCGCGCGCTCCCGCATCGGCGACAGCTCGCGGAGCACGGACTCGACCACCGGCTGCTTGCATTCGAGGCAGCCGATGCCGGCGCTGCGGCAGCCTTCCTGCACCCACTGCTTCGTCGGCTCGTCGGAGTAGACGAGGTGGAACTGCCACACCGGGCACTTCTCCGGGTCGCCCGGGTCGGTGCGCTTCACCCGCGCCGGGTCGGTGGGCATGGTGCGGATCTTCTTCGTGACGCTCTCCGGGTCCTCGCGCAGCCCGATGGCGTTCCCGTAGGACTTCGACATCTTCTGGCCGTCGAGGCCGGGCAGCCGCGAGGCTTCGGTGAGCAGCGCATCGGGCTCGACGAGGATCATGCGGCCACCGCCTTCGAGGTAGCCGAAGAGCCGCTCGCGGTCGCCCGCGGCCAGGTTCTGCTGCTCCTCCACGAGCGCGCGGGCGGATTCGAGCGCGCCCTCGTCGCCCTGCTCCTGGTAGCGCGTGCGCAGCTCGAAGTAGAGCTTGGCCTTGCGGCTGCCCATCTTCTTCGCCGCCGCCTTCACCTTGTCCTCGAAGCCCGGCTCGCGGCCGAAGACGTGGTTGAAGCGCCGCGCGACCTCGCGCGTGAGCTCGACGTGCGGCACCTGGTCCTCGCCCACCGGGACGTAGGTGGCGCGGTACATGAGAATGTCGGCGGCCTGCAGCAGCGGATAGCCGAGGAAGCCGTAGGTCGAGAGGTCGCGGTCGGAGAGCCTCTCCTGCTGGTCCTTGTAGGTCGGGACGCGCTCGAGCCAGCCGAGCGGCGTCGCCATCGAGAGCAGCAGGTGCAGTTCCGCGTGCTCGGGAATGCGCGACTGGATGAAGAGCGTCGCCTGCGACGGATCGACGCCGGCGGCGAGCCAGTCGATCGCCATGTCCCATACGCTCGACTCGATCACCTCCGGCTCGCCGTAGTGCGTCGTGAGGGCGTGCCAGTCGGCGACGAAGAAGAAGGAGGGGTACTCGCTCTGCAGCCGGATCCAGTTGCGCAGCGCGCCGTGGAAGTGGCCGAGGTGCAGCGCGCCCGTGGGACGCATGCCGGAGACGACGCGCTCTTCGAGCATCAGAGTTGGAAGATCGCCGAGATGAGGCTGGCCGACGCGTTCACCATCGGGTACAGGATCACGCCGAGCACGTTGGTGAAGAGCAGCACCAGGAGGATCGGGAAGCCGAACGGCTCGAGGCGCGAATAGCTCGAGGCGAGCTTGTGCGGCAGCAGGCTCACCGCGATCCGCCCGCCGTCGAGCGGCAGGATCGGCAGCAGGTTCAGCACCATCAGCACCAGGTTCACCTGGATGCCGATCTCCGCCACGCGCGGGAAGAAGCCGTCGAAGTAGACCCCGGCGAACTCCGAGAACTTGAGCGTCGCGCCCCAGGCGAGCGCCATGACGAAGTTCGCCGCCGGCCCCGCCGCAGCGACCCAGAACATGTCGCGCTTCGGGTTCCTCAGCGCATGGAAGTTGACCGGCACCGGCTTCGCCCAGCCGAAGATCAGTCCCCCGCCGGCGAGCATCTTCGAGCTCGCGAAGATCACCAGAGGCACGATGATCGTGCCCATCAGGTCGATGTGGCGGATCGGGTTGAGGCTGACGCGGCCGAGGACGTAGGCCGTCGGATCGCCGAAGTGCCGGGCGACGTAGCCGTGGGCGGCCTCGTGCAGCGTGATCGCGAAGATGATCGGCAGTGCAGCGACGGCGAGGTCGGCTATGAACCGGGAATCCATCGACACCCAGCGGATGAATCGTTCGATTGTAACAGAGCGTCGCGACGCGGCCGCGAGTCACCCAGGCGCCGCGCTGCGCGCTCACGCGCGGCACCACCGCGCGCGCCGGGCCGGGCCGCAGCGTCAGTGCAGGAACGGCCCAACCGGCCCCTTCCCCTCGCGGACGATCTCCGGCGCGTCTCGGGTCAGGTCCACGATGGTCGTCGGGGTGGTGCCGCAGCTCCCGCTGTCGATGATGAGCTCGACCACCTTCTCCAGCCGCTCGCGGATCACCTGCGGGTCGTCGAGCGGCTCGTCCTCGCCGGGCAGGATCAGCGTTGTCGAGAGCAGCGGCTCGCCGAGCTCGGCGAGCAGCGCCTGTGCCACGGGATGCTCGGGGATGCGGATGCCGATGGTCTTGCGCTTCGGGTGCAGGATGCGGCGCGGCAGGTCGCGCGACGCCTCGAGGATGAAGGTGTAGCTCCCCGGCGTTGCCGCCTTGAGCAGGCGGAAGCGCGTGTTGTCGACGCGCGCGACATGCCCGATCTCGGTGAGGTCGCGGCACATGAGCGTGAAGTGGTGGTTCTCGTCGACGTCGCGGATCCAGCGGATGCGCTCCATCGCCGCCTTGTCGCCCATCTGGCAGCCGAGCGCATAGCACGAGTCGGTGGGATAGGCGATCACGCCGCCGGCGCGCAGGATCTCCACCGTCTGCCGGATGAGTCGCTTCTGCGGGTCGCGCGGATGGATGACGAAGTACTGCGACATGCTTCCCGGCGCTTCGCTCATGCGCGGCTTGTGGACGCGCGCACTGGACCATCGAGGTCGAGCGCCTTCCACACCGGCTCGAGCGAAGGTGCGAGCGCCGGTGCGCGACCGGGTTCCGACCCCTCGCCGGGGCCGTGGAAATCGGAGCCGCGCGAGGCCGCGAGGCCGAAGGCGCGGGCGAGCCGCGCATACGCTGCCGCCTGCGCAGGCTCGTGGCTGCCGGTCGCGATCTCCAGGGCGCCGCCGCCGAGATCGCGGAACTCGCCCACCAGTTGCTCGGCATCCGCGCTCGAGAGCCGGTAACGCCCGGGGTGCGCAATGACGGCGATGCCGCCCGCGGCGCGGATCCAATCCACGGCATCGCGGAGCGCGGCCCAGCGGTGCGGGACGTAACCCGGCTTCCCGCGTGTCAGGTAATGGCGGAACACGGCTGCGGTGTCGCGCGCGCATCCGGCCTCGACGAGGAACCGCGCGAAGTGCGTACGTGCGATCAGGTCCGGGTTCTCGGCGTGCGCGTACGCGCCTTCGAGGCTCCCGCGGATGCCGATGGCCTCGAGCTGCGCGGCGATCAACGCCGCACGCGCGGCACGCTGGTGGCGGAGGCCGGCGAGGCCTCCGAGCAGTACCGGATGACGGGGATCGAGCCCGAGGCCGACGACATGCACCGTGGTCTCGTTCCAGGTCACCGAGACTTCGACGCCGGGCACGAATGCGACGCCCGATTCCTGCGCCGCTGCGGCGGCCTCGTCCAGGCCCCCCACTTCGTCATGGTCCGTGAGGGCCAAGCACTCCACGCCGTTGGCGGCGGCGCGGCGGACCAGTTCGGTCGGCGAAAGCTTCCCGTCGGAGCGGGTCGAATGGAGGTGAAGATCGACGTTCACCATCGATCCGAGGATATCACGCGCACATGACGAGGCCTCGCAGCGCGACGCATGCACGAGCGGCGCGCACAGTGCGGTGGCACTGCGTCTGCAACGCTGCCGTGCGTCGAGCGCGCCCGCCTCAGCGCGCCAGGAACGGCTCCACCAGCGCTGCGACCGCTTCGGGCTGGTCGTGGTGGACCATGTGGCCGGCCTCGGGGATCACGTGCTCGACGAGCGCCGCGAAGGAGCTCTTGCGGTCCGCGTAGTCCTCGGCGTGGATGCGCAGGTCCTTGAGCGTCGGCGACTCCTCCCCGTCGATCCAGAGCACGGGCGCGGTGATCGCACGCCAGCACGCCTTCGCTTCCTCCAGCCGGTAGGCCACCGGGTTGATGCGCTTGTGCGCGGGGTCGCTGAGCAGCCGCACGCGGCCGTCAGGGTCGAGCTGCCCCCAGTGCTCGGCGAAGAACGCCGCACGCTCCGCGGTCAGGCGAGGGTTGCGCTCGCGCATGCGCTCGGCGAGCTCAGCCACCGACGCGTAGTTGCGGAAGCGCTGCGTGCTCGCGAGCGAGTCGAGCCAGCGCCGGTAGCGCCGCGGCGCATCGGCGGGCTTGGCGTCGGCGAGGCCGAATCCCTCGAGGTTGACAAGGCGCGCGACGCGACCGGGCCGGATGCCCGCGTAGAGGCACGCGATGTTGCCGCCCATGCTGTGGCCGAGCAGGTTGGTGGGCCGCTGCGGCGAGTAGTGGTCGAGCAGCACCTCGAGGTCCGCCAGATAGTCGGGGAACCAGTACGCGTCCGCCCCGCTCCACTCGGTCAGCCCGTAGCCGCGCCAGTCGGGCGCCACGACGTGCCAGTCGCCGCGCAGCGCATCGACCAGGAACTGGAACGACGCCGACACGTCCATCCAGCCGTGCGTCATGAAGACGAGCGGCGCGCCGGGATCGCCCCACTCCCGGCAGTGGTAGCGCAGGCCGCGCGCATCGAGGAAGGTGGACCGGCTCGGCTTCATCGCGGCGCTGCTACCATCGCGCCCGTGACGCGCGGGTTGCCGCCCGGACGGTGCAAGCGCACGGGGAGACAACGATGCCACTCTACTCTCTCGGCGAGCGCAGGCCCGACCTGCGCGGCCGCTGTTTCGTCGCCGACACCGCGGCGATCATCGGCGCGGTGATCCTCGAGGACGAGGCGAGCGTCTGGTTCAACACGGTGGTGCGCGGCGACAGCGACCTGATCACCATCGGCCGTCGCACCAACGTTCAGGACGGCTCCGTGCTGCATGCGGACCCGGGCATCCCGCTCACGCTGGGCACGAGCGTCACTGTGGGCCACAAGGTGATGCTGCACGGCTGCACCATCGGCGACAACGCGCTGATCGGCATCAACAGCGTCGTCCTCAACCACGCCGTCATCGGCCGCAACTCCCTGGTGGGCGCGAACACGCTGATCCCGGAGCGGAAGACTTTCCCGGAGGGCGTCCTCATCCTCGGGCAGCCGGGCAAGGTGGTGCGCGAGCTCAAGCCCGAGGAGATCGACGGCCTGCGCCGCGCCGCCGACGTCTACGTGGAGCGGATCGCGCGCTACCGCGAGCACCTGCGCCCCTTCTCGCCGGGGACCTGACGAGGTGCCGCGCTCGACGCGCCGCCGGCTCACTTCGGCGCGAGACGGATCGCGCCGTCGAGACGGATCGTCTCGCCGTTCAGCATGACGTTCTCGATGATCTGCCTGGCGAGCGACGCGTATTCGGCAGCACGCCCGAGACGCGGCGGGAACGGCACCTGCTGGCCGAGCGAGTCCTGCACCTCCTTCGGCAGCCCTTTCAGCATGGGCGTCTCGAAGATGCCGGGCGCGATGGTGACGACGCGGATGCCGGTGCGTGCGAGGTCGCGCGCGATAGGCAGCGTCATGGCGACCACGCCGCCCTTCGAGGCCGCATAGGCAACCTGGCCGATCTGGCCGTCCATTGCCGCCACCGAGGCGGTGTTGACGATGACGCCGCGCTCGCCCTCGGCCGTCGGCGCGTTCTCTGCCATCTGCTCGGCAGCGAGGCGGATCATGTTGAAGGTGCCGATGAGGTTGATCGTGACGACCTTCGTGAAGCTCGCGAGCGTGTGCGGGGCTTCCTTGCCGAGGGTCTTCTCGCCCCACGCGATGCCGGCGCAGTTGACGAGCCCCTGCAGGCCGCCGAACTGGCCCACGGCGGCCGCCACCGTCGCCTTGCCGTCCGCTTCGCTGGTCACGTCGCACTTCGCGAAGCGCGCGGTCGAACCGAGCGACTTCGCCAGCGCTTCGCCCGCTTCCGCCTGAAGGTCGGCGAGGACGACGTTCGCGCCGCTGTCGACCAGCATCCGCGCCGTGCCCTCGCCGAGGCCCGAGGCACCGCCGGTGACGATGAATGTGAACCCCTTGATGTGCATCTCGTCTTCCTCCTGGCATCAGGCGCGGTGTTGGATCGCGGGTGCGCGCCGCAGGCGGCGGAGTATGCCCGAGGGGATCGGCGGTCGGCCATCAGCTGTCGGCGATCAGCTGTCGGCCGTCGGCTGTCAGCCATCGGCTGTCGGCACTCAGCTATCGGCACTCAGCCATCGGCGATCGGCCGTCGGCGTTCAGCCGTCGGCGATCCACGGCTGGGATTCGCCTCCCGAGAGTCGCGTGCGGGAGGGGTCGCGGCATTCGACGGTGCCGCGACTGCACGGATAGTCGCCCTGGCGGCGACAGAGCTGCTATATCGCCAGGTACTGCGCCCTCGCCGCCTCGTCCGCTTCGAGCTCCGCCATCGTGCCCTCGAAGCGGATGCGGCCCTTCTCGATGATGTAGGCGCGATCGGCGACGCCGGTGGCGAAGTGCAGGTTCTGCTCGGAAAGCAGCACCGAGAGGCCCTCGGCCTTCAGGTCGCGGATGGTCGCGGCCATCTGGTCGACGATCACCGGCGCGAGGCCCTCCGAGGGCTCGTCGAGGAGGATGCACGTCGGGTTGCCCATGAGCGTGCGCGCGATGGTGAGCATCTGCTGCTCGCCGCCCGAAAGCTCGCCGCCGCGCGCGTCGCGCCGCTCGGCGAGGTTCGGAAAGAGGCGGAACAGCCGTTCCGCGGTCCACGCAGGCGCGCCGCGGCGTTCGCGCTGCCGGCCGACTTCGAGGTTCTCGGCGACCGTGAGGTCGGTGAAGATACGTCGCTCCTCCGGCACGTAGCCCAGCCCCAGGGCAGCGATGCGAAACGGTGCGAGCCCGTCGATCCGCCGCCCGGCGAAGCGGACGGCGCCGCGTGCGATCGGCACGAGCCCGATCGCGCTCTCGAGCGTCGTCGACTTCCCGGCGCCGTTGCGGCCGAGGAGCACGGCGACCTCGCTGCGGCGCACGGCGAGCGTCACGCCGTCGAGGATGTGCGCCCGGCCGTAGTAGGCGTGGATGGCGTCGAGCTCGAGCGCGTTCTCCATCGCGGTGCCAGTCAGGCGCGCGCGCGCGATCCGAGATACACCGACTGCACCGTCGCGTCCGCGCGCACCTCGGCGGGTGCGCCGGCGGCAATGACGCTGCCGCGATCGAGCACGACGACGCGGTCGGCGTGGCCGAAGACGACGTCCATGTCGTGCTCGGTGAAGAGGACGCCAATGTGCTGCTCGCGCACGATGCTCGCCGCGAGTGCCATCAGCGCAATCCGCTCGCGCGGCGCCATGCCCGCGGTCGGCTCGTCCATGAGCAGCAGCCGCGGCGCGTTGGCAAGCGCCACCGCGAGCTCGACGCGCTTGAGGTCGCCGTAGGCGAGCACCGCGCAAGCCCGCTCCGCCTGGTCGAGCAGCCCGACGCGCTCGAGCAGCGCGTCCGCCTCGTCGCGGTACAGTCGGTCGGCCCGCCGCCACAGGTTCGCGACGCGGTGATGGTGGGAAAGGAGTGCGACCTGCACGTTCTCGCGCACGGTCATCGAGGCGAACGTCGCCGTGATCTGGAACGTGCGGCCGACGCCGAGCCGGAAGATCTGCCGCGGCGCGAGGCCGACGAGCTCGCGGCCGTCGAAGCGCACGCTGCCGCGGTCGGGGCGGAGCTGGCCGTTCACGAGGTTGAAGCAGGTGGTCTTGCCGGCGCCGTTGGGCCCGATGAGCGCGAGCAGCTCGCCCGAGCGCAGCTCGAAGGAGACGTCGCGCACCGCCTGCACGCCGCCGAAGCTCTTGGCCAGGCCGGCGACCGCGAGCGTCGTCATGCGTCGCCCGCTTCGCGCATCCGGGCGCGATGCACGATCGTTCCGACGATGCCGCGCGGGAAGGCGAGCACCATGGCGATGATCGCGAGCCCGAGAACGGCGCGCCAGTAGTCCGTGCCGCGCGCGATCGTGTCCTGCAGCCAGGTGAACGCGGCGGCGCCGACGGCCGGGCCGACGAGCGTCTGCACGCCTCCGAGGAGCACCATGACGAGCCCGTCGACCGAGCGTGGCACCGACATCAGCTCGGGCGAGATGCTGCCCTTGGAGAACGCGTAAAGCGCACCCGCGATGCCGGCGAAGAGACCCGCGACGACGAACGCGCCCCACTGCACGCGCGCAACGTCGATGCCGACCGCCTCGGCACGGAGCGGCGAATCGCGCCCGGCCCGCAGCGCGTAGCCGAAGGGCGAGAACACGATACGGCGAAGGGCGACGAGCCCGAGACCGCACACCGCGACGGTGAGCGCATAGAAGACCGGCCGCGGCGCCAGCCACTCGGCCGGCCACACGCCGATCAGCCCGTTCGAACCGCCGGTGAACGACTCCCACTGGAACGCGATCGACCAGACGATCTGCGCGAAGGCGAGCGTGAGCATGGCGAGGTACACGCCGGAGAGCCGGACGCAGAACCAGCCGAAGAGCACCGCGCCCGCGACGGCCGCAAGCGGACCCAGCGCGAGCGACGCCTCCATCGGGAGACCTGCCTTCTTCAGCAGCAGCGCCGCGCCGTAGGCGCCGAGCCCGAAGTACGCGGCGTGTCCGAACGAGGTCATGCCGCCCGGTCCCATGAGGAAGTGCAGGCTGGTGGCGAACAGCGCGAACACGAGGATGTCGATCGCGAGCACCATCGCGTAGCCGGAGTCCGCGAAGGGCAGCGTGGCCGCGAGCGACAGCACCGCGAGCCCGAGCGCGAGCACCGGCCGTCCCCCGGGCCGCAGCGGCGGCTCGACCTGCGCGATGCCGGTGCGCTGCGCCGCGAGCGGCTTGCCGAGCAGGCCCCAGGGGCGCAGCACGAGCACCACCGCCATGACGACGAACTCGACCACGAGCGTCGCCCTGGAGAGCGACACCTCCAGGCCGAACACGTCCAGCGTGCCAATGCCGATGCAGACGGCCTTGACGATGCCGATGATGGCGGCCGCGAGGAACGCGCCGAAGATCGAGCCGAGCCCGCCGACCACCACGACGACGAAGGCATCGGAGATCGCCTGCAGGTCGAGCGCGAGCGAAGCGGGCTCGCGCGGGATCTGCAGCGCGCCGCCGAGCCCGGCGAGGAAAGCGCCGAGCGCGAACACGCTGGTGAAGAGCCGGCGCTCGTTCACGCCGAGCGCACCGGCCATCTCGCGGTCCTGCGTCGCCGCGCGCACGAGCACGCCCCAGCGCGTTCTGTTGAGCAGCAGCCACAGCGCGCCGAGCACGATCGGGCCGACGGCGATCAGGAGCAGGTCGTACTGCGGGAACGGCTTGCCGAAGATCTCGACCGAACCGCGCAAGCCCGGCGCGCGCGGGCCGAGGAGGTCTTCCGGACCCCAGATCCAGAGCGCCGCATCCCGCACCACCAGCGCAACGCCGAAGGTTGCGAGCAGCTGGAAGAGCTCCGGCGCCGCGTAGATGCGGCGCAGGATCAGCACCTCGATGACGACGCCGACGAGCGCGACGGCGAGCGCGGCGAGCAGCACGCCGCCCCAGAAGCCCCCCACGGTCACGCCGAGCGCCTCGATCGCGCTGTACGCGACGTAGAGGCCGAGCATGTAGAGCGAGCCGTGGGCGAAGTTGACGATGCGGGTGACCCCGAAGATCAGCGACAGCCCTACGGCGATGAGGAAGAGCGACGAGGCGGTCGCGAGTCCGTTGAGGAGCTGGATCAAGCGCCGCTCCGCGCTGAGCAGCGCCAGTGGGCGGCGTCGAGACATGAATCCCCGCACCCCCACCCTCGCCCTCCCCCTGGCAGGGGGAGGGTTTGATGTGCGCGCCTTCCCCGGCGCGGCACAGGGCTGACCCCGCGCGGCCCAAGGGTTTGCCGTGCGCGCCTCCCCCGTGCCGCGAGGAGGGCTGCATGTGCGGGCCTTCCCCGTGGCGCCAGGAGGGCTGCATGTGCGGGCCTTCCCCCTCCCGGGGGGAAGGTGGGGATGGGGGTTCGGCGTTCGCAAGCGCGAAGACCGACGTGCGCAGGAGAGCGACCGCCGCACCCGCACCCCGGCCCTCCCCCTGGTAGGGGGAGGGTGACTGCGACCCAAGTGCTCATGGCCCCCGAGAACGCTACTCGGCCGGCCGCAGCTTGCTCACTTCCTCGTCGCTCGGCAGGTACTTCGCCCCGTCGGCGTAGCTCCAGCCGGTCATCACGCCCTTGCCATCCTGCACCGCCAGCCGGCCCACGTACGCCCCCATGGTCGCCTGATGGTCGATCGCACGGTAAGTGATCGGCCCGAACGGGCTTCCGACCTCGAGGCCCTTCATCGCCTGCACCAGCTTCTCGCTGTCGGTGCTGCCGGCCTTCTTCAGCGCCGCGACGATGCTCATCACGGTCGTGTAACCCACCACGGAGCCGAGGCGCGGGTAGTCGTTCCAGCGCTTCTGGTAGGCCTCGAGAAAGCGCTTGTGGTCGGCGGTCGCGATCGAGGACCACGGGTAGCCGGTGACGTACCAGCCGGCCGGCGTCTCGTCCTTGAGCGGGTCGAGATACTCGGGCTCGCCGCCGAGCAGGTTGAACACCGCGACGTCCTTGAACGCGCCGCGCGTGTTGCCCTCGCGGACGAACTTCGCGAGGTCGGGGCCGAAGAGCGACGAGAAGATCGCGTCCGGTTTCGCGTCGGCGAGCGCCTGCACCACCGCTCCGGCGTCGATCTTGCCGAGCGGCGGAGCCTGCTCGGCGACGAACTCGACGTCGGGCTGCGCCTTCTTCAGGAGCGCCTTGAACGCCCGCGTGGCCGACTGGCCGTACTCGTAGTTGGGGTAGACGATCGCCCAGCGCTTCTTGCCGAGCTTCGCCGCCTCCGGGACGAGCATCGCCGTCTGCATGTAGGTGGAGGGCCGCAGACGGAACGTGTAGCGATTGCCGTTCTCCCAGACGATCTTGTCGGTGAGCGGCTCGGCGGCGAGGAAGAGGATCCTACGCTGCTTGGCGTAGTCGGCCACCGCGAGGCCGATGTTGGACGCGAACGTGCCCATCAAGGCCACGACGTTCTCGCGCGTCACCAGCTCCTCCGCGACCCGGACGGCATCGCCGGGCGTGCCGCCGTCCTCGCGCGAGATCACCTCGATGCGGCGGCCGAGCACGCCGCCCGACGCGTTCACCTCCTCGACCGCGAGCTCCAGACCTTTCCGGTACGGCTCGAGGAACGCGGGAAAGGTCTTGTAGCTGTTCAGCTCGCCGAGGCGGATGGGGCCCTGCTGGGCGAACGCGCCCGGCGCGCCGAGCGCCGCCGTGAACGCGAGCGCGGCCGCGATCAGCGTCTGCCTGCGGGTCGTCATGGTGAGGATCCTCCCGAATGAGATGCGCCAGCCCGCGACAGCGAGCGGGTGCGGCGCAAGTTGGGGTCGGGCCAACCTTAACTCAAGGCCAGGCCAGGGGTCGCGGCAGGCACGCGTCTGCTTATAACCATATAAGCCGCAGGCACTTTCCCGTCGAGCGAAGTTGAAAAGGCCCGGTCCCTCCGCTACCATCCACGCACTTTCTCGCAGTCTCTGTCCCTCCTCGCCCGTCCCGCTCCGCCCGGACTGCTCCCGGCCGGCCTCCGCGGGCCCCGACTCCTGAAAAATGACTCACGTCGTCACCGAATCCTGCATCCGCTGCAAGTACACCGACTGTGTCGACGTGTGCCCCGTGGACTGCTTCCGCGAAGGCCCGAACATGCTCGTCATCGATCCGGACGAGTGCATCGACTGCGCGGTGTGCATCCCGGAGTGCCCGGTGAACGCCATCTACGCCGAGGAGGACGTGCCGCCGGACCAGCGCCAGTTCACGGCGCTCAACGCGGAGCTCGCCAAGTCCTGGAAGTCGATCACCGACACCAAGGGGTCGCTTCCCGATGCGGAAGAGTGGAAGGACGTCCGCGACAAGCTTCAGTACCTCGAGCGGTGAACGCGCCCCTTCCGGCCGCCGCGCAACCCCGACTCGCACCCGCCTTCGGGCTCGACTTCGCCGACCTGTACCGGCGCGACGGACTCGAGCGACTCGACGCGCGCTTCCTCGACTTCCTGCGCGGCGCCGACCCCGACCTCGCCGGGCGCCTTCAGGCGGCGCGCGCGCAGCCGGAATCCGTCGATACCAGATCCGAATCGGCGCTGATCCTCGCGCTCGCACCGCATCTCGAGCGGTTCGTCGCGCAGCTGTTCGGCATCGCCGGTGCGGCGCTCGCGCTCGCGCGCCGGCACGACGAGCTGGCGCCGCTCTATTCCGTCAAGCGCCAGTTCGTGCAGCGGCGCGCGGGGACGAAGATCAAGCCGCCCGAAGCGGCGGCATTCGACGGCGAAGCGCTCGCCGCATCACTCGCGCGCCGCATGGGCGGGGCCTGCGACGAGCTGGCGTTCGCGAAGCAGGTCCAGTCGTGGATGGCGGACGAGGCGGCGAACGCGGAAGCGCTCGACGAGGCGACGCGTTATGCCGCGTGGGCGCTGCACACCGACGCGGGCCGGCGCAAGCACGCCGCGGGCGTGCTCTTCAAGCAGCCGGCGAAGATCGACCCGATGCTCCTCGTGCACGCCGAGCGCACCGAGGCGAACGGCGTCGCACGCCTCCGGCTGCCGGCGGCGAAGCTGCGTCGCCGCGAGGGCTTCGGGCTCACCGATCCCGGCACCGATCTCGTCGGCGCGCTCGACGAGACGAACTACTGCATCTGGTGCCACACCCAGGGCAAGGACTCGTGCTCGCGCGGGCTGCGCGAGAAGCCCTCGCCCGCGGCGCCCGACGCGGTCGTCTACAAGAAGAGCCCGTTCGGCGTCACGCTCGCCGGCTGCCCGCTCGAAGAGAAGATCTCGGAGTTCCAGACGCTCAAGTCGCAGGGCGTCGCGATCGGGGCCCTGGCCACCGTCATCATCGACAACCCGATGTGCGCGGCGACCGGCCACCGGATCTGCAACGACTGCATGAAGTCGTGCATCTACCAGAAGCAGGATCCGGTCGACATCCCGCAGGCGGAGACGCGCACGCTCAAGGACGTGCTGGAGCTCCCGTGGGGCTTCGAGATCTATTCGCTGCTCACGCGCTGGAACCCGCTCGACATCCGCCGCCCGCTGCCGAAGCCGCGCAGCGGACGGCGCGTGCTCGTTGCGGGCATGGGCCCGGCGGGATTCACGCTCGCGCATCACCTGATGAACGACGGCCATGCGGTCGTCGGCATCGACGGCCTGAAGATCGAGCCGCTCGATCCGGCGCTCTCCGGCGTCGCGCTGGACGGCAGCCGCGTGCCGTTCGCGCCGGTGCACGACGTGCGCTCGCTCTACGAGCCGCTCGATGACCGCGTCATGGCGGGCTTCGGCGGCGTCGCGGAGTACGGCATCACCGTCCGCTGGGACAAGAACTTCCTCAAGGTGATCCGCCTGCTCCTCCAGCGCCGCGAGGAGTTTGCCCTTTTCGGCGGCGTGCGCTTCGGCAGCACGCTCACGCTCGACGACGCGCTCGCGCTCGGCTTCGACCACGTGGCGCTCGCCATGGGGGCGGGCAAGCCGACCACGCTCGACATTCCCAACGGGCTTGCGCGCGGCGTGCGCACCGCCTCCGACTTCCTCATGGCGCTGCAGCTCACGGGCGCCGCGAAGCGCGATTCCATCGCGAACATGCAGGTGCGCCTGCCGGTCGTCGTGATCGGCGGCGGCCTCACCGCCATCGACACGGCGACCGAATCGCTCGCCTACTACGTCGTGCAGGTGGAGAAGTTCCTCGCCCGATTCGAGACGCTCGCGCGCGTCAAGGGCGAGGCGCTGGTGCGCGCTGCATGGGACGCCGAGGAGACGTCGATCGCCGACGAGCTCCTCGCCCATGCGCGCGCGATCCGCGAAGAGCGCGCGGCGGCGAAGCGCGAGGGTCGCGAGCCGCGCATCCTCGAGCTGCTGCAGTCGTGGGGCGGCGCGACGATCGCGTATCGACGCCGCATGATCGACAGCCCGTCCTACACCCTGAACCACGAGGAGGTCGAGAAGGCGCTCGAGGAAGGCGTCGTGTTCGCCGAGTGCCTGTCGCCGAAGTCGATCGCCGTCGACGCGTACAGGCACGCGGCCTCGATCACGTTCACGCGGCAGGTGCCGGGCAAGGACGGCAAGTGGTCGGCGGCAGGCGAGGCGACGCTTCCCGCGCGCACCATCTTCATCGCCGCGGGCACGTCGCCGAACACGGTGCTCGCGCGCGAGGACGCGACCCACTTCACGCTCGACGGCAAGTACTTCCGCGCCTGCGACGAGACCGGCGCGCCGGTGAAGCCGCAGCGCGCGCTCTCCAAGCCCGACCGTGCCGACGTGCTGCTCACGCGGCTCGCCGACGGCCGCTTCGTCTCGTTCTTCGGCGACCTGCATCCGTCCTTTTTCGGCAACGTCGTGAAGGCGATGGGCTCGGCCAAGCAGGGCTATCCCGTGCTCTCGCGGGTGCTCGCGCAGCGCGCGCCGGCGAGCGCGGCGAACGACGCCGAGCTCGTCGGCATGCTGGATCGCGAGCTGCGGGCGACGGTCCACGAGGTGCAGCGGCTCACGCCGAACATCGTCGAGGTCATCGTCAAGGCGCCGCTCGCCGCGCGCCACTTCCATCCCGGGCAGTTCTACCGTCTGCAGAACTACGAGGTGCTCTCGCCGGTCGCCTCCGGCACGCGCCTGCAGATGGAAGGGCTCGCGCTCACCGGCGCCTGGGTCGACCGCGAACGCGGGCTCGTCTCCACGATCACGCTGGAGATGGGCGGCTCGTCGGACCTCTGCGCGATGCTCAAGCCCGGCGAGCCGGTCGTCCTCATGGGACCGACCGGCGCACCGACCGAGATCGAAGCGGGCGAGACCGTCATCTTCGCCGGCGGCGGGCTCGGCAACGCCGTGCTTTTCTCGATCGGCCAGGCGTTCCGCGAGAAGGGATCGCAGGTCCTCTACTTCGCGGGCTACAAGAAGCTCGTCGACCGCTACAAGGTCGAGGAGATCGAGCGCGCGGCGGACGTGGTGGTCTGGTGCTGCGACGAGGCGCCCGGTTTCGCACCCAGCCGCCCGCAGGACCTCACGTTCGTCGGCAACATCGTGGAGGCGATGCGCGCCTACGCCGAGGGCCGGCTGGGCGCGGCGCCCATCGACATGAAGGCCGCCGACCGCATCATCGCCATCGGCTCCGACCGGATGATGGCGGCGGTCGCGCGCGCGCGGCACGACGTGCTGAAGCCGCACCTTTCCGAGCATCACTTCGCCATCGGCTCGATCAACTCGCCGATGCAGTGCATGATGAAGGAGATCTGCGCGCAGTGCCTGCAGCCGCACCGCGACCCGGCGACCGGCGCGACGACCTACGTGTTCTCCTGCTTCAACCAGGACCAGCCGCTCGACCGCGTGGACTTCCCGGCGCTCAATGAGCGGCTGCGGCAGAATTCGGTGCAGGAAAAGCTCACCGCGCAGTGGCTGCGGCACTGCCGGACGGCGCTCGGCGCCGGGGCGTGAAGGGGACCGAAACGCCGGCGGCGCCGAGGAGCAGTTATTGCTAAGCAAGATGGCGCCGGCCGTCGCGCCGGGCCCCGCGGCGCACACCGCGGCCCAACGAGAGAGAGGGAGCCCGCTTTGGACGAAAAGAAGGTCGAGCGCGCCTATGCCGGATGGGCGCGCATCTACGATCGCATCTACGGCCCGGTGTTCCAGGACTCGCGCGAGCGCGCCATCCGCAGCCTCCGCACCCAGCCGGGGCAGCGCATCCTCGAGGTCGGTGTCGGCACCGGCTTGGTGCTGCCGCTCTATCCGCGCAACTGCCAGATCGTCGGCATCGACCTCTCGGAGGCGATGCTCGAGAAGGCGCGGCTGCGGGTGCAGGAGCTCGGCCTCACCAATGTCGAGCTGCACGCGATGGACGCAGGTCGGATGCGCTTCCCGGATTCGAGCTTCGATGTCGTCGTCGCCGCCTACGTCGTCACCGCGGTGCCGGAGTACAAGCAGGTCATCCGCGAGATGATCCGCGTCTGCAAGCCCGAGGGCCGGATCGTCATGCTCAACCACCTGACGAGCAGCAACCCGCTGCTCGCGGCGATCGAACGCGCGATCTCGCCGCTCTGCACGCACATCGGCTTCCGCACCGATCTCTCCCTCAAGCACGTCCTCGAGGGGCATCCGCTGAAGGTCGAGCGCCACGAGAAGGTGCGGCCGCTGCGGATGTGGCACCTCCTCGAGTGCCGCAACGAGAAGCTCGTTGCGGCCTGATCCCGAGGCGTAGCCTCACCGGACACGCACCGACCGGCGAAGAGCGAAGTGAGCAGCGCTCGCTTCGCCGTCGTCGTGCACGGCGGCGCCGGCCGCTGGCGGGACCGCTGGCACGCCGGTGCGCTGGCCGGTGTCACCGCAGCTGCGCAGGCCGCGATCGACGTCCTGGCCGCGGGCCGAAGCGCCCTGGACGCGGTCTGCGCCGCGGTGGTCGTGCTCGAGGACGATCCGCTCTTCAATGCCGGCACGGGCTCGGCGTTGAACGTTCACGGTGAGGCGGAAATGGATGCCGGCGTCATGGACGGCCTCACCGCGCGATTCGGCGGCGTGTGCGCGCTCGCCCGCGTGCGCAACCCGGTGCTCGTGGCCCGAGCGGTCATGCAGCACACGCCGCACTGCCTGCTCGCCGCGGGCGGTGCGCTGCGCTTTGCACGCGAACGCGGCTTCGCGGATCACGATCCGGTGACCGAGCAGCGGCGCCAGGAGCTCGCGAAGGCGATCGCCGGCGAGCGCCGTCGCGGCGACGTGGCGCCGCTCACGCCTGCTGCGCCGCCCGCGACGCACGACACGGTCGGCGCCGTCGCGCTCGACGCCCGCGGTGGGCTCGCGGTCGCGACCTCGACCGGCGGCATCACCATGAAGCTCCCCGGGCGAGTCGGCGACTCGCCGCTTCCGGGCGCAGGCACCTATGCGACGCGCGCGGCGGCCAGCTCCGCCACGGGCCTCGGCGAAGCGATCCTCAGGCGGCTCTCGACGCGCACGATCTGCGATCTCATCGGCGCGGGACGCGATCCCGAGGAGGCGATCGCCCTGGCACTTGCCGACCTGGCCGTCGCGGACGCGGACGCTGGATTCATCGCGGTCGATGCACGGGGGCGCATCGGCGTCGGGCACGACTCCGCGGCGATGCCGCACGCGTGTTTCACGAGCGGTGACCGTGCGATCACGGCGCGGATGGCGGTCCCGCGCTGAACCGATAGCTTCGCGAAGCCCGCCGGCGCGCTCGGCCGCCTCCGTCAGCTCGCCGCCACCAGCTGCCGCGACGGCGCGCGCGGGGCGCCATGCGGCGCCGGCGCCAAGCGCGCTTTTCGCGACCCCCGACGCGCCACGCAGCCCGCCTCGGTCGGTCGACGCATCGGACCGGGCGATAATGCGTGCGCACACACGAACCAGGGAAGGAACCCGCGATGCAGAACCTCCTCCGCGTCGACGGCAAGGTCGCGCTCGTCACCGGCGCCTCGTCGGGGCTCGGCGAGCGCTTCGCCGCAGTGCTCGCCGAGGCGGGTGCGGCGGTAGCGCTCGCCGCGCGCCGCGTCGATCGCCTGCGCGAGCTCGAGGCGCGCATCGAGGCTGCTGGCGGCGACGCCGGCACGTACGCCCTCGACGTGACCAGCGTCGCTGCGATCGAGACCACCGTCGACGAGGTGCGACGCGACTTCGGCGCCATCGACATCCTCGTCAACAATTCCGGCGTCTCCGTGACCAAGAAGCTGCTCGACCAGGACGAGCACGACTACGACGTCGTCATGGACACCAACCTCAAGGGCGTCTTCTTCGTCGCGCAGGCGGTGGCGAAGCGCATGATCGCCGACGGCAAGCCGGGCCGGATCATCAACATCGCCTCGGCGGGCGGCATCCGGCCGCTCGCGCGCATCGGCATCTATTGCGTCTCGAAGGCGGGCGTCATCCACCTCACCAGGGCGATGGCGATCGAGTGGGGCCGCCACGGCATCAACGTCAACGCCCTGTGCCCGGGGTACATCGAGACCGAGATCAACAGCGACTACTTCAAGACCGAAGCGGGGCGGAAGCTCGTCGACACGCTGCCGCGCAGGCGGGTCGGCAAGCCGGAAGACCTCGACGGCCTGCTGCTCTACCTCGCCTCGGAGGCCTCGCACTTCGTGAACGGCGCGGCCATCGCCGCCGACGACGGCATCACCGCCGGCTGAACACCGGCGCGGTGGCGGGCGGGCTGTGCCGCCGCGACTGCTAGCGTCCGGTACCGCAGCCGGTGTCGTAATCGCCGTCGCTCAGCGCTTCGGTGCGCCGCACCGCGCCACTCCTGTCGTCGAAGTAGACGTAGAAGTTGCGGCGCGGCTTCGCCTGCGACGCATCGACCATCTTGTAGGCCCAGACCTCCTCGCCGAGCGTGGCGAAGCTGGTCGTGCTCGCCGGCGCGCCGAGCGTGGACCGTACCTGGTCGCGCGACTGGCCCGGCGCCACGCGCTGCGCGACGGCGACGTCGATCGGTGCCTGGCCGCCGGGGACGCTCGCGCATCCCGCGGCAAGCGCGGCGAAGGTCGCGAGGACGGCGCCGCCGAGCCGGACGAACCGCCTCGCCTCGCCGCGCGCCGCCGACGGGGTTTTCGGGGCGATCGCCACGCGTGGCTTCTCGCAGGTAGTGTTCGGCATCAATTGCGTCCTCCGCTTCCGCCGGGATCGAAGTCCTTGTCGGTGCCCGCCTCCGTGCGCAGCACCGTCTGGCCCATCGGCTCGAAGTATACGTACAGCTCCATGTGCGGGCGCGGCGCCGTGACATCGTAGTACTTGTACGTCCACACCTCCTGCTGCAGGCGCGGCAGCACCATGCTGCTCACCGGCGCCCCGAGCATGCGGCGCACGTCGTCGCGCGTCTGGCCGATCTGCACCTGCGCCACCTGAGCGCCGGTCGGCTTCGCGGGCGTGGGCGGCGTGGTGCAGGCCGCTGCGGCCCCTGTGGCCACGGCCCATGCCAGCGTCCTGACCGTCCTGCGGGTACGGTCGACGGTCCAGACCATGACGTCAATCGCCCGCGGGGTGCATCGCCTGGTTGAAGCCGGACTCGAAGCGCGTCAGCTTTCCGGTGGTCGGATCGAACCAGACGAAGAGCTGCATGTGCGGCGTGGCCTGCGCGCGGTCGATGTAGTTGTAGGTCCACACGTCGCCGCGGCCGCGGCCCATCCGGTCCACCTGCGTAGGCTCGCCGAGGAGCTTGCGGACGTCTTCCGCCGACATGCCGCGCTGCAGCCGCGCGATCTGGTCGGTCGTGATCTGGTTCATCGGCCCTCCGGACGGGGCCACGCCGCCGCAGGCGGCGAGCGTCGCCGACAGTGCGAGAACGACGAGCGGACGTGCGAGCCGGGAACGAAGTTGCATCGGGTCTCCTGAGCAGAGCCGCCACATGCGGCCCGGATAGGATACCCAGAAAGACAGACGCGAACCGGGCGTGGCCGGTGGCGGGCATGCGCCCTCGAGCCGTCTTCGCATCACTGTCGGGCCCGCACGCCGGCCGGCAGGGGGCGGAGCCGGAGACCCTCCTCAGCGCGGCGTCACGGCGGCGAGCTTTGCCGCGAGCGCGGGCTGCACCTGGCGCAGCTGCTTCGCGACCATCTGCACGTCCGCCGTGCGGCCGGTCTCGGCGTAGGCGAGTCCCAGACCGTACAGCGCTTCGGCAGACTGCGGCTCGAGCGCCACGGCACGCTCGTAGGCCGCTGCCGCCTTCGCCGGCTGCTTCAGGTCCATAAAGCACTCGCCGACGAGGTAATACGTGTCGGCCGACTCCTGGTTCACGCGCAGTGCTTCGTTGAGGGTCTTGAGCGCACGCTGCGGATCCCCCGCGAGGCGCTGGCTGAGCGCGAGCAGGTTGCGGTTCTCCATGTCGCCGGGTTCGAGACGCACCGCCTCGGCAAAGCGCTCGCTCGCCTTCTGGTACTGCCCCATCTGGGCATAGGCGAGCCCGGCGACGATCCACCAGTCGGCGATGCGCCGCTCCTTGGCGATGTTGTCCTCGGCGAAGCGGGCGACCCCTTCCCAGTCGCCCTTGGTCATCAACTCGTCGAGGCGCTTCTGGTTCTTGCCGTCGACCCCCTTGAGGTTCGACATGACCGTGGCCATGGTCTCCAGCGGGATGAAGTTGACCATGTACGGCGCCACGGCCGCGAGCAGCTGCGCCTGCGGCGTGCAGCCGGCGGCGAGCACGAGGAACGCCGCGGCAACAAGGCCGCGAACGACCCGCGCGAGCATGTCACTCGTCGGAGAAATAGACGTAGGCCTTCTGCTCGATGCGCGACGCGGCGTCGCGGCGCTGCTGCTCCGGGTCGAGCTTCTTGTCCCACCACATCGAGCGGCCCTTGTGGCGCTCCTCCTCGATCTGCGGCTTCTCTGCCAGCAGCTCGCGCAGGAACTGGGTCGTCTCGGAAACGTAGTTGCGGTCGATGGCCATGGCGAAGCGCACGAGGGGGTGATGCCGACCTGTCATTATACGAGGCGGTCCCCGCCCTCCTCCATCGGCACCACCAGCTCGGGCCCGTCGTTGCGGACATTGTTCACGGCGAGCCCCACCGGTTCGATCACGAGCGGCGCCGCCGACGGTCCCGCGACGAGCCGCTCGACCGCCTCGCCATGCAGCCAGGCCCCGTACTCGGACTCCGGCACGATCACCGGCATCCGGTCGTGCAGCGCCCGGATCGCATCGCTCGCATCCGCGGTCACGATGGCGAACGTCTGCACGACCTCGCCTTCGGGCGATCGCCACGACTCCCAAAGGCCGGCGAACGCGAACAGTCCCCCGGAAGGGAGACGGCACAGGTACGGCTGCTTGCGCCGCGGACCCGGCTTCCACTCGTAGAACCCGGTCGCCGGCACCAGGCAGCGCCGCCGCCGGAACGCCTCGCGATAGGCCGGGCGCGTCGCCAGGCTCTCCGCACGCGCATTGATCTGCCGCTGACCGACGGCGAGATCCTTGGCCCAGAACGGCACCAGCCCCCAACGGAGCACCACGAGCTCCCGCTCGCCGCTGCGCGCGACACGTACGACCGGCGCCTGCTGCGTGGGTGCGATGTTGTAGCGCGGCGCAACGGGCGTCGCCTGCGCGAGCCCGAAGTGCTCGGCGATCCGCTCGCCGGTCGAGCTGAGAACGTAACGGCCGCACATCGGCGCGAGTGTAGTGAACCGAGCGATCCCGTGGGTGCGTGCCGCCTTCGCGGCTGCACGCACCGCCCGTCGCCAGCCGGCGGGATGGACATCCCCGCTTACGACGGGAAGAATGCAGCCGTGATGCCCCCCTGCGAATCCGGCTGCGCCTGAATGCCTCCCTATTCCTCCCCAGCGGCGGATGCGGCGTCACTGTGCAAAGTGCGCACGATTCCGCTTTCGCGGCCGTTCGCGTGGCTCGGGCAAGGCTGGGCCGACCTCGGCCGCTCGCTCGGGCCGAGCCTGCTGCACGGCTTCGTGGTCGCGCTCGGGGGCATCCTGATGCTCGGGCTCGCGGCGCGCTGGCCGGCGCTCCTGCCCGGGGCCTTCTCGGGCTTGGTCATCGTCGGCCCCATCCTCGCCACCGGACTCTACGAGCTGAGCCGCGTCGGCGACGAGGGACGACGCCCGAGCCTCCGCGACGCGATCTCGGCCTGGCGCCGCGGGACCGTCCCGCTGGTGTGGCTCGGCGTCCTGCTCTTCCTCGCGGGGACGCTGTGGGTGCTCGTGTCGACGGTGATCTTCAAGCTGTTCGTGCACGCCCCCATCACCGACCCGCTCGCCTTCCTACGCTACGCGGTGGGCTCGCAGGGCAACGTGCTGTTCTCCATGTGGAGCGTGCTCGGCGGTCTCGGCGCTGCGATCGTGTTCGCGGCGACGGTCGTCTCCGCGCCGTTGCTCCTCGACCGGGACATCGAGCTTCGCGACGCGGTCACAGTGAGCCTGCGGGCGGTGGGCCAGAACCCGGCACCGATGGCCCTCTGGGCGGCCCTCATCATGCTGCTTTCCGCCCTCTCGGTCCTCACGCTGTCGGTCGGCTTCGTGTTTGCGATCCCCCTCATCGGCCATGCCACGTGGCACGCGTACCGAGACATGGTCGATGCGGCGGCCCTTCCCAGGCGTCGCTAGCGAGAGCAGCCCTCGCACGCACCCTTCCCTGCGTGCTCCGGAGCCATCCGCCGGATCGCGCCGCGCAGAGCACCCCGACGATGATCACCGAAGAACAGTTCGCCGAGTTCGGCCTCACGTTCGGCCTCGGCGGGCTCATGCTCTTCATGCTGTTCATCATCTGGGACCTCGCCCGCCGCTCGAAGGCGGGCCGCCTCGGCACCTTCGTCCTCTTCTTCGTGCTCGCCTTCGGGATCTTCGGCTTCGTCGCGAAGACGATCATCGCCAAACTGCTCGGGCTCTGAGCGCAGCGCACCTTTCGCCGCCGCGAACGTGCAGACGACTGCGGACAAACGGACAGCGGCGGCAACCGGCCGCCCAAGGGCACCCGCGGCGCCGCGGGCGCGACCGCGCGCGGGCCGAGCAGCCCGCCGACCGCTCCGGCGCGTTCAGCCGGCGCCGCCGCGCGCCAAGAGGGCAGCGTACCGCCGCTGCATCTCCTGCGGCGAAACCTCCTCGATCGCGTGCCCGATCAGCCAGCGGTAGCCGAACGGATCGCGGACGGTGCCGGAGCGCTCGCCGTAGAAGTGATCCTCCGGGGCGCGCTCGAGCGAGGCCCCTGCCGCGACCGCACGCCCGATGCAGGCGTCGGCGTCGTTCACGTGCAGGTGCAGCGTGATGGGCGTCGCGCCGAGCGTTTCCGCGCTGCGCACCCCCATCTCGGGGTACTCCTCCGAGAGCATCAGCGTGTGCCCGTCGAGGTCCAGCTCGGCGTGGCCCACCTTGCCGCCGGGCTCGACGAGGCGGAACTTCTCGCGCGCATCGAAGGCGCGCCGATAGAAGTCGATGGCAGCGTTCGCGTCGCGGACGCAGAGATAGGCGTAGAGCTCGTGAACGGTCATGGCATCGATCCTATTGAAGATTACGAAACCGGCTGACAGCCGCTTTCGTCGCGACGCTCCCCTCTCCCGTTAATGCGGGAGAGGGGCTGGGGGTGAGGGCTGTGCCGTCACGCAGGCGCGCCCGCGATCGACCGCGTGCCGGCAACTCGTCTCCGACTACTCGCTGCCGGCGTCCACCGGCTGTCCCTCGGCCCGCCAGCGCATCATGCCGCCCGACAGATTGGCGACCTGCTCGAAGCCTGCCTTCTGCAGCTGCTGGAAGGCCTGCGCCGAGCGCGCGCCGCTGCGGCACACCGTGACCACTGGCCGCGCGCGATCCAGCTCATCGAGCCGCCGCGCGAGCTGCCCGAGCGGGATCAGCCGGGCGCCGCGGATGTGGCCGAGCGGACCGTCGAACTCGTCGCGCTCGCGCACGTCGACGATCTGCAACTCGCGTGCCGCCTCCGCAAGTGCGTAAGGAGAGATCTCCCACACGCCGCCGAAGGCGTAGGTGACGTGCGCCCACTGCGGATCGCGCAACGCCGCGTCGGGGGCCTCGGGTTCTCCGCAGCGCAGGTTCGCCGGTACCGCGACGTCCATGAGCTTGGGGTGCGGCAGGCCGAGGTTCTCCATGTAGCCGGCGAAGTCGGCCTCCGTCACCACACCGCCGAGGCGCGGGTTGTGGCGGCGCTCCTCGCCGACGCTCGTCGCCGTCAGGCCGCGGTAGTCGTGGCCCGGGTAGAGGAGGCACGCCTCCGGCAGCGTGAACACCTGTTCGTGCACCGAGCGGTACAGGCGGTGCGCGTCGCCCTGCTGGAAGTCCGTGCGGCCGCTGCCGCGGATGAGCAGCAGGTCGCCGGTGAACGCCATGCTCGCGTCATCGAGCACGTAGGTCAGGCAGCCGTTCGTGTGGCCTGGCGTGGCGCGCACGTCGAGATGCCGGCTGCCGAACGTGATGCGGTCGCCGTGGCGCAGGTAGCGATCGGCACCCTGCGCACCGCTCGCCTCGGCGAGCGCGATGCGGCTTCGCGACCGCCGCCGGTGCAGCGCTGCGCCGGTGACGTGGTCGGCATGCACGTGCGTCTCCAGCGTCCAGTCGAGGGCAAGCCCCAGTTCGTGCAGCAGCGCCTCGTCGCGGCGCACCTGTTCGAAGACGGAATCGACCAGCACCGCGCGGCCGCCGTCGGCGAGGAGATACGTGTAGGTCGAAGACGCAGGGTCGAAGAGCTGTCGGAACACGAGCATGTCGATCTTCCCGCCGAGAAACGGCGCCGATGGTCCCTTGCAGTCCGCGTCCCGCGAAGGACGGCGTCGCGTCGCGCCCGGTCGCGCAGCGGTCCCCTCGGCTCGAACGCCGCCCATGATGCCGAACCCGGCGCCGCCGCGCCACGGCGATCAGATCTTGACGTCGCGCCCCGCCCAGTACGGTTCGCGCATCTCGCGCTTGAGCGTCTTGCCGGCCGCGCTCCGGGGGAAGTCCGCGACGATCACCACGTCGGCAACGCGCTGGTAGCGCGCATCGACGCGCTCGTTGATCCAGTCGCGAAGCTCGGTCGCGGACGCGCTCGCGCCCGGCTTCAGGATCACGCTCGCGACCGGCGTCTCGCCCCACTTCTCGTGCGGGACGCCGAACACCGCCACCTCGCGCACCGCGGGGTGGCGCGCCGCGACCTCCTCGACGTCGCGCGGGTACACCTTCAAGCCGCCGGAATCGATCATGTCCTTCTTGCGGTCGACGAGGTGCAGGAAGCCGTCCGCGTCGAGGTATCCCATGTCGCCGGTGAAGAGCCAGCCGTCGCGGACCGCTGCGGCGGTCAGGTCGGGCCGCTTGTAGTACCCGGGCATGAGCAGCGGGCTGCGGCCCACGATCTCGCCGATCTCGGCCGCAGGCAGGTCACGGCCGTCCTCGTCGACGATGCGGATCGCGGCGAACGGCTGCACGCGCCCCACCGAGCCCGACTTCCGCACCGCCTCGTCGCGATCGAGGATGGTGACGAAACCCTCCGTCAGGCCGTAGAGCTCGTAGAAGCGCCCGGGCAGCTCCGCGTTCAGCCGGTCCTTGTGTTCTTGCAAAAGCGGCGCGCCGAGCGACAGGATGCATTCCAGCGACGCGAGACGCTCCGGTCGATAGCCCGGCGCGCCGAGGATCGCGATGATCTGCGCCGGCACGAGCATCACGTGGGTTATGCGCTCGCGCTCGATGGCGGCGATCGTCGTCTCGGGGTCGAACCGCGGCAGGAGCACGTAGGTCGCGCCGAGGTAGAACGTCGGCATCATCGTCACGTACGCGCCGTTGAAGACGATCGCGCCGGCGTGGAGCGTGCGCGACTCCGGCGTCATGCGGTACGCGGAGGCCATGAGCAGACAGTACATCGAACGCACGTAGTGCGTGTGCACGATGCCCTTCGGCAGCCCGGTCGTGCCGCTCGTGTACATGATGTTGAAGACGTCGTCGGGGCCGCAGCGCGCCGGCTCGAACGACGGCGGCTGGGATGCGGCGAGCGCGCGGTAGTCGCCGAAGTCGCCCACGCCGCCATCGATGAGGAGCACATGCCCAGGCAGCATCGGCGCGAGATCGGCGCGGATCGCGTCGAGCACCTGAAGCATCGATCGCTGGCTGACGAGGCATCTCGCGTCCGAATCGCGCAGCAGGCTCGCGAGTCCTGCCGGCATCAGCAGCGGCGACAGCGGCACGAGCGCGGCGCCGACGGCGGGCACCGCCCAGATCAGCTCCAGCGACGCGACGGAGTTGTCAAGGACCGTCGCAACCTTGTCGCCGTGTCCCACGCCGAGTGAGCGCAGCAGGTTCGCGCACCGCGCCACGCGGGCACCGAGCTCCGCGTAGCTCAGCCGCTCGTCAGCGAAGACGACGGCGGTCGCGTCGGGGCGGAAGCGCGCGTGGCGCGCGATCAGCGTGGCGAGCTCGAGCATGGCCGACCCTCCCGTGACTCTCCCCGGTCATGCTAGCTCAAGCGGTGGCCGCGTGTTCCT